>VFQT010000918.1_pt1 | contig 39135 bp, 32 predicted proteins | sample 3512381 | NCBI WGS metagenome assembly VFQT01 (sample SAMN10412376, study PRJNA504923) | tailings metagenome | isolation source: Relicate 2 Philex TSF3 active mining site | place: Philippines: Tuba, Benguet | collected 2017-08-29 | reverse complement strand
GACGCATTTTGCTATCCTGTGACCATTCACTTCACAGGAGCAAAATGCAATGTCCCGTTTCAAAATTCTTTCCGCTTTTCTGGCGTTGACCCTCATCTTAATTTCCACCCGTCCTGCCTTGGCGCAGACTCCCCATGAGGAAATGGAATCCTTTTTTGATTCCTACCTCGCCGAACAAATGCAGGTGTATCACATCCCTGGCGTGGTGATTAGCGTGGTCAAGGATGGCGAAGTTGTTTTCACCAAAGGCTATGGCTATGCCGACCTTGAAAAACAAACTCCCTTCGATGAAAACTCGCTTCTCACTGTTGCTTCCCTCGGAAAAGCATTCACTGCCGTGGGCGTATTGCAGCTCAATGAGCGCGGCATGATCGACTTGCACGAAGATGTCCGTCCCTACTTTACCGAATTCCAACCCAACTTCAAATTCGACGACCCATTGACCTTCGCCAACCTCCTGACCCACACCGACGGATTCGAAACGCGCATGATCGGCATCACCACGCTCAACGAAAGCGACCTCAAGCCGCTCGGTGAATTACTGGCAACGTACAAACCGAATCAGGTTTTGCCCGCAGGCAAGTACCTGACCTACGGCGATTATGCCGCCAACCTTGCTGGATATCTCACGCAGGAGATCTCAGGCATGCTTTTCGAGCAATACATGGATGACAACATTTTCTCGCCGCTTGGTATGACTCACAGCACCTTCAATCAGCATTTGTCTCAAGCAATGATTGACAATCTCGCAACTGGTTACGAATTCCAAAATGGTGAATACGAGCCTCAATCTTTACTCTATGTCAGCTACGCCCCGCAAGGCGGACTTCGCACCACCGCCGCAGACATGAATCATTTCATGCTGGCTTTGCTCAATGGCGGTGAATATCAGGGCGGGCGCATCCTACAGCCCGAAACCGTCCAATCCATGTTCACGCAGCAGTTCACGGGGCAAGCCGATATGCCTGGCATCACCTACGGGTTGTTTGAAGATTTTCATAATGGACAACGCGCTCTTCTCCGCGACGGCGACGGCATCGGCACGCGCACGCGTATGCTCCTGCTGCCTGACCTCAACACAGGCATCTTCATCAGCTACAACTCAGGCGACAGCAATCTGCGCCTCAACCTGCTTGGCGCGTATCTCGGTCACTATTACCCCGTTGAAAAATCCACTCCCGTTCCCATGGACGGCTACAAAGACCGCGCTTCCCTATTCGCTGGGACATACCGTCCGCTTCAAGCCGACGTTTCGACCTTTACAAAGTCCATGTATTTTTTCTCTCAACTGGTGGAAGTGACCGCCAACCCCGATGGCACGCTGACCATTCAATCCACGGGCATGGGCGATCACAGCAGTGTGATGGGTGGTTTTGAAGGCGCAACCCAATGGATCGAAACTTCACCGCTTCATTTCGAGCGCGTGTATGGCAACGGCGTAGTCGCCTTTGTGCAAGATGAAAACGGCGATATTATTCAAATGATCTCAGGACAGGGCTATCACAGTACGTTTGCAAAACTGGCATGGTATGAGTCACAGGGCTTTCAAACCAAATTTGTCTGCTTGGCTGCCATCCTCCTGCTAATCTTTGGACTCGTCCTCTTTCTCTTCATGCCCATCGCCGCATTGATTCGCAAACTCCGCAAGCAGACCGCACAGCCGCAACCCAAAGTTGCTATTGCCGTGCTCGTTTGGGGCGGAGTGGTGACGCAATGGCTGGTATTGTCCATCTTCCTAACCATCGGCGTACTGTACGCCATCAATAGCGTAGCAGGCTTGCCCAATTTCATCTGGGGCATCAGCCCTGAGATCGTGAACGCGCTCAACGGTGTGTACCTGCCAGTGTTTCTATCTCTGACTTTGCCCATCCTTGCCATCGTTGCATGGGTCAAAGGTTGGTGGAAACTCGGCACACGCATCCTCTACTCCTCCGCCGCCGTTGCATCGCTCATGCTCATCTGGTGGGCGTACTATTGGAATTTGATCGGCTTTCATTTGTGAAATTCTTAACCACAAAAGGTACACAAAGTGTCACGAAGAAAAACCTTTGTGTACCTTTGTGACACTTTGCGGTTGATATATACTTTGCCCATGCCCAACAAACCATCCCTTCAATGGCTCTGGATTTTCGGCGTTTCATTCATCATCCTTGCGCTCATCAGCGGCGCCGTTTATCTTTCGGTTGCCATCTTCGCCACCAGCGAAGCCTTGCTTGGGAACATTCCCACTCAGGCAGAGATCGCCAACTTCAGCGAATTCTTTGGGCGCATTGTCGGACCGCTCGCATCCCTCTCCATCACCCTCTTCGCCACATTATGGCTTGCCCTGCGTGTCCGCACCGCGCCGCGTTTACATGGTCTCATCGTCGGGATGATCGTTGCCCTTGCCTCCCTCATCTCTGACGTAGCTCTCACGCCGCCAACAGCATCCGATGAATGGGTGACGATTTTTTTGTGCATCCTCGTCGGTTGGCTGGGCGGTTCGTGGGGCAGGTTCATCCTCAACAACCGCGAAGCCGTTTACAAAGCGAGTCAAGCCGTCAAAGGCGCAAACCGCCGAGGCTTAGTTCAAGCCATCAGGAAACACCTCGCAAGCCCATCGGTAGTCCTGATCGCTTTGGTGAAAAATTCTGGGGATGTGGATTCATCCTCCGCATGGACATCCTCCCCCAACCTCAACATCCCCGCTTCGATAGGCACGCTTCCGACTCCGCCCGAGCCTGCTACTGTTTCGACGGTTTTGAATCACCCCTGGCGTTCCACGCTTCTCATCAAACTATCCGATGAAGAACGGCTGCTCATTGCATCAAAAGATAAGAACGGATTCTCGCGCACGGACATCGAAAACTACCTGACCATCGGCGAGCAGATCGCGCTCTCGCTCGAAAACATCAAGCTCGTCGAGCAGGCGCGTGAGACGGGGATTATTCAAGAACGCCAGCGACTCGCAGGAGAAATTCATGATGTCCTGACGCAAGGCTTTATCAGCATCGTCACGCAATTGGAAATGGCAGAGTCGAAGTTGGAGACTGCATCGAATGATGTACAGCCGCTCATCAACCAAGCCCGCCAGACCGCCCGCGACAACCTGACCGCCGCGCGTGAAATGACCTGGGCATTGCGCCCCGACTTGCAACAAGGCGAACCGCTTTCTGCCGCGTTGAAGGCGCTTGCCCAGCGTTGGTCTGCGGCGAATGGAATTCATGTTTTGTTTACGGTTTCTGGCGATGAGCAAAAACTTCACCCCGATATAGAAACCCTGCTCTTGCGAACCACCCGCGAAGCGCTGAACAACATCTGCAAACATGCCCGCGCAACAAAAGCCAGCATGACCCTAACCTATCTGGACACTCTCGTCGCACTCGATGTGCAAGATAACGGCACAGGCTTTGATGTGGATACCCTGCCTATCGTTGAAGTAGCTGGCGGCTTTGGGCTAAAATCCATCCGCGAACAAGCCGCGCGCCTCAACGGCGAACTGACTATCGAAAGCGAAACTGGCAAAGGGACAACGCTTGCCGTTTCTATTCCAATTACCTAACCACAAAGGAGCACAAAGAGTCACAAAGGAAAGGCGAAATCCTTTGTGACCCTTCGTGGAAAAAATATGACCAAGATCAAAATCCTCATTGCTGATGACCACACCATTGTCCGCGCAGGCATCCGCCAACTGATCGAAACCCAACCCGACCTTGAAGTGATCGCCGAAGTCGAAAACGGACTCGACGCTGTGGAGCAAACCCTGCGCCTGAAGCCTTCCGTCGTCCTCATGGATCTGCGTATGCCCGAAATGGACGGCGTGCAGGCGATTACCAGCATCAAGACCCAACTCCCCGATACCAACATCCTTGTCCTCACCACCTACGACACCGACGCCGACATCGTCCGCGCCGTGGACGCGGGTGCGACAGGCTACCTGCTCAAAGATGTTCCGCGGGAAGAACTCTTCCGCACGGTGCGAGCCACTGCCAAAGGCGAGACCGTGCTGGCATCGTCTGTGGCGGCGCGGCTGATGAACAAAGTCCGTGCAGGCGGCGATGAAGCCCTGACCGCCCGTGAAATTGATGTGCTTCTGCTTGTGGCGCGCGGTGCCACCAATCAGGAAGTTGCCGAGTCCCTGCACATCAGCAAGGCGACGGTCAAATCACACCTGATCCAGATCTGTAACAAACTCGGCGTCTCCGACCGTACGGCGGCAGTCACAACCGCCATTGAGCGGGGCATTATTCGGTTGTAATGATATTCATCATATTAGAATTTTCCTGTGACCATAATTAGACAATACCAGCCTCGCAGAGATCAAATAATGTGTTCCCTTGAGATTACAAAGCCAAGGCAATATTTGGGTTTGCTTGAGCGGTGGCGGAAGAAGGTTTCATAATGTTTTCATTCACAAAATGGCAGGCTCTTAATTAGAGATACGGCAATTTTGTGCAATTTCCTTTCATTGGGTGTGTACTCTAAGAACTATATGATACCTTAGACGCTATTATGAGGCAATTAATTTTCGATAATTTCCAAAGCAGGGTTAACTTCATCATCGCAGTAGAATTGGTAGTGTATGTACCCAGTCACTTCACGCACACTACCAACTTAAAAACACTTCTGAATTTATTACCGTGATGTTTAGACCACACAATTTCAATATGAATCAAAACGCCTATATACCCATTGAGATAGATATATAGGCGTTTTGATGGTTTATATCAGAGAAGAAGCTCTATATTTGGTCAAGACCAGCCTCGAAGTGACTTACATATTTTGTTCCCTTGCAATAACATCGCCACAGTAATATTCGGTCCTTTTGACAAGAAAACAAGGTTACGAAATGAGCAGACTATTGCACTGTGAACATTAACGGGGTGGAATAAACACTGGTATTCCCAAAGTTATCAACCGTTCGTACACTCCAGGTGTATGTACTACCACCACATGCAACAATGATCTCTTGTGAGGTGCCTGTTGTAGTTCCGGTTTGTGTGCCGTTGGGACCGTTGATCTCCCATTCGTAGTAGGCGATTCCGTTCGGATGTGAAACGGATTGCCATGTCAGTTGAACAGAGGAGGTACAACCCAGCGTGCCGGAAGGTGAGTTTGGTTGAGGAGCGCTCAGAGGAACCGGGCTGGGGGTGGGAGTAGGCGGTGCTTCCACTATTGGCACACTACTGGTATCGCCACTGACTTCGACCAATTCATCCCATATCCAACACTTTACGTCAGATTCGGTTTGAATGACCCACCAGGTAGAGTCTGAGCGGCGCCCAACAATTGGTGCTGTTTGTTCGCTTAATAAATAACCAGTGACTTCGTACACCTGCCCGGGTCCGAAACGACAATTCGAGTCTTTGATGGCGGTGGCTTGCGGTGCACCAAGTGTAGGTGTGGCTTCAGGTGTGGGTGTAGATTCAACTGTCGGCGGAGTTTGGGAGGCGGTACCTTCTCCAACTTGTACTTGAACCACGTTGGATTCATGTGAGCTGCCATCGGTTGCAAGCAGTTGGGTTTGCACTTGATAAGTTCCCGGCTCAGATGGACGCCATGGCTGTTGGATCGTTCCTGATGGGATCGAGCCATCCAATGCATCTTCGCGCACGATCTCGCCGTTTACAAACAGCACCATGCTTGTCGCGCCTGTATCCATTCCGAATGCTGATTTGACGATAATCCAATCCTGCACTGTATAGACGGTTCCATCCTGCGGGGCAATGATCTTCAACCCGGATGTCTGTGTATTACCTGGAAACCCGGTGGGGATTGTGCATCCGGTTAGGAAAACCAGAAACATGTTCAGCAGGAGCCGGGTGGCTGTTTTTATATTCAAGGTTCTCATGGGTTTGCCTCGCCTTCCGGGGTTGCTGTTACAGACCAGGGTTCTTCACAACTTGGAGTCCTTATTTGAATGCTTGTTCCGTCCACAAAAGAGGTGGTTGTGAACCTTTCGCAATTTGCACCGCAATAATTGATTGCACCCATGCGGAATAAGTAGGTCACATTACAGCCAACTTCTGTCTCGACGTAGCTGGTCGCATCTGTAGGTACAGACATGGGTAAACCAACCAATTCCCACTGTGGGTTTGGGGCATTGGGACGTTTTTGTTGAATGAAAATGGAATCAACACGCATATAACCTGGTTCACCTGAGGCTTGGTATGGTTCCCAGTTAATGACCAGGCACCTTTCTGCGCCGTTACAAGCATTTGTAGCGGTAACAGAAATCAAGGTGGGCGGCTCACTGGGAGCACAATCTTCCAGCTCCACTTGATAAATGCCCGTCTCATTTAGTCGGACTCCATCGCTATCCAAACTGAGGAAAAATTCAGCCCGATCTTTTTTACAATCCACAGGGGTGGTGAAGGTATTATGTCGCAGGTTATTTTTTGGAAAATATCCAGGCGACTCAACAGTTCCATCTTCCATGACCTGCCAGATATTCAAGCGCACATCACGCCCGGCAGGCCAGGCAAATCCTTGCGGCAGGTCCAGCGTCATCAAGACCTCTTGATAACTGCCTTGTTCCCATTCCACCCAGTTTGGTTCAAGGGAAAAACGGATGTCGCTCAATGTACCTGTGGGACAGAATCCGCGGATTACTGTTTGGCTGGTATGCTGAAGCCAGCCAGATGGAGAAAAGCCAGGGCGATCATTTGCCGGGTACACCCCTAACGAGTAAATATATTCGTGGCCGCAGATCAGGTTAGCATCTACATCTGTGAAGAGTAAGCCTGGGCGCAGATCTTCTTGGGAGAAAACTTCTTCAAATAAATTTACTTCACTTAAGACAGATGGATCTGTGTTAGTTCTATCCAGACGATACAGAATAACCCCGGCTCCTTCGGGGGGATAGTTGCCTGGGGGTATGCTCCATTCGAGCATCACGCCACCAGGCTGGGGATCTGCGACCAAAACCAGCGGACCTGGACCGTTGGGATCGCAACGTCCGCTGGCTTGAACTCGTTCCCATGCCACAGTTGTCCCAATGGGGTAGGCACCACCGGAAAGATATGCCTCCACAGCACCTGGCGTATGGGCTTGCAGCCCAACGATATAGGTATATACATCGCCGCAAGCAAGGTCCTCGTCAGTGTATGAATACTCTGCTCCCAGATTCAACGTGAGACCCTGACCAGCAACCCAATTGGGTGGGATGATCAATTCTGAATTGCCATGGTTTCCAATGGTTCGTTGAATGTACGGAATCAGAGTTTTGCCTTCAGGCGCTTCGAACGGTTGCTCGAGCTGTAATGTGATTAGGTTTCCGGCTGGGTCATTGCCATTAACCGTGACTACGATCCCTGCTCCGTAAATACATTCCCAGTCATCTTGTTCACACACATCCTCTGCTGGGGCGGCTCCACCTCCGTTGGCTTGTCCGAGCCAATCCAAAAGATCAGGCACACTTAACACTGGGTTAACCGGAAGGAAATCACTGCCATCCAGGTCGGGGATCATGTCACTGATGATCTCATCAAATAGAGTGTTCTCTGACTCTGGTTCCACTGCGGCAGGAGGAAGGTTGCCACCGGGTAATACTTGCAACTGATCAATTACAACTGAAACATGCCCACTGGTATCCACGGCTGTAAACCCCACCCAGTATTCACCAACCTCCAACGGCAAATAAAAATATCCGATCTCGCAAACTTGCTGTCCTTCACAGTCGATCAAATTCGTCCCCCTATCGATCAAAACTTCTCCGTCCCAGCCGCTCCAGGAAAACTCCAAGGATCGAAGCCCAAGATCATCCTCAGCTTTGGCATAAGCAAACAATGTGGGAACGGGTTCTCCACTAGCTGCATCGAGTTCTATATGCAGATCATACGATGGGAATTGAGGCGGGGCATCATTGGGCTGAGGCGGCAATGCCGGTAATGCCTCATCATCTGCCGCCGGGTTTTCTCCACCAGCGGATGGATTTACCTGCCCATCTCCGGCAGGTGGATTGTTACCTGCATCATCTCCACTGGCTGGCGGGTTCGCCTGCCCATCGCCTGCGGGGGAATTCACATCTGCCACATCTAGACCAGCTGACGGTTCACCCTGCCCATTACCATCGGCATCACCTGCTTGTTGTACCACCACTGACAAACGAATTAAGTTACTCTCACCGGTCTGTTGCTGCCTGTTGGTTGCCCTGGCTGTAATTTCGTGCCAGCCTGTATTTTGATTCAATACAATAAAAACTCTGCTGACTGAAGTAGCAGAAGGATCAGATAGGTTATAAGTTTGTACCACTTGGTCATCGATCAGAAGTTCCAGCTGCTTCAACCCGCCCTGAGATTGCGCAGTCACATACACCAATAGAGCATCTCCAGATTTCATTTGAGCCTTGTCTGCGGGTTGCACAATGGTGACGACAGGCGTAGATCCAAACACCCCTTTGTCAATATTCGGAGAGTCACTCTGGTTCAAGTAGCCCATGCCCACCAGTATTGCAATTCCCAGGCATAAAAGAACAACAATGATCAATATCCAAACTACAGTTTTATTCATAAAACCTCACAGCTTAAGAAAGATTTATGTTCTATTGGCGTTATAAAAAATTTTGGGGAGAATTGATAACACTGGAGAGTTATTCTTCGAGACACGACCCGTAGTTCGGTTAAATTCGATAAAGAAACGAAACGTCACCTTACCATGATTTTATCAGACCTGATCGCCACCCAAAACACAGAGTATAAAAGGTGATTTGAAATTGGAACTCCAACCCCACCATTTGCTGCCATGCACTTACATGGTCCGTCTGGCAGATTACGGGTCGAAGAAATCATTGACATGAATGGTTATGCCAACAAAATACAGATCGTCCTGGGCATGAAAATTCGCCTCAATATATATTGAGAAGTCTATTTAAGATCAACTGAATGTAGATGTATTGAAACCAAATCCCCATAAAAGTTAACCATGAAGGAAGAACCCTAATCATTTGTCATATATTTTTACTGCTTTTGTCAGGTTCCCAATATAAATAGTTCCCAAAAATTAAAAACAGTGCTAAATAAGGGTGGTGCTATTGCGACTTACAGGAGTATATCCATGGAAACCTTGAAACAATTGGTCTCAAACCACGAAGATTGGCTGCTCAGGCGAGTGGTTCAGTATGCAAAGATCCATGAATATACGCGATACACCTCCACATTAATTGAAGCGTGGCGTATCTCTATTCAGTCCTTGAATGTAGCTTTATTCAGTGCTGTTGCATCCGGCGAAGCGGATGAGCAAATAAGCCTGGATACCCAATTCAATGAATCGGTCATTGATAAATTCAGCATTGAAGAAGTCCATAAACACCGTTCACGTGGTATTACTCTTGGAATGTTTTTGGGCTTGGTAAAGTATTACCGACGAAGCTATTTTGATCTGGTCCGCGAGCAGAATTTCACTCCACATGAAGAACGAGCTTACCTGGAATTCCTCGAACGCTTTTTTGACCGTTTTGAGATCGGTTACAGCGTAGAATGGAACTCATTAAACACAAGTCAGGCTGCTGATGAGTTACGCGAACAAAACCGCGTACTGACAAATGAAAAAAATAAATACCTGACAATTTTCGAAAGCCTGTACGATCCGGTCATACTGCTAGATCACAACAATAACATTGAGAACATAAACCAAGCCGCAGCAGAATTATTCCAGGAATATGATCTGCCCGCCCACCGCTATTACGACCAACAGCCCGCCGACCAAGCCTTCCCATGGATGGCTGTAGAGATCACGGGGTTTGCCCAGAGTGCTGAACAGGAACTGGTTGTTGTCAAATCGCTGCAAACAACGCAGGGAGAGCGTCACTTTCAGGTAAAGATGAAGAGAATGCAGGATGTCAGCGAAAAGTATCGCGGTACCGTGCTCATCTTGAATGACCTGACTGAAAGGATAAAGAAAGAAGAAGCCATTACCCTCAATCGAGCAATCCAAAGATGGGTCAATACGCTGGTGGATATCAGCCACAGAATTTCCAGCGGCATGGATACAGACGAGATCCTTTTGGTCGCAATGGAGTCGATTTTCAACCTGGTACATCCTGAAGCAGCCGTCCTTGGGCTATGGGAAAGCGATGGAAAATTCTCGATCCGTTATCGTGTCACAACAGTAGGGCTTGAAAAGATCAGTTTTCAATATATGCCAGCCAACGGCGATCCTGAAACAATCACCAACAATGTAGAGTTTCCAATTCACCAGGAGAATATCCATCACATATTCCCCATCCTGCTAAAACGCAATGACAAAGTGATCGGTGGACTCTGGGTGGGACGGGAAATCAATTCTCCATTCAACTCTTCCGACAAAATCGTTTGCGAAAGCCTTGCCCAGCAAATATCAATTGCCATAGAACATGCATTGATGACCGCTCAATTACAATCCATTGCAGTAGTGGAGGAACGCGCCAGGCTTGCTCGTGAAATGCATGATGGCTTGTCACAGATCCTTGGTTTCTTAAGTCTCGAGATGCAATCTCTCGAACTTTTGGTCAAACAAGGAAGGATCGACGACACACTGGAAGAATTGACCAAAGCGCGCGCACGCATTCGAGACGCACAGGCAGAAGTGCGCGAGAACATCCTAAACCTGCGAACAGCCTTAACCAAGGATGGCGAAGTCATCCCCTTCCTCAGAGAGTACATCCAGGAATTCGAATTACAAACCGGTATAGAAACACATGTTGAAGATTCAGCCAGTGCAAGCGTGCATTTGGCGCCCATGTGCGAAGTGCAGCTTGTTCGGATCATACAAGAAGCGTTGACCAATGTCCGCTTACATGCAGATGCGAATCACGTCTGGGTGCGGTTCGGTCAGGATGACAACGGATTGGGAGTGAAGATCAAAGACGATGGTATCGGTTTTATCGAGACCGAATTGAAAAAACATTTCGGGTTGAAATCCATGCGTGAACGCACCGAAAGTGTTAACGGCAGGATCATCATCGAATCACAACCGGGGAAGGGAACCCACATATCGCTATGGCTGCCGATGGACTCCCAACCCCAACAGGAAAAATTTCATGCCGAAGCAATTACCGCTTAGAACACTGGTTGCCGACGACCACCGGCTCTTCCGCCAGGGGTTGATCTCACTGATGAATGCCCGCCCCGACCTCGTAACGGTAGTTGGCGAGGCAGAACACGGATCTGAAGCCGTTGAAATGTGTGAACGACTTCGTCCCGATCTTGTGATGATGGATATTTTGATGCCACAAATGGACGGGCTGCAAGCAGCAAAACGTATCTTGGAACTTTACCCAAATACCGCGATCATTATTTTGACAGCATCCACCTCAAATGAACATTTGGGAAATGCAATTGACATCGGCGTCTCTGGGTATCTTCAAAAAAACCTGGATTCCAATGAATTATTTGACCTTGTCCTCGGTATTACAGATGACAAGGTTGCCATCACGAATGCAACCGCCTCACAGATCATGAAGAACATGGGCTTTGGACGTGGAAGGCAAAATGCCACAGTAGAACAACTTACCGCCCGTGAACTGGAAGTTCTTCGTCTGGCAGCCACGGGAATAAGCAATCCGCAAATCGCGGTACACCTGCAAATTTCCGTTAACACCGTCAAAGCGCACATCAAAAGCATATTGGAAAAGCTCAATCTCGAAAACCGCACCCAACTTGCCACGTATGCCACCCGCAAAGGACTGACTACCCAAGAGAGCGATACTTAAAATTACCCAACCGGGTAATACAAAAATTATCTAAATGCAGGATGCACAGAATGGGGGAAATTGATAAAGTACTTGTGAAATATTTCTCAAATACTTTAATATTTCTGGAGCATCCGTGTCTGATTTTGTCCAAAGTCTTCAACAACTAAGTGCATTTTTCTTTGCAAGCGATGCCAAGGGGATGAAAACAGCATACTTTGAATTGGCAAAGCTGTATCCCGCCCCCATTGTGGATGATTGGTCTGCAGTGGAGTTTTCGTTTAACCGCCTCTTTGTCGGACCTCGAGCCTTGCTCGCCCCGCCCTACGCTTCCATTTACCTCGATAATGATCAAAGCCGTGTCATGAGCGAATCCACAATACAGATCCGCCAATTTTATGGGTTGCTCGGGTTGGTCTCACCCTGGTTGAACAAGATCCCCGACGATCATATTGCTCTTGAACTCGATGCCCTTTGGCAGATCGAAACAGCCTTGCTCAACTCAGACTCGCCGCAATTACAAGATATGCGCGATTACCTTTTGGCACACCTGCAGGAATGGACACCCAAATTCCGTCAGCAGATCCATGCAATTGACGATGTAAATCCGGCAATCCTCCATATCGTGGAGATGCTGAATCAGATCTTAAGTCAGGAAACATCAACAACGATACTGAAAAGTATCGAATAACAATTTATGAAAGGAGGTTTTCACATGCAAGAAAAAAATAGCTTAGGTAACACAAATATCCAACAGACACTCGGAAGCAAAGTCTCAAGACGTGACTTTCTGAAGATGATGGCGGCTGTTGGAGCCATCGCCGCCCTCCCAGGGAATGGTCTACTGCGCAAAGGTCCTGGCGCAACCGTCATCCCGAGCACAGGATACGAGGGCAAAGATGCCTATCAAGTCTTCCATAACGCCTGCCCGCGCAACTGTTATGACACATGCGGCATATTAAGTTATGTCAAAGACGGGGTGCTGAAATTCGTCGAAGGCGACCCAGCCTCAACGTTCACCAGAGGCGGGCTTTGCGTCAAGGGGTATTCCTATCCCCGCTCGGTCTACAGTCCAGACCGAATCAAATATCCAATGAAACAGGAAGGGCGCGGCTCGGGGAATTGGGTTCGCATCTCCTGGGATGAGGCATTGGATACCATCGCAAAAAAGATCCTTGAACTCAAGGAAAAGGATGGTAGTCTGCTCGGTTTGGGTATGACCAAGTATTCGGGAAACTTTGGTATCACCCACTACGGTGTTGAAGGCATGATGTCTTCCCTTGGATACACCACTCGTTTTGTTGGGACACCCTGCTGGCCTGCTGGTATTGATGCGCAGAATTTTGACATGGGCAATATGTGGTGTAACGACCCAGAAGATATGGTGAAGAGCAAGTACATCATCATTTGGGGCGCCAACCCTTGTACGAATTCAATCCATTCCATGAAGTACATCAACGAAGCCAAACGCCACGGAGCTAAAGTAGTGGTGATAGACCCGATCTTTACCCAGACTGCTGCCAAAGCAGATGAATACTGGCAGATCAAGCCCGGCGGTGATGGCGCTCTTGCCCTCGGAATGGCACGTCATTTGTTGGATAAGAGATTGGAAGACAAAGCCTGGCTCGAAGAGAACGCCGAAGGTTATTCTGAATTCGCTTCGTACCTGCGCCGCGAGATCACTTTGGATTGGGCTGCCGAGCAATCGGGCATACCAGTGGAAAGCATCAAACAAATCACTGAAGAATTTGCAGCAGTAAAACCCGCCACCATTTGGCTGGGTTATGGTCTTCAACGACATGTAAATGGCGGCGCGAATGTCCGCGCGATCGATGCCTTTGTAGCGATGACCGGCAACATTGGCAAAGTAGGCGGCGGTGCTCGTTATGGTCACCTCTTTACCTGGGGCTTCAACTATAACGCGCTGGTGCAATCTGCACCTGAAGGCTCTGTCGGCTACACTGGCAAAACCGGACCGATGGGAGAGTTTGACACTGGTCAGAGCGGGGATGCAGCTAGTTATACAGACCGCGCCTTTAACATCAACAAGATCGCTCAAGAGATCATGGATGCTACCGAGCCTCCCGTACGGATGTTATGGGTTGCCAACAAGAACGTTCTCAGCCAGGACTTCGATCGTAACAAGATCATAGAAGCCTTCAAAAAACTCGACCTGATCGTGGCAGTTGACCTATTCTTTAATCCCACTGTCGAACAGGCAGATATTGTCCTACCGACCACCACGCTCTTTGAAGATTGGACGGTCAACGTTTCGTACTGGCATTACTGGATGTCTATCAATGAACAGGCGATCGCGCCGATGTACGAAACCAAATCGGATATCGAGATCGCTTCAGCGCTCTCTGCCAAGATCAACAGCCTGAAAGCTGGTTCCTGCACCTTCCCCGAGAACATTGACTCTAAAGAGATGATGGTTAAAGAATTCAACGATGGCATTTATTCTCTGTTTGGTATCAATTCGTGGGAAGATTTGAAAGATGGCGCTCGTAAAGCCAAGTTGGCTTCTTCCGCTTCATGGTCAGACAATAAGTTTGGCACACCATCCACCAAGTATGAGTTCAAGTCTTCCATCGCCGAAGAATACGGACACACAGCACTGGTCAAATACAAGGAGCCACGCGAAGCGTATGCCTCCTACCGCCTGTTGACGCCGCATTCCAAGTATGGGCTGCACTCCCAATTCCAGAACCTTGATTGGATGCTGGATTACAACCCCGAACCTCTGGCGTACATCCACCCGAAACTAGCGCGTGAAAAAGGTCTCGTCGATGGCGATACCGTCCGTGTGTATAACAAGACGGGTGAAGTTCAGCTCAAAGTCAGCGTGAATGACATTGTCCCCGCCGATACGATCCTGATGTACGAAGGCTGGTATGGGCAGAATAATCCCTTCAATGTCAACATCCTCGTGGATGACGAATCTTCCGACATGGGCAAATACAAGACCGGCGCCCCTGGCGTAGCCATTCACGATCAATTTGCCGAGATCGAAAAGGCATAGGAGGAACCCAATGACCAGATACGCTTTTTCCGTCAACGCTGAGTTGTGCATCGGCTGTTCCTCTTGTGGAATGGCTTGCAAGAACCAAAATATCCTGGACCCTGGCATGGTCTGGCGCAAGTTGTATCCACTCAGCGAAGAGATCTACCCGCATAAAGACCGCGCCTTCTATTCCCTGGCTTGCAATCACTGCTCCCAGCCTGCATGTCTTGAAGGCTGCCCAGTTGGTGCATATACCCAACGAGAGGATGGCATTGTTGTCCACAACGAAGATGTCTGCATCGGCTGCCGTAACTGTCTGCGCAACTGTCCATTCGGCGCCCCGCGCTATAACGAAGAAGAAGGTCACGTGGAAAAATGCAGCATGTGCTGGCAGCGCATCGACGAAGGGCTTTTGCCCGCCTGCGTGCAAGCCTGCCCCACCAATGCACTGACACTTGTAGACCTCGATGTGGATGATGTTTCGAGTACGGTTCAATATCCGCCCGGATTCCCCTATCGTCCCGATGTCGAACCATCCACCCGCTTCGTACTTCCCGTTGCTCCCAAAATTATTCGGAGGGATGTGTAATATGGGTACCCTTGAAATCCCCCTCATTCTATTCACCCTGCTCACACAACTTGCAGTTGGGTTGGCTGTCTTCGCTGCCTTACGCCAATGGGTCACGGTTGAAGGTCCATCTGTCAAAACGCGTAATGAGTGGATCGCCATCCTTGTTCTGATCGGTCTAGGCGTGCTTGCTGCCTTCTTCCATCTTGGCAAACCGCTTGGCGCCATTCGAATGTTAGCGAATATTGGCACAGCCTGGCTTAGCCGTGAGATCCTCACCTTTGGCATCTTCGGATTGTTGGCAGCTGTAAGTTTATACATGGTCTACACCAAAGCAGCAAATGGTTGGGTTCTCAAATTGACCGCTCTTGTGGGCTTGCTGGCAGTCTTCTCCACTGGTATGGCATATGCTGGCAAAGCCATGGATGCCATCAACAACCTACTCCCACTGGTCTTCTTCATGCTTACGGTCTTCACACTCGGACCCGCAGTTGCCACGTACTTTGTGGAAGAGAAAGCCCATGCGCTGTTGACCTCCATCCTGTTCCCCACATTGCTCACAAGCCTGATCGTCCGCTTCGTCGTCCCCTTCATCTGGCTTTCTGGCAATGCGGTCATGAATGCAACCGGTCAGAATTTCATTGCGTCGCCTTTGCATTGGTTGCATCTCGCAGCCTTGTTGGCAGGTTTGTTCTTCGTCCGCAATGGCAAAAGTATTCCTGCCTGGTTACCCATCGTCCTCTTGGTTGGGGAATTGCTTGGGCGTATCACGTTCTTTGTCCTGGTTGTGAGTTCTGGCGCCAACCTCGGCGGAGTTTATTAGTAGTAGCATTCTCCTTCGGTCGTGTCCCTCTGTATGAGGGACACGACCACTGAAAGTGAGAGATCATGTTCCAACTAGGCACTACCGAATTACTCGTCCTACTGGTCATCATCATCCTGCTCTTTGGAGCTGGACGCATCGGAAAGATAGCTGGCGAATTAGGTACCAGCATCCGCGCCTTCAAAGCCGGGCTGGGCGAAGAAGAAACAAAAGAGAATTAAAACTACAATTTCATACCTCCGAAGCCTGACTGCCTACCCTGTAAAGCACGGCAGCAGGCCGATCACAATCGTGATCCACGGATGGGTTGGAAACGCCCCGTCCTCCCCCATTGGAAAGGAGAACACCAGAACCGATCGGCTGACTCTATTCCATGAGACAGCCTTTTTATTTTGGTAACAAAACCTATGGATATTCAACACTTGCTTGACATTTCATCTCGTGACCACTCCCACCTATGCCCTCGCCAGATCCTTGGCGTTCGCCTCGGACTTAGGGGACTCTGGTCATTGCAACTCGAACCGAATCTCAATTCAAAGAGAATCCTGACCATCGCCGAAACTGATGGCTGTTTTGTAGACGGGATCTCTGCTGCAACTCACTGCACCGTAGGGCATCGCACTCTGCGTGTGGAAGATTACGGCAAAACAGCAGCCACTTTTGTAGACACAAAGACCGGGCTTGCTTATCGCATTGCTCCCGTATTAGACATTCGTGAGAAGGCATATCAATACACTCCCGGTGAATCTCGCCATTACTTTGCTCAAATGCAGGCATATCAAACAATGCCTGACGAAGAAATGTTTACAGTCAATGAAGTACAACTAACAACGCCCATCGAAGCATTGATCTCAAGACCAGGTATTCGCACCAACTGCAGCATTTGCGGAGAAGAGATCATGAACGAACGCGAAGTCATCCATGAACAAACTAGTTTATGCCGGGCATGTGCTGGTGAAGGGTATTATCAAACGCCGATCCCGCTTTCAGTAGGACGCATATCCTACTACTCGAGCGTTTCCACCATCAAGGAATAGTATGGGAATCAAAAATACTGCTCTTCTCTTTGCGCTCATGACCATTACGGTTGGGTGCACATCCGCACCTGTTACTGTTACCCCCACAGAAATCACTCACACCCCACCTACAACATCCACGCCAGGAAGTTATAAATTCGCCATTGCCACAGGCGCCATTGATAGCGAGTGGTATGTTGAAGGGATTGGACTAAGTTCGGAGATCAATGAGAAAATCCCTACGGTCTTTACCAATGTAAAAGAAACTGAAAGCCTGATGGAAAATGCAGATCTTCTCACATCGGGTAAGGCAGGGCTGGTATTCGTTTACGACTATCATGTTGTCCTTGCCAACCAGGGAAAATTGATGAGTGCTTTTCCAGACGCACCGATAGAAAAAATTTCCATTAAGTGCGGCACTGAGATGACACGCCCCATGTTTCCAGAGTATGCTGAAGCGGCGCGTATCGTAGTACCTCTTTATGAAGAACAGTTTTACATCGTCGTCTCGGAAGCATCTGGCATTTTCTCTGTTAATGAACTCAAAGGAAAGCATATATCCACCGGTGAAGCAGGTTCAGCTACAGAACAACAGGCAAGGTTCATCATTACTGGACTAGGTATTGATTGGGAAGATGAAATCAGTCGTGAACAGTACGATCTATCCACGGCAATTAACGCCCTCAAAAATAGAGAGATCGATGCTCTCTTTTGGAGCGGAAATCCCTCCAGTACAGAATTATCTGACCTATTGAACTCCTCAGATACAAAAACTAAACTGATCCCCATTACAGGAGATGAAGCAGAAACAATCTTTCGAACCATTCCCGGCATCTTTCACAAAAGCAGAGTTGCGGCTGGAACATATGGTTCGGCTCAAGAAGATGTAGATACAGTAGCAACGACGGTTGTGTTAGCTGCCATGGAAGATTTTCCAGCAGATATTACATCCCAAATCCTGCCAGTGCTCTTCGCTCCATCATCTGCCTCATGGAAGAGCAGATTTTCCACCAATCCAGAGACATCCATTGCCTTCTTAAACGTTGAAGCCCGATCCTTTTTACATATAGGCGCGGTGGATTACTTAACAGAACAAGGCGTATTAAAGTAGGCAGGCAACTCATATGGATATTCAATGGCTTTCAATGCTCGTTCTTTTTATCGCTGCTTTATATTCCAGCGCTGGTTTTGGGGGTGCATCTGGTTATCTGACAGCAATGAGCTTCTTTAGCATTCCAACCACTGTTATGGCAAGCACAGCCTTGGTGCTGAACATACTGGTCTCTTCCATTTCTTTTACAAACTACAACCATGCAGGGTATTTGAGACCCAAATTGCTTGTTCCTTTTTTGATCACTTCCGTTCCGGCAGCCTTTATTGGCGGTTATGTGAAAGTCTCAGAAGAAATATACACAACATCGTTATACATTGTATTGACTTATCTTGCACTGCGAATGTTATTTTTCCGAACCCCAGCTGAAGCGGTTGATTGGGAAGCTCGTCCCGTTTCATTGTGGGCAGCGCTTCTCAGCGGTGCTGTCATTGGTCTGCTCTCAGGCATGCTTGGCATGGGCGGCGGGATATTTCTTTCTCCGCTTATCCTGCTCATGCAATGGGGTACCTCCAAAGAAGCCGCAGCTTCTGCTAGCGGATTTATCGCCATCAACTCGGTCAGTGGCTTGGTAGGGCGCATCCTTGGCGGCACGCTGCAATTTGGTCAGTTCGGGTTATGGCTCTTGCCTGCAGGTCTGTTGGGAGCATTGATCGGGAGTCGCTTGGGTGCTGCCAGATTCTCTGGTGCGGGTGTCCGCCGTGCATTGGGGATCATTTTGACAATTGCAGTAAGTACCTATTGGTTGAACACACTATTTGCATGACAAACTTAATTGATCGATACGGTCGTTCCATCACATACCTGCGCATCTCGCTCACAGACCGCTGTAACCTGCGCTGTGTCTACTGTATGCCAAAAGATGGGCTGCAATGGCAGCCTCTTGCGGAACAACTCACAGTGGATGAGATCATTCGAGTGGTAGAAACAGCTTCAAGTTGTGGCGTGAAGCGCGTTCGATTAACAGGCGGCGAACCTTTGGTGCATCCCCATATCGTTGAGATCGTGCACCGCATCGCATCCATCCCTGAGATCGAAGAAGTGAGCCTAACCACCAATGCCATGATGCTCGAAAGACTGGCACAACCTCTTGCCAATGCAGGACTGTGCCGGGTAAACATCAGCCTCGATACGCTCGACCGCGAAAAGTTCACCCGTATCACACGTGGAGGAGAGATCGATCGGGTTTGGAAAGGGATCGCCGCTGCTGAACAGGCGCATCTCGCTCCCATCAAGTTGAACGCTGTCATCGTGCGCGGGCTCAACGCCGATGAATTGCCCGATCTTGCCAGGCTGACAGTTGAACATGATTGGCATGTACGTTTCATTGAATTGATGCCGATCGGAAATGTACAGGATTGGGGAGAAGGTTTTCCAACCTCTTCTGATCGGTATGTGTCGGTACAGGAGATGCAGACTCAACTTTCAAGGTTTGGACTGCAATCTGAACAAGCTGTTATTGGGAACGGTCCTGCTAGGACATTTCGCATTCCCGGCGCGTTGGGCACAGTGGGATTCATTTCTCCATTGGGAGAACATTTTTGTGAAAGCTGTAATCGCCTGCGCCTCACCGCAGATGGGAAATTGCGTCCATGCCTTGATAGTTCCAGTGAAGTTCCATTACGCGAAGCATTATATTCAGGACAATCGTTGGAAAGTTTTTATCGCCAAGCCATTCTCAATAAACCCCAACACCATGATATGCACACCTCCTTAATAACCGGTTCCCAACGAGGTATGAGTCAAATCGGCGGTTAATACTTAAGATTTCATTACAGAGAACCATGAGAGGACAGAGAAAATCTCTGTCCTCTCATGGTAAAGATTATTAACCAATCTTCTTAGAAGCTTCTGCGTTACTCAGCAACCTCATTTTTACGAATAACATCTGCATACCATTCACCGGAATCTTTGACGAGTCGTTTTTGGGTAGTGTAGTCGGTATAGGTTAGACCAAAGCGTTTGGAGAAGCCATGCCCCCACTCAAAGTTATCCATCAGAGACCAGACCATGTATCCGCGAACGTCTACGCCATCGAACATGGCAAGGCGGGTTTGGATGAAGTGGTCCTTGAGGTATTCGATGCGGCGCGGGTCGTGGACTTTGCCATCGGCGCTGACTTCATCCTTGAATGCCACGCCGTTCTCGGTGATGATGATAGGCGGCAGATTGTATTCGCTGTTGATCTTGACCAACATACGCCTCAACGCTGGGGCACAGACTTCCCAACCCATTTCGGTGTATTCTGAACCTTCGATCTTTTCCACTTTTCCTTTTGCAGTGAGCACATTCCGCGAATAGTAGTTGATGCCAACGTAGTCCATCTTTTGCGCGATCAATGCCAGGTCGCCATCTTGGATCTTGGGCATATTCTTCCCAACCATGTCGTACACTGCGGGGGGATAATGTCCCTTGAAAAGCGGGTCGAGGAACAAGGTTTCGTTTTCATCCCAAAACTTATTGGCAGCTGCCAAATCTTCGGCGGAGTCAGAGGCGGGTTCTGACATCCATAAGTTAAGCACAATACCCGCCTTCGCATCCGGTTTGATGGTGCGGATAGTTTGCATCCCCAGCCCGTGTGCCAGCATGAGATGATGCGCGACCTGATATGCCATGCGCTGATCTTTGAAACCGGGAGCATGTTCGCCGGTGAGAAAGCCGATGAAAGTGATGACACTCGGCTCGTTGAAGGTCGTCCAATAATTCACGCGGTCGCCGAGGCGCTTGACCATGAGCGCAGTGTAATCAGCGAAGGCATGGGCGGTATTGCGGTTATCCCAGCCACCTTCGTCTTGCAGGGCTTGCGGCAGGTCCCAATGATAGAGTGTAAGCAATGGTTCGATGTTCGCAGCACAGAGACGGTCAACGAGACGATCATAGAAATCCAACCCTTTGGGATTGATACGTCCGCGCCCGGTAGGCAAAACACGGCTCCATGAAGTGGAGAAACGATAAGCCTTCAAGCCAATCTCGCGCATCAAGGCAATGTCTTCTTCATAGCGATGATAATGGTCACAGGCGATATCGGCAGTGTTGCCATCGTTGATCTTGCCAGGTGTGTGACTGAAGCGATCCCAGATCGATTCGCCTTTGCCGTCTTCGTTCCATGCTCCTTCCACTTGATAGGCAGCAGAAGCTGCGCCCCATAGAAAGTTATGTGGGAATTTATAGATTGTCATTGGAAATCCTCACGAAAAAAGCGGAAGGCTGTGTTCTGCCTTCCGCTTTTGTTTTTGAAAATTTTATTTCCGAACGAACTTCTTGCCGGTGGCGAGCTCAACACTCTTGTACGCGCCGTCGTAGATGCCGATGCTCTTGTTCTTGACGATGCAATCGCAGAACATGGTCAGCAGGTCATCATAGTTGGTGAGCATGTCAATCGCTTGCAGGGTCTGCGGAATGGTGCGGACTTCGACGGTGCTATCGCCGATCTCTGCGCCGCGGATGGCACCCCACATTTCATGTCCGCCGACGCGGGCGTTGAAAATCTTGGGAACGGGATAGAAGGCGAGTTCGCTGGGCTTGGTGATCATCACGTCCACCACGCGCATGAGGTAGTTGGTGGCGTACACGGCGTGGAAGGTGTTGTCATGCAGGAAGACATGCAATCCATGCGCGGGTTTCTTGCGGATGCTGTCGGTGAATTCTCGGGTATCTTCCCAGGTGAAGTGAGTTTGGATGAGGTCTTTGTATTCCTTGAGTTCGCCCTGCAGCCATTCCCAATTGTTCTTGTGGTCGCCGAGGTTGACGAAGAGCGTGATCTTATCTTGCTTGACGAGCGGGATAACATGTTCCACGATGGCTTTGAAGAGTTCACGTTGTGCGCCTGCCCCACCCATCGTCAACAAGAAGCGACGCGGTTCCTTGGCTTTCATGCGGCGCATGCGACCATCGCAATCTGCTTCGATATTCTCGACCAGTTCATGATCCACGTGGTGACCAGTGAAGAAGAGTGCATCAGATGGGGTCGGTTTGAGGACTTTGCCCTTGTCGTCGAAACCGCGCATGACACGGAAGCCATAATAACCAGAGGGAGATTGAACCGCGTGCTTGGCGCCTTCAGTGAGTTGGAACGCCATCGGCCAGTTATCGAACATCATGTCCACCACGTTGGTCATGCCGCCAGCGACGGCGCCCATGCAGTTCCACATGTGTGAAGTGAGAATGGGCATGTCAGAAGGAAGTGCACCGTAGAGATTGTTGAACAGTTCGCTCATCTTGAAGTCTTTGACTTCGGTCTTGAGGAAGCGCCAGGGCCAGGTGCTGGTCATGTAATTGAAGAGTTGATCCAAGCCAGGCAGGGTGGGTTCGCCAGTGGTGAGCGATTCCCAAACATATTTATCGAACCATGGATAGCGCTGTGAGATGCGCGAGTATTTGCTGTAGTTTGTATTGCACCAGTTGATCACATCGGTGCTGATGCCGGGGATGCCGAGCAGGTCAAGCCAATACGGAGTGAAACCCATCGCCTTCGCGGCAGAAACGCCTGCCATCGCGATGCGATAGTGACCAAAGCCCATTCGAATGGTGCTGACGATCACGCCTTTCTTTTTGTCCACGGGCTTCCCGCTGCCATCGCGGACGATGTTCTTAAGCCCGAAAATCTCAGAGCCATAGGGGTGGTCTTCAACGGTGAGGTTGAACTTTTCGTTCGGGTCGTAATTGAACTTTTTGGCGAGCATGTCCTTCCACGCATCGGCGGCGCGCGATTGACGCTCTGTAATGGGGTTGCCGTACACTTCGTAGCGGCCATCCTTTTTTTGCAGCATGATGAATCTCTCCTTGAAGATAAAAATTATTGCGAGACCCCAAAGGTTTCCCTTCAGGGTCTGAACATGGTGTTTGATTATAAACTTCCATTTATGGAAATGCGGCTAGCAACGCGAACGTACATTTTCCATAAAATTCAAAGATATTCCTGCGATCTTTTCCATTTCAATATCGATCAGCATGGGATGAGAAGAATTTTCCATCCAATGATGTTCCTTCATGGTTGAGCGAACACCTTGCAGAATGATCTCGCCTGCATTGGTAGAAACGACCGTATCCTTACGACCCTGAAAAACAATGATCGGTTGGTGAATGTTCGGTAGAACCTGTTTCACCGCCTCTTGAAATTGCAGGGTCTGAACGATACCTTTGGTTGGCAATTCGGGGTCATAGCCCTGCCACTTGTCTGAAACATCCATCGATCCGCGTTTCGCAAATGGCATGAAGGGCGAACCGAGATACAGCTTGATCTTATCGGCAGTGGAGATGGTCAACGAGATGGCTGGTGCATACAACATGACACCGCACACTGCAGGATGCCTGCTCGCCAGATACAAAGCGACCAACGCACCCATTGATTCCCCGCCCAGGAAGACTTTCTCACAGCGGGCAGATAACTGATCGTAGACTTTTTCCCCGCTCTCGACCCAATCCAACCATTTGACACGGTTCAGATCTTCGGGGCGGGTGCCATGGCCTGCCAGTAAAGGTCCGCCTACGCTGAAGCCTTTCTCGTGCAGCCACCTGGCAAAGAGACGTACTTCCGCAGTAGTGGCGGTGAATCCGTGCGAGAGGAACACGCCCACAGGACCTGCTTCCCAGAGAAAAGCGTTGCCTTCAAGGTGGGAATTGTAAAGCACGTACTCTTTCATATGTCCCTTCTTGTTCGTAGAACTTATCCTTTCACACCGCTGCCTGCCACACTCTCCACAAAGAAGCGTTGACCGAGAATGAATACGATCAACGGCGGGACGATGGCGATCGCCGCACCGGCAAGGATGAGATTGGGTGTATCAGAGGCACGTCCACGAAGAACGTTGAGAGCAAGGGTGAGGACGTGATTCTTTTCGTTGCCCACGTTGATGATCACCAACGGCCAGATGAAGGAGTTCCAGGCGTAGAGAAAGGTAAAGGTCGCTTGAGTGGCAAGGGCGGGGATCGAGGCGGGGATGATGATGTCTTTAAGGATGGCAAAGCGCGAGGCGCCATCCAACAATGCGGCTTCTTCGATCTCCTTGGGGAAGGTGATGAAGTGTTGGCGCATCAGGAAGGTGCCATAGGCAGTGAAGATCCATGGGATGATGAGCGAGGCAAGACGGTCTGTCCAGCCCATGAGCACCATGAGTTGATAAAGCGGTACGATGAGCATCACGAAGGGGATCATGATGGTGCCAAGATAAAAAACGAAGACCGTGTCGCGCCCTGGGAATTTCAGGCGGGCAAAGGCATACCCACCAAATACCGATGTAACAAGCTGACCAAGCACCACCAATACCGTAACCAATGTGGTGTTGGTGAGTGCGCGCCCGAGGTTGTTCAACTCGATGACTTCTTTGTAATTTTCAGGATGCCAGCTGACGTTTTCGACAGGCTCGCTCAAACGCACATTTTGAAAGACCGGCTCGCCTTCAGGGCTTTGCGGGTCGATGAACTCACCCACTGTGGTCTGCTCGATGAGGATCATCGGGATGACCTGTCCATCCACTTCCACATCGAACAGTTTGACCTCTTCACCATTGACGGTGATCTTCTGCTGGTTCATCACGCCGCCGGTCGGTTTAACCTCGCTGAGGAAACGTTCAACGGTCTTGGTTTGATCTTCAGCGGGAGCATAGATACCAACTTTGATGTTGCTTTTGGCAAGCGCGTATTCTTTACGGACGCCATCCACTTCCACGAAGTAAAGCGGAAGTGATTCTTCATAGCCTTCCACTTGTATCGTGACTGGGTCACGCGGCAACATGCGCGGCGGGTAGCGGAAGGTATCAGCGGGGATCTTGAATGAGGTGGAGAGCATGTAGAAGAAGGGGAACAACATAACGAACGCAAAGAACGTCAGTACGAAGTACACACCGAAGTTATTCAGGAAACGAACGAGGCGATACGATTTCATATTCATGTTGATCTCCTCTTAGCTTTCGTAAATGCTGGAGCGGCGCTGGCGCTGGAATTGGATCAACGTCAGACCAAAGATGACAATAAAGAGCACCCACGCAATGGCAGAGGCATAACCCTGTTGGAAGTTTTGGAAACCGGAACGATACAAGTACAAGACCAATGTGATGGTCGAGTTGTTCGGTCCTTCCGGCGGGTTCATGAGGATGAAGACCTGCTCAAAGACCTGCATGGCTTGAATGGTGGTTGTGGACACTACATAAAAAGTTGTAGGAGCAAGCATGGGAATGGTGATGCCCCAAAACTTGTCCCAGGATCCGGCACCATCTACGGTGGCGGCTTCGTACAACTCGCCGGGGATGTTCTGCAAGCCAGCGAGGAAGAGCACCGTGTTGAAACCCATCGTCTGCCAGGCGGCAATGATGATGATGGCAAAGAGCGCAGTGTTCTCATCCGAAACCCATTGGATCTTTGGGTCCACTACAGCAACGTTGAACAGGTTATTCCAAAACTCAATGCCGAGTGTGATGAAATAGTTGATGTAACCGATGGTCGCGTTGTACAGCCACTGCCAAACGAGGGAGATACCCACAACAGCTGCAATGCTGGGCATGAAGTACACGGCACGATAGAACTTCATGCCGGGTAATTTGCTATTAAGGATGTTCGAAAGTAACAGGGCGGGAAGCACACTCAAAGGAACAGCGAACAGCACAAAGGTTAGGGTGTTGCGAAGCGCGAGCCAGAAGAATTTATCTTCCGCTGCAAATAGGATTCCTGTGTTTCCATAGGTAAAGCGCCCCACTTCATCATAGACCTTGATATCCACGACATCACGGGCAAGTTGATCGGGCGCATCGAGGGTGACAAATTTGATATTGAGGATCTTGGCATAATTTTCGAAGCCAACCCAATTGGGCGTGCGGATGGCGTCTGAATCGGTGAACGAGAAATAGAACGAAAGCAGCAGTGGACCGGCAAAAAAGATGAGGAAACCAAGTAAGTTTGGCGAAAGGAATAACCAGCCGTTGATGATCTGTTCATGCCCGGTCTTGACGTTCATGGCTTGTGCCACATTGGGTCGGCTCATGGACCATATTGAAGCACCAAAGATGACCACCCCCGCCACCGCCAGCAGACCCGATGGCTGTGCCAGTTTGCCAAAGAAATAAAGCAACCCATTGAGTGCATTGACCTGCCAGAGGAAAAGAACGAAGCCGCCCAACATCACCCACTTACTGACGGACTTGAGGCTGCTTTCTGCATTCTTGTTCTTTGCCGGAAAATATTCTTCCAGCATGCCCAGGAAATACCCAAGCACGGTGATGCCAAGATAGGGAATGCCATTCCCAAAATTTTCTCCGAGAGCATCGATACCAATAAAAAATTCGCCCACATTCAAGGCGAACACAAAACATGTAACGAAGCCGAGATAATCCAAGACCAGCGAAGTCATACGCCCGGCATGATTTCGTTTTGAGATCTGATACGAACCGTAGCCGCTAAGGAACATCACCAGTCCACCCACAATGGTAACGACGATCTTTTGCCAAAGCGGTGTCTCTGCAGTGCGTGTCCATATCATCACAATGGAAGCGGCTGCCAATAAAGCGAACAACCCGCGCCAAAGGATGTGGATGCGAAGCACCAGGTTTGTCTGAGCGTCTATCCGTGATTGAGCCGTCATATTCTCATCTCCGTGAAATTGGACTTCAGGACATCGTACAAAAAATCTCAAAACCGCAAATTTATTTTGAAGCTTGGAGATTCTCTTGTACCTTGGAAAGTGGGGCAGGCAAGGCGCCTGCCCCACAAGCATACTACGAAGACGAACTATTGGTTGAAGGCTTTGTTGGCTTCGTCACAGATCGTTGCACCAAAGTCATCCACAGTGGTGGAACCGGTCAACACGCCCTGGATGGCAGGACCCATGATCTTGTCGAACTCAGGCCAGGAACCAGCCCACAATGGACCTTCAGCGGTCGGCTGAGCATCAGGAGCGATGCCGTTCAAGAAGGCTTGGTTGTTGGCAGGCGGTGTGAAGGTCAGGAAGGCATCGAGAGCTTCCGGGCTCACACGGCTGGGGATGTTGGCGCCGAGAGCGGAGATCTTGCCCTGGGTTTGAGCGGTGGTGAGAGCCTGAACGAGAGCCCAAGCTTCTTCAGGATGTTCGGTGTTGGCGTTGATCACATACGCGCCCCAGAACAGCCAGTTACCAGGAGTGCCGTTCGGACCAGCAGGCAGTTCAACAACGTCCCAGTTGAAATCAACAGTGCGGACGCCCGGGGTAGCCCAGCGGCCATTCTGGAACATGGCAACCTTGCCAGCGCGGAAGCCCGGTTCGGGATCTTCGCCGTAAGGCACAGCCACATCATAGTCCTGATAGAGCGAGCGCTGGAAGTCGAGACCGGCGAGGGATTCAGGGGTGTTGAGAGCGCAGGCAGCGCGGTCTTCAGTGAAGAAACCACCGCCAGAAGCATTCAACCACACACCATAAGGACCCCACCAAGCGGAAGCGCCGTAGCCGTAGATATCAGAGCCGAGAGCGCGGGTAGCCTGAGAAACTTCGAGGAAGGATTCCCAGTTCCATTCGCCGTTGGCAGCCAATTCACGAGGATCGGGAGCGCCAGCTTCAGCGATCAGGTCGAGGTTGAGATAAAGCGCAAAGGTGGATACGTCGCGAGGAAGACCCCAAACCGCACCAGAGCCGTCGCCAGAAGCGCCGGTTTCAGGGTTGTAGGTCAGGTGGTACATCGGACCTTCGTAGAAGTTCTCAGCAGTGTAACCATCGGTGGCAGCAGCCAGATCAGCAGCATTGAGGATCAAACCGCGGGTGGCGAAATCAGCCACATCGGTTCCGGGGATCCAGAACACATCGGGAGCGGTGCCAGCGGCGATTTCAGCGCGGAGCTGATCTTGATAGTTCGCACCTTCAGAACCACCGGGTTCATAGGTGAGGGTGATGCCATCGAGTTCAGCATCAAGTTCGGTGCTGATCTGGCTGTAAACGTCAATTTCTTCCTGGTTATCGGGGCGGGTGCGCCAGCGAATGGCAATTTCGTCCCCAGAGGCTTCTTCAGTGGCAGCCACTTCGGTCGCAGCTTCGGTGGCGGCTTCAGTTGCAGCGGGTTCTTCAGCAGGGGCTTCGGTCGCAGCTGGAGCACCACAGGCAGCCAGCACAAAGGATGCGATCACAAGCAACCCCATGATCTTCAAAAGCAAGTTCTGTTTCATTTATTCTTCTCCTTGAAAATGGACGAACAATATAGCGAACAAGCTGGTCTTACATTGGCGTATTGCGAGGTCTAATCACCTCCTTTAAATGTGGACTGACGTACAACCAGCTGAGCTGGTAATTTGAGAACAGTTTGCTCAACGGTTTTGTTTTGAATAATGTCCATCAACTTACGGATGGCTTCCTGCCCAATGAGGGGCATATCCTGCCGCATGGTCGTAAGAGGCGGATCAAAATAGGAAGACAAAGGCATATCGTCCACGCCAATGACAGAGATCTGGTCCGGCACATTCAGATTGGCATCACGAGCGGCGCGCATCACACCCATGGCCATGCGGTCATTCTGGGCAAAGACAGCCGTTGGCAGATCGCCTTTCTTTACAAAGTCCACCAGGGCATCACTGCCAGAAGAAGCCGACCAATCCCCTTCAAAGACCAATGTCTGATCGAATGGAATGCCCGCCTCTTTCAATGCATGGCGGTATCCTTCCAAACGGTCTTGCGAACAATCTTCTTCCATGGGTCCCGTCACCAACGCAATGCGTTTGTGACCCAGGGAGATCAAATGCTGCGTGGCTTCGTATGCCACCTTCTCATCGTCCAATGAAATTGAACACACATTCTCATCATGCGAACGAGCACCCACGAACACAACCGGGAAGTTATTTGGAATGTGTTGATAACGATCATCGGCATACGGATTGATCACGATCAATCCATCCACACGGCGGTGTCCCACCAGTTCATCCACCAATCCTTGAAACGCCTGCGGGTCTGAAGCCGACGAAGACAACACAAAATAATTGTGCTGGCGGGCTTCCACCTCGGCGCCTTCGATCACACTGGCAAAGGTATAGTCTGTAAGATTGGGGGAAATAATGGCAAGCGTATGGGTCGAACCGCGCGCCATTGAGCGGGCAATGGCACTGGGGCGGTAGCCCAACTCTTCAATAGCCGCCTCAACGATGGCGCGAGTTTCGGGCAGCACTTCTTCACTACCGTTGATGACGCGCGAAACGGTCTGATGAGAAACGCCCGCCTGGCGGGCAACATCGCGGATAGTAGGACGGCTGGGATTCATTTGATATAATGTGACCGGTCACGTGAGCGGTAACATGAGTCTACAAAAAAATAACCCCTTTGTCAAGTAGGCAATTCGAAATTGAGGTAAATTGATGGTGAAAATTAAGACCGTCCTGCCCAAAATTCAAGTTTCCACCCCGAAGTACACTTGGGAATGGAATGCAGATACCGACCTTGTTTGCCTACACGACAAAAATCACCGCCTCATTTCTCGCGCCCAACATCGCCCCCTGCCCATTACCTCACCCACTCAGCTGGATCTTTCAGAGTCCACCTACGAAATTCGGGATACCCAAATCCGCATCACTTACAGCGGACAAAACCCCGCCTCCTCATTAACTGTGGTCTGGTCCTTCCACCCAGACTTTATCTCCCTCGAACCACTCCTCCTCTCCCTCCCCGCAGGCATAGACCTCGTCCGGATTGTTTACTTCCCCATCATTGAGAACGACTCTTACAAGCCATCCATGTACAGCCATTATGCTGTCGTCCCCGGCTTGACCATGAGCACCAACATCAGCCCCATCGTAGACTTGCACTCGCGCCTCAACACCACCGCAGTGCTTGGCTCCGGCGCCATGCGCGGACCTGGCTTGACTCAACAATGGGGCTTGCCCGCTCATTACTTCTGCACCTTCAACACCTCCGACCGCTGGAATGCCATCGGAGCGAAAGCCGAACAAAGCGAAGCCGCCTGCTGGGGGCTTGCATCTCTCCCGCAAGGTGACTTCCGTTTGGAGATCCGTGAGATCGGCATCAGCCCCATCCTCAACCTGCGCACTGATCTATGGAAGCACATGCCTGATACATCTGGCTTTCACTTCCTCATCACCTTTGGCGAGAATTATCACGAAGCCATTCGCAAGTATTACCAAGTCTTACAGCGCGAGAAATTCATTTCACCCAAGAAACATTCACCAAAAAAACAAGAAGTTCTGCTCGCGCCACAATATAACACCTGGGGCGTAGAGTCTGCCTTGGCTCTGCCGCCTGAGCGACTCACCGAAGACCTTGTGCGCGATATTTTCGGCAAACTTCAACGCTCAGGCATGCAGGCAAAGACCTTCGTCATAGACGACAAATGGGAAGGCGTGTATGGCGAACTCAAACATGACCCCGACCGTTTTCCAAATTTTGAAAAGCTTTTAGAGGACATTCGCGCTCAGGGCTATAACATCGGCTTGTGGGCGGCATTTCTGCGTTGTCAAAATCCCACTGCACTTGGCTTGGACGAATCACATCTGCTGCAAACGCACGAAGGCAAGACTCTTTGGCTCGATCATCAGACATCGCGTTACGGCATCTTCGACATGACCCAACCCAAAGTACAGGATGTGTTACGCCAGCGCGCCAAAGACTTCATCCGCCGCTACAAACCCGACCTGATCAAATTCGACTTCGGTTATGAACTACCCTCGCTCGATGTGGCCGCTCCGCAAGACATGACCTTCGCCGGTGAACGCCTCTTGCAAAAAGGACTTGAAGTCATCGTTGGTGGAATGAAGGAAGAAAACCCAGACCTCGTCATCATGTACTATGGGCTTTCACCCCTACTCATTGATTACTACGACCTGCACAGCCCCGATGACCTGGTCTACTGCATTGGTGATTACGACCTCGAAACTAATCGGCGCATTTTTTTCAGCAGTTTGTGCGGCGAACTCGGCATGCCCACCTACAGTTCCTCCGGCTATGACTGGGACTCTGCCATCGACATCTGGTTCGACTCCGTTGCTTCGGGCAGCCTTGGTTCACTGCATTGCTTCGACGGCGATGAGAACGGAGAAAAACCGTCCGCGAAGCATATTGCCAAATTTAACGGGATCAACTCCCTCGTTAGGAAAGAGGCGCACTTCACCACCAAGCCGGTCCACGCCAAATGGCAGGGTGGTCTGCGCGCGGGCTTTAGTCCATCGTGGGAGCGCATCGAAAACGGCAAGACGGTTCTACTGGCGTTACGCACCCATCAATTCGACGGCAAGCCGACACCAAATGACTACAAAGATGTTATTCAATCGAACCTGATGTTGGTGATCGCCGCGCTGGATAATGAAAATATTGGTGAGTCGAGTCATATTGGCATTGTGCCATTTGGCGATGGACGTTGTACGATCAAGAGTTCCTACCGCCATGCAAAATTCATCGAACATCATCTCGGCGGCAAACGAACTGTATCAAACCTGAAATTCACCGACCAATTCATGCTCAAACTTGTTCAACACGAAACCCTTGAATGGGTTGAAATTATTTTCGAAAAGGAATGACCATGCTTAATAATCCTCATCGCCGTTACAACGCCCTCACAGGCGAATGGGTGCTCGTCTCACCGCATCGCGCCAAACGCCCATGGCTTGGGCAGGTTGAAAAACTCGCCGTCGACTCTCTGCCGCACTACGACCCCACTTGTTATCTCTGTCCGCGCAACGAACGGGCAGGCGGAGTTTTCAACCCCGATTACACCAGTACCTATGTTTTCAATAACGACTTTGCAGCCCTCTTGCCTGATACATCGGATGAAGAACCCGCTTCTTCCCACCCCCTGCTTGTTTCTGCTCCCGAGCAGGGACAATGTCTGGTGGTTTGTTTCTCGCCCCGCCACGACCTGACCCTGCCTGAGCTTGACCTGCCCGCCATCGAAAATGTGCTCAACACCTGGTCAAGCGAATCTGCCAAATTGATGGAGTTGGATTACATCCACTATGTGCAGGTCTTCGAGAACAAAGGCGCCATGATGGGTTGCTCGAACCCGCACCCACACAGCCAGATATGGTCACAGTCGCAATTGCCGAACGAGATCGTCAAAGAACTTGCCACGCAAAAAGAATACTTCAACAAGAATGGACGTCCGCTTTTGCTGGATTATGTGCAAGAGGAACACAAGCAGAAAGACCGTATCCTCTTCGCCAATGACCACTTCACTGCCATGGTTCCCTTCTGGGCAGTGTGGCCGTTTGAAGTATTGGTCACTGCTCATAGGCCTACAGCGTATATGAAAGACTTAACAGCCAGTGAAGTCTCTGCCTTGGCAGAAGTCTTCAAGCAAGTCACCACCCGTTACGACAATCTCTTCGAGATTTCCTTCCCCTACTCGATGGGCTTCCACCAAGCCCCGGCGGACAATCAACCCCACCCAGAGTGGGTACTGCATGCACATTTTTATCCACCTTTGCTCCGCTCCGCCACGGTCCGCAAATTCATGGTCGGGTATGAAATGCTCGGCATGCCACAACGCGATATCACACCCGAAACCGCTGCAGAGCGATTAAGGTCCACAGCGGCGGTGCATTACAAATCAAAATAACGGCAAACCACCAAGCTAATCACCGCGACCTTTATATGAGCGGATGGCAGTGACCTTCCCATTGGTATTGAAGGTCACCACATCCACTACATACAGGTCGATTTTTCCATCGACAACGATGTGAAGTTCCCCTGCAACGGTATCTGCGTTTTCATAGAGCGCCAGAATGTGGATTGCTATGCTCTCAGCATCAGCGAAATTCTTGGCGGTTTCACGCAGGGCTTCCGCTTTGCCGAACACAGAGATATTCCAATCACGCAGGTGAACTTCCTCGGCAAGCATGACAGAAATGGCATCAAGATTTTTGTCGGCGTAGTGACGCAGGTAGGCGCGGAAAAGATCTATATGGGTCATAGAGTCTCCTTGATGCGAATGATAACCTTTCCCGCAGCATGTCCTGCGCCAACATAGCGAACTGCCTCCGCTGTGTCTTCAAGCGAATACGTTCTATCAATGACCGGTGTAACCTTCCCCGCCTCGATCAACTCTTTGACAAAGGCAAGATCATCAGCATTCGGTGACGCGAACAGATTCGTTACTGTCTGTCCGCCGCGCCGCGAAACGAACGGTCCCTTCGCTATAGCCTCAAAAAGTTGACCACCTTCACCGCCCGCCATAACGTATGTCCCCATCGGGGTCAGCGCGCGAAGATACTCTGCCAATGGGCGGTAACCGTTCACAGCCAAGATCAAATCATACGCTTGACCATTACGGGTGAAATCTTCACGGGTGTAATCAACAACATGATCTGCGCCAAGCGTGCGGAGAATTTCCAACTTTTTTGTACTGGATATGGCTGTGACCTCCGCCCCGAGAGCTTTGGCGATCTGAACAGCGAACGTCCCCACGCCTCCAGACGCACCCACAATTGCCACTCGGTCCCCTGTCTTTATGCTTCCCTTACGCAGTCCCTGCAATGCGGTGACTGCTGCCATTGGCACTGCCGCCGCCTGTTCGAAGGTCAGGTTTGCAGGTTTCTTAACCAACACAGATTCTCTTGCGCAGGCATATTCAGCAAACCCACCAAAGGCTGTGGAGATATCACCAAAGACTTCATCGCCCACTTTGAAACGAGTGACATTTTTACCCACCGCTTCCACACGTCCGGCAATGTCCGCGCCCATGATCTTGTTATTCGGCTTGAACAAGCCAAAGCCCATCAGGCGTGGAATGGGTCCGCTCAGCAGGCGGCAATCGGCAGAGTTGACCGAGACAGCGTACACCTTGACCAGCACCTGGTCATCTTTTGGCTTGGGCATGGCAACCTCCGCCAGTTTCAAATGTTCGGGTCCGCCATATTGGGTTAAGACAATTGCTTTCATTTCATATTTCCTTTTTTATAGAGGTTAATTTTCGCTGTTCGACCACTTCAACGCATTCCAGAAAATGAACAATAGACAGAGCACTTCCACCGAAGCGAGGAAAATGTAATGCGGATATAACGTGCCGCCGCCGATGATGTAGAGGATGTAAATCGGGCAGACGATCAGGTTCACCCAGCGGTTCACGCCGTGCTCCAGGATGCGGGAAAAGAAAATCATGGCGATGCCAACCGTACCCATCACCGCGCCAAAAAGCATCAACTGCGGAATAGAAGCGCCGGTAATGGCTGAAGTCTGCGCCAGTTCCTCTGCGATACCAGGGATGAACAACGAGAGGATGTCCGCCTTTAGCAGGCAGAACATGACCACGATCCACAACGTGGAGAGGATGACTTTCTTGTCGAATTTTTTGATCGTATCCATTTTTTATTTCCTTTTTGAAAAAGATGAAAGAGAGATTTGTTATGCCTTACACAGATTCAGCAACACGTTTTTCCCATTGTTCGGCATTGACGCCTTTGATCAAAAGCCATAAGGGGAATACGATTTCGAGGAACGCGAGAGAACCGATCGAGGTAAAAAGCGCTTTGTATTGGGGCAGAAGAATATTGCCAAAATCCTGAATGAAGTAGCATAAAGCGACAACGAGCAGGGTAATTCCCAAAAATTTGGGGAGGTAGCCAGACTTGTAAACCAGGTAACCGAATATGAGAAGATGCAACCCGAAAAACAATCCCCAAATAAAGGTTACTGTCTCGTGTGCATTCAGAAACAGGAGAGCGAATGCCTGTAATTGGTCTGGCGCAAATACGGTCAGGTAACTGGCGCCACTCAACAGCAGCAAGACAACAAAATGATTAAGCAGGTTGATCCCTTGAATGACGGTCATTGCAAGTCGAGAAAACGCTGCCGCCAGAGAAAGAGTTTTGTTGACCGGTTTGATCAAAACATAAAGGAGTACAGTCAGAACGATCTCGATCAAAAAGACGATGGAGTCGCTGACCATGCCAGCACGGAACAGCCCTTGGGAGTCAATTATGTTATTAGCTGTCGTTGCCGCATCCCCAGGGACGACCAGTGTAGTCGGAATGTACAACATGCTGAATGGAGCCAGCACAACGATCAACAAAGTGAGGATCGCAGCAATTCTTGCAGTTAGTTGGATCGAATTAGTTTTTGTGTTCGTAGTCATGATTTCTCTTTTTGTTTTCAGATCATTTCACGTTATCTTTTGCAGTCTCGGAAGTGAATGCAGCAGAATTAAATCCTTTTGCGATCAGCCACACACCAATGGACATCTCCCATAAACCGCCCGGAATTGTGTGGAGCAATTGCAGGTTGAAGCCCAAGACTTCCAACATGGACCCGATCAGAAAGCTCACATATCCAATGAAGCCCCAGATGACGAATAACTGCGGGACCAGTTTGGCACGATAGAACCCGTAGCAAAGAGTGAGACCAGCCATCCCTAAAGCGACCATACCGATCTGGTAGGTATAAGCCTGCGATTGAGTAAACAGAGCGCTCAAAGTTTGAAGATAAGAAGAGTCAGACACACCCGCCTTCAAGAACTCGACACCCAGCGGAATTTGCAGCAGGATGAACAATGCCGAAATTGCGATCACAGCCGCTTCGACGACTCTTGCACCGAAGTACCCAAGCGCGACACGCTCGTTATTTTGTTTCAGGATCGGGAACATCATCACCCCGTGAGCGGCATCACCAGCGGCGGCGAGCACCCAGAGCAGTGCGCCAAGCGCGATCATCAAGCTCCTGGCAGAAACAGTGTCAAGCTGACCGGGTGTACCAAGCACAGAGCCTGCAATACCTACAACGAATCCTAAAATATATAGTGCCCCCACTACTTTTGCTGTCGTTCTGTATGTGTTAACTTTTGTATCCAAGATATTTTCTCCTTTGTTGGAATGAATATGATTGACCGACACGAGCGGCAGACCGAGGTCACGCACCCGGCGTAGGACCCCGTACAGGGCGGGCTGGTCAGGCACAGGTCCAGAAAGAAGCGTGGTGCCATCTTTTTCCGGTATCACAGTCCAGCCGTCGAACCAGTCCTGCCAGCGGTCATCCAATTGCCCTTCGATGCGGATTTCGTAGAAGCGAGTCATCATCAACACGCGCGAATATACCGGCAGGGAAGTATTGCCGTTAGAACCAAAAGTATTGTTTTGAGTATTGTTCGGGGTTTAGAGCAAGCCCAGCTCGCAGGCGCGTGCCACGGCTTCGGTGCGGCTTTTGGCTTGCAGTTTGGCGAAAATGCGCAGGTTGTGCCCCTTGACCGTGCTCAACGCCACCACAAGTTTTTGGGTGATCTCCTGGTTGGAAAGCCCCTGCGCGATGAGACGCAGCACTTCGAGTTCGCGCTCGCTCAATGGTTCGATCAAAGGTTGAATGATGAAGGCTGAAGACTGAATAGAGGGAGTAAGTGCAGCTAAAATTCTGTTTGCGTATTGCTGTAACGTACTGCTCTTGAACTTGGACAACAACTCTGCCATGGGTTTGCCCTCATCGACAAAGAGGCGCAAATAACCTTCGGGTTCTGCCAGAGTCAGCGCTTGTTCAAGGGCAGCGAGGGCTTTGGCGGAATCTTTTGCAGAAAACGCCAGCGCTTGCGTGATGAGAATATCAATGCGGCTGCGCAGGCGGTTTTGACTCTCTGCCTGCTGCAAGAGCACATCCAACATGTGGAGCGTGGTTTGAAAATGCTGGTCGTTCTGATTTTCAGCGAGCACGATTCTGGCGAGTGTGAGGTACCCAAACTCGTGCAGGAAGATAGGCGTATCTTGCAATGAAAGCCGGCTCTGGTGTGCCCATGCCTGTGCTTTGTTCAAGTGGTTTTGCTTGATGTGAATACGCGCCTGCATGGCTTCCACCGGGCGCAGGTTGGGGATCGGCGTGCGGACGTAAAAACGCTGTGCATCATCCAGCAATTCCAGCGCACTGCGCAGGTCGCCTTCGGATTCTTTGAGATATGCCTGCGCCAGACTCTTGCGATACATCCAATCCACGATGGTGGTTTGCCTGCCAAACTCAAATGCTTTTTGCAAATGATGTGCGGCGCGTTCATCTTCGCCCATTTCGTGATGCAGCAGCCCCAGACCCAAATGATGGTGCGCTGTGTGCTGTTCTACGCCGTGTTCTGCTGCCAAACTCAATGCCGTTTGATAAACCTGCATGGCATCACGCAAACGACCCTGTGTGATGAGAATATCCGCTTTGCCGAATGATGCCGCCACCGCAAACACAATATTGTCCGCTTGCTGAGCCGCGTCCACCCAGTTGCTCATTAACTCGAAAGACTTATCCAACTCGCCGCTCGCCCAATAGGTGGCGCTTAAGATCGAAGATGCCTGCGCCTGCATGTACTGGTCTTCATGCGGGATGATATCCAGCGCCATTTCGACGTGTCTGACCACATCATCAAAACGATTCTGCGTTTGCGCATTGTATGCGCGGGCGAACGCGATGCGCGCAGGCAGGGTGCGGAACTGTTCCTTTTCGACGATCACCATCTCTGCAAGCGGACGCTTTAGTGAAGCTTCAGCATCCCGCAAACTGGACTCGCTCAATATGGCATTACCCGCATCCATGTACGACCAGCCGATCTGGGTTAGCAGAACGGGACGTAAACGCTTCACACTCGCCGGAAGTTGTTTCACCCACCCAAGCCAGGCAGCCGTCTGAAAGTTTTCATCCATCGCCAGCCAGGCGGTTTCAGCCAGCCGCGCTGCACGGTTGGAATCCGTCGCGGCGATGGCATGCTGGAATGCTTCACCCGCCTCGCCGTTCTGCTCGAACCACTCACTGGCACGAATGTGCATGGACGCGATTTCTTCTTTGCTGTGTTTTTGGCTCAAACGCTGACGCAGCAGGTCACGGAAAAGATGATGATAGCGATACCAACTGCGCTCATCATCCAATGAGATCACAAAGAGATTGCCCCGCTCCAGTTGTTCCAGTGTTTCTTTCGCCGAAGTACTTTCATTCAAAGCATCGCACAATGAACTGTTCAAACGATTCAAAATGGAGGTGCGCAACAGAAATCCCTGCACATGTTCAGGTTGTCTTTGCAGCACTTCTTCCAGCAGATAATCCAATACAAATTGATTTGCCCCGCTGAACGAACGGATAAATTCAGTGGTGTCGTACTGTCCTTGCATCGAAAGCGCCGCCAATTGCAAACCAGCGATCCAGCCCTCGGTGCGGATTTCCAACACAGAGATATTTTCAGTGGAAAGATTTAATCCCATCACCTGATTGAGAAAATCGGTGGCTTCACTTTCGGTAAACCGCAATTCAGCGGCGCGGACTTCGGTCAACTGGTTGCGAGCGCGCAGACGGGCAAGCGGTAGGGCTGGGTCTTCACGGGTTGTAATGACCAGATGCATAGCTGTTGGCATGCGCTCAACAAAAAACGAGAGCAATTCATCAACAGCACTGGAATCTATGGTGTGATAATCGTCCAGGACCAGAAAGCATTCATCTTCTATGGATGCAAGTTCATTGAGAAACGGGATTAATAGGTCTTTGGAAGGAACAGGCTGCGACGATTGCAGCGCCGATAAAACTCCATCCCCCACACCTGCGATCACGGACTCCATCCCCCACACCTGCGATCACGGTTTGCAAAGCCGCTACGAGATAGGTGGTAAAACGAGCGGGGTCGCTGTCATTTTCATCCAGCGAGATCCAGGCAGTGGGAAGTGCGCTCGATGTGATCCATTCGCTAACCAGAGTTGTCTTGCCAAATCCCGCAGGCGCGGAGATCAATGTCAGTTTATGTCCTTGTTTGGTCCCCTCGGACAAAAGATGAAGCAACCTCGTACGCGAAACCGAACTGCGTCGAAGTGCAGGGACATTGATCTTTGTTTTGATGATCGCAATGGACATAGAGTTTTTTCTATTTCTATCAGGAATGCCTGTATGTACGCTATGGCGAGATAATGGTTTCGTTTGCGAGTCTATCATGAAAGAAGAGCACCCTTGTGAGGTGCTCTTCTTTTTATATTTTGCCAAGTTCTTTCAGGAATTTTTCTTTGTTCGCAGATCGTGCCGTCTTGCCGCTGGATGTTTTGAGGATCCATTTATCGTCCACTACTTTCACATGGCGTAAGGCAATGGC
>VFQT010000917.1_pt1 | contig 39164 bp, 29 predicted proteins | sample 3512381 | NCBI WGS metagenome assembly VFQT01 (sample SAMN10412376, study PRJNA504923) | tailings metagenome | isolation source: Relicate 2 Philex TSF3 active mining site | place: Philippines: Tuba, Benguet | collected 2017-08-29 | reverse complement strand
CACTGGTTCGAGTCCAGTATGTTCCACAATCATCCAATGATATGGCACTCCATAATCCACTTTATCAAGAGGAGTTAGAAGTCGATGTACTTGACAGCTCAAGATACATGCTTATTGTATGGAATGATGACGTGAATACATTTGATTGGGTCATTAAAACACTCATTGAAGTCTGCAAACATGAGCCTGAACAGGCTGAGCAATGCGCCATGCTGATTCACTATAAAGGCAAAACCGATGTTAAGCGTGGAAGTTTCGAGGAGCTTAAAACCATGTGTGAAGCCATTATTGATAGGGGCATTGGTGCGACAGTCGAAGAAATCAAAGCCTGATTAATCAAAATTTCTTGTTAGCTCAGGATGTAACTCAGCATAATTGAGTACCATTGAGCGGATGAATTCATTGGAGGCAGCGGGTTCAAGTTTTTTGGACAGTTTTTCCAGTTTTATTTTCTTAATTAAATAATCTTCAATAAAACCTGTAGCTAAAAAATCATTTTTTCCAATGAGTACACATGATTTTTCGTTGGGCGTTCTGCCTTCACCAAAAACAGCAATAGTCGGGTTTAATGTTTGAAGACTTGCAATTACTTTTTGTACTTTTTTGTTATAACTAATTGGTTGTTCTTCATTGGTGCATATTCCCTCACAAAAACTTTCTTCTTGTCCCACACAGTTAATGGTTTCTAATTGCAAGAAACACATTTTGGGACAAAGTTGATGTTCTCTGGCTAGTCGGTTTAGTAACCGAATACCATCCACTTGATAAGGGAAACTAGTATGTAGAATGAGGTTTTTCTTTTTTTTCACTATGCCTAACCTCATTACACCTCTTTGATCAACATAGCTGCAAATCCCAAATCTGTTTTCAAATTTTTTTTGTGAGCGGTTGAACATGGGCCAGATGCGTTTGATTTCTATGCTTTCCATCACACTCATCATCAATTCGTTTCCTGTCTCTTTGAAACTAATTTTATGGACCATTCTCATGAGGTCTTGCTTTCTTTTGCTTACATCATTATTAGCAAAATGACTGATCACTCTCTTTTTTAATCGTTTCGCTTTCCCAACGTAAATAATTTTTCCTTTTGCATCATGGAAATAATAAATACCAGGTGTATTGGGCATTTGTTCTAAATCATCACTAGAAAGATGAATAGGTAAATAGCTGTCGCCACTGGATTTTTTGAGCATGGATTTAATTAAAAGTCCGCGGTCTGCTTGTATAATGCGGTGAAATAGTTCAGCAGTTGCTGCTGCATCGCCCATAGCACGATGCCTGTTGTTGACTTGGATGTTTAATGAACGACAAAGATTACCGAGGCTATAACTTGGCAGGTCCTCAAAGGCTTTTCTGCTTAATCTCACCGTACATAATTTCCTGGCATTGAATTTATAGCCTTGTTGGTTAAGTTGATGTGCAACAAAGGAATAATCAAAATTGACATTGTGTGCAACAAATATTTTATCCTGCAACAATTCATAAATTTCTTTCGCAACCTCACTAAAGGTGGGAGCTTTACTCACCATATCGTCGTTGATGCCTGTCAGCTTTTCAATAAATAAGGGAATAGGTTGCAAAGGATTTACCAGCGTGGTGTAGGTATCTAAAATCGACGAACCGTCACTAATAATAATAGCGATTTCGGTAATACTACCGGAACCTGCATTGCCACCCGTTGTTTCAATATCTACAATTGCGTACATGCCTTGGAAAAGTTTCCAAAGCTAGTAACTTAATATTGAAGGATGTAAAATTTCATCCAATGTGGAGATTAAAATGTTTTTCCATTTCGAGTGCTAATCCCCTTTTGTCTAATTTTTTGGAGGGCTTGTTCTCAATCCAAATGCCATGGTTGTTTTTCCTTTTGTTTAACTGGTTTTGTAATTCAAATCTGGTTTCACCAGATCCCAAAATCAATACAGCATTGGCATCTTTTATTTCATTGGCTACCTTCATTACATAGTCGGAGATGTAATTGTTTTTGCGTTCCTGTTCTCTTTTTTCTCTTGATAGGGTGGTCCTGAATAAGCCAGTTTTGTTTGTTTTTTCGCCGGGGTATCTTTCAGGCGAAGCTACTCCAGATTCAATTTCAATAAACGAGGTATCGGCTTCATGGCCCATCCTCAAAATCATCGCCTTACGCTTATCTATCCAAATTGCATATCGTTGATTATTCATGTTCAATGATTTAAAGTTTTAATAATCAATGGTTTAAGTAGTGGGCAATTTCGGGTATATGTTCTGCAACAACAATGAGAAGACTCAGTTGGATAGATTTTGTTGATCAGTTTTTTGATTTTTTCAATCAAAATTTTAACATTAATTTTACAATAGGCTTGTAACAAATCCTTTGGAGCTGCGTACAACCAACTATCCAAACCTGCTAACACCACTTAACTCTTTTGCGATGAAAAAAAACGACACTAAACCCTTCAACCTTCCCTTAAATGTGAAAGTTTTTTTGATTGTGCTCGCGCTTTATGGTGCAATTGCACTGGTTACTTATCTGGTTTGGTAATAGCTTCTTCTAATCTTTTTATCCTCTTTTTTCTTGCTACCTTTGTAAGCCAAAAACAGGTAGTTGCTCATGGAAATTTCCAAGAATTTTGATTTTAAATCGGCCGAGAACAAATGGTATAATCACTGGTTAGATAAAAAGTATTTTGAAAGTACACCCGACGAAAGGGAGCCCTATACAGTAGTCATTCCTCCTCCAAACGTGACTGGTATTCTGCATATGGGTCATTGTCTGAACAATACCATACAAGATATCCTTGTAAGAAGAGCCAGGATGATGGGAAAGAATGCCTGTTGGGTTCCTGGTACCGACCATGCATCCATAGCAACAGAAGCCAAAGTGGTGCACATGTTGCGCGAACGTGGCATTGCCAAATCAAGCTTAAGCAGAGAAGAGTTTTTGGATTACGCTTGGGAATGGAAAGAAAAATATGGTGGGATTATTCTTCAGCAATTGAAGAAACTGGGTTGTTCTTTGGATTGGAACAGGACCAGCTTTACCATGGATCCGGATTATTACAATTCTGTGATTCATGTGTTTAACGACCTTTATGCAAAGGGCTATATATACCGTGGTAAGCGCATGATCAACTGGGATCCTCGTGCGAAAACTGCATTGAGTGATGAAGAAGTTATTTTCAAAGAGGTACAAGGAAAGCTTTATTTCTTGAAATACCAGTTGGTTGATGGTGATGGCAATAAATTGCCATTGCAAGAAGGCGGTATTACTATTGCTACAGTTCGACCAGAAACAATTTTAGGCGATGCGGCTATTGCAGTTAATCCTAATGATGAGCGTTTCAAACACTTGATTGGCTCTTATGCAGTCGTGCCATTGATTGATAGAAAGATTCCTATCATTGGTGATGAATACGTAGCAACAGACTTTGGATCAGGAGCTTTGAAAATTACGCCTGCACACGACATGAATGATAACCAAATTGGTATCAAACATGGTCTGGAAGTATTTGATATTTTAAATGAGGATGGTACTTTAAGTACAGAAGCACAATTGCTTGTTGGAAAAGACAGGTTTGAAGCGAGAAAAGATATTGTTGTTTTGTTGGAACAAGCTGGACATGTTGTGAAGATTGAGGACTATGTACATCAGGTTGGTTTTTCTGAAAGGACTGATGTAGTAGTTGAACCTCGACTTTCTTTACAGTGGTGGGTGGATATGAAAAAAATTGCAGGTCCTGCTTTATCTGCAGTACAAGATGGTGAAATCAATTTCCATCCTGCTAAATTCAAAAACTTATACCGTCACTGGATGGAGAACATCAAAGATTGGTGTATCTCTCGTCAGTTGTGGTGGGGGCATAGAATTCCAGCCTGGTATGATGCAGAGGGAAGATTTGTAGTGGCCATGAATGAAAAAGAAGCCATTGAAAAATTTTCTGCAACTTTCCATGTGGCAGAACCACAATTGAAACAGGATGAAGATTGCTTAGACACCTGGTTCTCTTCCTGGTTATGGCCTTTTGAAGTTTTCAAAGGCATTTCAAATCCTGGAAATAAAGATGTGTCTTATTATTATCCAACACAATCATTAGTTACTGCTCCTGAAATTATTTTCTTCTGGGTAGCCAGGATGATTATGGCTGGTTATGAGTACATGGGAAAGAAGCCTTTCTCTGATGTTTATTTTACAGGAATTGTTCGAGATACGCAAGGAAGGAAAATGAGTAAGCAGTTAGGTAATTCACCAGACTTACTTGAAATGATTGATGATATAGGTGCTGATGCTGTTCGATTTGGAATATTGATTTCATCGCCAGCAGGTAATGATTTACTGTGGGACAAAGCGTCCAATGAACAAGGAAGGAATTTCATCAATAAATTATGGAATGCCCTTAAGCTGGTTCAGCTATGGAAAGAAAAGGCAAAATCAAATCTTACAGCTGAAGAAGTAACCTTATCATCTGATTGGCCACACCAGTGGTTTGATGCAAGGCTACGTGCTGCATCTGCTGAAATTGATCAGTTGATGTCTCAATATAAACTCAGCGAAGCGCTAAAGACCTTGTACTCACTTATCTGGGATGATTTCTGTAGTTGGTATCTGGAGTGGGTGAAGCCAGGTTTTGAAAAGCCAATGGATCAGGCACATTTGGATAAAGTGATGAACAATTTTGAAATGTTGTTGGAAAGATTGCATCCATTTATGCCATTTGTTACAGAAGAAATTTATCACTTATTGCGTGAACAACAGCCTGTTGATTTGTGTGTAAGGCAGTTAGATGCTAGTCTTCAGCCTCTTGCTGGGGATGTAAAAACCTTAAATGAAGGGGAGTTGTTGAAATCAGCGATTACTGCAATAAGAGATGCACGTGTTAAAGCACAAATTAAAAATAAGGATGCAATTGTTTTGTATTGCTCAACACAAGAGCAACTAGCATGGGAAGTTATTCGACCATTATTGTCAAAACAGGTAAATGCATCAGATTTTTCATTTACCAATGAAGCTATTGCCAATACCATTCAATTGGTGGTGGGAACAACCAAATTGTATATAGAGACAGAACAAGTGATTGATACGTCTGCGCAAAGAAAATCACTTGAAGACGAGCTTGCTTACTACCAGGGATTTTTAGCCTCTGTAGAAAAGAAGCTTTCTAATGAAAAATTTGTTCAGAATGCAAAGCCAGAAGTCGTTGAGATGGAGAAGAAAAAGCAGCATGATGCTTTGCAAAAAATTACTATGCTCCAAGAAAGTCTTGTAAATCTGGGGTAGTATTTCATGCTGTTTATTTTCTTAAATTGTAGGAAATTGAACAGCATGAAATCTTTCTTAATATTAATAGCGTTTTCTTTTTGTTTTTTTCTGGTGAATGCACAAGATCCTGCCGTGATCATCAAAAAACTTGATGATGATAAAGCAAGATTTACTGAAATTGCTGCAACCATTTGGAAATGGGCAGAGCCAGGGTATCTAGAAAATAAGACGACGGCGTTATTACAAGAAAATTTAAAGAAAGAAGGATTCACCATTGAAACTGGTATAGCCGGTATACCGACTGCCTTTGTAGCTTCATATGGTTCAGGCAAACCCGTAATCGGAATTCTCGCAGAGATGGATGCCTTGCCTGGTTTGTCTCAACAACCAACACCTGATAGAAATGCCGTAGAAGAGAATGGTTATGGGCATGGTTGTGGTCACAATCTTTTCGGGGCAGGTTCTTTGGCTGCTGCTGTTGCTGTGAAAAATTGGATGGAATCAAACAAGATCAAAGGAACTATAAAGTTATATGGCACCCCAGCGGAAGAAGGTGCAGGTGGTGGAAAAACTTATTTAGTGAGAGCGGGTGTCTTTAATGAGGTAGATGCAGTTTTACATTGGCATCCTGGTGATAATAATAGCGCAAGTCCTTCTTCTACTTTAGCCTATAAAGTGGCCAATTTCAGGTTTAAAGGGATTGCTGCACATGCTGCAGCTGCTCCAGAAAAGGGACGATCAGCATTAGACGGAGTTGAAGCCATGAATTTTATGGTGAATTTGATGCGCGAACATGTTTCTCAAGAAACCAGAATTCACTATGTCATCAAAAAAGGCGGAGTTACCTCCAATATTGTACCTGATTTTGCAGAGGTTGAATTTACGATAAGACATCCTTCAGTAGCAGGGTTGAATGATATTTGGGATAGACTTGTAAAAACGTCTGAAGCTGCTGCAATGGGCACTGGAACAACGGTTAGTCATGAAGTGATGACCGGTCTCTATAATACGCTGCCCAATGAAACACTGGCAAAATTGATGCAGAAAAATCTTGAAAAAGTTGGTGGTATTCAGTACACCAATGAAGAAACGCTATTTGCAGAACAGATTCGTAAAACTGTTGCTTCAACATCCCTTCCTTCAATTGCAAGTGCTGGAGAAGTGAAGCCGTATGCTTTGAATGGATTAACATCAGCGTCTACAGATGTGGGTGATGTGAGTTGGGTGGTGCCGACAGCTGGGTTATCGACAGCTACATGGGTGCCTGGTATACCTGCACACAGCTGGCAAGCTGTAGCATGTGATGGCATGTCTATTGGATTTAAGGGAATGATGGTGGCTGCTAAAACTATTGCACTGACAGCTGCTGATATTTTCTTGAAACCACAAATAATAGAACCTGCAACTGTTGAATTGAAAAAGGCAAGAGGAGGTGATGGTTTTGTTTACAAGTCATTAGCTGGCGATCGTAAACCACCTTTAGATTACAGGAAGTAAACTTTTATTATCGAATTTCCCAGTCGATAATCTGGTGTTCTAAAGCTTGCTGGTAGGGTGCTGAAATACGGATATAATTATCAGTATACCCTTCCAACATGCCATTTTTTTCCTGTTGCTCAAAAAGAACTGGTCGTGTTTTCCCCAATTGCTCATTCCTGAAATACTGCATTTTCTGATAGGAGAGGTTGCGCAAAATTTTGTTTCTTTCATTGCGAACATGAATTGGGACAACCTCTTTAATTTCAAGTGCCTTGGTGTTTGCACGTTCAGAATAAGTGAAAACATGCAGGTAGGAAACATCTAATGCATGCAGAAATTCAAAAGTTTCTTGAAAGTCTTCCTCTTTTTCTGAAGGGAAACCAACAATAACATCTACGCCAATGCCACAATCTGGCATTAGATTTTTAATCATTTCAATTCGCTCCTGGTATAATTCTCTCTTGTATCTTCTCCTCATCAAGCCAAGAATTTTATTGCTGCCGCTTTGTAAGGGAATGTGAAAATGAGGCATGAATTTATTGCTGTTAGCAACAAGCTCAATGATTTCTTGAGTAAGCAGATTGGGTTCAATAGATGAAATTCTATAGCGTTGAATTCCTTCTACTTGATCCAATGCCTTACATAGTTCATAGAAATTTGTTTTACGTTCTCCATCAATGATGCCAAAATCACCTAGGTTAACACCGGTCAAAACAATTTCTTTTACTCCTTTTTCAGCTATTTCATGTGCCTGACGAACTACATTTTCAATGGTGTTGCTTCTGCTTTTTCCTCTTGCCATCGGTATGGTACAAAAAGAACAACTATAGTCGCAACCATCCTGAACCTTTAAAAAGGTCCTGGTTCTATCTGTAACAGAAAATGAAGTATTAAAATCCGATACTTCACTGATGTCGCAGCTGCAAATTTTTGTAGAATCGCCTTTCGTGAATTGTTTCAAATGGGTTACCAGATTGAATTTTTCAGCTGCACCCAAAACAAGGTCAACTCCTGGGATTTCAGCAATTTCCTTTGGTTTTAACTGGGCATAGCAGCCAGTTATTACCACAACAGCTTCCTGGTTTTGTTTTTGTATTCGTCTTACGAGCTGACGGCATTCTTTGTCGGCATTTTCTGTAACAGAGCATGTATTAATCACATAAACATCTGCCACCTCATCAAATTCCTTTTTGATAAACCCTTCTTTTTCTAGCATTCTTCCTAATGTAGAAGTTTCTGAAAAATTAAGTTTACAGCCTAATGTATGGAGTGCTATGGATTTTTCTGCTGCCATTTGGGGCACAAAGATACAAATGGGATGGTGTATATTTGAATTATTCTATGAGTAGATTGAAGCATTTGTTGTTCCCTGTGCAAGTTTTGTATTGCCTATACGCCATGGCATTATTTGCAATTATAATTCTATTGCTTTTCCCAATTCTACCTATTGGTATGCTTATGGGAAGGATTAAAGGGGCCAATTTTATGTATCGCCTTTTCAGGGTATGTGCAAACTTTTGGTTATTCATGGTTGGTATAAGGCATATCACCACTTACGAAACAAAACCTGACCCCAATGAGCAATATATTTTTGTGGCGAATCATATTGCCTATCTGGATGCAGTCACCATCATCAGTGCAGTAAAACATGATTTTCGTCCAATTGGAAAATATGAATTATTAAAAGTGCCCATATTTGGTCAACTCTATAAGTTTTGTGTGATTACCGTCAATCGGTCAAGTGCTGAAGACCGTCCAAGAAGCTTAGATGACTTGAGGAAAGTATTGGCCAAAGGAATTTCAATTGTTGTATTTCCGGAAGGGACTTTCAACATGGGGGATACTCCTTTGAAGGAAATGTATGATGGTGCATTTAAACTGGCCATTGAGACAGGTAAAAAAATACAACCTATTTTGTTTCTGGATACCTACGATAGGATGCATTACAGACACTTATTTACCCTCAATCCAGGTAAATCAAGAGCCATATATTTATCTCCTATTGACCCCAATGCTTATCCCCATGCTGATGCAAAGGGATTGAAAGCCTTGTTGGAGAAAAAGATGTCTGATAAATTACTTGAGTGTAATGCGACTTGGATAAATCCATCTTTTTTTAATGCTAAACAATCCTAATACTTGTTTGCTGAAGTTATCATACCGTTAGCAATTCCTAAAACATACACCTATGCTATCCCTGAGCAGTGGATTGAAATAGCATTGCCTGGCGTTAGGGTTGAGGTTATTTTTGGAAAACAAAAAAGATATGCTGGTCTCATCAAATCGCTTTCAACCGATGCTCCCGATGGATTTATTCCTAAACCTATTGTTCAGGTAATAGATCCGGAACCAATTGTATTTTCAAAGCAACTACAACTTTGGAATTGGGTAGCCAATTATTACATGTGCAGTGAAGGTGAAGTGATGGCAGCAGCATTACCTACACAGTTCAAATTGAGTAGTGAAACTATACTTTTATTTAATGATGAATTTGGAGAAGATTTCAGCGATTTAGATGAACAAGAATATTTAGTTGCAGAAGGTTTGTTGCTGAAAAAAGAACTCAGGATGGATGAGGTGCAGGGTATTTTAGATATTGTCCATGTATATCCCGTGGTAAAACGACTATTGGAAAAAAAAGTATGCATTGCCTGGGAATCACTAAAAGAAAAATATACCCCAAAAAAAGAAAAGTTCGTCCACCTGCATGCCAACTATACACAAGAGGAGGATTTAGCAGGATTGCTAAATGGGTGGGCCAATAAAGCTCCCAAACAACTTGAATTGTTGTTGGCCTTCCTTCATTTGCAAAAAACCGAAGGTGAAGTCAGACAATCTGAACTATTAAAAAAATCTGGTGCTTCATCAGCTCAATTGCAATCGCTGGTAACAAAGAATATTCTTATAGTTTCAGCTCAAGCTGTGGATAGAATTCGACTGGGAGCAAAAGATGTAGAGATAGATTTTACATTATCAGATGCCCAAGAAAAAGCCTTGAGTTCAGTAAAAGAACAATTCAAACAAAAAGATACCTGTTTGTTGCATGGAGTAACATCTAGTGGTAAGACACAGGTATACATTAAACTGATTGAAGAGCAAATAAGTAGAGGAAAGCAAGTTCTATTTTTGTTGCCTGAAATTGCGCTCACTGCGCAAATCATCAGAAGGCTACAAAAACATTTTGGTGGTTACATTGCTATTTATCATTCTAAGTTCAATCCCAATGAACGTGTAGAATTATGGAATAAAGTCAAAAAAGGAGAAGTTAGGATTGTGTTGGGTGCAAGATCTGCTTTGTTCCTGCCTTACATTGATCTATCATTGATTATCATTGATGAGGAGCAGGATGCGTCATTTAAACAACAGGATCCTGCGCCAAGGTATAATGCCAGAGATGCGGCGCTTTATTATGCAAGGCTATTTGAAGCAAAAGTTTTGTTAGGAAGTGCAACACCCAGTGTTGAAACTTATGCTCAAGCGACTGCCGGCAAATATGGCTTGGTGGAATTGTTTGAGCGGTATGGTGGTGTAGCATTGCCTGCTATTGAAGTCGCTGACACCAGAAAAGTCGAAGGCAATAAAGTCATTCGTCAAATGATTTCCGATCGATTGAAAGAAGAGATTGAAAGGGTGGTTGGTGAAAAAAAACAAGTTATTTTATTTCAAAATAGAAGAGGGTATGCGCCCTATAAAATATGTGCTACTTGCGGCTTCATCCCACATTGTGATCAGTGTGATGTAACACTGACATACCATAAGCTGCACCATAAATTACAGTGTCATTACTGTGGAACGAGCTATCCTGTTCAACAAACCTGTAAAGCTTGTGGTAGTGTAAATTGGTTGGAAAGGAATTTCGGGACCGAAAAAGTAGAAGAAGAATTGATTGCTTTATTTCCTTCATTTCAAGTTGCAAGAATGGATGTGGATACGGTTAAAGGAAAGCATGCTCACGATGAGATGATTCGCAATTTTGAGCAAAGACATATGGATATTTTAGTCGGGACTCAAATGGTGGTAAAAGGTCTCGATTTTGAACATGTAGCTTTGGTGGGCATATTAGATGCAGATGGCTTATTGGCATTTACCGACTTCCGTGTTAATGAAAGAGCATTTCAATTGATGGAACAAGTAAGTGGTAGAGCGGGTAGAAGAGGGGATAAGGGTTTAGTTATTATTCAAACAACTAAACCTGGACATGATATCATCAATGATGTAATTAATCACGACTATAAATCTTTCTATTCCAAGGAAATTGAATCCAGAAGAGTTTTTCATTATCCACCTTATACCCGTTTAATTCAATTTTACTTTAGGCATACTGATAAAAACAAAGCATTTGAAGCTGCTAACTTCTTTGCAAGTCGCATGTTGCCACTGTTTGGTGATTATCTGATTGGTCCAGCTGAACCGGTAATTAACAGAATTCGTAATAAATACATTTATGAAGTGATGTTGAAGCTGCCTCGAGATGGTGCAAAAAATACAATGGCAAGACAGCATATACAACAGGTAATGACAATGATGCAAGCCGATGCCGCATTAAAATCAGCGCATATCATTATCAATGTTGATCCTCAATAATTACTTGAAAATTACAGTCCCGATATCTTTCATCAATTGCATTTCAAGCTCTTTCAAATGCTTATGTGTTTGCAATAAAATGATGAGGTCTTCAGCTGTTTGCTCTTTTTCCAAATCAAACTGATTTTCGATAATCAGGCGTTTTACTTTTTTTAATTTGAGGTATGTCATACTTGAACGAACCTCTTCTCTGTACAACTCTTCTCTGCCTAATATATTGCCTTTAAAAAATTTGCTCCAATTGGGACTAATTTGGTGCTTTTCAGTCAGCAGGGATACTGCCATTTGTCCAATTTGTGGATTGGAATGATACAAGAAATATTTTTCATCAGGACGATTTTCATTACTTAAAGCATTCTTGTACTCATTGATAATGCCAACAAGCAATTTATTGTCGAATAAATCTTCTAGTCCGTCTTTTTCTATTTCTTCAAAAATATAGGTTGCGACACTTGAGCTTTCATCATAAGGTTGATGCCCAAATTCAATCAATGAACGAACTACAGCTTGTTCATTCATCTCATCCTTAAACAGCAAGTCAAGGGTTTGTTCTTCTTTCTCCTGTTCATGTTGTTCTATCTGCTCTTCGTCCTGCGTACGCTGAAATTTCTTTTCTTCCTTACCCAGTTTTTCAATGGTAAGTTTTTTTACCAAGGCAGTTAACCCTTGTTCATCTACCCTTAAAATTGAAGAACATCTCTTGATATAATCTTGTTGTCTGGTAAAATCCTCGGCTCTGCTAAGTTTTGAAATTGACTCAGCAATTTGGTTCACCACTGCGGCCTTACGTGTGCTATCATTTCCTGCATCTGCTAAGGCGACTTCGAGCTGAAATAAAATGAAGTCTTTTTTGTTTTGGTTGATGAAGTTTCTGAATTCATCAGCACCTACTTTTTTTACATAACTGTCAGGGTCTTCATTGTCAGGTATCAATACCAATTGCACATTCAATCCCTCTTCAATTGCAAGGTCTAATCCTCTTAAAGCTGCTTTTACACCGGCTTTATCTCCATCATAAATAATAGTGAGGTTGGTCGTGTATTTCTTGATCAGTCGAAGTTGATCTATTGTCAATGCAGTACCACCTGATGCAACCACATTATCAATGCCAGCCTGGTGCATGGCTGTAACATCTGTATAACCTTCCACGAGATAGCATTCATTGTGCTTATCTATTGGGTGTCTGGCAAAATAAGAGCCATAAAGAATTTTACTCTTTACATAGAGCTCATTTTCTGGAGTGTTGATGTATTTGGGGCCTCTATCGGTACTGCCGATTACCCGCGCACCAAATCCAATAATCTTTCCACTTTGATTTTGAATAGGGAAGATGATTCTACCTCTATAATTATCATAAAGTTGTCCATCTCTTTCTACGCAAAGTCCACTTTTTACCAATATTTCCTCGCTATATTGGTTTTTTAAGGCTTCTCTCGTGAAAGCATCTCGTTGATTCAGACAATAGCCAATCTGGAATTTTTCAATTGTGGCATCACTAAAACCTCTTTCCTTCAAATAGCTCAACGCAATGGTTTGTCCCTCTTCATTGGTTGTTAATTGTGCAGCAAAATATTTAGCTGCAAATTGGTTGAGGATGTGTAGACTATCAGCTGTTTGTTGCTGCTCTTTGTATTCGGGACTGGTTTCAGTCTCAATGATGTCAATGTTGTACCTGTTGGCTAACCACCTTAGTGCCTCGACATAAGAATATTTCTCATGTTCCATGACAAATCCAATGGCATTACCACTTTTTCCGCAACCAAAACATTTGTAAATCTCTTTGCTCGGGGATACCGTGAAAGAAGGAGTTTTTTCATTGTGAAAAGGGCAGTTCCCGATATAATTGGTGCCTCTTCTTTTAAGTTTCACAAAGGATCCAACGATATCGTAGATATCTATCCTGTTCTGTATCTCCTGTATGGTTTCTTTCGCGATCAACTGCTCTTCTTGAACAGGTGAAATTAATAGAAAAAGACCTCATCGACAAAAACCCATCCTTTTTCACCTTTTCCGCCATGCCAGGATGGAAGCGATTGAATATTCTGGGCCTCAATTTCAATGTATTTGTATTTCCCTTTTTCAATAGAAACGAGATAGGGTAGTACCCCATTAGAGCGATAGGCTTTTGGCATTTCAGGTTGCAGATAGCCAATTTTCTTTAGGTTCTTGGGGTTGTCGCCTCCCCAAATGGTTATTTTGGTTGGGGGGAAGACATAGGCGCCTGTGTTATCAGCTGCACTTAATACGACGGTCGATTTTATCGATTCATCATTAAAATAAAAACCTGTTTTAAATGTTTGTTCTTTATAGCCCAGCCAGTTTAAATTTAAAATCTCTGGGAAACCCTTTTTAAGGTCAGTTAATAGGGTCTTTCCATTTTTATTGTACTTCTCTGCTGGCTGATGAATCAAGTGTACAGAATCGACTTTAATGCCTTGTTGAAAAAAGGTATAATCCGATGTAGAACTGCTGATCCAGCCATCTCTTGTAGCTATTGCAATTATTCTTGTTATTTGAGAAGAAGGTATTGGCGTTGTATAGGTAGTGCCTTTTGTAGAATCTGGAATGCTGCCATCCAAAGTGTATTTAATCGTTACACCGGGTAAATGGTGTTTAAGTGTGATGGCTTCATTTCGGCCAATTATCATTTGGTCGGTGTTGGTGGGCCTTGGTGGTGTAAGCTTGAGTAGTTCATTTTTATCAGGAATATAGCCAAGGTCCCAGTTGATGTTTGGTGAACTTTTTTTGAGTACTACCAAATCACCTTCTTTGATTTTTGTATTCCAAAGATGAACAGTTGAAATACTTGATGTTTTCAATTCCATTAATGCATTTACATCTACAGTGGTGCCAGTCAAAGAAAGTTGTTTGAGTTGCTTAAGTTGTCCAAGTTCTTTCAAATTTTTTCCTGTGATTGATGTACCATTCAAGTTTACTTTTTCAAGGTTTTTGAATGGGGTAATCATTGGAATCACTTGATCATCAACTGGCATACCCGATAAATTCAATTCAACAATTTGCTCTTTTATAGCGCTGCATTCTTCCAGCATGTTGATGTTGAATTTTTCTTTGAGGAAAAACTTGACAGATAAGGCGGGTGAATTCGCGGCTAGAGGTAATATTCTTCTGAATGGGGTATTTAAAGATTCAATTACAGTTGGGGAAGCTGGTTTAAAATTGTAAGTCTTCGCAGGTGATGCAGTTGGATAAATTGCTCTTACTTTGTCGGCTATCATTCTCAAAGTATCATTTTCATCAAGCGAATGATAAGTGGATGTATTGTTGGCTCCTTTTTCAATCCATTTTGTAAACAGCATCATTTCATTTGAAGTCAATTGCGCTTTTCCTCTTGGTGGCATGTGTTTTTTATCGTCTAGTGAAAGCAAGATTCTTTCTATAAGTAAACTTTTATTGGGGTCACCCGCGACAAAAAGTGCACCATTTTTTCCACCCTTGGCTAGGCTCGTGAAGTCGCTCATGTTTAAACCACCTTTCTGTTTTGAAGCATTGTGACAAGAAGCACATTTACTAGCTATGATGGGACCAACCGCTGCATCAAAAACTGTAGATTCGGCAGTAATTGGAGGAAACAGGTTTGTCGTTTTTTCATCCTTACTGAAAGTCAAGAAATCTTCACCATGTGTAAGTACTCCACCATAATGACTACCTGCAATCATCAGTAAGGCAGTGAATGAAGAGATTGTCAACCAGATTTTTTTATTGTTGCCCTTCCATTGAAATAAATACAATTGAACATGAGTTAAAATAGCTACTGCAATCGAGAGCCATTTATGCTTGAATAAGGTTTGGTCGTCATATTCACCTCCGCTTGAAAGAAATAACCCAGCAAAAGCTGTAAGCGTTGCAAGCAGTGAAGTGTAGGTCAATAACGTTTGGTAAAGTGTGTTATTGTTTTCAGATTGGTTTTTGGCAACAGTTAAAAAGTAAACAGGAATGTTGAGTAAAACCAAACTTACTGGTAGATGCAATAACAAGGGGTGCAGTCTCCCTAATGTCGATAACCAATCTGGGAAGTTATTGGGGCTGACAAAACTGCAAAACAAAAGCAGGATTTGTAAAACGATTAATATATTAGAGATTACAACGATGTGTTTGTTCATGTCCCTTTGTGAATGTGAATTAATTCTAGTATTGAATTTAATGAATAACGAGTAAATATTGAAAGGTTCTGCGTTTGTTTTAATAATGTTTAATCTTAAATTCCACTTTTCTCCCATAGGCCAAAAGTTGGTGTATTAAGGTTTTTTTTTATTATTCTATGTTCATAGGGGGGGTATGTAAGTACTCCTTTACTTCTACTGTAAGTACCCCTTTTATCCTACAGGTCAGAAGTTAGTAAATTAAGTTTTAGTTGTTTCATTTTACATTCATAGGGTGTTAGATTACCAAGTGATTCATGAGGTCTTCTTGTGTTGTATTCTTCCATCCACTCTTCAGTGAGTCTTCGAATTTGATCAAGTTCGAAGAAAAGGTTTGCATCAAGGATAGACTCTTCGTAGATTCTATTAAACCGTTCGATATATCCATTTTACATAGGTCTGCCAGGATAAATAAACTGTATTTGAACCTTATTGTCTTTAGTCCCTCAATTTGCTAGTTTTATATTTTTAATTTAATACTATAAAAAATAGTTAATGAAAAACAATCAATAGGCTATAATCAAATTATCGATATATACTACTTTAAAAATATATTTAATTTATTGTAGTACAATTAAATAGTTGTTCGTAAATATTTTTCACCTAAAAACTATGTTATTTCAATAAATACTAATTACTTTTAATTACGGAAAAAAGAAGTGACTATTTTATTTCATAATTTATTGGTTACGAAAATTTGAGATTTTATAATTTTCAAAAGTTATTAAAATCTTTAATAATAGTTATATACTATGTATTATGATTCGAGAAAAAATAAAAGTGAAATAAAATTAAAAAAGTGCTGGAATAAAATGTGATCTATTTTTTTATTTTTTATTTGATGACAAGGTAGCTCATATTGAAGGGGATAATAATCGCCTAACTATAGTGAACTTGAATAATTTACTTTATTTTTTACTTAATCCTTTTTTTGTATAAAATATTATAATAACCTATTAACACCATTTCATGAAAAACTATCTAGCATTGTTTCTTTTTCTTACATCTTTAAGTTGTAAAAAAAACGTTATAACAAACGAAACGCTTGTTGAATTAACACAAAATGAAAAAATTTCTTTTCTTATAAATGACACTGATTTTAAATCATTTTTAGGGGTTGATTCCGAAATATTTTTAATATGTCGTAATAACAATTCAGAAAGTCTTAAGAAATTTTCAATAGAGTATCAAAAAATCAAAAAAGAAAATATTTCGCAAAAAGAAATTGAACAATTGTATTTATATCTTGGTTTGTCAGACATGATAAAATTAAATTCAATTTTAAATAGAAAATTGAATTTGGCATCCAAGCTAGTAAATAAGTATCAATTTTTATCATCAATGTCAGATGTGAGTAGAAATACTCTTATTAAAGAGGCAGTGTTAAAAATTCAAAAAAATTACATTTCTGAAATTACAGTTGAAGACGAGTGTTCAAGCGCATATGCAGTCGGTTTAAATTCATGTGAAACTACATTTGCTATCGAATCAGCAACAGTTTCAATAATTTCGGCAATTACCTCTATTGCATTAACTCCAGTAGCTGGCGGAGCTACATTTAGCAGTGGAATGGTAACGGCTATTTCAGATTATTATTCTTGTAAACTAAGTGTAGTTGACCAATGGAAATTATGTCGACAACTACATCCGCTTTAAATGTAGTGCACCCGTGTTCTAAAATGTTTTTTGCAATTTGAATGATTTAAGTTCATAAAATGCTAAAAAATGAGAAAGATAAATTATAATCATACATTGTTTTATATATTAGGGTGTATGCTATTTCTCTATTTAACAAGAATTATTAGAAATTTATTACCAATAAAATTTATTTCACTCTACAACATGATTTTATTATCAACTTGTAGTATTATCTTTTTCCTCGTAATATTTTTAAAAAAAAATGAAAGTCGGAAATAATTTATTTATTTCTCAAATTTATTCTGGAGTTATAATTTTTTCTCTTAAACATATATTTTGAAAAAATTGATTCTTTTTTAGGAAAATAGTTTGTTTATCACATTCCCAGCCACATCCGTCAGCCTATATCTTCTACCTAAATGTTTATAAGTAAGTTGCTCATGGTTGATGCCCATGAGGTGTAAGACTGTGGCGTGGAAGTCATTTACGCTGACTGGATCTTTGGTGATATTGTAACCAAATTCATCTGTTTCTCCATAAACTGTTCCGGGCTTGATACCTCCACCAGCCATCCAGATGCTGAAACATTTTGGATGATGGTCGCGGCCATAATTTTCTGCATCAATTTTACCCTGGCAATAATTGGTCCTGCCAAATTCTCCACCCCAGATAACAAGTGTTTCATCCAGCAAACCTCTTTGTTTTAAGTCTTTGATTAAGCCAGCTGATGCGCGATCAACATCTTCTGCTTGCATGCGCATATCACTGGCGAGGTTTCCGTGGGTATCCCAACCCTGGTGATAAAGCTGAACAAATCTTACTCCTGATTCTGATAGTTTTCTTGCAAGTAAGCAGTTGGCTGCATAGGTGCCCGGGACTAAACAATCAGGACCATATAACTTGATGGTGTTATCTGATTCTTTACTGAGGTCTGTCAATTCAGGAACAGCACTTTGCATTCTATACGACATTTCATACTGCTGAATTCTTGTATTGATTTCCGGGTCACCAAAATTTTCAAAAGCAGCGGAATTGAATTGTGCCAATTCATCGAGCATAGCTCTTCTACTTTCTTTATCATGCCCCTCAGGATTTTTCAAATACAATACCGGATCTTCTCCACTGCTGAATACAACGCCTTGGTGAACACTATCCAAAAATCCGTTGGTCCATAATTTTGAATATACACCTTGGCCATTTCCTCTTCCTCTTGATAGCAATACTGTGAATGCAGGAAGATTGGCATTTTCACTCCCCAAACCGTAACTCATCCATGCACCCATACTTGGTCTGTTGCCTTGTTGGGCACCGGTTTGAAAGAAGGTGAGTGCAGGATCATGGTTGATGGCTTCAGTATGCATACTTTTTACAATACACATTTCATCTACGATGGAGGCCATGTGAGGAAACAGTTCAGATACCCAAGCTCCTGATTGTCCGTGTTGTGCAAAACCAAAAGTAGAACCTACTAAAGGAAAACTTTCCTGGTTAGAAGTCATACCTGTCAGGCGTTGTCCCATTCTAATCGATGCTGGTAATTCTTCACCATGCATCTTATTCAAAAGCGGTTTATAATCGAAAGTTTCTAATTGTGATGGAGCTCCATTTTGGAAAAGATAAATGATGCGCTTTGCTTTTGGTGCAAACTGAGCTACGCCTAATGGGATACTGGTAGCTTCATTAGTGCCGAAAAGCTGGTCTTTAAACAACATCGTACCTAGCGCAGCACTGCCTATGCCAAGTCCCGCTTTGGTCAGAAAATGTCTTCTGGTTACATTAAGCCGAAATAATTTTTCCTGGTTGTCCATCTTTTTATTTTACAGTTGTTTCGTCTACATTAAAAAGCATTTGATTGATCTGCATCAATGCAGCTGTTTCAGCAATATCCTTCGTTTTTATCTGTGGGTATTCGCCAGCTTTTAAAAAGGCAGTTGCTTTTTGCTGATCTTTTTGAAACCTGGCTTTCTCTTTTTCAAAATAAGCCATCAACATTTTCATTTCTTTATCACTTGGTAGTCGACATAAAATGCGTTGGAATGTTTTTTCTAATTTTTGTTCTATAGATATATTTTCATTCGCAGTGCGTTGTGCTAGTATACGTGCTGCTTCGAGTAATTGCGGATCATTCATCAACACAAGTGCCTGAAGTGGTGTATTGGTTCTTAAACGGGTGACCTCACATTGATCTCTGTTGCTGGCATCCATGATCAGCAATGCAGGGGGAGGTGCAGTTCTTTTGATGAAATTGTATAAACCTCTTCGGTATAATTTATCTCCATTGTCCTGCACATACCTCGCGAGTTCACCTCTACCTGAGGTGGTAGATTCCCAAACCCCCTTAGGTTGATAAGGCTTAACACTGGGCCCACCTATTTCTGGATTAAGAATGCCGGCTGCTGAGAGTAGAAGGTCTCTTTGCAATTCTGCCGAGAGTCGCAATCTTGGAAAATAACTATAGAATTTATTTTCAGGATCTGCTTGCATTTTTTTAGTTGTCCTTGCAGCCGATTGTTTATAGGTTGCTGAAGTCACAATCATTTTTACCAAGCGCTTGATGTTCCAGTTGTTTTCGCGAAAATCGACAGCCAGCCAATCGAGTAATTCAGGATGGGTGGGGAGTTCGCCTTGCATGCCAAAATCTCCTACAGTTTTTACCAATCCTCTTCCAAAAAAATCACTCCAAATGCGGTTGACAAAAACTCTTGCGGTAAGTGGGTTTTCAGGAGATAACATCCATTTTGCAAGACCTAATCTGTTCTTATCATATTTTGATGTAAAAGGGAGAATCGCTGATGGGGTGGTCATATCCACTGTATCAGCAGGTTGATCATAAACTCCTCTCTTTAAAACACGTGTGGGTCTTATGTTTACACTGTCTTTCATAATCATGACAGTTACATCAGCTTCTTCTTTTTTGTTGATGAAATTCAAAACAGATTTAATATCTGCAGTGCTGATTTTCATGTTGGGAGGATCACCTGGTGATGCCAGTTGAATATCGCCGACCAATCCTTTTTCAGGTACCTTATCAAAAAAAGCAAACATGCTGAAATACTCTTTTTGAGAAACAGGATCGTATTTATGGTCGTGGCATTTTGCGCACTCTAAAGTAATGGCCATGAATGCTTTTCCTACTGTATTGGTTCTGTCAGTCACGTATTCAATTCTGTATTCCTCATCAATTACACCACCTTCTTGCGTAATCTTGTGGTTTCTGTTAAAGCCTGTTGCTAACAATTGTTCTTTACTCGCATTAGGAAGTAAATCACCTGCTAATTGCCAGGTCAAGAATTTCGAAAATGAATAATTCTGGTTGAAGGCATGGATAACCCAATCCCTCCATGGCCACATGGTTCTGTAACCGTCATCCTGGTAGCCATGACTATCTGCATACCGAGCAATATCCATCCAGGAGATAGCCATTTTTTCACCATAATGTTTGCTCTTTAATAATTCGTCAACGACTTTTTCGTAAGCATTGGGTGAGTTATCTTTTAAGAATTTTTCTTGCATTTCAATAGATGGTGGGAGACCTGTTATATCCATCGATACCCTCTTCAACAAAGCTTCCTTGCTGGCTTCTTCGTTTGGAGAGAGTCCCACCTCTTTTATTTTTGAAAAAACAAAATTGTCGATTGGGTTATTGATTTTTATATCATCATCAACTGCTGGAATTGATGATTTTTGAGGAGGAATAAACGACCAGTGTTTTTTGTATACAGCACCTTGTTCAATCCATTTTTTTATAATAGCTATTTCATTGGATGTGAGCGAAAGATTGGAAGAAGGCGGTGGCATAACCATTGAAGTATCCGTGCTGATTAATCGTTGATACAATGCCGACTGTAAAGGATCTTTTGGTACAATGACATGCTGACTTGGATCGTCTTTCAACACTGCAAAAGCTCCTTCCTCTGTGTCTAATCTTAAATCTGCTTCTCTTTTGTTGGCATCTGGACCATGACATTTAAAACATCGATCTGATAATATAGGTCTAACATGAAAATTAAAATCGACCGTATCTGGAATTGCTTCTTTGTCACCATCTGATGAATAAAAAAACAAATATGAAATGGCAAGTATGCCAACTGCAATGGTAGTAGATAGTAGTAGTTTATTTTTAAACATATGACAAGCCTCGTAGTAACAGTAAGTTAAGCAATTTTATAATGGAAATCAGCAAATCCAGTAGGGTTAAATTGCTACCTTTGTGCTTTGATTTTAAACCCAAAATCAATGCTCATGAACAGCTTGCCTCCTGCCTTTTTAAAGAATGATGATATCCTGAATTTTGTAAAAGAGATGGCTGAGGTATGTCAGCCTAAAGCAATACAATGGTGCGATGGATCTCAGGAAGAATATGATGCACTTTGTGAATTATTAGTTGCAAACAGTACTTTCACTCGACTGAACCAGGAAAGGTGGCCAAATTGTTTTGCTTGTAATTCAGACCCAAGTGATGTCGCCAGGGTAGAAGATAAAACATTTATCTGCAGCAGAAGAAAGGAAGATGCTGGGCCTACCAACAATTGGGTTGATCCCAAAGAAATGAAAGTCAAAATGAAGGGGTTGTTCAATGGGTCTATGAAAGGAAGAACCATGTATGTGATTCCTTTTTGTATGGGACCTATTGATTCTCCTATTTCAAAATTTGGTATTCAGATTACAGATTCAGCGTATGTGGTGGTAAATACTCGCATCATGACCCGCATGGGTAATGCAGTGCTGGAAAAATTAAAAGATGATGGTGAGTATATCAAGTGTTTACATTCATTAGGTGCGCCATTGGAAGAAGGGCAACAGGATGTACCATGGCCATGTAATCCCACTACTAAATATATCGTTCACTATCCTGAAGACCGGGCCATCGCATCTTATGGTTCAGGTTATGGTGGTAATGCACTGTTGGGTAAAAAATGTTTCGCATTACGCATTGCATCAGTCATGGCCAAAGAAGAAGGTTGGCTGGCAGAACACATGCTCATCTTAGGTGTCGAAGATCCAAAGGGGAGAAAGACCTATGTAGCTGCAGCTTTTCCAAGTGCATGTGGTAAAACTAATTTTGCCATGTTGATTCCGCCTGCTGAAATGAAAGGGTGGAAAGTAACGACTGTCGGTGATGATATTGCCTGGATCAAACCAGGAAAAGATGGTAAACTCTATGCCATCAATCCGGAGTATGGATATTTTGGTGTCGCACCAGGTACCAATGCAAAAACCAATCCCAATGCCATTGCAGCGCTTTCAAAAAACAGCATTTTTACCAATGTAGGGGTAACGCCAGATGGAGATGTTTGGTGGGAAGGGCTAACAAAAGAGGTTCCGGAAAAAATTTATAATTGGCGAGGCGAATTACATGACCCAGCATCAGGTAAAACAGTTGCGCATCCTAATGCAAGATTTACTGCACCTGCACATCAGTGTCCTAGTATAGATTCTGACTGGGAAAATCCAGAAGGTGTGCCAATCAGTGCTTTTGTTTTTGGTGGAAGAAGAAGCAATACGATTCCATTGTTGTATCAAGCTTTCAATTGGAACTTTGGTGTTTACTTAGCTGCAACAATGGGCTCAGAGACCACAGCAGCTGCATTTGGTGAAGTTGGTAAAGTGAGAAGAGATCCATTTGCAATGTTGCCTTTCTGTGGTTATCATATGGCTGATTATTTTAACCATTGGTTACAGTTGGGAAGAAATATTCCCAATCCGCCAAGAATATTTGGCGTGAACTGGTTTAGAAAAGATGAAAATGGAAATTTCAGCTGGCCAGGTTTTGGTGATAATATGCGGATGTTGAAATGGATTGTGGAGCGCGTTTATGGTGAGGTGGTTTCTATTGAAAGTCCCGTCGGATGGGTGCCAAAATACGAAGACATTGATTGGGGCAGTTTGAATTTTTCGCTTGAACAATATGATGCTGTAATGGATGTAGATCGTGAGGCATGGAAGAAAGAAATTCTTGCACACGAAGAATTATTTTCTATGATGTATGATAAACTACCCAAAGAATTTTTCTTCATGCGCGAATTGTTATTATCAAGTTTATGGCGTTCGCCTGAACATTGGTCATTAGCCCCTGAAACAGAATAAATTAAAATAAATAAGCCCATTTTATGCGATATTTAGCTAGAGCAATTTTTCTTTTATTTATGTTGAGTGTCCACCAAGGCTACGGACAATTTATAGATACAAAAATCTATCCTGTTTATCATGGAGATGATTTGGGATTGACCTATACACCACAACAATCTATTTTTAAAATATGGAGTCCCACTGCTGATGCAGCAAGAATAATTTTTTATGGGTCATCATTGGGTATAGATCAATTGGGGTCTTATATGATGTCTAAATCAGCAAACGGAACATGGACGATTTCTTTTGATAAAGACTTAAAGGGACAGTATTATGTTTTTCAGGTATTAGTAAACGACAAATGGTTAGCAGAGGTGCCTGATCCTTATGCTAAGGCAGTAGGCACAGATGGAAAACGTGCTGTAGTTATTGATTTGAAAGATACCAACCCAACAGGATGGGCTGAAGATCAAGCACCTGTTTTCAGCAACAGAAAAAATCTTGAAAATGGAATGGGAGGTTTACCAGTCGATGCTGTTGTTTATGAATTGCATGTAAGGGATGCTACCATTCATCCTACATCTGCTGTTAGCAACAAAGGGAAATTCTTAGGATTGACAGAGGCTGGAGTTGTTAATGACAAGAAAGTCGCGACCGGCTTAGATCATTTACAAGATCTTGGTGTAACACATGTTCATTTGTTACCGTCTTATGATTTTTATAGTGTGGTTGAAAGTAAACCTGATAGTTTGCAATACAATTGGGGGTATGATCCATTGAACTATAATGTACCTGAAGGTTCTTATTCAACCAATCCAGCAGATGGTATTACAAGGATTAAGGAGTTTAAAACGCTGGTACAATCCATGCATAAAAAAGGAATCAGGGTGGTGATGGATGTGGTATACAATCATACTATGCTCACTGAAAATTCTTATTTCAATCAATTGGTGCCGGGTTATTATTACCGACAAAATGAATCGGGTGGATTTTCCAATGCATCTGCATGCGGTAATGAAACAGCAAGTGAGAGACCCATGATGAGAAAATTCATGTTGGAGTCGCTTAAATACTGGGTACAAGAATATCACGTTGATGGATTTAGATTCGATCTGATGGGTATTCATGATATTGAAACCATGAATTTGATTTCAAAAGAATTGCATGCTTTAAAGCCAGATATCTTGTTGTATGGTGAAGGATGGACTGCAGGCAGTTCACCATTACCAGACTCCATACGTGCTATAAAAAAGAATGCACATCTTTTAGAAGGTATTGCTGTGTTCAGTGATGACTTAAGAGATGGAATCAAGGGAAGTGTTTTTGATCATGCTGATAAAGGATTTGCATCGGGTAAACAAGGTATGGAAGAGAGTATCAAATTCGGTGTAATTGCTGCCTTAGATCATCCTCAAATCGCTTATCAAAAAGTAAACTATTCAAAAGCTCCTTATGCAAAATCTCCTGCACAAGTTGTTTCCTATTGTGAATGTCATGATAACCATGTATTGTGGGATAAGTTAGCAATTTCAAACGCAACTGATGCAATAGAAACCAGAAAGAACATGCATTTGTTATCACTGTCCATTGTACTTACCTCTCAGGGAATTAGCTTTTTACATGCCGGGACAGAATTTTTAAGAACCAAAAGGGGAGTAGAAAATTCATTTAATGCAGGGGATAGTATCAATGCAATCAATTGGAATGATAAATCGCAATACCTTGATGTATATGAATATGTAAAAGCGTTGGTTAAAATGCGAAAAGATCATCCTGCATTTCGTATGACAACTCAGTCTCAGATAGCTGGTCTCATTCGCTTTGATGAAGAGGTTTCAAATGGTTTAGTAGCATATGAAATCAATGGTGGTGGAGTAGGTGATTCTTGGAAAAATATTCGAGTGATCTACAATGGATCTGCAACGGAGCAACAAGTGAAGTTGTCAAAAGGATCTTGGAATGTATATGTGTCCAATAATCAGTTGAAAACGAAAAACAAGTCGGGTCAAAAAGTACAAGATAGTATTGAGTTAAAGCCTTACAGCGCTACGATACTTTACAAAAACTAGTGTTTATGAAAGAAGTTTATGTGTTATCTGCAGTTAGAACACCAATTGGAAAATTTGGTGGTAGTTTGGCTGGCTTTTCTGCTACACATTTGGGTAGTATCGCAATTGAAGCGGCAGTAAAACAATCGGGTGTTCAAGCCGACGTGATTCAGGAGGTGATCATGGGAAATGTATTGTCAGCCAATCTCGGGCAAGCACCAGCGCGACAAGCGGCATTAGCAGCAGGATTGTCGAATAATGTTGTTTGTACAACCGTCAATAAAGTTTGTGCAAGTGGCATGAAAGCCATTGCGATGGGTGTTCAAAATATTCTATTGGGTGATGCAGATTGTGTAGTTGCAGGTGGTATGGAAAGCATGTCTAATGTGCCTTATTATGTTGATACAATTAGATGGGGGTCGAAATATGGAGATCGATCTATCATTGATGGTTTGGCAAAAGATGGATTAACGGATCCATATGATAAGCAAGCTATGGGGTTGGCAGCTGAACATTGTGCGAGTGAATGTGGTATTTCAAGAGAAGAGCAAGATGAATATGCAATCGAAGCCTATAAAAGAGCTCAACAAGCATGGGAGCAGGGGATGTTTGTGAACGAGGTAGTTCCTGTATCCATTCCACAAAAAAAAGGTCCAGCTATCCTCATGGACAAAGATGAAGAGCCTTGGTCGGTAAATTTTGATAAAATACCCACTTTACAACCAGCATTTAAAAAAGAGGGTACCGTTACTGCTGCCAATGCCAGCACCATGAATGATGGTGCAGCGGCAGTCGTTTTAATGTCCAAAGAAAAAGCAGAGTCATTGGGTTTAAAACCATTGGCCATTATCATTAGCTATGCCGATGCTGAGCAAGAACCTATTTGGTTTACCACCAGTCCAGCGCTGGCCCTTCCTAAAGCATTAGAAAAAGCAGGACTTACAAAAGAACAAATCGACCTTTGGGAAATCAATGAAGCTTTCTCGGTGGTTTCCATTGAAAATGCCAAAAGACTTGGTATTCAGCAAGACAAACTCAATATACATGGGGGTGCAGTTTCTATTGGACATCCTTTGGGTTGTAGTGGTGCCAGGATAGTTGTGACCTTGATTCATGCCTTAAAGCAAAAAGGGTTATCCCATGGAGCTGCAGGCATTTGTAATGGGGGCGGAGGTGCTTCAGCCATGGTCTTGCGTGTACCACGTTAGCCCTTTTCAGCAGAAATACGTAATCTTTTAACTTTCGGGTCTCATTTTTTTGGGGTATTTCAAACCTTGGTTAGGTTTACAGTATCCTAGAAAAATCCGTATATCCAGTTATCCTTTGAACCGTGGTGTGTTCTTAGAAAAGCCGACAGGCGTCCAGACTATGAAGCCAGAAAGTGAAAAAAAACGCCTGAAGATAACAACCCCGCAAGTGCGGGGTTTTTATTTTGCACATTTCCTTCCTTGCAATACTTTTGCATCACAAAATCTGATTTTATGGGTAGAATCATTGCTTTTAGAGAGGCGCTTAGAGAAGCCATGCAGGAAGAGATGAGGAGAGATGAGCGCGTTTTTCTCATGGGTGAGGAAGTAGCAGAATACAATGGTGCCTATAAGGTGAGTCAGGGTATGCTTGACGAATTTGGTCCAAAGCGTGTTATTGATACCCCCATCGCTGAACTTGGTTTTACCGCTGTTGCAGTTGGTGCTGCCCAGAATGGATTAAGGCCAATTGTAGAGTTCATGACCTGGAACTTTGCGGTTTTGCCATTAGACCAGATTTTAAATACGGCTTCAAAAATGCTGGCGATGAGTGGTGGACAAGTTGGTTGTCCAATTGTTTTCAGAGGGCCTAACGGTTCTGCTGGTCAGCTTGGAGCTCAGCACTCCACTGCTTTTGAAAGTTTATATGCTAATATCCCTGGTTTAAAGGTTATATCTGTATCAAATCCATATGATGCAAAAGGACTTCTGAAAAGTGCTATCAGAGATGATGATCCAGTTGTTTTTATGGAGAGTGAAGTAATGTACGGCGATAAAGGTGAGGTTCCTGAAGAGGAGTATCTTATTCCAATTGGTAAAGCAGACATCAAGAGACCAGGAAGGGATGTTACCATCGTTTCATTCAATAAAATGATGAAAGTTGCACTAGCTGCAGCTGAAGAATTGGAAAAAGAGGGAATAAGTGCTGAAGTAATTGATTTGAGAACAATTCGTCCGCTCGACTGGTATACCATTCTTGAAAGTGTTAAGAAAACAAATAGATTGGTCATAGTTGAAGAGCAGTGGCCTTTCGCTTCCGTATCTTCTGAAATTACCTACAGAATTCAGAAAGAAGGATTTGATTATTTGGATGCACCAATCAGAAGAATAACGGCTGCTGATGCCCCTATGCACTATGCACCTAACTTGGTAGCTGGTTATTTACCAGATGTACCAAGGACTGTTAAGTTGGTAAAAGAAGTGATGTACATTAAAAAATAGATCCTTGAAAAAGGTTCTATTTTTAATAAGCTTTATTTCATTATTCAACATAAACCTGCTTTATGCTCAGGAAGATTCTATTCTTGCTATACAAGAAATAGTAGTAAAAGGATTCGAATCTAATACCAAATTACAGTTAGTTCCCTCTGCCGTTACTATCCTCACTAAACAAGCTTTACAACGTAATTCTACCTTCAGTTTATTACCTGCCTTCAACAATGTAGCAGGTGTCAGAATGGAGGAAAGATCTCCGGGTAGTTACAGGTTGTCAATACGAGGAAGTTTACTCAGGTCTCCCTTTGGTGTGCGTAATGTAAAAATGTATTTGGATGATTTTTTATTCACCGATGCGGGTGGCAATGCTTACCTGAATTTATTGGATATCAGTAATGTTAGTCGTGCTGAAATTTTAAAAGGACCTGCTGGAAGTATCTACGGTGCTGGTACTGGTGGAGCGGTATTGCTGACTGGTAACAGTTTGTTTAATGAAAGTCTTCAAGATTCAAGTGCTGCCCAAATTAGATTTGCAACTGGAAGTTTTGGCACAGAGCATCAATCTTTACAATGGCAAAAAAATACAGCTGGATTTAATCTTCAAGTTTTGCAAAACCACAATCAATCTAATGGTTATCGCAATAACAGTCGTTTACAAAAAGACAATATTCAACTGCGTTTTAAATTAAAGGAGAACAATAAATTCAGTAGTGATTTTCTTGTTCTGTTATCAAGATTAAATTACCAGACGCCTGGTGGTTTGAATCAGGCACAATTATTGGCAAACCCTCGACAAGCAAGACCAGCAACACCAACATTGCCATCTGCTGAAGCACAAAAGGCCCAAATATTTAATAATACTGCTTTATTTGGGTTTTCAAATACATACAGGTTGACTAATAACTGGAAAACAGTTACTTCTTTTTCAACATCAATAACTGGATTTAAGAATCCATTCATCACTAACTATGAGAAAAGGAATGAAGTCAATTTAGGTATTAGAACCATGCTAGTGTATGAGCAAAAAAAGGGAATACCTCTACAATGGATAACTGGTGTTGAGGTGCAGCGTGGCGATTACACAATTGATAGTTCGGGAAATAAAGGCGGTATTCAGGATGCTAATTTGGTGAGAGATGAGGTCAAGGTGAAACAGCAGTTCTTGTTTTCTCAATTCAGCATCGATCCTTTTTCTTATCTTAAGTTGCAAGCAGGGTTTAGTTATAATTATTTTGGATATAGTATAAACAGAACAATTGGAAATCCTGCTAATGGCATTGTGCCCATTGATTTTGGGAGTCAATTGCTCCCAAGATTTGCAATGAGTCTTATACCTCAAAGAAATCTTACCATCTATGCGCAATTGTCCAAGGGGTACTCCTCACCAACAATTGCTGAAATAAGACCTTCCGCGGGAGGAACCTTCACTGGTCTTCAAGCGGAATACGGTTGGAATAAAGAAGTCGGCCTTAAATGGTCTGCACAAAGAGGAAGATTGTTTATTAGTGCTGCTGTTTTTCAGTTTGATTTAAAAGATGCCATAGTTCGTCAGACCAATGCTGCAGGCGCAGAATATTTTACTAATGCTGGGGCAGTTGTTCAAAAAGGTGTAGAAGCAGAATTGAATTGGGTGATATTGAACAGGGTGGGAAATAAAAAAATAAATCTATTGCAATTAAACAGTGCATATACGCGCAACAATTTTAAGTTTGGAGATTATCAATCTGGTAATGCAAATTATAAGGGGAACAACCTTACAGGTGTTCCTGATGAAATTTTGGTTGCCGGTATTCAAACAGAATTCTTGAATCATTTCTATCTGAATGTAAATTTGAATTATACAGGAACTATGCCTTTGAATGATGCCAACTCGGTAAATGCAAGTGCATATCGTTTGTGGCAATCTAAATTGGGTTGGAAGGGTAGTGTTAGGAAAAAGTCATTTGATGTATATATCCTCATAGATAATATCACTAATGAGCAATACAGTTTAGGCAATGATATCAATGCTTTTGGGGGTCGTTTTTTCAATCCAGCACCCACCCGAAATTTTTTGTTTGGGTTTGCTTTGAACCTTTAATTTATTTGGTTGGTTTTAGCCGTTGTGAAAAAAGCCAAGGCAAGAGTTCAGGTTCTTTAAATGCATTAATCCAGCTATCGTGCCCAACACCTGGATATTCAGTATACCTAACCTGGGGGTTTGATTGTTTGGCGAGTCCATAAATTAGCCTTGAATTAGATACATAGATGATGGGGTCCTTGTCTCCATGAAAAATCCATAAGGGTAAATTTTTTCTGATGTCCTTTATTCTTGCAGGATTCATAGCTCCGCAGATAGGAAACGCTGCAGCAAATGTTTTAGGTTTTCTCCAAAGTAGTTCATAGGTACCAAAACCACCCATGGAAAGTCCGCCTATATAAACTCTTGATTTGTCTATTTGTCCGGATGATAACAGCGTATCAATAAACTGACCAACCAGTCCCAATGACTTTCTAATTGGTGCATCTGTTATATAGGTGTATCCTGTGCTATCAGCATCGGGTTGTTTGTTGTATTCAGTCCATTTATCGTTTGAAGGACATTGTGGAAAAACAACTATCGCTGGATACTTTATCCTGTTCAAAGAATCCAAAAATAAATCTGCTCCCCAGTTTAATTGAGCATGGTTATCATTGCCTCGTTCACCTGCACCATGAAGAAACACGACCAAAGGATATTTTTTACCAATTTGAAAATTGATAGGTGTTAAAATTCTACAGGGCAATGTGTCGTCATCAACGATAAAAAGTTGTTTTTCGAACAAGTCCTTTTGTTGTGCATGTAATGAACCAAGCAGAAAAAAAGAAGCAATAAGAAGTAGGCTGTTTTTCATGTTTCGAAGTTTCTGAGGTGCGGACTAAATTTACAAAATTGTGAGATACTATAAACGTCGCGTTATAACAGGAAGTATTTCTTTTTTCCAACCATAAAACGAGCCTTCTAAGATTTTAGTTCTTGCTTCTTTCACAAGCCACAAATAGAAAGAAAGGTTTTGAATACTGGCGATAGTTAATCCCAATATTTCTTTACTTTTTATTAAATGGCGCAAATAGGATTTTGAATAGTATGATGAAACATTATTTTCAAGTTTTTCATCAACAACACTATGATCAAATTCCCATTTTTTGTTGTCGATATTAATTACTCCTTCTGTGGTAAACAACATCGCATTTCTTCCGTTTCTTGTCGGCATAACACAATCAAACATATCAACTCCCAATGCTATACATTCAAGCAGATCGGCAGGTGTACCCACACCCATTAGGTACCTTGGTTTATGTTCAGGAAGGTGTTCGCAAGACCATCCACAAAATTCATAAATCAATTCGGTGGGTTCACCTACGCTGAGTCCACCTATTGCATGACCGACTGCATTTTTAGATGAGATGAATTCACACGATGCTTTTCTCAAATCTTTTTCAGTACCACCTTGTGCAATAGGAAAAAGATTTTGTGTATAACCATACAATCCTTCTGTCTGGTTGAATTGTGTAAAACATCGATCAAGCCATCTATGGGTGAGTTCCATTGAATTTTTTACATATTTGTATTCGCTGGGGTAAGGTGGACATTCATCAAATGCCATGATGATGTCGCCACCAATTGTGCGTTGAATATCCATCGCTTTTTCAGGTGTGAACAAATGTTTTGATCCATCTATATGGCTTTGGAAAACAACTCCTTCTTCACTTATTTTTCTGTTTGCTGCTAATGAGAATACCTGGTAGCCGCCACTATCGGTTAATATAGGACGATCCCATCCATTGAACTGATGTAAACCTCCGGCAGATTGCAGTACTTCCATGCCTGGTCGCAGGTACAAATGATAAGTGTTGCCCAGAATGATTTGTGCGTTTACTTCTTCATTAAGTTGTTGTTGGGTGACAGCTTTCACAGTTCCAGCTGTGCCGACTGGCATAAATATGGGTGTTTGGATTTCACCATGATCAGTTGTTATGACCCCAGCTCTTGCTTTTGAAAGCGAATCTGTTTTTTCTAATTTGAATGTTAACGCAGGCATACTGCAAGTTAATCAGAATGATGGCTCTAATTTATTTTTCAAGCCGAATTCCGTTAATTCATTTGCTTATGCTATTTTTGGACGGACTAAAACTTCTGATATGCAAACAGGACTTGTACACTTGCACAATTTATTGAGATGGATTATTCTGATTTTATTATTGGTCTCTATTTTTAAAAGTTATTCAGGATACAGCAACAAAAAGCAATTTGATGCAGGGGACAAGAAGTTTTGGTTATTTACCATGATTGCGTCACATATCACTTTATTATTAGGATTGTATCAATGGACTTTGGGTAGAATAGGTTTGTTTAGCACTGATTATGCTTCTGTTGGTGCTATGATGAAAGATAAAACTGCCAGATTTTTTTTGGTGGAACATCCAATGTTAATGATACTTGCTATAGTCTTTATTACACTGGGACATGGTATGGCAAAGAAATCTGTTGATGATGAAACAAAATACAGAAAAGCATTTCGTTATTTTCTAATAGCACTTGTACTCATTTTAGTTGCAGTACCTTGGCCATTCAGAGAAGTAGCAAGACCTTGGTTCCCTGGTATGTAATTTTATATTGAAGGATTTCTCTGTAGCTCAACTACTTCAAGTTGGCTAATGTCCGTGCCGTTTATTTGAAATTTCAATAAAGTTTGCACTTTATGCCACCCTTGTTTTCCTGCTGCCCCAGGATTGAGATGTAAACAGTCGATTTCTTTTAGATATTGAACCAACAGGATATGAGAGTGCCCGCAAATAAAAATCTTTGACTTTTCCTGTTTGATTCGGACCAGTACGTCTTTTGCAAATTTTGGAGGACGACCTCCAATGTGCGTCATTAAGATGGAAACATTTTCTGTTTTCCAGGATAACCATTCAGGTAATTCATACCGAAGTGGGTGTCCATCGATATTTCCAAAAACTGCTTTAACCGGACCGAATTGTTGTAGTTTTTCCAGGACCTGGTTTTCTCCTATATCACCCGCATGCCAAATTTCATCACAGTTTTTTAGGTGAGTGTAGAAGCGATTATCCAGAAACCCATGTGTATCTGATAAGAGGGTTATTTTCTTCATCTAATTGAAAGTCAATTACTTAGTTGTAACATTTGCCCTGAAATTACTGTTTTTAAACAAACAGATTACGATGAAACGCTATTTCCGTTAATTTATGCCAAACTTTTTTTATTATTCAACTGATTTGGTTATCTTTGCGCTCCCAAAAACTATGGCTAAACAAGCACTCATTAAGCAGGACGGTACGATCATAGAAGCGTTAAGCAATGCTATGTTCAAAGTGAAATTAGAAAATGGGCATGAAATTTTAGCTACAATTTCTGGAAAAATGAGGATGCACTACATCCGTATTCTTCCTGGAGATAAGGTAGGAGTAGAGATGAGTCCTTATGATTTAACAAGAGGAAGAATCATCTTCAGATATAAATAACAGTCGTTAAAAAACGAAACATGAAAGTAAGAGCATCTATCAAAAAACGCAGCGCTGATTGCAAAATCGTACGCAGAAAGGGGAAACTTTATGTGATTAACAAAAAGAATCCACGTTACAAGCAGCGTCAAGGTTAATTAAAAACATTCAACAAGTAAACACAATAAATAGCTATGGCTCGTATCGCAGGTATTGATTTGCCAAAGAATAAAAGAGGAGAAATTGGTCTCACTTACATTTATGGCATCGGACAATCAACCGCCCAATACATTTTATCTAAGGCAGGCATTGATTTCAATAAGAAAGTTAACCAATGGAATGACGATGAGCTAAATGCCATCAGGAACATCATTACCAATGAGTTCAAGGTTGAGGGTCAACTTCGTTCTGAAGTACAGATGTCTATCAAGCGTTTATTGGATATTGCTTGTTACCGTGGTCTTCGTCACAGAAAGGGACTTCCTTTGAGAGGTCAGCGTACCAAAACTAACTCTCGTACAAGAAAGGGTAAGAGAAAGACAGTTGCGGGTAAGAAGAAGGCACCTAAGAAATAATACTGCAGGAGAGTGGCTTATGCCGCTTTTCTGTTATTAGTATATGCACCATTAATAATTGTTCAGCGCCGGAAACAGGTGCAGTGAGGGTTGAGCAAGGGTTGAAAAACCTGTCCACATTTTGAGTACCTATTTTATATAATTATGGCAAAAGCACAACAAAACAGCGCAAAGGCTGCTGCTAAGAAAAGGGTGGTTAAAGTTGATAGTTTCGGGGATGCCCACATCAACGCCACATTCAACAACATCATTATCAGTTTAACAAACAAGGCTGGCCAGGTTATTTCCTGGAGCAGTGCTGGTAAAATGGGTTTCAGAGGTTCTAAAAAGAACACCCCATATGCTGCACAGATGGCTGCACAAGATTGTGCTCGTGTTGCTCTGGAAGCTGGTTTGAAAAAAGTTGATGTTTACGTTAAAGGTCCTGGTGCAGGTCGTGAGGGCGCAATCAGGGCTCTAGCAAATTCAGGTATTGAGGTTGTAATGATTAAGGATATCACTCCATTACCACACAATGGTTGCCGTCCTCCTAAAAAGCGTCGCGTATAATTTTTAATCATAAAGGGCGGGTGATTCAGTTTTATGATTTTTTCATAATCACCTGTCATTCTTAAAAAATCAATAAACAAAAAGAACATGGCACGTTACACAGGCCCCAAAACAAAGATCTCCAGAATTTTTGGAGAACCAATTCTCGGAAACGGAAAGTACCTCGACAAAAACAGTAATCCTCCTGGTCAGCATGGTGCTCAGCGCAAGCGTAAGCAGTTGGGTGAGTATGCAATCCAGTTGAAGGAAAAACAAAAGGCAAAATATACTTATGGTTTGTTGGAGCGTCAGTTCCGCAAAACATTTGAAGAAGCAGCTCGTCTTAAAGGCGTAACAGGTGAGAACCTGATTAAATTGCTTGAGGCGCGTTTGGACAATACAGTTTACCGTATGGGTATTTCTCCATCACGTCCAGCTGCAAGACAATTGGTGTCTCATAAGCACATTATGGTTAATGATGTGGTAGTGAACATCCCATCTTATCAACTTAAGCCAGGTGATGTTGTGACTATAGCTGACAAGAGCAAAGAAAGTGAAGCATTGAAATCTCTGATGAGACCGAAGAATCCAAAGATTGGCTGGGTTGATTTCAACGAAGCTGAGATGACTGGTACTTTTGTAGCTTATCCTGAAAGGGAAAGTGTGCCAGAAAACATCAAGGAACAGCTTATTGTGGAATTGTATTCTAAGTAATCTGCCTGATACCTGCGGGTGTCTGGTTTTCATATCATCTACTCGGGTAACCGAGCTTAATAACAAAAAAGGGATTTAAAATGGCCATATTAAACTTCCAGCAGCCGGACAAAATTGTCCTCCAGAAAGCAACCGATTTCGAAGCAACATTCGAGTTTCGCCCTCTTGAACCTGGTTATGGTGTTACCATTGGTAATGCACTACGCAGGGTTCTGTTGAACTCACTTGAAGGTTATGCTATTTCTGGTATCGTTATCGAAGGTGCAGACCATGAGTTTGCAACTTTGAAAGGTGTTGTTGAAGATGTAACTGAAATTATTCTGAACCTTAAACAGATCAGATTCAAGAAAATTCTTGATCATGATGTACAATCAGAAAAACTTACTTTATCTATTAAGGGTAAATCTGAGTTTACTGCTGGTATGATTGATGAAGTGACTGGTACTTTCCAGGTTATGAATCCAGATTTATTGATCTGCACAATGGATCCTTCAGCAAAATTGAATATCGAACTTCACATCACTAAGGGAAGAGGATATGTTCCAGCTGAAGACAACCAAATTAAAGATGCTCCATTCGGATATATTCCTATCGATTCTATTTTCACACCAATCAAGAATGTGAAATATGCTATTGAGAATACCCGTGTTGAACAGCGTACTGACTTCGAAAAATTATTGCTTGATGTTGTAACTGATGGTACAATTCATCCAGAAGAAGCAGTTAAACAAGCTTCAAGAATCTTGATCCAGCACTTGATGATCATCACTGATGAGAACATCACTTTCGACAACAAAGAAGAGAAGAAGGAAGACTTGGTTGATGAGCAAACTTTGCAGTTGAGAAAGGTGTTGAAGACGCCTTTGGAAGATCTGGATCTTTCAGTTCGTGCCTTCAATTGCTTGAAAGCAGCTAAAATCAACAGCTTGAGCCAGTTGGTTCAATACGAGCAGGAAGATTTGATGAAGTTCAGAAACTTTGGTCAGAAGTCATTGTCTGAAATTGAGCAAGTACTTCAGGAAAGAGGTCTACATTTCGGTATGGATCTTGCCAAGTTGGGAATTGATGTAGAAGAGTATTAGTAGAAACAAGGACTATCCTTATTTAATAACAGGCTGTAATTCCTGACACGGTACAGCGCTAAAATTTAAAAGTCATGCGTCACGGAGACAAAATCAACAACCTAGGTCGTAAGAAGGCACACCGCGAAGCCCTCTTATCTAACCTTGCATGTCAGTTAATTACTTACAAACGTATTGTGACAACACATGCTAAAGCAAAAGCACTGCGTACTTTCATTGAGCCTTTGATTACAAAAACAAAGAAGGTGGAAAGTAAAGAGCAGATCATGCACAACCACAGAATCGTATTCTCTTATTTGCAAGATAAAGCAGCTGTGAAGGAACTTTTCACTGTAGTGGGTCCTAAAGTAGCTGGTCGCCCAGGTGGTTATACCAGAATTATCAAGTTGGGTATCCGTCTTGGTGATAATGCTGAAAGAGCGATGATTGAATTGGTTGACTTCAACGAAATCTATGGCAAGGGTGTAGCAGCTGCTGCAGCTCCAGCCAAGAAGACAAGAAGAAGTGCTGCTGGTAAGAAGAAAGCGGCTGCTGAGGCACCTGCCACTGAAGCACCTGCTGCTGAAGCATCAACCGAAGAAACAAAATCAGCAGAATAAGAAAATGTTGATAAATTATCTTTTTAAAGGCAGGTCTTTTGGATCTGCCTTTTTTATTTTGCATTCAAATTAAACATTCATGCCCAATCAAGAAGTTAAGTCGGTCCCTGCAGTTTTGGTTCTAGAAGACGGAATGGTTTTTCATGGTCGTTCTTTTGGTAAAATCGGGACTACCTCCGGAGAGTTGTGTTTCAATACGGGTATGACAGGCTATCAGGAAGTATTTACTGATCCGAGCTATTACGGACAGGTATTAATCATGAATACTGTGCACACGGGTAATTATGGAGTAAAGCCAGATGATGTAGAAAGTGAAACTGTAAAAATAAAGGGTTTAATTGGTAGAAATTTAGAGGAGCGCTACAGCCGAATGATGGCTACTGATTCACTACATAATTATCTTGAACAGCAAGGTATTGTTTCCATCGAAGACGTTGATACAAGAGCGTTGGTTACCCATATCCGCGAGAAAGGAGCAATGAATTGTATCATCTCTTCTGATAATACAAATGTTGAGGAATTGAAAGCTATGTTGAGCCAGGTGCCTTCGATGGATGGCTTGGAGCTTGCCTCTATTGTATCTACTCAGGAAGTCTATCATATGGGTGATCCTAATTCTGCAATTCGAATTGCTGTTTTGGATTTTGGTGTAAAGCGTAATATTATCAAATGTATGGCAGATAGAGGTGCTTACGTACGTGTACATCCAGCCAAAACAAGTTTCGAAGAATTGCAGCAATTTGCTCCTCATGGATATTTCATATCAAATGGACCTGGTGATCCTGCTTCAATGGGGTATGCAGTTGAAACTGTCAAGCAGATCCTCGAGACCAAGAAGCCTGTTTTTGGAATATGCTTAGGTCATCAGCTATTGGCACTCGCTAATGGTATACCAACCTTTAAAATGCACCATGGTCATAGGGGGTTGAATCATCCGGTTAAGAACCTCATGACTGGCTTGTGTGAGATCACAACACAAAACCACGGTTTTGCAGTTGATGCCAACGCTATTAGAAATGCTGAACATGTTGAAGTAACTCATATCAATTTAAATGATGATTCAATTGAGGGAATTCGTTTAAAAGATCGACCAGCTTTCTCTGTACAATATCATCCTGAAGCTACTCCTGGCCCTCATGACAGTCGCTATCTTTTTGATGATTTCATATCTTTAATCAATAATAATTGATTTGAAAAAGATTGTCATCATTAATGGACCTAATCTCAACCTGCTTGGACAGCGTGAACCTGAAATCTATGGAGCACAAGGGTTCGATGCTTTTTTGGCACAATTAAGGTCACAATACACTAATGTTACAATCGACTATTTTCAATCCAATGTTGAGGGAGAATTAATCAATGCCATTCAAGCTGCAGGCGCTTCAGCAAATGGCATCATACTCAATCCAGCAGGGTACACGCATACTTCAGTGGCCATTGGCGATGCTATAGCAGCGATACAAATACCCGTAGTAGAAGTGCATATTTCAAATATACATGCGCGAGAAGAATTCAGAAAATTATCGCATGTTTCTGCTAAGGCAAAAGGAACAATTGCAGGACTAGGCTTAGATGGCTATACACTAGCCCTGCAATATTTAATTCAGCTGTAATTACTTCTTTCCTTCCTTAGCCAACTTCTGCACCAAATCAAGTTTTCCTATGTAAAGGCTTCTTCCATGTGTGCCAACTACTATCTCATTTTCTCTTTCCTGAATGGCAATGTCATGAACAGGTATCGCCATGGGTAGTCCGTTTGTAAATTGACTGAATAATTTACCGCCATCAACACTCGCATACATTCCCCCGTCTGTGCCAACATAGAGAATTGATTCATCTTTAGCATCTTCTTTGATTACGTTGATAGGTTCCATTGGCAAATCGGTACCAATTTTCTTCCAGGTAACACCATAATCGTCACTGCAATAGGCGAGTGCTTCAAAATAATCGTCTCTGTAGCCATTTAGGGTTACGTAAACGCGACTTTCCTTAAACTTTGAAGCAACTACTCGACTAACATATAAACCCTGTGGAAGCCCCCCTAAACCCTTTTTGTCGGGCATGCCAATTTTGGTCCAACTATTGCCACCATCCTTTGTAATGGATACAACACCATCATCAGTGCCAGTATAAATCAAGCCAAATTTTAGTGGAGATTCACTCAATGTAGTCAGTGTTCCAAATGGCACATCGCCAGCTTTTTTACCATTGGACAAATCGCCGCTGATTTTTTCAAATTGATCACCTTTGTTCAAACTTCTGTATAAAGCATGCCCGCCCATATATAGAATATCAGGATTGTGTTTTGAGAGCAGGATAGGAGTTTGCCAGTTGAACCGTGCTTTGGGTTCATTTAGATTTACTGAAGCAGGTCTCAGAAACTTACCACCTCTTACTTGTTTGTTTATCCTCATGTATGAACCAAATTGAGAACCTGTATAAACGATGTTGTGGTCTCTTGGATCAATTTGGACTTGCATGCCATCACCGCCATTTATACTCTTGT
>VFQT010000914.1_pt1 | contig 39208 bp, 34 predicted proteins | sample 3512381 | NCBI WGS metagenome assembly VFQT01 (sample SAMN10412376, study PRJNA504923) | tailings metagenome | isolation source: Relicate 2 Philex TSF3 active mining site | place: Philippines: Tuba, Benguet | collected 2017-08-29 | reverse complement strand
CCAACGATCTGCCTTCTCTACGCCTAACGACGATCCACAAAAGACAGTTGCTACCGTGGCTTGGGTAGGGACTTGTAGTGGGTAGGGACCTGGTCCCTCAGGTCCCCATCTAGACCCGCGAGGTTTGGGCGAACCTGCGGGGCGGGCCGGTTTTTCTGGAGCGTTGGAGGAACCCTTCAGCGTTCGAAGGGGCGTGACGTTCATGGGATCGAGATGGGGACGAGCGGGACCTCGTCCCTACCTCTGCGTGGGTAGGGACCTGGTCCCTCAAGGTCCCCATCTGAACCCGCGAGGTTCGGGCGAACCTGCGGGGTGGGCAGGGTTTTTCTGGAGCGTTGGAGGAACCCTTCAGCGTTCGAAGGGGCGTGACGTTCATGGGATCGAGATGGGGACGAGCGGGACCTCGTCCCTACCTCTGCGTGGGTAGGGACCTGGTCCCTCAAGGTCCCCATCTGAACCCGCGAGGTTCGGGCGAACCTGCGGGGTGGGCAGGGTTTTTCTGGAGCGTTGGAGGAACCCTTCAGCGTTCGAAGGGGCGTGACGTTCATGGGATCGAGATGGGGACGAGCGGGACCTCGTCCCTACCTCTGCGTGGGTAGGGACCTGGTCCCTCAAGGTCCCCATCTGAACCCGCGAGGTTCGGGCGAACCTGCGGGGTGGGCAGGGTTTTTCTGGAGCGTTGGAGGAACCCTTCAGCGTTCGAAGGGGCGTGACGTTCATGGGATCGAGATGGGGACGAGTGGGACCTCGTCCCTACCTCTGCGTGGGTAGGGACCTGGTCCCTCAGGTCCCCATCTGAACCCGCGAGGTTTGGGCGAACCTGCGGGGCGGGCTGGGTTTTTCTGGAGCGTTGGAGGATCCCTTCAGCGTTGGAGGGGTTGTGACGTTCATGGGATCGAGATGGGGACGAGTGGGACCTCGTCCCTACCTCTGAATGAGCCCCCTATTCCGTTCAAAATGTTCTGAACGCCATCACAACGGTAGCAAAAGAGAGGCTCGGTTCGCTTTTTAGCGGGTGTCTAGCGATACGGATTACACAGCGTCCGGGAGGCTTCAGGAATAGAAATAACGTTACATATTTGGAAATAAACCTGATTTGAAGGGGTGGCCCTGCTGAAGATTCGGCTTGTCTGCGGTGTGCCGGACGGTCTATCCATTTAGTTGAATTTGAACGATTTGGGTCGTTCCGAGGGGGTTGATGGGGGTCCTGTAGCTTCGCCCACGCGAAGTGACCGGCACGAAGTGCAGCCAGAGCTCAGTCTGGCAGAAAAAAATACCGAGTCCGTGGAACTGCTCTGCAAGACCCAGAAGGAGTTCGTTGAGACCGTGGGTCGGGTTGCCCAGGAGCTGGGGCTCCCCCGGTCATTGGGACAGATCTACGGGCTGCTCTACCTGTCGCCGGAATCGTTGTCGCTCGATGACATCGCCGTCCACTTGTCCATCAGCAAGGGCAGCGCGAGCACCGGCACACGTCAGCTCGCGGCGTGGCAGGCGATCAAGCAGGTGTGGGTTCCTGGGGATCGACGGGACTATTTCCAGGCCACGGGTGACATCCGGGAACTCTTGGAGGCGGTCTACAAGAGCTACTTCAAGCCCAAGCTGGAGAAGGGCGGACGCAAGCTGCAGTCGTTGGGTACGACGTTGGAGCACGAGCGTCGGCAGGGAGGTCTCACAGAGGCTCAATACCAGTTCTTCAAGACGCGTCTGACGAGCATCGGCCGGATGGAATCCCGGATCCAGCAGGTGCTGCCCATTGCGGAGAAGCTGCTGTGATGCGCAAACACGGAAACGCGGAGAGGAAGAGAGAGCAGACTCACACGGTGACGCGGAGACGCGGAGGTAAGATGGGAGGAGAAGAATTTGGAGGCAGGCAGAAACGACGATGCGAAAGAGCGTTGCGACGATCTGATGTCTTCCCGCCGGTGGGAGCTGCAGCGCTCTGCGCCACTGGACGCGAGAGCGTCCTTCCCTGGGTAGGGACCTGGTCCCTCAGGTCCCCATCTAAATCCGCGAGCCCCGAGCCGACCTGCAGGATGACCTGGGTTTCCCGGGATGTTGGATCATCCCATCAGCCCTCACAGGTCCAAAGGGTCCCGGAAATCGAGATGGGGACGAGCGGGACCTCGTCCCACCAAGTTTTCAAAGTCCTTCATCTCTTTCCGACATCTCCGTGTCTCCGCGTCTTCGCGTGAGTTCCCTTCCCCCTTTTCCGCGTTTCTATGCTTCACGGCCATCTCGACGAACCCGAATCCTACGCCAGCCTGATCGTCCATCCGGTCTGGAACCAGGTCTTCCAGTGGCTGCACCGGCTTCCCGCCGACGCCGCCGTGGGACACCATGAACTCCGGGGCGAACAGATCTACGCCTCCATCCAGGAGTATTGCACCCTCGCTCGACACGAGGCCCGCTTCGAGAGCCATGAGCGCTACGTCGACCTCCAGTATACCCTCTCGGGACTCGAGGGCATCGATTGGGCCCCGCGGGGTTCGCTCCAGCCGGACGGACCCTTTGGCAATGACGTCCAGTTCTGGCTCCCGCCATCCGAACCCGTCACCACGCTCTGCCAATCCCCCCGACGCTTCGCCATCTTCTTCCCCTCCGATGCCCATCGACCCAAGGTCCGACTCTGCCCTCACGATCCCGTGCGGAAACTGGTGGTGAAGATTGAGAAGGCCTTGTTGGCCTAGGTGGCACCAGGGTTGCTCTTTCGCATATATGCCAAAAAAGGCGCTTATCACCGGTGTCAGTGGTCAAGACGGTTCGTATCTCGTCGAGCTTCTGCTCGAGAAAGGCTACGAGGTTCATGGCATTGTCCGCCGGCAAAGCTCCACGATCCGTCCCCGGTTGGATGCTGTCCAGGCCCGCAAGGACCTACCGCTCGACAAGCTGGTTCTGCACTACGGCGACCTCGGAGATGGCGGCGGGTTGGTCCGCCTGGTCGACAAGGTCCAGCCGGACGAGGTCTACAACCTCGCTGCCCAGAGCCATGTCCGTGTCAGCTTCGACACCCCCGAGTACACGAGCGACGTCACCGGCACGGGCTGCATCCGCCTTCTCGAAGCCATTCGGGACGTCGGGATCAAGCCGCGGTTCTACCAGGCGTCCTCTTCCGAGATGTACGGCAAGGTCCGGGCAGTGCCCCAGACCGAGGACACCCCCTTTCATCCCCGCAGCCCTTACGCCGTCGCGAAGGTCTTCGCCTACTGGGCCACGGTGAACTACCGGGAGTCCTACGGCCTCCATGCCAGCAACGGCATCCTGTTCAACCACGAGTCGCCCCGCCGCGGTGAATCCTTCGTGACCCGCAAGATCACGCTAGCGGCAGCCCGGATCAAACTCGGCCTCCAGAAGCGTCTGGCCTTGGGCAATCTCGATTCGAAGCGCGACTGGGGCTACGCCAAGGAGTACGTCGAGGCCATGTGGCTGATGCTCCAGCAGCCCGAGGGTGATGACTACGTGGTGGCGACCAACGAGACCCACACCATCGCCGAATGCCTTGATGTTGCCTTCGGAACGGTCGGGTTGAATTGGCGCGACCATGTCGATATCGATTCCCGATTCTTCCGTCCTGCGGAGGTAGACCTGCTGATCGGCGATCCCGCCAAGGCCAAGCGTAAGCTGGGCTGGGAACCGAAGACCAAGTTCAAGGCCCTCATCGAGCTGATGGTCGACTCCGACGTGCGCCTGCTGAAGGACCAGATGTCGGGCAAGGCGATCCTGTCGTATTAGACGAGTTGAGAGTTGAGGGTTGAGCGTTGAGAGACCCTGAACGTCCGGTGGTCAACGGTTTGGTGGAACCAACCGTCTTTGAGGTGCCATCCAGAATGGAGGATCGAAGGCCGCTAAGCATGCGACTCAGCTCGTCGGCGGAGCGGACGACTAGGTCCAGTGTTTCGACGCCTATGAACGATTGACGGTGGGCGATATGGGACTGGGTCAAGAGTTCGAAAAGTGACCCAGCTGAAATCTCGATGAAGTGAGCGAAATCGCATCTGGAATGTCGGGAAGCACCCTCGGCCAGATTCGCAGCCACGGAAACCGCAGCGCGTCGCATCTGGCTCGTCAGACCGAATCTCTCGTCCTGGGGAAACCGTCTTGTGGCCCCATAGATGATATCCGCCAGAGCCACAGCCTTTTGCCACGCATTCAACTTCTCAAAGTGGAACATGCATTAACGGTCGTGGGTCTGCCGATGTCGTAAATCCCCAGATTTAGCGACACCTCACTCTCAACTCTCAACTCTCATCTCCAAACTCGCCTTCATCACCGGTCTCACCGGCCAGGACGGCTCCTACCTTGCGGAGCTGCTCCTCACCAAGGGCTATGAGGTCCACGGACTCGTGCGGAGTCGCGAACGGTTCGAGGCCTCGCCGATCCGACACCTCGCCGATCGCCTCCATCTGCACGTTGGGGATCTCAGCAGTCCCGGACTGGGTGACATCATTCGGTCCATCCAACCCGATGAACTCTATCATCTCGCGGCCCAGACCCATGTCGCTGCCAGTGTTCAGGACCCGATTGCCACGCTGGATCACAACGTCCTCGGGACAGCCCGGTTGTTGAGTGCCTGCCAGAGTTGTCCGCGCCCGCCCAGAGTGTTCCACGCCAGCACCAGTCTGGTCTTTGGACAGCCCGCAATCGCGCCGCAGGATGAATTGACCCCATTCCGACCGGTGAATCCCTACGGGGCTGCCAAGGCCTGTGCGACGGATCTGGTGCGGATTGCGCGCGACACCCAAGGCCTCTTTGCAGTCAACGGTATCTGCTACAACCACGAGTCACCCCGACGCGGACCAGAGTTCGTCACGGCCAAGATCTGCAGAGCGGCCGCCGAATTCAAACGGGGCAGAACCGAGAAACTGAAGCTCGGAGATGTTTCGGCCCGGAGGGACTGGGGCGACGCCAGGGAATTTGTCCAGGGATTCTGGCAGGCCCTTCAGGCCCCAAAACCTGGTGACTATGTCTTTGCCACAGGACAGCTCCATTCCGTTGAGGATGTCCTGGGCATCGCGTTCGAGTCCGTCGGGCTCCATTGGCAGGACCACGTTGAGACCGACCCCAAACTCTTCCGATCAGCCGACCCTACCGACCTCGTCGGAAACCCTGCTAAAGCCCGGCAGGAACTGGCTTGGGAAGCGAAGACCTCGTTCGAGTCCTTGATTCGGGAAATGACCTGCGGAAGTTGAGAGTTGAGAGTTGAGTGTTGAGTGTCAAAAACTCGACTCCCGGTCGGCCTTTCAACTCTCGACTCTCAACCCTCAACTCGCTCCCCCTCCCATGTCCCGTTCCGATCTTGTCGTTGTCTGTGGTGGTGGTGGATTCATTGGTGGTCACCTCGTGGCAGACCTGCGGCGTCAGGGCCATGCCCGAATCCGTTGCGTCGACGCCAAGCCACAGACCCAATGGTACCAGCGGTTCACCGACGTCGAGAACCTCGTCCTCGACCTCGAAGACAAAGCCGCCTGCTACACGGCCCTGCAGGGTGCCCACACGGTCTACAACCTGGCGGCCGACATGGGCGGCATGGGCTTCATCGAGCTCAACAAGGGCCTGTGCATGCTGTCGGTGCTCATCAACACGCACCTCTTGATGGCCGCGCGGGACCTCGGCATCCAACGTTATTTCTACGCCTCCAGCGCCTGCGTCTACAACGCCGACAAGCAGCGCGACCCGAACGTCACCGCCCTCAAGGAGGAGGATGCCTATCCCGGATTGCCCGAGGATGGATACGGTTGGGAGAAGCTCTTCAGCGAGCGCATGTGCCGCCATTTCCGCGAGGACTTCGGCATCGCAACCCGCATGGGGCGCTACCACAACGTGTATGGCCCCTTCGGCACCTATGACGGTGGACGCGAAAAGGCACCGGCCGCGATGTGCCGGAAGGTCATTGCCGCGAAGCTGGGCGGACCGAAGGAGTTGGAGATCTGGGGCGACGGCCATCAGACCCGATCCTTCATGTACATCGACGACTGCTTGAAGGGCACCCAGATGCTCACGGCGAGCGACTTCGTGGAGCCGATCAACATCGGGTCGAGCGAGCTCGTCTCGATTAACCAGCTGGCCGACATCGTCGAGGACATCGCCGGCATCAAACTCAAGCGGAACTACAACCTGAAGGCCCCGAAGGGTGTGAACGGCCGCAACTCGGACAACACGCTGATCAAGAAGGTCTTCAACTGGGAGCCGGACACCCGGCTCCGCGACGGTATGGAGAAGACCTACCGCTGGATCTACGACCAGATGGCGGGGAAGAGCTGAGAGTTGAGAGGTGAGAGCTGAGGGTTCGGGAAGGCGTCCCTCTGATTCGGTAGGGACGAGGTCCCTCTCGTCCTCCCCCTCTGCCCCCATTTATCCCCCGGTAGGGACCTGGTCCCTCAGGTCCCCATCTAACCCTCGAGTCCTCAGCTAATCTGTAGGGTGAGCCGGGTTCTCTTGGGCGTCCAAAAATCCCATCACCTTTCACAGGACCAGAACGTCCAGGAAATCGAGGTGGGGACGAGTGGGACCTCCTCCCTACCGCAGTTCCCCGAAATCTCATTCCAACCTCCGCGCCTCCGCGTTCCCGAAAAGCAGTCGCAGTTTCCAAAAACCTCTTCATCCTCTCTCGAAACCTCCGCGTCTCCGCGTCTCCGCGTGAGTTTGCGGGCTCTCAACCCTCAACCTCCCCTGTCCCCGCTCCTGACCCAACTCGAGTCCTGCCTCCTCCAGGCCTGCCGCGACATCTGTCGCGCTGCAGACGCCGCGGCGGATGCGGCGCATGGACATCCGGGTGAGACCTCGGCCCGGCTGGCGGAGATCGCGGATCGGATCCGGGCAATCGAACTGGGTCTTGCGGAATCCTTCATCGGCCCGGAATCAACCCAGCAGGCCCTAATGTTCGGTCAGGGATCCCAACCGGTCTCGACCCCTCCGGTGCCGCTGTTGCTCCCCCTCGATCCAGGCCTGAAGCAACTCACGACACCCGAAGCTGCCGATCATCTGATCCACGACATCCGCGGCATCCGCACGGTGTTTTCCCTGGGGTCCGAACTGACCCTGGGTCCCGCGGAGCGCCCCGATCTCCTGAACGCCGCCGCCCAGATGACGCGGCGACTAGAGCCGATGATCCTGGAATTCCTGGGTAAGCTGCGGAACCGAGCTGAGTAACGCGTTGATCCGGAAACACGGAGAAGGGGAAGACCCTCACACGGAGACGCGGAGACACGGAGAAAAGGCAGGAAGAAAAGGATTTTTGGAGGCAGGAAAGAGGGTCTTCGATGGTGGGTGATGCAGTGTGGTGGGTGATGCAGTGCCCCGGATCACAGGGTGCGACAGCACCCACCCCCGGTAGGGACCTGGTCCCTCAGGTCCCCATCTCAAACCGCGAGCCCCCAGCCAACCTGTAGGATCAGCCGGGTCCTCTGGAGCATCGGAGCCCCCATCCGCCTTCACGGCAGTATAACGTCCACAAAATCGAGATGAGGACGAGCGGGACCTCGTCCCTACCAAGGTAGGGACCTGGTCCCTCAGGTCCCCATCTAACCCGCCCGGCGTTGCGAACCGGTACCGCCAGCCGGGATCCTCACTCGCGTTAGGAGTCCCGCCGCCTGTCTGAACCCTCAACGCTCAGCGCTCAACTCTCAGCTCGCCTTTGCCCCCTCACCAGAGACCCGAAATCGGTGTAGCCCACAATCCCGGACCCATCGGTAGCGTTTCGAGGCCATCGTACAGCAGGATTCCTAGTTTGAACCGGTCCCCCGCCGCGGCCGACCATTTCCTCAGACCCCGAAAATCTTGTGAGGAAACCGTGGCGGATGCCTTGACCTCGACCCCCACCAGATCGCCGGCGGCATTCTCGATCACGATGTCCACCTCGACGCCATCCAGATCCCGATGATGCACCAGCCGATACTCGTCCTCGGCGCAGGTGCTGTGCTTGAGCAGTTCGCTGTAGACAAAGGTCTCGAGCACGCCACCAAAACGTCTGCGGTCCCGCTGCACCTCCGCGCGGGTCAGGTTGATGAGTGTGGCCAACAGCCCGCTGTCGATGAATTGAAGCTTCGGTGTCTTGCTGGCCCGTTTGAGACGGTTGTTGGCCCAGACCTCGACCCGTCTGAGCAGGTACAATTGTTCGAAGACACCCAGGTATCGGGCGGCCGTTTTGGCATCCAACCCGGTCTGTCCTCCCAGCTGGGTGTAGTTGCAGCACTGACCCGCGCCATGGGCCAGACTCCCAAGGAATCGTGGCAGGAGATCCAGTTTCTCAATGCCCGCCACGTCCCGCACATCGCGTTGGAGGATGGCGTCGAGATACTGGCGAGCCCAGACGGTCTGTCGTCTCGGATGAGCCCGCGCGAGCATCTCCGGATATCCGCCCTTGAGGACGGTCTCCACCAACGCAGGGCCCACCTGCGGCGTGGAAACCTGCGGAAGGGTGCCCTGAAAAACGGTGTCCAACCAGTTCACCGTGGAGCCATGGATCTCGCGCTGGGAGAGGGGCAACAACACCAACGTCTCCAGACGTCCTGCAAGGGAGTCTGCCACCGCGGGCAGGGTCATGAGATTGGCCGATCCGGTCAGGAGGAACCGACCCGGACGCCGGTCCTCGTCGATGCTCTTCTTGATGGCCAACAGCAGTTGTGGGGCACGTTGGATCTCATCGATCACGGCCCTGTCGAGACTCCGGACCATGCCGGCGGGATCCTCCTGGGCGGAGACCCGGGTGGCCTCGTCATCCAGGGTCAGATAGCGCATGTCGGCCGTGGCGAGTTTCCGGGCGAGGGTGGTTTTGCCCGCCTGCCGCGGCCCGGCAATCAGAACGGCCGGAGTATCCGCCAGCGCCTCCATGAGGCGCACTCCGATGCCACGATGGTAGAGGGGCGACGGCTGAATCATGGGATTAAGCTGCCGTAAAATCCGGAAACAGACCACCGAAAATCAGGAATCAAATCCTGTAAAATCGGGAAGCAATGGCGGTTGAGCCATGGAGAATTGCGGAGAAAAGGACTCACACGGAGACGCGGAGACACGGAGGAAAGGCAGGAGGAAAACGATTTTTGGAGGCAGGAGAAGAGGGTCTTCGATGGTGGGTGAGGCCGAGCCCTGCATCACTGGGTGCGACAGCACCCACCCCCCGGTAGGGACCTGGTCCCTCAGGTCCCCATCTCACCCCGCGAGCCCCCAGCCAACCTGTAGGATCAGCCGGGTCCTCTTTGGCATGGGAACCCCCAGCTCGCTCCCCAACCCTCACAGCTCCAAAGCGTCTACAAAATCGAGATGGGGACGAGCGAGACCTCATCCCTACCAAAGCTCTCCTTCCTGATTCCCAAATCTCCATCCTCTCTCCGTGTCTCTGTGTCTCCGCGTGAGTCCCCTCCCCCTCTCCGCGTGAACGCTTAAGTCCCTCGCCCATGCGCATCCTCGTCACCGGCGCCGCCGGCTTCATCGGTTACCACACCGCCGAAAAACTCCTCGCCCGTGGCGACGAGGTCATCGGCCTCGACAACCTCAACGACTACTACGACGTCCGCCTCAAGGAAGCCCGCCTCGCCCGCCTCACGGTCCACCCCAAGTTCCGCTTCCACCGCATCGACCTCGCCGACCGACCCGCGATCGAACACCTCTTCGCCACCGAGAAACCCCAACGCGTCATCCATCTCGCCGCCCAGGCTGGCGTCCGCTACTCCCTCCAGAACCCCCACGCCTACGTCGATTCGAACCTCGTCGGCTTCGTGAACATCCTGGAGGGCTGCCGACACCACGGTGTGGAGCACCTCACCTACGCCTCGTCCTCTTCGGTCTACGGGGCCAACACCACGATGCCCTTCAGCGTCCACCACAACGTGGACCACCCGCTGAGCCTCTATGCCGCCACGAAGAAGGCCAACGAGCTGATGGCTCACACCTACAGCCATCTGTACCGCCTCCCCACCACCGGTCTCCGATTCTTCACCGTTTACGGTCCGTGGGGACGCCCGGACATGGCCATCTTCCTGTTCACTAAAGCCATCCTCGAGGGCAAACCGATCGACATCTTCAACAACGGACAGATGCGTCGCGACTTCACCTACATCGATGACATCGTCGAAGGTGTCATCCGGGTCAGCGATCAGGTGGCCCAGGTGAATCCGGAGTGGTCCGGAGCCCATCCCGACCCCGGAACCAGCGCAGCCCCCTACCGACTCTATAACATCGGCAACCATCAACCGGTGGAGCTGATGCGGGTGATCGAGTGTCTCGAGGCGGCATTGGGTCGAACGGCGGAAAAACGATTCCTCCCCATGCAGGCGGGAGACGTCCCGGCAACCTTTGCCGATATGAACGACCTGACCGCCGCCGTGGATTTCAAACCCGCGACTCCGATCGACGAAGGCATCCGTCGGTTTGTCGACTGGTACCGCATCTTCTACCCCACGGCTTTCCCCGAATCCTAGGGTGGGTGATGCAGTGCTCTGCATCACTGGGTGAACTCTCACCCACCGTGTTCGATCCCCCAGAAGTGTCCATCAGCTCCCATGCCTTCCTTCACCCGTGGCATCGGTTTGAACCTCCTGTTGGCACTGGGAATCGGCTCCGCCTGGGCATGGTACCATGTGGCCCCGCCTCCGCCTTCGGAAGCCTACCGGTTCCTGATCCGGACCAATCTACCCGGATGGCAGTTTGAACCCGCCCCGGTCCCGGACACGGCAAAAAAAATTCTGGCAACCCAGAACCTCTTCAACGGCGTCTACCGAGGCCCGGCCGGTGAACGGGTGACCGTCTTTGTCGGCAGATGGGATGCCAATAATGCGAATGAGCTGAGTGTGGTGGGGCACACCCCTGACGTCTGCTGGGTGGGCGGGGGCTGGAAACCCATCTCACTTGGCCAACCTCAGCAGGTCTCGTTCACGGTCTCGGGTCAGGAAATCCCCTTCGAGGTCCGGGCCTTCCGTCCGCCGGCCGGGGGTTCCTACGAGCTGACCGTCTGGTGCACGGTGGTGAATGGCCGACTCTACCAGGAACTGGATCGATTCACACCGACGGATCTCCCACAAGACGACCGCCGTCTGCGATCCGCCGAGACGGCCCGCCGTGTGGGGGCTGCCCATTTTCTGAACGCCGTCCGATACCGGACCGAAGCGAGCGGCGAGAAGCAATTTATCCGGCTCTCGATGCCCACCGATGGCGCGTGGGAAACGAACCTGCACCAACTCGGGACCTTTGCCCGCGATTGGCTGATGCTTGGAAAACCGGGATGAACCGCTGCATCCGACCCGGTGCCGGTTCAATCCGGGCGATGGACGCCCGACATTGGACTTCAATACCCCCCATGCCTTTCGGAATCGACACCACAAACCCGGGCAATAATCCGCTACCGAATCGCTCCTCCGCTTTTGCTTCGAGCTTCAAATTGAAGCCGCAGGAATGGCTCGAAATTGGGATGGATCACCCCCGGGTGTGACTTGAAGAATGCAGGCCAGCATTATCATACGGACTCACAACGAGGCTCGTTATCTCCCCGAGCTGCTGAAATCCATTCGGGAGCAGATCCATCCGTCCGGCCAACGGGAGGTGGTGGTGGTCGACTCCGGTTCCACGGATGCGACTTTGGACATTGCCCACACTCATGGCTGTCGGATTGTGCGTATCCCGCAGCGTGAGTTCAGCTTCGGTCGGTCTCTCAATGTGGGCTGTGATGCCGCTCAAGGCCGACACCTGATCTTCATCAGCGGCCACTGTGTTCCTGTCCGACCGACCTGGCTGAGGGAACTCGTGGAGCCTCTCGAGACGGGTGCGGCCGAGATCACCTACGGACGACAGGAAGGCGGACCCGAAACGAAGTTCAGCGAACACATGTTGTTCGCCAAATACTTCCCCTCCAGTGACGCGCCGCCGCCGAACGACTTCTTCTGCAATAACGCGAATGCGGGGGTGATCCGGGTGGTTTGGTCCCGGTACCGTTTTGACGAGACCCTCACCGGCCTCGAGGACATGCACTTTGCCCGGCAGGTGGTCGAGGGAGGTGGACGGGTCCGCTATGTACCGTCGGCCAGCGTCTTCCACTACCATCACGAGAGCTGGCGCCGGGTGAAACGGAGGTACGAACGGGAAGCCATCGCCCTGCAGAAAATCATGCCAGAGGTCCATGTGCATGCCACAGACGCCCTCCGGTACTTCATGGTGGGTGTCCTGGGGGATTGGTCCAAGGCCCTTGCCCAAAGGAAGCTCCTGCGACATGCCTGGCCGATCGGCTGCTTTCGATTCTGCCAATACTATGGAACCTGGCGCGGAAACCACATCCACCGCCAACTCAGTCGGAAGGCCAAGGAAAAGTATTTCTATCCCAACTGATCTGTTCCCTGCCCGTCGGTCCCGTTCTCAACCTCCAATCCGTCTCATGAATCATAAACTCGTCGCTCTCCTGCCGATGAAGGCCCACAGCGCCCGGGTGAAGGGGAAGAACTTCCGCTCCTTTGCTGGAAAGCCGCTGTTCCGCTGGATCCTCGATGCCCTCCTCGCCATCCCGGAGATTGAGAAAATCATCATCAACACCGATGCTCGGACGATCCTGTCGGAGAATGGGCTTCTCGACACCGATCGAATTCAGATCCGCGACCGCCTCCCGGAGCTCTGCGGAGACTTCGTCAGCATGAACAAGGTTCTGGCCGATGATCTCGCCCATGTGCCGTCCGACCTCTACCTGATGACCCACACCACGAATCCCCTGCTCAGTTCGCTGACCATCACCCGCGCGCTGCTGGCCTTTGAAAAGGCCCGCGCCACCGGCCAGGCCGACTCGCTGTTCACGGTGAACAGATTCCAGACTCGCTTCTACCGGACGGACGGCTCGGCCGTGAACCACGACCCGAACAACCTGATCCGCACCCAGGACCTGGAACCGTGGTTTGAGGAGAATTCCAACCTGTACCTGTTCAGCCGGGACAGCTTCGCCGCCACCAACGCCCGTATCGGCAAACGGCCGGTCATGTTCGAAACCCCGCGTTCGGAATCTGCCGACATCGATGACCAGGAAGGCTGGAACATCGCCGAGATGATCGCCCGCGCCGGGCGCGTCTAAATACCCCCGCTCACCGATCCTTGGTCCCTGCTCTCTGCCTTATGCGAATCCTCATCACTTGTCCGCCCATGCTCCGCGCCATTGACCGGTTCCGAGCCGAATTCACGCGTCGGGGAATGGAGATCCATACGCCCAACGTGACCCAGATCCTGAGCGAGGAGGAACTCCTCCAACTGGTTCCCCAATTTGACGGCTGGATCATTGGCGATGACCCAGCGACGCGTCGTGTCTTCACTGCCGCCCAAGCCGGAAAACTGAAAGCTGCAGTAAAATGGGGCGTCGGTGTAGACAATGTGGACTTTGCCGCGTGCAAGGATCTGGGAATCCCCATCAGCAACACCCCCGGAATGTTCGGAAAGGAGGTTGCGGATATTGCTCTGGGATATGTTGTCGCCCTCGCCCGCCATACCTTCGTGATCGACCGAGGGGTCAAGGCCGGTCAATGGCCCAAACCGCCCGGCACCTCGCTCACCGGAAAGACCGTCGCGCTCGTGGGCTTCGGCGACATCGGCCGCAACACGGCCAAACGGTTGCTTGCCTGCGAGCTCAACATCATCGCCTACGACCCCTTCTCCAGACCTGCGCCGGGACTCGAGGCCGTTCATTCCGCGGTCTGGCCCGAGCGGGTGGAGGAGGCCGACTTCGTGGTCCTCACCTGCGCGCTGACGAAGGAGAACCGGCACTTGGTCAATGCCGCGTCGCTGGCGCGCATGAAGCCCGGCGTGCGCATCATCAACGTGTCGCGCGGCCCGCTGATCAACGAAATCGACCTCGCGGCAGCCCTGACCAGCGGCCACGTCCACTCCGCCGCCTTGGAAGTCATGGAAGTCGAGCCACTGCCCGCGGAATCGCCGCTGCGAGGCCTCGGTGACCGTGTGCTGTTCGGCTCCCACAACGCCAGCAACACGGTCGAGGCCGTCAACAGGACCAGCAAAAAGGCGATTGAGCTGCTCGCCGGGTTTCTCCAGCCGTAGTGCCCGCGGCACGGCAACCTCCGCTCCCCGCTCTCACCTAGCTCCCGCTCGACCTCGCCGCCCTGGCTCCCCCGAGCTCCCCGCCGGCGCTCCCGGCTCCCTGCCCTTGGCCTGCCTCGTCACCAACGCCGCCGTGCAACGCCTTAGCCAGACCGAGGACGTCACTCCGGAGGACTGGGAAACCAGCCTCGGCGTCAACCTGGTCGCCCCGTTCCTGCCGGAACTGGAAGCCGTCCAGGGCAGTGTCATCAAAGTCGCGAGCATCCATGCGCAGCTCACCAAGCCTGGCTTCGTCGTCTACGCGACCACCAAGGCCGCCCTCGCGGGGATGACCCGCGCGCTGGCGGTGGACCTCGGTCCGCGCGTCCGGGTGAATGCCATTTGTCCGGCCGCGATCTCCACCCCCATGCTGGAAGCCGGCTTTGCGGGCCGCCCTGAGGCCCGCCGTCAGCTTGACGAATTTCATACGGCCGGCTGGATCGGGCAGCGCGCCGAGGTGGCTCGGCTGGCAGGATTCCTGGCCCGGGCCGATGCCCCTTTCCTGACCGGCAGCTGCCTGGCGCTCGACGGCGCAATCAGCGCCCGCCTGCACGACCCCGTCTGAATCATATGAAGTCCCTCCTCAAACGCTTCCTCAAGTCGACGTTGGGCGAAGACAACACTGCCGAACTACTGCGCCGCTGGCGCGGCCAACCCTTGGTGTTTTCAGAGGCCGACCTCATTGCCCGCTGGTTTCGGGCGAATCCACGAGCCGGAGTCATGGTCGATGTCGGCGCTCACTTCGGTGAGTCACTGGCGCCGTATCTCGAACTGGGCTGGAGCGTCCTTGCCTTTGAACCGGACCCGGCGAACCGGTCCCGCCTGCTGCAAAACGTTGCTGCTGCCAAAATCCGGATTTTCGACTGTGCCGTCTCCGATCACGAGCAGGAAGACGTCCCATTTTTCGCCAGTCCGGAATCGGACGGAATTTCAGGCTTGTCCGCCTTCCGGGAAACCCACCGCGAAGTCAACCGGGTGCGCTTGACCACCCTCGACAAGGTTCTCATAGAAAACCAAACCACACGGGTGGACTTCCTCAAGGTCGACACCGAAGGCCACGACCTTTTCGTCTTGAAGGGCTTCCCTTGGTCTCGGATTAAGCCCGACGTGATACTCTGCGAATTTGAAGACCCCAAGACCGTACCTTTAGGTTATGATTACAAAACAATGGGCGATTATCTAGTAGCCCAAGGTTATCAGGTATTTCTCTCGGAATGGGCTCCGATTATCCGTTACGGGGTGCGACACAAATGGGAACGTTGGGGAAAATATCCAAGTGAACTTAAACACCCAAATGCGTGGGGCAATTTTGTAGCGCTTCGAGTTGGACTAAAAATAGATGCCGTGCATGGATATTTAGAACGTTTTAACCCTGCACTAAGCTGATCGACCCCACGGAGTATCAATCGAAATACTTACGCACAAATAACGCTCACACTTTCAGCGGCACTTTGCTCAAACGTCTACACCAAGCGTGATCCGCATCAGTACAAAGACATTGCAATCAACATTATCCAAATAAAGCACTATGGAGCACTCAAATCTCCCGCCAAGTGTCTCAGGATCTATCTGGAACAGATTCAAACGCCAGTTAGCATCCTCTTTCAATTTTCAACAGGTGCTGTCCGTAGACCGATTTGGGGCTTTTAGATTCTATGCGAGCAGTCCAACTGAGGTGTTTCGCACCATGGATTATGGTGGCGAACCTTTAATGCTTGGGGCGTTTCTCTTCCTACTTAAGCCAACAGATATCGTTTGGGATATAGGTGCATCAATTGGCCTTTTCTCGGTGCATAGCGCGGCCCACGCTAGTGCGGTAGTAGCCTTTGAACCAGATCCAGCTACAAGGAAGCGATGCCATGCCAATGCGATCTTGAATCACGTAGATACAAAGATTCGAATAGAATCTTGCGCCCTTGGCGATAATATAGGCGAGTTCGAACTCCATACGGACGGCCTTAATGGCAATGCACCCAGCCTCAAACCGCTCAGACGCCATTCAAACGTTGTAAAAATACCAGTAAAAACAATCGACTCACTTATTTTGAATGGCTTACCTGCCCCCACTGTTATGAAAATTGATATAGAAGGGGCTGAACTTATTGCACTTCGAGGAGCTTCCAACTTATTGACGTCCCCGAGCGCCCCTCGTCTTATATTTGTCGAAGTCCATCCCGTCTTTCTAAAGGACTATGAAGCTAATCCAAATGATGTATTAGGATTACTTCGCAGTGCCGGTTACTATCTAACTGCTGTAAATCCAGAACACGACCAACTTCTTGTAGTCGCCACGAAGAATAATAACTAATGGTAGCGGCCTAAACCATTGAACAGTTTCCTTAAACGCCTTTGGCAGTCGCCTACAGCCACGACTTGGGCAAGTTTCGGAGCTCGTGCGTTAAATCTTGTAGTCGTTCTTCCCTGGGTCTTACGTCAGTTTACAGCCGCTGAAGTGGCTCTTTGGCAGAGCATTTCAACGCTGATAAGTCTACAGCTACTCGTTGACCTCGGCTTTGGGAGCACATTCTCTCGTCTTATTGCATACGCTATGGGTGGTGCCATGGATTTAGGTAACCCAATCTCTGGAGGTCGCCACCCATCCCCCAATTGGGACCTGTTAGAGCAGATAGCATCTACTGCACGCCTAGTATTTATCCGTCTTGCATGGATATCGGGCACGATGACTCTCCTCGGTGGTACCGCGGCATTGTTACTTCGAGTTGAAGCCTTATCGGCCGAATCAATACACCATTTAACGAAGCCACCACAAACACAACCTTTGGAGGCTTGGTGTGCATGGGGAATAGTTCTAATAACGACAATTATCACATTCCGAGGAAATAGTTATTCGGCAATTCTACAAGGCTCAAATAACATTGCTCTATTGCGACGCTGGGAGGCATTGTTTGCATGTGCCTCAATCGTAAGCAGCATTCTGGCATTAGTTTCCCATAAAGGTATCTTGGCATTAGCACTGGCAAATCAATCTTGGCTCGCGCTTAGCGCTTGGAGGAACCGTCAACTCTGTATTCATCTCTTCCGAAATAAATTCAAGCGGTTTCCTCCTCCCAAATTGCATCGAAATGTGTTTCAAGTAGCTTGGCCCGCCGCATGGCGTTCCGGATTGGGTACATTCATGTGGCTTGGATTGATACAGATTAGTGGCTTAGTATACGCACAAAGCCGAGACTCAGCTGCTGTGGCCTCATATTTATTGGGCACAAGGCTAGTTCAAACTCTGAGTCAGATATCCCAAGCGCCCTTTTACAGTAAACTCCCAATGTTAGCGCAACTTTGGTCTGAGGGTGAATTGGCAAAACAAACTACGCTAGCCCAGCGAGGAATGACCATAGCGTATTGGTCCTTTACCATTCCATTCATGGGGCTTGGATTGCTTGGCCCAAGCTTATTCAATCAGCTTGGAAGTTCAACGCCCTTTCCTCCCCCTTTAGTTTGGGCAGTCTTGGGGCTGTCGATGCTATTGGAGCGTTACGGCGCGATGCATCTCCAACTTTACAGTGTTACAAACCACATCGTCTGGCATATTGCTAATGGAGTAAGCGGTCTACTATTCTTGACCGTTTCAGCTATAACCTTCCCAAGGATTGGTATGCTAGCATTACCATTGGGAATGTTGTCTGCAATGTTGGGGTTCTATGCTTGGTATAGTGCATGGCTTTCGCATCGGCAATTTTCCTTACCTTGGCCGACTTTTGATCTTAAGAGCATAGGTATCCCTTTCTTCATGCTATCAGCTTACTTAATCTATGCCTACTGAATTGGACCATCAGAATAAAGATGTTAATCCGCTAGTGTTGCAGAGGGCCACAACCAATCCTTATTTGCATGCAGCCAGTATCGTGTTAGACCGCTTTAACTGGGATTTGAATCCTTGTGCATGGCGGTCGCGTAGCCGCCTTAGAAATCTAAAAGACACGCACAAGGGAAAAAAGGCAGTAATTGTCTGCAATGGTCCAAGCCTATTGAAAATTGATCTCAAACAACTAGGGGGAGTCTTTACCTTTGGCTTAAACAAGATCAACTTACTTTTCGATAAGACTGAATGGCGACCCAATTGTATAATTGCAATAAATCAATACGTTTTGGAACAGAATTCCGATTTCTTTAATCAAACCGAATTGCCATTGTTTGTGAATCGGACAGCTCGCAATATAATACAATTCCGAGAAAACGTTGTTTTTTTACATCTCGCAGCACAGAACAAGCTCGCAAGGGATGTATCAATTAGCATGAGTGCAGGCGCAACCGTTACTACTGCCGCCTTGCAGATTGCATTTCATATGGGATTCTCGGATGTTGCGCTTGTCGGCTGTGACCATAATTTTGCACAAAAAGGCGCTGCAAATCGCGCAGTAATTGCATCAGAAAATGATCCCAGTCACTTTGATCCAAGATATTTCTCTGGCGGTGTCACTTGGCAACTTCCCGATTTGACAGCAAGCGAATATTATTACGACTTAGCTGCCAATATGTTTGCCGCATTCGATCGGCGGATTGTTAATTGCACTATTGGGGGAAGGTTGGAGGTCTTTCAACGAATGGAATTAACGTCTTGGTTGCAATCAAGTATTTAACAAACCGTTATGAAAAATCCTCTGCGCAAAATACTGCAATTCCCAGAACTGGTATGCGCTTTGGCTCTTTGGACGATAGTTGTTCCACTTAATGTAGTAAACTTAATCGCTTCAACAAACTCGCTGAATTTTGCTTCTATCGCATTTCTTCTCGGGGGCTTAGCTTCGGTAATTATCGGAATATACATCGGCGGCTTAACTTCTGATTCAGTGGTCGTGCGATCTGAAGCTTCGCACCAATCAAAATCTAGAAATTTCACTTTGGCAGCTCAGCTTGGGATGTTGAGCCTTTTCGGAGCGTTAATATTTTATTGGCGAAGCAGCGGCTCAACAGCCGATTTGGATTTGGCAAATATTCGAGCGCTTTGGGCTGAAGGTGTCACTGGTGATTTTCTGGGGAATATCGGCTATTTGCTCTTGGTTCCATTAATTTATCCAGCAACGGTTTTGATGTTTACGTCCGGTGGTAATTTTAGCGGCTTGTTCTATTTGCTCGCTGTCTTGGCCGGCTTAGGCATTCTATTAAGTCTTGTTCATGCAGGTAGATCTGAAGTTACCGCAGCGATTGTAATGATCTTGGCCTGCATTGTTAATTTCCAACCCGCCTGGCTGCTCAACCGTTTGAAACTCGTCGTGTTAATTACACCGATACTCATCGTATCTTTTGTGGTGCTGAATTTTTTGTTTATCGAATTGCGGACCAATGCACGATTTAACACGCGAACCGCATTTTATGAGGAAGCTGGAGGATCTAATATTCTATCCAGCCTAGGACTAAATGTGAATAGTGAGTATTTCAACCGAATAACCTTTCGATTGATTGGTTATGCCGGCACAACATTTTCTTTTTTTGATTTCTTTATTAAAGAAAAAGGCTATGACGTTTGTTACGGGCTGTTTCAGTTCCGCATGCTGCACCGCATTACAGTGCGGGTTGCAGGTCCTGACAGCATGAATCCATATCAAGTGAAACAAGCTGTCGACGACATGTATCAAGCGTTAGACATTACTAATAATGTTTGGGCGACTGGGTTTAGAGAGGTGATGCTTGATACCGGTGTTTGGTTGTATTTTCCCGCACTTGCTGGCGTTGGTTTTCTTTCAAGATATTTACGCAACATCAGCTACCACAACCGCGGCGCTGCAGTTCTTCGAATAATGATTCTTGCTTGGATTATTTGGCTGCCACTTTCCAACTTAATGCTAACTCCTGCGTTTGAAGCAGGAATTTATATTTCGATATTGTTTGCTTTTGCGGATACCCAAAGGTCTCGCAGTTTGGCAATTAAGCGCAGAGTTGATGTTGCCGCATAAGACCTTCCACGGTCAACTAGCGTCCAACAAGTCGCCAGCTAGATTCTTCCGCTCCGCCGGACTGACCGATATCGGAGATTGTTAACTACTTTAATCTTACTAGTGCCCTGGCTCTTTTGATTGATCCTAATGCTGCCATAGCACATTTGAATTTCATGAGTTCCCACACCTTGTTGGTTACAGGATCGTCCGGTCTGATCGGTTCCGAAGTTGTCGCCTACTTTGCCGCCCAGGGCTGGGCCGTGCACGGCGTGGACAACAACATGCGTGCCGACTTCTTCGGCCCGCAGGGCGACACCCGCTGGAATCTCCAGCGGCTGAAGGACACCCATCCCAACTTCCAGCACCACGAAGTGGACATCCGCAACCGTACCGCGGTGCTCGAGCTGCTCCGCACGGTGAAGCCCACCGCCACCGTCCACACCGCCGCCCAGCCCAGCCATGACCTCGCGGCCAGCCGGCCGTTTGATGACTTCGACGTCAACGCCGTGGGCACCCTGAACCTGCTCGAGGCCGCGCGCTTGGCCTGTCCCGAAGCGCCGTTCGTCCACATGAGCACCAACAAGGTGTATGGCGACGCCCCCAACGAGATCGCCCTGCGGGAGCTCGAAAAGCGCTGGGACTACGCCGATCCGGCCTACGCCGACGGCATCAAGGAAACCTTCCGCATCGACCAGTCCAAGCACTCCCTCTTCGGCGCCTCCAAGGTCGCCGCCGACGTCATGGTCCAGGAATACGGCCGCTACTTCGGGATGCCCACCTGCTGCCTGCGCGGCGGCTGCCTCACCGGCCCCAATCACACCGGTGTGGAGCTGCACGGCTTCCTCAGCTACCTGATCAGGTGCAACCTGGAGGGCCGCACCTACCGGATCTTCGGCTACAAGGGCAAGCAGGTGCGCGACAACATCCACAGCTTCGACGTGGTGCAGTTCATGCGCCGCTTCATCGAGGCCCCGCGGAGAGGTGAGGTTTACAACCTGGGCGGCGGCCGAGTGAACTCCGTGTCCATCTTGGAGGCGTTCGACCTGATTGCGTCCATCTCCGGCAAGCCGATGCATTACGAATACGTCGATCAGAACCGCCAGGGCGATCACATCTGCTACATCTCGAACCTCGACAAGCTTAAGGCGCATTTCCCCGGCTGGGACATCACCAAGGACCTCCGGACCACGTTCGAGGAGATCCACCAGTCGTGGCTCCAGCGCACCGCCCACTGACCGCCGCGCACAGCGACGCTGATGAACATTCTCTTTATCGGGCCCTACAAGACCCGGGCGTTCAACCAACGCTACAATGATCCGCTTTTCAGCGGACTGGGCGGCCAGCGGAAAAAGCAGATGGTCCTGCAGGCGCTGCTCAAGGCGGGGCACCGGGTGGAACTGCTCTCCACCGCAATCACGCATCAGAACTTCGTCGGCTGGCAGTCCATCCCCACGCACGACGAACGGTTCCCGACTGGAACGCTGCGCGCGCATCATGCCTCCACGGTGGGCACCAAACCGTTCTCCGGCCTGCTCAGCTGCTACACCTCGTGGCGCTTGGGAGCCCGCCTCGCCCGGTCGTTCCCCGCGGACGCCGTCGTCGTTTACAACGGCACCCTGACCGAGACATTCGCCCTGATGGGATATCTGGCGCGCCGGCCGGTGCCGGTAGCCTTGGAGTTGGACGACCTTCCAATGGCACGGAAACGTGGCCTGAACCCCAAGCCCCGGCTGGACCTCTGGAGCTTTCCCAAGGCCGTGGCTCGTTCCCAGGCGTTCATCCTGGTCAACGCCGACATGCAGGGAGCGCTTCAGGGTACGGCCGGGCCCCGGTTGATCCTTCCCGGCGTGATCGATGACCTGCTGCTGGAAACCGCCGGCCGGCGGAACCGGCCCTTTACCCGGACAGAACGCACGCTGGTGAACTGCAGCAACCTGAGTGTCGAACGGGGCAGCGACGTGCTGCTGGAAGTGGCGCCGCTGCTGCCGCCGGGCTGGAAACTGCGGGTTGCCGGTTCCGGACCGCTGCACGGCGCGTTCACTGAGCTGGCACGCAGCCGTCCGGACAAGTGCGAGTTTCTGGGCTTCCTGAACCCCGACCAACTCTTCCCCGTGCTCTGTGAGGCGGACTGCGTCATCAACACCCCGGAGAAGTTGACGCGCAAGGACAGCGTCTTTCCCTTCAAGATCTTCGAGTATCTCGTTTCCGGGGCGCACATCATTTCGCCGCCGCTGCCGTCCGTGGGCAATCTAGACATCAGCTGGTTCCAGCGCTGGGGTGGCCGGGCCGATGAGCTGCCCGCGCTGCTACAACGCGCCGAGGCCGATTATGCCACCGAAAACACCCGGCGGGAGGCGGCCACGCAGGTGGTGCGCGATCAGTTCAGCGTCACTGGCGTAGCGCGCCAACTCACGGAGCTGCTGACCAAGATCGTCAGGTCCAAGCGATCCTGAAGCCCGGCCAGCCCCCGTTCACACTCTTTAACCCACTTTCCCCCTGTGCAGATTGCAGTCTTAGGTGCCGGCGGCTTTGTCGGCTCCCGCCTGATGGAACAGGCCGCGCTCACCCCGGCATGGACATTTGTGCCCGTGCTGCGTTCGCCGAAGAACCTGGCCCGGCTCAGCAAGCTCGGCCTCACCGCCCGCTTCGCCGACACCAGCCGGGTGGATTCACTGGCGGCGGCCCTTGCGGGACATGAAGTGGTCATCAATTTGGCCGCGGGCGACTGGACCAGCATTCGGGCGGACGCCGCGCTGGCCTACGAGGCTAGCGCCCGCGCGGGGGCCCGGCTGCTGATCCACCTGAGTTCCGCCGTCGTATTTGGCCGCGTGCTGTCACCGGACATTCACGACGACTCCCCACCGGAACTCGACAGCTGGATGCTCTACGCCCGCGAGAAGGGGGCGGCCGAAAACTTTCTCCGCGCCCAGTTGGGCACAGGCGGCCCGCGCGTGGTGGTGCTGCGGCCCGGGCTCATCTGGGGACCGCGTTCGCCGTGGTCGGCGCTACCCGCGCGTCAGCTCGCGGGGGGAACCGCCTGGCTCGGTGGCTCCGGCCAGGGAATCTGCAACCTCGTCCATGTGGACAACCTACTCCGCTATGTCCGCCAGGTGCTGCACTCACCGGCCGCCGTCAGCGGCTTTTACAACGTGGCTGACCCGGACACTGTGACCTGGCGCGCCTTTTACGAAGCGGTGGCGACCGGCCTCGGCTATCCGCCGGCGCGCATCCAAACCACGGAGGCGGGCCCGCGACTGGCGTCACCGGGTGCGCTACTCGACTGGCTGAAGCAACGGCCGCCCTTCTACCGCTTCATGAAGGGCCTGCTCAAAAGGCTGAGCAGCGAGGCGAAGTCACAGTTGAAATATCACCTGCCCTCGCTGGCCGGCGGCGGTTTTCAGCCACCCTTCCCGGTGGCAGTGCCGGCACCGGAATCGGCACCCCGCCTCACCCGGGAGCAGTGGGCACTGCACAACACGCGGCACCGGCTGCCGACGGCCAAGTTTGTCCGCGACTTCGGCGATCCCGGGCTGATGTCGTTTGACGAGGCCATGGCGGCGACACTGCCCTGGCTGCGCTTCGCCGGCTACGGGGCCTGAACTCATTTCCGCATGGCTGTTTCCCTCCCTGTCCGGATCGGTGCCATTGGCTGCGGGGCCGCGCTGGAACATCTCTACGAACATCCCCTGCGCCGGCTGGCCAAGCGAGGCTGGCTGCAGGTGGTCGCGCTGATTGAGCCGAGTGAACACCGGCGGCGGTGGGCGCAGCAGGCCTTTCCAGAAGCCCGCGTGTACGCTAACGCCGCCAGAGCGCTGGCGGAGGCGCGCGTGGACCTGACGGTGATCACGTCCCCACCACCGCTGCACGCCGCTCATGCCGAGATCGCCCTGAATCTCGGCAGTCATGTGCTGTGCGAAAAACCCCTGGCGGACACGGTTGCCGCCGGTGAACGGATGCTGGCCCAGGCCCGAGCCAAGGGCAGGCTGCTCAGCGTGGGCATGACCCGGCGCTTTTACTCGTGCCTCGCGGAAGCTCGCCGCTGTTTGCAGGAAGGCCGGATCGGCCGGGTACATTCCTACGTTTATCGCGAAGGCGGCGTCTACGGGTGGCCGGTTACCAGCGATGCGCCGTTCCGCCGGGCCACATCCGGTGGTGGCGTGCTGCTCGACAAGGGCGTGCATGTGCTGGACCTGCTGGGCTGGCTGTTCGGTCCGGCCCAGTTGGTCCGCAGCGATGACGATGCGTGGAGGGATGGCGTGGAAGGCAACTCGCTGGTCCAGTTGGACCACAATGGCATCGCCGGCCAGGTGCAGCTGAGCTGGGATCAGGATTTGAACAACGGCTTCGTCGTCCGCGGAGACAAGGGTGAACTGATGATGCCCATCGGGCCGCTCCATGACCTTTTCTCCCGCCAGCCAGGTTCCGCCTGGCAACGGATGCCAACACCCGTTGACTGGCCAGGCGATCTGGAACCGGCCGGCCGCCAACGCGGCCACGCCCGCACGTATTATGAGTGCATCGACTACCAGCTGATCCAGGTGCTGCGGGCACTCCTCCACGGAGAATCCGTGCCGGTCTCGGGCGAAGAAGGACTCGCCACCCTGCAGCTGATCCGGACAGCCTACGAGCAGGCCGTCAGCCTGCCCCAGCCATGGCTGCCTGCGGCAGAACAGCAACTGGCTGCGCGACAGCACTGGCGAAATCGCTCCGGCGGTTAACGCAACAGGCCCGCCAACCGGCAATCTTTTGACATCATTCCATGAAACTCCTGCTCACCGGCGCCTGCGGTTTCGTCGGCAGCACGCTGGCCCGCGCCATCAGCGACGCCGGTCTTGGCTGGACCATGATCGGATTCGACAACCTTGGGCGGCCCGGCGCGGAACTGAACCGCGACGTGCTCCGCCGCCTGGGAGTGAAGCTGTTTCACGGCGATCTGCGCTGTCAGAGTGATGTGGACAGCTTGCCGCAGGTGAACTGGATCGTGGACTGCGCCGCCAACCCGAGCGTCCTAGCCGGCGCCGATGGCCACACCAGCAGCCGACAGCTTATGGAGCACAATCTCGGCGGCACCATTCAGCTCCTAGAAAAGTGCAAGACGGACGACGCCGGCTTCACCCTCCTGAGCACCAGCCGCGTGTATGCCATCGAGCCGCTGGCGCGGCTGTCGGTTACGGTGCGCGGGGACGCGTTTGAACTCGCGGCTTCCGCCGAGCTGCCTCCGGGGGTCTCGCCGGAGGGCGTCAGCGAGGATTTCAGCACGGCGGCGCCGGTGTCACTTTACGGTGCCACCAAGCTGGCCAGCGAGGCGCTGGCGTTGGAATACGGGGCCACCTTTGGCTTTCCGGTTTGGATCAATCGCTGCGGAGTGCTCGCGGGGGCGGGCCAGTTTGGCCGCGCCGACCAGGGCATCTTCGCCTACTGGCTGAACTGCCACCTGCGCCGCTCACCCCTGCGCTACATCGGCTTTGACGGATACGGACACCAGGTGCGTGATTGCCTGCACCCCCAGGATCTGCTGCCGCTGCTGGAAAGGCAGATCGCCGCCGCAGGCGATTCCACGAAACCCCGCCTGCTCAACGTCGCCGGTGGACGGACCTCAGCGCGATCGCTGCGACAGCTGACTACCTGGTGCGATTCGCGGTTCGGCGCTCACCCGGTCTCCGGCGACCCGCGACCACGACCGTTTGACCTCCCCTGGGTCGTCCTGGATTCACGGCGCGCCGCGACGGTCTGGGGGTGGAAACCCCAGACTTCCACCGATACGATTCTCGAAGAGATTGCCCGCCACGCCCACGACCACCCGGACTGGCTGGCCATCTCCGCCCCGGACTGAAATCCTGCCTCTCCTCGACCCCATGTCGGAAGACGCCCAAGATCTCCAGCGCATCTATCATCGCCGCTTCAGCCAGACCGCAGCGTATCGCAACCGCGTCTGGCAGGTGCTGACCGGCTCCTTCTTCAACCGTTGGATCGCGCCTGATGCCGCCGTGCTCGACCTCGGCTGCGGCTACGGCGAGTTCATCAACAACATCCGCGCGGGCCGGAAGTTCGCGATGGACCTGAATCCCGACGCCCCGAAGCACCTGGCCCGGGAAGTCCGGTTCTTCGAGCAGGACTGTTCCGCGACATGGCCCCTGCCCGACGGCACCCTCGACGCGGTGTTTACCAGCAACTTCTTCGAGCACCTGCCGGACAAGGGCTGTCTCAAGAAGACGCTGCGTCAGGCCTTTCGCTGCCTCAAACCGGGCGGGCGGCTCATTGCCATGGGACCAAACATCAAGTATCTGCCCGGCCAGTATTGGGACTTCTTCGACCACCACACGATCCTCACCGAGGCGTCGCTGGGAGAAGCCCTGGAGGTCGAGGGATTTGCTCTGGCGCAGGTGACACCGCGCTTCCTGCCTTACACGCTGGTCAACGCGCCGGAATATCCGCTTCTGTTCGTGAAGATGTATCTTGGGTTTCCGTGGCTCTGGTGGGTCAAAGGCCGCCAGTTTCTGGTCATCGCGCAGAAACTCGCCTGAGCCGCCATGAAGCTGTTCTCCAAGCCCCCCCAACCCGGCCCCCCGCTGACACTCTTCAGCGTGGTGATACCCGCCCGCAACGAGGAGGAATCCCTCCCGCTCACGCTGGAGGACATTTACCGTGAGTTCAACGTCCAGGGCGTGCCCCACGAGATCGTTGTGGTGGACGACGGCAGCACGGACCGCACCTGGGAGGTCCTGGCGGAACTTCGCTCGAAGGTGCCCACACTCCGCCCGCTGCGGAACCAGGATGCCAACGGATTCGGCCGGGCGGTCACGTATGGCCTGCGCAACATCCAGGGCGACGCGGCGGTCGTAATGATGGCTGACGAGTCGGATTCACCGGTAGACGCGGTCCGATACTGGCGACTGCTGAATGAGGGCTGGGACTGCGTCTTCGGTAGCCGCTTCATCAAGGGCGGAGGTGTTTTCGACTACCCTCGGGTGAAGCTGTTCGTGAACCGGTTGGCCAACCTGTTCATCCGGGTGCTCTTCAAAATCCCGTTGAACGATACCACTAACGCCTTCAAGGCCTATCGGCGCACCGTGCTGCAGGGATGCGAACCGCTGATCGCTCCGCATTTCAACCTGACCGTGGAAATCCCTCTTAAGGCTATCGTGCGGGGTTATTCATGGACGGTGATGCCCATCACTTGGCGCAACCGCAGATTTGGCGAGGCCAAACTGAAGATCAAGGAGATGGGCAGCCGCTATTTCTTCATCTGCGCGTATGTGTGGCTGGAAAAATATTTCAGCCGAGGCGACTACCGCCGCCGCTGATTACTATGCCTGCAACTTCATCAACCCCGTCGGCTGCCGGCGGCCTGGCGGCCCTCCGCTGGCATCGGGCCGTTTGGGCTCTCAGCGCGCTGACCTTGCTGGGACTCTGGCTGCTGGCATTCACCGCCCGCGACCCGTTCTTTCTGGCACCCTTCCGTGAGTCGCAGACCGCGATTTCGGCGGATTACCTGCTTCGTGAACCGGGTGCTTTCCCTAACTACCAACTGCCGGTGCTGGGCGCCCCTTGGAATGTCCCGTTTGAATTCCCGCTCTTTCAGCAACTGACCGCTTGGCTAGGCGGAGCCAGCATCAGCATCGCCCTAGCTGGGCGCATCATTAGCCTGCTTTGTTGGCTGGGCTGCACCGCAATCTTATGGGTCGGGCTACGGGACCTCGGGATTCACGGTGTCTGGCGAATCACCGTGCTGGCACTGGTGGCGGTTACGCCCCTACACGGTGTCTATGCCACCGCTCACATGATCGAGTCGTTGGCACTCCTGGGAGCTCTGCTGCAGATCTGGGCGTTTCATCGTTTTCTGCGATCAGCCGCACCATCATGGCTTTGGTTCAGTGTAGCCCTCGGGGCCGGAATCCTGGTGGCCTTGGTCAAGATCACGACCTGGATGCCGGCCGCTTTCATTGCCGGGTTACTGGCGCTCGGAGAGTTTTGGAAAGACTGGTTGCGGAAACGTGAGGACACAATCTGCGTTGGTCGTTGGCTGCTGGTGGCTGGGTTGCTTTTCCTGCCCCTGTTAGCTGGTCAGTGGTGGTCGAAATGGTGTGCCGACATCCGCTCGGGGAACGCTCTGAGTGAGTCGTTTATGGATTCCGCCAAGCTCAAGAACTGGGTCTTTGGTACTCTGACCATGCGCTTATCCGTCAAGGACTGGCTCATCTTGCTGGCCAAGCACCTGGCCCTGGTCTTTGGGCCCATGGGGGCTGTGGTTCCATTGCTAGGGATTTTGGCTTGGCGTCAGGCAGGCGGCTGGAGAAATCCGCTCTGCCGAGCCGCGGCTATCCTGCTGGCCGGTTACGCAGTCCATGCGGTCCTGCTGTTCCGGCTTCATCTTCGGCATGATTACTACCTGTTTGGTTCCGGTGTTTTTCTTGCCGGCGCCCTGCTTTTGCCATTGGTCGCATTGGCGACCGTCCATCAGACACGATGGAATTCCTTCCTTGCTCCGGTACTCGCCCTGTCCATGGCTTTGGGCGGCTTTCTGTATCAGGCCGCGAAGCGGGGCTACCGGGATCTGGCCGCCGAGGCGGCCGTGACCGCCTTGGCGCAGGTGAAGGACCCCGGTGCGCTCCTGACCCTCGGCATGGATTGGTCGCCCCGGGTGCCCTTTGCCACCGGGCGCAAGGCTCTGATGGTTCCAGAGGATCGACGCTCGGAGGCCGCCCTACCCGCGGCGCTCGCCGCCAACCGAGACACGGGGTTCGCCGCGATGGTGGTCCTGGGCAACTCCTATGATCGGTTGGCCGGGTCCCTGGCCAAGCAGATCGGCCTGGATCCGGAAGCGCAGGTCCCCTTCTGGTCCAATGGCTACCTGCTGCTCCCACCGGGAAAGGCTGGCGCCTGGACCGGAGCCGCCCTCACCAGCTATCCCGTGTTGCTGGAGATTCGCCAAAAGATCCCTCCCCAGAAGTCGCTGCCCAACGGGATCGTTTACCAGCGTCTACCCTTTGCCGGAAAAGGTGACGGCTGGTTCGAAATCGGCGCCAAGCGCGGACAGGATCTTTTCTATTACCGGGCCAGTGATCATTCGCTCATCCGGTTGCGCGGCTATTTCGTTGAACCTTGAGTTCTCCCCTCCTCTTTCTCAGCGCCCACCTGCCCGTCGAGCGGTCCCGGCAGGCCGGTCACAAAACCGCGTGGCGAAACCTCCGGTGGCTGGCCGAGCGGCATCCGGTCCACCTCATCGCTTTCCGCTCAGAAGGCGACCGCGCCGAACCGCTGGACGCGCTCCAGTCACTCTGCAGGCAGGTCCAGGTGGTGGACGTCACGCGCGGGCTGCGTATCCGGGGACTGCTGCGGCATCCCCACTTCCCGTTGAGCGTCGCCGCGCGCAGCAGCGCGCGGGTGCGGCAGATCATCCGGACATGGAGCCACAAGACGCGGTTTGCCCGGGTGCATGTCGAATGGTCGCAGCTCGGGCAGTATCTGGCGCTGCTCCCGGCGGTGCCGGAGCGGACCCTTTACGTTCACGATGTGTTGTCCCAATGGGCCGAGCGCAAGGCGACGGGGCGGCGGGGCTGGTTCTGGCACTGGGAAGCCCGGCGAACCCGTTGCTGGCAGGCACAGACCCACGCGCAATGTTCCCGGCTCTACGTCCCCAGCCGGAAGGATGGGGATCTGATTGCTCGCGACAGCCCGGCGCTGCGTCAACGGACGGTCGTGCTGCCGCTGCATTTTGATGTCTATCGTCCCGTCACCCCGCGCCGTTATGACGGTCCACTGCAACTTCTCTTCTGGGGCGCCCTCGGCCGGCCGGAGAACGCGGAAGCAGCCCGCTGGCTCTGCCAACAGCTTGTGCCGCTCCTGCGGGCGCAAGGACGGAATTTCAAACTGGTGCTGGCCGGTTCGAACCCACCGGCGGATCTGATCGCGCAGCAGTCCACCGATGTGGAAGTCACCGGATTCATGCCAGACCCTACGGCACGTTTCGCTCAGGCTCATCTGGCCGTCGCCCCGTTGTTCCAAGGTGCGGGCGTGAAGGTAAAGGTCCTGGAATGCCTTGCCGCTGGCCTGCCGGTGCTGACCACGGAGATTGGCTCCGAGGGGATTGAGGCTGGCGCCGACGAAGGCTTGTCCACGCTGCCGCAAGAACCAGGGGCGTTTGCCCGTGCTATTTCCGACCTAGGCACCGACCTTTCCCGTCTTGCCCAACTCGGCACCGCAGCCGCCCGCTGGGGTGACCGATGCCATCAGGGCCACCGCTCAATCCTGCTCTCCTGAGCGGCGTATAATTCTTGGTGTTTTCATGGTTCCGTCCCACCGCGACATCCTTCTCTCCATTCTCATCGTGACTTACAGGTCCCGCGAGGAGATCCGCTCCTGCCTGTCTTCGCTGCCCCGCTTGCTTCAGGGGCGTCCAGTTGAGGTCATCGTAATCGACAACGCCTCTGGTGACGGCATCGTCGAGCTGATCCGTGCGGAGTATCCGTGGGTCATTTGCTTGGAGTCGGATACAAACTTGGGCTTTGGGAAAGCCAACAATAAAGCCTATGAGCAGGCCCAAGGCGAGTTTGTTCTATTTCTAAATCCAGATACTGTATCCAATGAGGCGGCATACCTACACTGCCTGCGACGGCTACAGGCCGAACCTGACATAGGTGTGATTTCCCCCAAGCTCGTCATGTTGGATGGCGAAATGGACCTAGCTTGCCGTCGCTCTATTCCCACGGTATGGGATGGATTCTGCCGGGCAATTGGATTGGCTGCTAGGTTTCCGAGTGTAAAATTATTCTCTGGGTACAATTTAACCTATCTCCCTGAAAGAGGGAGTTACGATGTTGGATCGGTGAATGGCGCTTTTATGTTCTGTTCGCGGCGTGCGCTGCTTCGAGTGGGGGTCTTCGATGAGCAGTTCTTTATGTATGGGGATGATCTAGACCTTAACTACCGCTTCCAAAAATCAGGATACCGCGTTATATATGATGGGAGAGTTGAGATCATACATCTCAAGGGTGCTAGTTCCTCAAAGGACTCTCATAAAATGTCGAAGGCGGTCTTTAGTGCGACCCGTCAATTTTACTTGAAACACTTCAATCCACATGGTTCTCAGGTGGTGAGGCTCAAATATTACCTCTTGTTTCGAGCTTGGGAAATACTAGCAGCCCTCAGGGCACGGTTTAGTGGCTACAAGCGGGCTCGTCCCCTCTAATCTGCTTTTGGGCGCCGTTGGGAAAACACTTTTTGTGGATGTTAGGTTTCGCGGCGTTCGATGGTTGGTTTCAGACGATACTCAATAGGCATTTTTCCTCGACAAAAGCGTCATTGCCATAATTTGGAGATCTAACCAAACACCCCAATTTTCCAGGTAGAATAAGTCGTACCGGACCCGTTCGGAGAGGTCGGTGTTCCCGCGGAGTCCGTTTACTTGGGCCCAGCCCGTCAAACCGGGTTTACTGACGAGACGTGAGTTGTAGTGGGGAATCTGGTGCTGAAAACTGACAATCAATTCGGGGCGTTCAGGCCGTGGTCCGACGAGGCTCATCTCCCCTTTCAAGACATTCCAAAACTGGGGCACCTCATCCAAATTCCATTCCCGAAGAAAGGCCCCGATTTTGAGCCGACGATCGTCGTCCTTTCGGGCCCACTGCGCCCCCCCTTTTTCCGCATCCAATCGCATCGATCGCAACTTGATGATTTGAAAAGGTTTCCCGCTTCGGCCGGTTCGAACCTGCCGATAGAAAATGGGGCCCGGGGATTCGAGCCAAATCAGAATCCCGCAGACAGCGACGATCGGAGCCGAAATGATCAATCCGACAATGGCACCTGCAACATCGATGGTTCGCTTGATCATCCGATTGTGAACCCGGTCGAGCGGCAGTTCCTCCACCCCCAGGATCGGAACCCCGCTCACCGTCTCGAGTGCCAGCCCTGAGATCAGGATCTGGAAATAGGAGGGGATGACCTTGAACTGAATCATGAGCCGCTCGCAGAGATTGGTGAGCATCACCACCTCGCTCGCCTTCATTTCGAGGTTGGCCAGGATAAGCATGTCGGCCTGTTCGGAAACCAGGATCTCCTGAAGTCGGGAAGGATCGCCCAGGTGTCGCAGGGTGCGGAGTCGGGAGTTCGCCAGCGGACTACCCTCCGGAAGGATGCAGCCGAGGATGTCATAGGGCTGGGCGGCATCGGCATGAATGGCCTCGGCCATGCGTTCGGCTTCCCCGTTCCAGCCCAGGAAGATCACACGCTGTCGAAGTGCCTGGGCCATCCGGGAGTGCTGAAGCGTCCAATGAAAGGCCCATCGCCAAACCAGGACCGTCAGCACCGTCATCAGAGTGGACGTCAAGACATAGATCCGTGAGATCGGCGGCTCGAACTTCATGGCGAGGCTCAGGCCTAGATAGACCAGGAGCCATAGGGCGACGCTTCGAATGACGATCGAGGTCACCCGTCGATAGCGCAGCAGGTGTTGAGCACGGTAGAGGTGTTGGTAGCTGAAGGTGATCAGCATCAGCGCCGTGCCCACGCAGATGAGCGGCAGGTAGTCCTCGAGTGTGACTGCGGAGATGTCCTGTCCCGTCGTCCAGAATGGAATGTTGGCGGGGATCAGGCCCGAGCGGAAACGGATCCAGAATCCGATCATCAGCCCACCGAACACGGAGAGCAGATCCCCAATGACCGCGATGTTGTTGATGGAGTCCGCACGGTGTTTCCGATAGGGCGCCGGGGCAAAGGTGGCGTCGGGAGTCTTAGGGAGGGTGGCCCGAGGCGACGGCGGTGGTGCCTCTGATCCCGGTGAGGAATTCGGGCTGGGCCGCGGAGCATCAGATGGACGGTTTGCGGGTCTCAAAGGATTCCGAATGGTGGAAAGGGTGGTCCGGATCGAATCGGATTTCTAGGGACATGTTGCGGGATCACGGAGGTGCGGAGGGGGTGGGCTCACACGGTGACGCGGAGACACGGAGGCAAGGGGAGCTGACAGTGGAGGGTTCAGACCCATACAGAATCGGGACCTGAAGGACCAGGTTGCTACCTTAGGGTAGGCGTTGCCCGACCCAACCGTTCGGTTGGGTTTTTTTGTGCCCAGATCCGGGACCGGTCAGATCGAATCCGCGTACTTCTGCATCGCCGATTCCTGGCGTTCGATGCTCTGGACGAGGCGGAACTGGGTTCGGGATCGGTCGAGGTTGTGTCCGGGACGGTGGACGCGGAAGTAGACGTCGCCGCTGATGAAATCGGTCAGGAAGCGGAGGCCGATGGTCAGGCTCATCAGCTTTCCCGAGAACGCCACCAGGGCGCGTTCGTGACGGTTGAGCATCGGGCCGGCGGCCTCGAGGTAGCCGCGGCAGAGCTTCTTGAAGAGCGGCATCTGCATCTCGACCTTCGAGAGGTCCCGTTCGTCCTCCAACGTTGGACTCGTCGTTGTCCGGACCATGTCGCCGAAATCGTAGAGCGCACACCCGGGCATGACGGTGTCGAGATCCACCACGCACATCGCTTTCTGCGTGGTCTCGTCGAGCATCACGTTGTTGAACTTGGTGTCGTTGTGTGTGATGCGCTCCGGGATGCGGCCCTTGGCCATCTCCTTGAGGATCACGTCGACGACCTTCTCGCGCTCGAGGGCGAAGCGGATCTCGGGTTCAGCCTGCGAGACCCGCTTGCAGGGGTCGGCCTTGATCGCGGCCAGGAGGGCGTCGAAACGGCGCCGGGAATTGTGGAAGTGCGGGATGGTGTCGGCGAAGCGCGGGCCGGTGATGTCGGCCAGGGATTGCTGGAAATCCCCGAACGCCTTGCCGGCCTCGTAGGCGTGCTCGAGGGACGTGACGGATTCGTAGGATTTGACCCCTTCCACGAGGACGAAGGTCCGCCAGCAGGTGCCGTCGGTGGACTGGTGGAAGAGCTTGCCGTTGCGGGTGGGGATGACGGTCAGGACGCGTCGGCTGACGTCCTTGATCCCCTTGGCCTCGAGCTTACGTCTCTGGTGTCGACTGGCGCGGTCGATGTTGTTCATCACCGCGTTGGGATCCTTGAACACCTCGGTGTTCAGCTTCTGGTGGACGTAGCGGACGGTGGTGCCGCCCTGTTCGTAGGTGGCGAAGTAGGTCTCGTTGATGTGACCGATCTTGCAGGGCGCGACGTGTTGGAGGTCCCCGTAGATCTGGAACTGATGGGAGATCTGGCTGATCTGGGCCGGGTTGTACGCGGACATGGGTGGGAGAGGGTGGTGCGACCTGCCTGTGTCGAGGGTGAGGGAAAAGGGGAAGGGGGGCGAGCTGAGAGTTGAGGGTTCAGACAGGCGGGCCCAGGGTCCGGTCAATACATCGGTAACACTTTTGGGGTTGGGGGTTACAGGTTGGGTTAGGTTTGGCGGGGTAGGTCATCCGGTGTGAGTGGAGGACCCGAGGCCGGCTTTCGCTCCGCTCCAGCCGGCCTCGGGGCCGGAACTCACGCCGGCCCGGATCGGCGAGGGAGGGGATTCACACGGAGGCACGGAGACGCGGAGGGGGAGAGATTTTTTGGGGAGCGTTTGCTGACAGCGGAGAGGATCCCGGCTGGCGGTACGGGTTCGCAATGCGCGGCGGGGTTAGATGGGGACCTGAGGGACCAGGTCCCTACCGGGGTGGGTGCTGTCGCACCCAGTGATGCAGGGGACTGACTCACCTACCGGGGAGGACGAGTGGGACCTCGTCCCTACCCATGTATGGACCGGAGCCCCGGGGCTCCGTCTCTCAACTCTCGACGCTCAACACGCCACTCGGCTCCTACGCCTTGGGCTCCAGCAGTCTTCTGAAGGCCTCCAAGGACTCGATGGTCGCGGTCTTGCGAAGCCACGCCTTCAGGACGACGGGATCCGTCTCCTGTTCCAGACGTTCTCCGATATCGGGCGGGGTGTGCCCGAAGCGTTCCTCCAGCAGATCCCGAATGGCGTCGCGCAGGGTGAGGAGCTGGCCTTCGGCGAGGGCTTCTTTGCGGGCGAGGCGCTCGAGGCTGGTGATGATGGGCATGGTCGTGTGTGAATCACAGTGGCGGAGGCGGTCCCTGAATTCAACGTCGAGCTTCTCGGGCAACGGGTTCATGGCTTCCAGAGTCCGGAATAGCTTTTCAATCTGGTCCTGCGAGAAGCCTTGGCGGATCAGTTCCCGAATCCACCGGACCTTTGCCTGCATCCGTGCCGCCGGATCCTTGGCGGTACGTTGTGCAATGCGATGGGCCAAGACGACCTTGGCCACCGGATTGGGACTGGCCTCCAGGAACTCGTCAGTGAAGTCCGTGAGCTTGCAGACGTGGTACTGGAACAGGCAGCCGGAACCGGCGATGCGCAGATCGAGATCGCCCGGGCGATGGTGGGAATCGGGATCGCCGAGGATCGCCAGACTGAGAATGGGCATCCGGTGCTGTTCGTAGATCCGGTAGTAGTATTGGAACATTCGGACAGGCGTGTCCTCCGAGGCCTGGGATTGGATCTCGAGATGGAGATAGATCCACTGGGACCGACCATCCTTGAAGAAGACGCGGATGAGCTTGTCGACACGAGAACGTCGTGGACCCCGCTTCGGGAACAGGGATCGGAGCTCGGAATCGAGGAATTCGTGGCCGCGGTTCCAGTCGATCTCACCGGAGAGGGCAGGGAGCGAGAGCTCAATGAGCCCCGGGAGGAAGACCTCGACGGTCTCCTTCCAGGCGCTGTCGAAATCGGATGCGGGAACGGACATCCCGATGATCTGATCAGATCCTTGGGTCGCTCGAACATCGCCAGATTTGGGGAAGGGAAGGGGCTTGCAGAAACGCGGAGGGGACGGAGGGGAAGGGACTCACGCGGTGACGCGGAGACGCGGAGGGGGAGAGATTTTTTTGGGGAGCGTTTGCTGACAGCGTAGAGGATCCCAGCTGGCGGTACCGGTTCGCAACGCGCGGCGGGGTTAGATGGGGACCTGAGGGACCAGGTCCCTACCGGGGTGGGTGCTGTCGCACCCATCGGGGGGGATGGGTGGGACCTCGTCCCTACCCATGTATGGACCGGGGACCCGGGGCTCCTTCTCTCAACTCTCGACGCTCAACACGCCACTCCTCTTTCCTCCGTGTCTCCGCGCCGCCGTGTGAGTCCCCCTCGTCTCACTCAGATGTCGCAGATCGTGACGCCCTGCTTCAGCGAGGTCAGAGGATCGCGCTTGGGGATGAATTCCTGGGCGACGAAGCCCTTGTAACCGGTCTCTGCAATCGCCCGCATGATCGCCGGATAGAACAGCTCCTGCGTCTCGTCGATCTCATGCCGTCCCGGCACGCCACCCGTATGGTAGTGGGCGATGTAGGGAGCCGATTTCTTGATCGTGGCGATCACGTCCCCCTCCATGATTTGCATGTGGTAGATGTCGTAGAGGAGCTTGAACCGGTCGGATCCCACTGCCTTGCAGAGATCAACCCCCCAAGCAGTGTGGTCACATTGGTAGTCGGCGTGGTCGACCTTCGAGTTCAGCAGCTCCATCACTAGCGTCACCTTGTTCCGCTCTGCGATCGGCATCAGACGCTTCAATCCGATCGCACAATTCCGGATGCCCTCCTCGTTGGACTGTCCCTGACGATTGCCCGAGAAGCAGATGATGTTCTGACATCCCAGCTGGGCCACCTTCGGAGCAGCCATCTCGACCCACTCGACGATGGTGTCGTGGTTCTCCAGCCGGTTGAGACCCTTGGTGATGCCACCGGGGATGCCCGACACCATGGCGCACGTGAGTCCGTGTTTCTGGACCTTGGGAATGTCCTGGATCTCCAAGAGCTCGATCGAACCGAGGCCGTTGTCCTTGCCCCATTGGGCGAGGGTCTCGAGCTCGACCTTCGGGTAGCACCACTTGCAGACCGAATGATGGATGTGGCCCTTCATGCCGGAGGCCGCATCGGCCGCATTCAGTCGGGTGATGAGGGCGGTCACGGAGGCGGCGGCGGTCGAGGCCAGGGCGGTGCGTCGGGAGATGTTCATGGCGGGAAGGTTATGGATGAAACGTCCGGATCGAGGACCGGGGCCGCAAGGCAAATCCCGGAACCGGCTGCGGAACGGGCCCAGTGGCTTGTCGGACCCGGGTTCGACCGCATACTGCGGGCATGTCACTTGCGGAGAACATCGGGGCGGTTCGGCAACGCATCGAGCGGGCCTGTGTGGCGGCGGGTCGTTCGCCCGACGAGGTGACACTGCTGGCCGTCTCCAAGAACCATCCGGCCTCAACAGTGGCGGAGGCGGTCTCGGAGGGGCTCAGCCTCTTCGGCGAGAACCGCGTGCAGGAGGCGAAGGTCAAGATTCCCGCCAGTCCGGGTCGCGCCCGCTGGCACTTCATCGGGCATCTCCAGTCGAACAAGGCGCGCGATGCGGTGGCATTGTTCGAGATGATCGAGAGTGTCGATAGCCTCGCGCTGGCGATGGAACTCCAGAAGCAGGCCGAGAAGCTGTCGAAGACCGTCAAGGTACTGGCCGAGGTGAACGTGGCCGGCGAGGCGTCGAAGTTCGGCTGGAATCCGGAGCGGCTCCTTGAGGAGTTGGTGGCGCTGAACGCGTTAGGCCGGCTGGAGTGGCATGGGTTGATGACGGTGGCCCCGTACTCGGTGGATCCGGAGCGGGTAAGGCCGGTGTTCCGTCGGCTGCGCGAACTGCGGGATCAGTGTGCGGACCGGCTGGGTGCCCCGCTGCCGGTGTTGAGCATGGGGATGAGCGGCGATCTCGAGGTGGCGATCCAGGAGGGCTCGACGTTGGTGCGGGTGGGGACGGCGTTGTTCGGGGAGCGTGCGGGGAAGCGGGCGGAGAGTTGAGGGTTCAGACAGGAGACACGATGGCCGACGCGGGTGGGGATCCCGGCTGGCGGTACGGGTTCGCAATGCGCGGCGGGGTTAGATGGGGACCTGAGGGACCAGGTCCCTACCGGGGTGGGTGCTGTCGCACCCAGTGATGCAGGGGACTGACTCACCTACCGGGGAGGACGAGTGGGACCTCGTCCCTACCCATGTATGGACCGGAGCCCCGGGGCTCCGTCTCTCAACTCTCGACGCTCAACACGCCACTCGGCTCCTACGCCTTGGGCTCCAGCAGTCTTCTGAAGGCCTCCAAGGACTCGATGGTCGCGGTCTTGCGAAGCCACGCCTTCAGGACGACGGGATCCGTCTCCTGTTCCAGACGTTCTCCGATATCGGGCGGGGTGTGCCCGAAGCGTTCCTCCAGCAGATCCCGAATGGCGTCGCGCAGGGTGAGGAGCTGGCCTTCGGCGAGGGCTTCTTTGCGGGCGAGGCGCTCGAGGCTGGTGATGATGGGCATGGTCGTGTGTGAATCACAGTGGCGGAGGCGGTCCCTGAATTCAACGTCGAGCTTCTCGGGCAACGGGTTCATGGCTTCCAGAGTCCGGAATAGCTTTTCAATCTGGTCCTGCGAGAAGCCTTGGCGGATCAGTTCCCGAATCCACCGGACCTTTGCCTGCATCCGTGCCGCCGGATCCTTGGCGGTACGTTGTGCAATGCGATGGGCCAAGACGACCTTGGCCACCGGATTGGGACTGGCCTCCAGGAACTCGTCAGTGAAGTCCGTGAGCTTGCAGACGTGGTACTGGAACAGGCAGCCGGAACCGGCGATGCGCAGATCGAGATCGCCCGGGCGATGGTGGGAATCGGGATCGCCGAGGATCGCCAGACTGAGAATGGGCATCCGGTGCTGTTCGTAGATCCGGTAGTAGTACTGGAACATCCGGACGGGAGTGTCCTCCGAGGCCTGGGACTGGATTTCGAGATGGAGATAGATCCACTGGGACCGCCCATCCTTGAAGAAGACGCGGATGAGCTTGTCGACTCGAGAACGTCGTGGACCCCGCTTCGGGAACAGGGATCGGAGCTCGGAATCGAGGAATTCGTGGCCGCGGTTCCAGTCGATCTCACCGGAGAGGGCAGGGAGCGAGAGCTCAATGAGCCCCGGGAGGAAGACCTCGACGGTCTCCTTCCAGGCGCTGTCGAAATCGGATGCGGGAACGGACATCCCGATGATCTGATCAGATCCTTGGGTCGCTCGAACATCGCCAGATTTGGGGAAGGGAAGGGGCTTGCAGAAACGCGGAGGGGACGGAGGGGAAGGGACTCACGCGGTGACGCGGAGACGCGGAGGGGGAGAGATTTTTTTGGGGAGCGTTTGCTGACAGCGTAGAGGATCCCAGCTGGCGGTACGGGTTCGCAACCCGCGGCGGGGTTAGATGGGGACCTGAGGGACCAGGTCCCTTGTATCTCGGAAATGGGGTTATTGTGGTTCCACCTTGTTGGTTCGGGCA
>VFQT010000913.1_pt1 | contig 39230 bp, 51 predicted proteins | sample 3512381 | NCBI WGS metagenome assembly VFQT01 (sample SAMN10412376, study PRJNA504923) | tailings metagenome | isolation source: Relicate 2 Philex TSF3 active mining site | place: Philippines: Tuba, Benguet | collected 2017-08-29 | reverse complement strand
TATTTTCTCACAGGGGGTACTTTCTTTTCGTGTCCGCTTTTACGGGTTCAGTTCATTACTGAGGAGGTCTTTTTTTTTCCATCTACTACTTTTTCTTTTTCCCAGTACTCCCCTTCGAGAGCCACTTGCCTACCAAAGAACCGAGCCAAGTAATGAGCGTCCACGGCAGGAGCGGAGCGAGCAGGATGCCCACCAGCCCATAAATACCACCTGCCAGCATGAGCGACATCGCTACGGGGGTGGCAAGGATAAAGGCGACCAGCACCGCCCACCAGACGTTGTCCGCTTTTGCGCGGTTGAGGAAGAATGCAAGGACAAGTCCACCCAACGCACCGGCGAGGAAGAAGATCAAATAGTCCTGCCACAAGGCGTAGGGATTGAACTGCCCGAACCGGAAATAGAATGTGAATACCTGCCAAAGGATGGTAAATACACCGACCCCCAGCACCCAATATAACGATTTTTTATCCAATATAAACACCTCAAAGGGGCGGGGTTTCCCCGCCCCTACAAATTTACCAATTAACTAACACTCACTATACCCACAAGCATAGCACTTGCGGCAGCCTTCTTCGTTCACCACGGCGGCTTCACCACATTCGGGGCACAGGTCACCGATCTTCATCTTCGCGCCAACATGTTCCGCTTCGTGATGCCCGCCATTGCCATTGCCGTTACCGCTCTTGACCTCTTCGATCACCACACCATCGCGTTCGCGCAGGTAATTATCGAAGACCTGACCAATGCCATCCGGCAAAGATTTCACACGGTTCGGACCAAAACCAAGCGAGCGTCCGCCGCCAATGCCGACGAGTTGAACAACAACTTCACGCAGTCTGTCCACAGGGGCAACAGGCGATGCCATACGCAGGATGTAGGAGATCAAACGTCCGATCGCTTCAGAGACAGCAGCCGTTTCGGAGCCTGCCTTGGCGGTATTGATGAAAGCTTCGAAGGGTTGCGTCCCACCGTTCTCGTTGATGGTGATGAACGCCTTGCCCACGGGGGTGTCGATGTTGTAGGTACGTCCGGTCAACGCCTTGGGGCGGGGCTTCTTGGTGCCATGCCATATCATCCCCGCAGGGGGCATGGTAGGAGCGGCTTGGGTAGCAGAAGCAACTGTCGCCACAGCAGGAGCCGGAGCTTCCTTCTTTTCTGCAGTTGCCTTGGTTTCCAGAACCACCTTGTCACGTGAGCCGGTCACATAGACGGTGATGCCTTTGCAGCCGAGTTCCCAAGCGAGTTGATAAGCGATCGCCACGTCACCTTCGGTGGCGCCTTCGTGGAAGTTGACGGTCTTCGAAAGCGAGTTATCTACAAAGGCTTGCAACGCGCCCTGCATGCGCACATGTTCTTCGGCGGTCACATCGCCCGAAACCACGAAGGTATCACGGATGTGCTGCGGAAGTTCAGGGATGTGCTGGCAGGTTCCCTGGCTCATCACCTGCTCCACGATCTCTTGTCGTTTCTCTTCGCCCAAGCCCAATTTCTTGAGCGCCTCATCGAAGCGCGGGCTGGCGTAGGTCAATTTCAGATCTTTGCCGTTATCGTTGACGTGGCGGATGTATGCCAGCGCAAAGACGGGTTCACAGCCGTAGCCTTCACAGCCAGCGACAGTGGCGATGGTGCCGGTCGGCGCAACGGTGGTCTGCGCAGCATTGCGGATGCCATGCTTCTTGATGCCGTCCACCACCGCATCCCACTTAACCTCGGGTCTGTTCCAGTTATGCTCATAGCTGACCAACGATTTGGGCGCTTCCCACTTCATATCGTCCATGTCGTAGATCGAGCCTTGAATGGCAGGGAAAGGTCCGCGTTCTTCGGCGAGCTGCACGCTGGTCACCATCGCGTGATAGCGGACGAACTCCATCACCTGTGCGCCAAATTCCTGACCTTCCTTCGAACCATAGCGTACGCCCACGTGGTACATCAAGTCGGCAAGACCCATAATGCCCAAACCAATGCGGCGTGCTTTGTGTGCCGCTTCCTTCAATTGCGCAACAGCAGGAACATAAGCATTGGCTTCGACCACATCATCGAGGAAGCGTGTGGCGGTCACAACGCTCTTGCGCAGAGTTTCCCAATCCACGCTACCATCGGGTCCGCAGTGTTCGTTGAGGTTCACCGAACCCAAACAGCAATTCTCGTACGGTCCAAGCCATTGCTCTCCGCAGGGGTTCGTCGCTTCGAGCGGATACAAATGCGGCACAGGGTTACTGCGGTTGGCAGCATCGAGGAACAATACGCCAGGTTCGCCGTTGTGGTGCGCCTGCTTCACGATCTTGTTGAACAGCTCGCGCGCATTGACCTTCTTATAGGTATGGATCTTGATGCCAGCGGCTTCGGCTTGTTCGAGCGTGCCGCTAAATCCGCGCTGCTTCATTTCGACGAGATCAGGGAAGCGCAATGCCCATTCCTTGTCATCGCGCACAGCTTCCATGAATGCGTCGGTAATGCCGACGGAAATGTTGAAGTTGGTAATGGCGTTCTCATCGAGTTTACAGGTGATGAACTCTTCCACATCCGGGTGGTCCACACGCAGCACTGCCATGTTCGCACCGCGGCGGGTTCCGCCTTGGGCGATCTCACCGAAGGCGTGGTCGTACACGCGCAAGAATCCGACAGGTCCGGTTGCCTGCCCTGCGGAGGTTTGCACCAAGGCACCCTTGGGGCGTAAACGTGAGAAGGAGAATCCGTTGCCGCCGCCTGTCTGCTGGATCAGGGCAGCGTCACGCAGAGTTTGGAAGATACCCGCGCTGTGACGTCCCATATCATCGGTAATGGGAAGAACGAAACACGCGGCGAGCTGCCCCAACGGAGTTCCAGCACCAGTAAAGGTTGGGGAGTTCGGGAAGAATTTCTTGCTAGAAAGCAGGTGGTAATACTCAACGGTGCGTTCCATCACATCCGCACCCCATTGCTCTTCGACCTTGGCGACATGATGCGCCACACGCCAGAACATTTCTTCCACGTTTTCAGCGGGCTTACCATCGTCACCACGGCGCACGTAGCGCTTCATCAACACCTGGCGTGCATTATCGGTCAGGGTTGCGCCGGGCAATCCCTTCTTCATGGGCGGTGTCGGCAATAAGCCGTTCTTGACTATTTTCGTTTCAGCAGATTTTGTTGCCATGTCGGACTCTCCTATAAGTTTTATTCTTTATCGCGGGTCCTTCTCCGCGTTAATCACTATTTGATGACGAAAAGCACAGAAACAAAAAGGCAAAGATGCTCCCCCCCTTAACATAGAGGAGGTCCTTGCCTAATTATCTTCGAGCAACTGGTCGATCTCAGTACGAATGGACTTGAGGTCATCCAAGCCTAAATACACAATGGCATAACGGATGTAAGCAACCTGGTCCACTTCTTTCAAAGTTTCCATCACCAGATCTCCCACCACACGCGAAGAGATCTCTGCCTTGCCCAATTTCTGCAATTTCACTTCCACCTGTCCTATCATGCGTTCGATGTCCGCCGCAGAGACGGGTCGCTTCGCACAGGAAATGCGAATACCGCGCGCCATCTTCTCGCGGTCAACCTCCTCGCGGTTGCCGTCCTGCTTGATAATGAGCGGTGTGGCAAGGATGGGTCTTTCATAACTGCTGAAGCGTTGGCGGCACTTCAAGCACTCCCGCCGACGGCGAATCCCACCGTGGCTGTCGTGCGAAGTATCCAGCACCTTTGAGTCGTGATGTTTGCAATACGGACAACGCATCCGGAATGGGCTCCTAAATTAGAACAAATGATTTAGCCACATATGGGCGTAAAAGCACTGCATCCCCGTACATATGGCTAATGTGTTCGGCATTTTAGCACCGAGGCGAATTGTGAGCAAGGGGCGATTTGGAAACTGCAATCTTAAAATATTGACTCGATTCCCCCATTGGCGATAGAAGATGGACCGTCGAGCATGGAATCCCCGCCTCTTCTCAGACTTTGAACTGCCTCTCCCCATCCTAATCCAGGATAATACTAAGACTATATCTCAAACAATCCACTCGAAGAGTGTCATCTCACTGTTTAGCATAACATTCTTTCGGAGTTGAAAATCTATTCCAATGATACTTTTGAGCAATTCAATAAGATCACTTCATCACGTCTGGAAATAAAGAATGTTTTTTTCATCCATCGCCGATGGTTCATGGTCAAATCCCGCGCAAGAACTCCATCACATGCGGGTTGAAATCTGCAGGGTGGCATTGATGCGGTACGTGCCCGCAAACAGGAAAATGATGAGACTTCACCAAATTCGGGAGCTTCTCGGCCAAGCGTGGAAAGGATGATGGCTCAAGGGTTTGGTCACGTCCACCCCACAGAAGGAGAGTCGGCTGGGTAATGCGAGCCGGGTCCAGGTCAATGTGATGAAGCGTACGCGGGATGTTGTAAATGCCCGAAGATGCCCGTTTGTAATCCAGCGCGGTCTGATAGCGAATATGCTCCGGCAATACATGGGATTCACGGCTGCCAATGTATGTGCTGAAACTGGTCATATCCACAAAGAACCGAAAAACACGGTAAGGTGTGCGATCGATCAGGGTGGTGTTGATCAACTGATGATGAAACATACGCTGCAAAATGGGCGGTAATTGCCCCATCGAATAGAACGGGTTGACGATCACCAAAGCCTTCACCCGGTCTGGGTTGCGATGGGCATATAGCAACGATAATCCACCGCCGAGGGAATGACCAACCAGGATAATGGGTTTGGTGAGGTGTAGAGCATCGATCCACGAAGTAAAATGGGTATAGGTATTCTCCGCCGAATAATCTGAGGTTCGATCCGGCTTTTCGCTCTCACCGTGCCCCAACAGATCAAGCGCATACCCTGCGTAACCAGCATTTGCAAGTTCGGGCAAAAGATCATCCCAATCGTGCAGTGAGGCAGCCAGTCCGTGAACCAGTACCACCGGCTCCCCGCTCCCTTGTTGAACATAGTTCACTTTTTTCCCATTAATCATTACGGTTTGATAATGGATATCAGTTAATTTCACTTTCATCTTTTTACCTGTAGTAAACTTCATAACTTGATTACAGACCTCATTTAGTTATAATTAATTGAGTGTCCTGGAGTGGTTATGTCTATACGATACAACATTGACCCAAAATTAGACTTCCTTGTGTACATATTTGAAGGTGAGTGTACGGCCAGGGAATATTTCGATTTATACCACGTCATTTACATCAATGATAAGCGCCGTCACCACGGTATGAAAGTGATCCTGGATATTACCAATGGCGCACTTAATTTGGATTCGGGGAGTTTACGCGAAGCCAAACAGATCATTGCTGATAACAAAGCAAAGGGCTATCCCCGAGACCAGCTAGCCATTCTCACAACAGAATCAGGGTTTAATCTTCTCATGAAAGCCTTCAAGATATTGGCTGAAGAACTCCCAATGGATCTGGATCTCTTCTACAACCCAAAAGATGCCATAGACTGGTTAATGCCTGCTGAAGAGCAGGAACCGTCCATCCGTTTTTGGCAAAATGTAAAACTACAAAGACCCAAGTAACCTCTACTCGCTCGCGATCTGTTTTCCGTATCGCTTCGCCAACTCACGTCTGAGCACTTTACCAATAAAGGTGCGCGGGAATTCATCCATAAAGATCACAAAACGCGGAACAAGATGCGGCGGCAAACGGCGTTTGCAATACGCAAGCACCGACTCGGCACTCGGCTTTTCCCTGCCCGCAATAACGAACGCAAAGGGATGCCCCGCCACAGCCACAACTGCCACTTCCTTCACCTGTGGAATTTCATAGATCACTTCTTCCACATCGCGTGGGAAGGCTGGATCTTTGCCGCCTTTTTCGGGATACCACATATCAGCTTTGCGGGCGATGATGCGGCAGAAACCGTCTTCGTCCACTTGCGCCACATCGCCGGTGAGCAACCAGCCATCATCCGTGATGACCTCTTTTGTGGCGGCATCGTTCTTCCAATAACCCATCATCACCTGCGGTCCACGCACTGCGAGTTCACCGATGTGTCCTTGTTCCACTTCCTTGCGCCCGGTCTTCAGATCGACGACCACTGCTTCGGTGGAAGGTAATGGCACACCAATGGTTCCAAGGCGGCGGTTCTTGCTCAAGGGGTTGGCATGTGTGATCGGCGATGCTTCTGTCAACCCATAGCCTTCCACCAGTTTGCCTTTGGTCAGTTTCTCGAATGCTTCCTGCACTTCCACAGGTAATGGCGAAGAGCCGCTAATGCAAGCTTTGATCGAACCTATGCCATATTTGCGTACCCGCGGAAAGTTATTGATGGCAACATACATACTCGGCGAGCCGGGAAAAATGGACGGCTTGTATTTTTTGATGGTCTTTAAGACATCCAGAGTTTTGAATTGCGGTTTGAGGATCAACGCCGAACCTAATGAAACTGGCACGTTCAAAGCGGCAGTCATACCATAACTATGGAAGAACGGTACAACACACAAGAAACGCTCCCGCCCCTCGGCTGCGCCTGGCAGCCAATGACGAGTTTGCAAGGCATTGGCGACCAGATTGCGGTGAGACAACATCACACCTTTGGATAACCCTGTAGTGCCGCCCGTGTAAATGATGACCGCCATATCGTCCGAGTGAACATCCACACCGGGAGATTTTGTATCTTGTTGAGCCAGCCAGCGATTCCAATGCAAGGCATTGTGAAAATTCAAACCGCGGTTGCGCCAACGGGAGATCAGATATTTTGGCAGAGACAAATACTGACCCGGGTCGGTCAGCACCACATGGGGAACTCCCGCCCCATCTTGAATTTGCGTTGCCAGCCCTGCCCAAGTCGACATGGTTACCAGCACACTGGCATCCGCTTCCTTTACCTGACGGATCAATTCTTCCGGCTCGGTCATCGGCGGGATCAACACCGCCGCCCCACCGGCTTTGAGTGTTCCATAAAAACCGATCACCATCTGGGGGATGTTCGGCATAAGCAAAACCACACGCGCACCCTTGCCAATTCCCTGTGCCAATAAAGCGTTGGCAAAGCGATTGACTTCATGATTAAGATCTCGATAGGTCATCTTCGACCCTTCAAAGAAAATAGCGGTGCGCTTTGGGAATCTTCGAACCGCTGAGCGCAATAGATGGTGTGCTGGAATGCGCGGCACATCGACAGTATAGGGCACACCTTCTTCATAATGGTTGAGCCAGTTGCGATCGCGCTTTAAATCGTCGCGCTGTGTCTTGGGAATGACAAATGACTTATCGCGCCAGGTCTTTTTGGATTCGCCCTTCAAGAAGTTCGTGATGGCACGATCAACCGCCTCACGCCTCTCCAACATGACCATATGACCGGATACGCCAATATCAACATCTTCTGCGGCGGGAATGGATCCTGCCACCTTTTCGAAAAGCGGACGGTCAAAGACGATGTCACGATGCCCGCGAATGACAAGAGTGGGTACGGTAAGTTGAGAGAACTTGTCCCACCCGCGCCATTTGGACATATTGCTATGGTAGAACTCACGCAAGGCATGCGGCGGAGCATGTAACCATTTACGAGTAAGCGGACCGATCAACCGCAAAACGGAGGAAGGCAAAGCCAGACCTGTTCTGAATAATGGGCTTAATCTAAATTCACCCGCTGTGGCAATGATGATCAATTTTTCGATATGGTCCGGGTGTTTGAGCGCATATTCGGTCACTACCGCGCCACCGAAGGAATGCCCGATCAAAACAAAGGGCGTGGATACTTTCAACTGGGACAGAGCCGTTTCGAGATCCAGTTGGATGCGATCCATTTCGTAGCCTGTGGAGGGCTTATCGGAGAGTCCATGTCCGCGCATATCCAATGCAATCACGCGGTTATCCATCGCGAACTTTTGCATCTGATATTGCCACTGCTCTGCCTTACCGCCAAAGCCGTGGATGAAGACAATGGTATGTTTTGGGCTAGCAGGAGAAACGTCGATGGCGGAGAGACGCACCAACGGGTTTGAGGAAATCCGTACTTCGTAGCGGTAGAGGTCGAAGTCTATGTCCATCTAGGAAGTGTACAAGAGACAGGTGAGATTGTCAATTTTTATTGTGAAATTTTACTTTTATACACCCCACTACCCGCGTCGGACCTTTCCAACGCGGGTAAGTTCATCCCAGCACGTACTCTAAAGCTTACTTGATGTCCTTTTCGCCCATGCGCTGCAAATACAGAGCGTCTTCGGGGTTAAGGGCAGCAAGGTTCAATGTAGCGCTCTTTTCGCCAAGGTGATATGCCCAAGTTGCAGTGTTAACATCATACAAGATCTTCTCGCCAGCATGATATGCAACAAAAGCGTTGTTTAGTTCGATCGGATTCGTGTACATCACCTTTTCGCCGCGCAGGTATTCGTGATATACACTCTCACGGAATACAGCTGGGCTGATGACGGTTCCCGGAATAGTAATGGTTGGAACGATGGAAAGCGTCAGGATCAATGCAAACGTGATCCCTAAAACAAGCAGGACATACCAGGATAGGTTACGGTGAACATGATGGTGCTGATGGGGGTGACGCATTACATTCGGCATGGTCTTCTCCTTGGGCAAGCAATTGCCCGATACACTGTTAGTGTAGCAAGTCCATGTCTCTTTAGAATGGTCGCCAATGTGACCTTAGCGTGTTTTTTGAATTTCCACGGTCTTATGAACCCTGCCCCCTTTGAGTTCCTCAAAGAGGTCTTTTGTTTGTTCAGAGGGCTCCAAACCGATCTCCCCAAGAGACCGAATACAACGGGTGTAGGTATCCGCCACTTTTGACATTTCACCCTTTTCCACATAGGCATGCATCAGGGCGCGGTAAGCTGGTTCAGATTTCTGCCCAAATGACAGCCAACGTTCGCCCCATTCCATAATGTCCAGCCAGCGGCATTCTGATCGGAGGAACGCCATAAGACGCGCCATGTTATGTTCAAAGATATAGTTTAAGTATTCACGTTCCAGGGACACCCAGTTATCGTAAAAACCTGGCAGCAATTCCCCTTTGTAAACCGAAAGCGCTGCTATAAGTTCATCGGCATACTTGCATTCCCCTGCCGCCTTCAAGATTGACACGTCCAGCCAAAGGTTGGTAGAAGTGTTGAAGGCGATGGCAATATCATCCGTATGCAGGTATTCAAACGTCGGCGGAGATGGAAGCACTTTTCGTATCCTCCAAAGGATATGCCGTAAATTCTCCCTTGCTGAGTCATCGGAGGAATCAGGCCACAAGAGTGAAGCCAGTTTCTCGCGCCGATGATAGATATTGCCATTCAAAAGTAGATATGCGAAAAGGGATTGTTCGTGACGACCCGATATGTGAATTAACCCCTCATCAGACCTTACATCGAATGCGCCCAGCAAGCGGACTTCCAGCATGGACAGCCTCTCATTTACAGTATAAAGATTATGGCAGGAATTACAAGCCATCGAATTCCAAGGTAAAATTCCAGAACCATCCACTTGGAGAAAATATTATGAGTATCGAAAAGGCAGTGGAAGCCATCATCAAAGAAGCACAAGAACGCGGAGATTTTGATAACCTCAAAGGCAAGGGGCAGCCTATTGACCTAGATGCCTACTTTGAGACACCCGAAGAACTGCGTTTGGCATATACCGCACTGAAAAATGCAGGTATGGTTTCGCCAGAAGTTGAATTATTGCAGGAGATCGCAGCCTTAAAAGAGAGGTTAGCCTCTACCTACGAGGAAACCCAGCGCAACAAACTTAAGAAGATCCTCCATGATAAACAGTTGGAATTCAATATCATGATGGAACGACAGAAAAAGCTCCGTAAGTGTTAATTGCCCTAGGTACAAGGTTGTTGATCGGAGAAGAGCACGAATAAAACCATGAAACAACCGTTTCATCCAATTCATCTGACAATATTTGCGGTTAAACACTTTCTAACAGTTTGTTTACATCCCCTCTTTGACAAAACCCGCCCGCCCTGCTATACTTCTTTCTAGTTAAGTTGACTTTTCCTGCCCAATTCGGCAGTTTGTTTGAGAACAATCGTGTTTTACCGGGACCGATCTTCGCGAGCAAGTCAGCGAAGGTCTTTTTGTTTGTTTGAGGGAAAAGACCTTTCATCAAAAGCCAAAATCATCATCGATGGGACGTTCGAGGGTTTCGCGATTCGCGCGTTCGCAACTCTAATATTGGCTCTTACCTTGACCTTAACCGCATAGGCGGTTTAATAATTTTTGAAATCTGTGAGGTATACAGAAAACTAATATGGTAAAAAAGAATAAATTAAGAATTATCCCGCTCGGGGGGCTGGGCGAAGTGGGAAAGAACATGATGGCGTATGAGTACGGCAACGACATCATTGTTGTAGATGCTGGCATCATGTTCCCTAAGAATGATATGCTGGGTGTCGATTACATCATCCCAGACTATGAGTATTTGAAGAATAGAGCCAATCGCGTATTGGGTCTATTCATCACCCACGGGCATGAAGATCACATCGGCGCGATACAACATTTTATCGAAGACATTCCGGTGCCCGTCTACGCCACCCCGCTCACCCGCGGACTGATCGAAGCCAAACTGCACCGTAATGGTGCCCAGCATAAAGCGCAGATCAAGACCATCAACGCCGGTGACGCCACTCGCGTTGGACCGTTCACATTGGAATATTTCCACGTCAATCACTCGATCCCTGACGCTGTTGGGATCGGTATCACCACCCCGGCCGGACTCGTCGTTCACATGAGCGACTTCAAGTTCGATCAAACCCCAGTCGATGGCTGGCCCACCGACTTTGCAAAACTCGCCGAGTTCGCAAGTCGCGGCGTGGATCTCCTCCTCTCCGACTCGACCAACGCCGAACGCCCCGGCTGGACTCCCTCTGAAGCGGTCATTCAGCCCGCTTTCGAAAAAGTCTTCGCCGAAGCCAAAGGACGCGTGATCGTTGCCACTTTTGCTTCGCTCATTTCGCGAGTGCAACAAGTCGCCGACGCCGCCGCCAAGCACGGACGCAAAATGGCATTAGCCGGTCCAAGCATGGTGGATAACGTCAAGATCGCCCGCAAAATGAAGTACCTCGACATTCCCGATGAGATCATCGTTCCCATCGAACAAGCGTTACAGATGCAAAACCACAAAGTGGTCATCATGTGTACCGGCTCACAGGGCGAACCTTCTTCCATCGTCGGGCGTCTCTCCGCTGGTACCAACCGTCAGTTCGACCTCAAAGAAGGCGATACGGTTGTGCTTTCTTCACACCCAATCCCCGGCAATGAAGAGACCATCAGCAAGACTATCAACCGTCTGCTGCGACGCGGCGCGAAGGTCATTCACGATGGCATTGCCCCCATTCACGTCTCCGGGCATGCGGCACAGGAAGAGCAAAAACTGCTCATCAACATCGTGCGCCCCAAGCACTTCATGCCCATCCATGGCGAGCTGCGCCAATTAATGCGTCACGCCGAACTTGCTCAGCAATTGGGCATCGACCCTGAAAACACCATCGTCGCGGAAAATGGTCAGATCGTGGAATTGGTCGGTAAAAGAGTGCTGCGCGGCGAACGTATCCCTGGCGATTACGTCTTCGTCACCGGCGAATCCATCGGCGACATCGATCACGATGTGATGCGCGAACGCAGTCAACTTGCCCGCAATGGCATCATGCTCATCGATATCAGCATCGACAAGAAAACCAGCCGTCTTCTTCATGAGCCCGAGATCATCACACGTGGTTTCGTCTCTCCCGAAGATGCCGAAACCCTCCTGCCCGATGTTCGCAAGCTCGTTCTACGCATGGTCCACGATGACGGCTTCGACGATGAGAAAGACATCATCAACGCTGTGAAGAGCTACCTGCATCAGCAAACCAAACGCAGACCCATGGTCTTCGTCACATTGAGTAAGTCTTAAACAAAAATGACCGTCGCAAGGCGGTCATTTTATTTGTCGGGCAATCTGCCGATCGACTTTCCCCATTGGGTAATCTTCCAACTCATCTAGCTTCACCCACTTCAGATTCTTATCTTTTGGGACTGAAACCTTGTCACACACGAACGGATGAACCGTGACTCTAAAATGGCTGTATGCATGCTCGACGACTTGCAGCGCCTCTTTTTTCTTGACCTGTATCTGGGTCGCCGCCTTCAAGCCTTTAATCAACGCCTTTGCAGGGTCGCCATCTATTCTTGCGTTCGGAAATTCCCACATGCCCCCCAACAACCCCTCCGCCGGGCGTTGACTCAGCAACACCCGCCCACGCTCCATCACCACCGCCGCCACATGGACATAAGATGGCACCGCTTTCTTCGGCTTGAGCACTGGGCGTAATTCCTGCGTCCCGTTCTCTCGTGCTTTGCATTGGCTCATCAGCGGGCAAAGCAAGCAACGAGGATTCTTCGGCAGGCAGATTGTCGCGCCAAGATCCATCAACGCCTGGTTGTAATCACCAGCTTCACCTTTGGGTAAATTTTGCGCTGCCAACTCCCACAGCAGTTTTTCGCCCGTAGGCGAATCAGCAAATTCATCTACATCGAACAATCGAGAGAACACCCGCCGTAAATTGCCATCAAGCGTTGGTTCATCCATCCTAAACGCCATGGATGCAATCGCTCCAACGGTATAGCGACCAATTCCCGGCAGGCTGCGCAGGTCATCTAGATCACGCGGAAGTTCGCCATTGAATTTTTCCACAACCACTTTGGCAGCTTTATGCAAATTCCGTGCGCGGCTGTAATATCCCAAACCTTCCCATGCGTTAAGCACATCCTGTTCGCTCGCAAAGGCAAGCGCTTTTACCGTAGGAAATAACTTCATCCATTTTTCGAAGTATGGAATGACCGTATCCACCCGCGTTTGTTGGAGCATGATCTCCGAGACCCACACCGCATACGGATCGGGGTGGTCACGCCAGGGGAGAATCCTTTTTTGGGCGTGGTACCAGGTTAGGAGTTGAGTCGTGAGGCGGTTTTTCATCAAGAAACAGTTTGCATTTACCCGGACAGTAAGCTATGGGCAGGGTTCAGTTAGCGGAGTATTTTGGTACGTAGCATCGTCGAAAGCGATCACGCGAACATAGAGCAGGTCATTATCGCCAGCGCAAGCAAGGACGATACTATCTGCGCCTTGGGGGAAGTCCAGCAATTCCTTTGTCGGGTATATGAGATTCTGATGGCTTTCATTGATCAAAATAAACCCAATCCGTGGAAATTCCTGCACGGCATAGGCGGGCCAGGGATTGGCAGAAAATAACCCCTCACCTTTCCGATACATGCGCGGGAAAAGCAGCCTGCCTTCTGCAAGGACTGCCTTGGGTTCTTGCAGGAAGGTTTCGATCTCGTTCTGGTCATACCCTATCGAAACAAGTTTTGTCACCAACTCCTCCGGCGTAGAAGTGAATCGCGGTTGAGCCATTCCCTTCGCAAGCCAAGGCAGAGAGCCAACAAAAACAAATGCCGCTACAGGCAACAGATACTGCACACGGAAATCACTAAATTGAATCGGTTTGAATAAAGGTGTTTCGGTGATAACTTCTTTTGGTTTTGCTCCAAATAACTGAGACAAAATACCGAACAGCTCAACAATGCCAATCGCAAAGTAGAAATAAAAGACCCAGTCAATGGGCATGTTATAGCGCCAGCTTGAAAAACGAGCGATGCCATTCGAAACCGCGTACCCTAAATTGAACGCCAATGGAACAAGCGCCATCCACTTCATGCGCCGCCAGGCAGAACCCACACCCAAAGCCACAACAGCCAGATAGAAAAGGACAAGAATGATGTTGTACCATTCGAGGTTTCCATCCCATTCCACCCAATACAAATTGACCGGTTCTTGCAGTCCGTTGAAGGGTTTGATTAGCGGAAGTGCGAGCAGTCCGCCAATTTCGGTATTCAGGAAATGAGAGGCAAAGAAGTTGGCTACATACGCGGGATTTTCAAGCGTGAATGAAATGATCCGCTCACGGACGCTATCGGTCGTGGGATCGAATTGGCTGAGGTCGAGGTTGCCCGTGAAGGCATATTGGCTGTAAATGACCGCCACCTGATTTGGGTCATCAAAGGAGAATTTACCTGCGATGGTGTAGTTATGGGTCAACCAGGGAAGGACAGCCAGCAACATGGTCACAGCGAAGATGATGCCCGACTTAATCCATTCACCCCATTTGAAATTGAACACCAGCAAGACCAAAAGGAACAAGAACGGAATGGTGAGCATGGATTGAGAGCGGAAAAGAAGGAAAATACCAAATGCTCCGCCCGCAATCAATGTAGAACGCAAGTCCCGCCGTTCGAGCCACCAGAGAATGACCAGACAAATGATCACGATGGCAAATGCTGTCGGGAAGTCTGTGGTGAAGACCTTGGAGTTTGCGACACGAGTGTTCGAGGCGATCCATAAACCTGTATATTCGCGGAAGATGGCGAAAAACGCAACGGTCACACCGGCAGCGGGAGAGTGTAATTTCTTCGCAAGGAAATACAAAGCAACTGGGAAGAGTGCCAATACCAAAACCTGTGCAGTGATCAAAGCTGGATAATTTTGTCCGAAGATCAAATGCAAGAAGGCTAAGAAAACCACATATAACGGACGGGGAGGTATTCCTCCGAAATAACCAGTTCCGATTAATAAGCTTTGAGCTGAGAAATCATAAAAGCCCGAATCAGAATATGGCAAAGGCATGTTCGTTGGAGGGGTAATCGAGGCGTAAAAGCTGTTTGCCAACGTTTCAAGCGGGACACTTAACCAGAGGATGGCGGCGATGAGATATAGGGCAAAAGGCAGGTAACGAGTTTCGTAATGCGTAGAACGTGTTAGGTAACTTGTATTTGATAGAAGTAATATAGCTAAGCCAACAAGCAAAGCTAATACAAAATGCCAGCCTTGAATGGCGACGCCAGGTTCACCCCAGTAGCCGGTGTCAGGAGTGACACCGATCTTGGTAATTGATACGAAAAGAAGGATGAGGAGAAGAACGAGAAGTGGGATGGCGGAAGCGCGAAATATCGAACTGTAATTTTTCAGGTGTTGCGGATGGAATCCGTTTTTGATAAGAAGAATGAAAAAAAAGGCTTCAGCAGCAAGGAAGATGAGCAGCCACAGAAGCGGACTCATCCGCTCGTAGTAGGGAAGAAAACGCTCAGGGTTGAGATAACGTAAAAGGAATAGGAACAGGCTAAAGGTCAGGGAAAGAAGCGCAGAAGATAGTATGACCGGTGTTGTAAAAAGCCATTCGAAGCGTGAGGGGTTGCGGCGGGCATAAAGCCCCGATCCTATTCCTGATAAAAATACACCCCCGATTGCACCCAGCAATGCGAGGCGTGCAATAGACAAACCCTCAGATGGAACGCGCAAGAGCGCAACGACGGCGATTAGAGACTGAAATGCCGCGGCAAAGAAAAACCACGGCAGATATTGACTGAATTTATTTGGCATGTGATCTGTTCCGTCATTGCGAGGAGGTTAATCGCCCGCTGAAGGAATCTCTGCAGTTTTGGCCATGAGATTTCTTTGGGCAAAGTACAAGCGCGCCCTCGCAATGACGTGTTTCGGTGATTAGAATTGAAACCCGGTCCTCACGGGTACAACCTTAAAAGAGTAATTCTTGACATAACTGAACAAACGGTCTTGTAACATTGCCCATTCAGCAGATGCCAGCACACGGCGTGCTTCGGGTGCGTCGGTGGCAAGCAAGCCCACTTGAATTTGCGGGTACGAGCCATAAAGAGTTGCCCACGCTTCGGCAGGCTGCAAACCAAGCCGCTGCACACCAGGCACGAATTCACCAATGATGAATTCAAAATATTCCTGGTCGCGTTCAGCGGCGATGTCCCAGGTCATGATGACTTTGACTGCCATACTATCCTTGTTGGTAATCGAGCACGACCACCTTGGTTTCTTGCGGCAATGAAGAGCGGGTGGCTTTCAAAGAAGGCAGGGACTCAACCTTGCCGAGACCCATTTCTTTGAGGAATTTGTTCAATGGGTCGAGCTTGATCTTGGCGGCATCGGTGGAGTAATGCATGGGGATGACAAGATTCGGCTCGATGACGCTGACCACTTCTGCAGCTTTGGCGGCATTAAGGCTGCTTCCGCCTCCCACTGGGATGAGAAGGATATTCACTGTTCCCAAAGCTTCCACTTCGCTTTGAGTGGGCACTTCCTGCAAGTCGCCGAGGTGCGCCACGGTGATACCTTCGTAATCGAACACATAGAGGGTGTTGCGGGTCTTATCTTTACTTTTTTTTCCGCCTCCGGCAGTTTGAACCGCTGTAATAAACACGCCGCCGATCTCAAATTCGCCTGCACCGTCGATAACGTGTTCGCTACCCTTTACTGCCTCTAAATTTGCGTGACCAGGCGCTTCGTGGCTGACGGTAACAATATCGGCTTTCAATTTAAGCGCGCTGTAACCCACCGCTTTGTGATCGAACGGGTCGGTAACGACGGTCGCATAATTACGTTCTGTCAGTCTAAAACAAGAATGTCCATACCATGTAATTTCCATGTATCTAGTGCCTCCGAGGGAGATATTATACCCTACCCAAAAAACACAGTAAGGCACATGTATCCAATGGGAGTTTAGTGGTCATTTAGTCAAACAAGTCTTAATCGTTATCCTAGTGGTGTGGTCTCTTTCTGAAATCCTTTCTCTCCATACAAACGGGAAAAACTCCCCTTTCGCACAAATTTTGTGTCAAACAGGAACTCCCAAACCTCGGCAAAAATTACACGGATTCCGGTGAGGATCGATTCGCGCATGATCTTGGTATACCTTAGATCGCGATGGAACAAATATCGCCATAAGGCTTTGGGACGAAGATGGAAGATAGCTTCGGTCAACTTCACACCCCAGAACAATTCAAAAGGCTGGAGATAGGGTGTGGCAAGGACCTGATTACGATATGACCATTTCGCCAAATCCGGCTGAATGACCATTGCGGGGTCGGTGGATTTTCCGTCTGCCGTCCAGAAATGCGGAGTGAGATACATGGCATTGAGAATATCTGAATCAAGCTCAAGCATGCCTTTGAATTTCTCAAATACGGTTTTCCAAGATTCATCTTCCAGTCCATAGATAATGTTCGTCAAGCTGATAATATCGTTCTCTCGCAATAAACGAACCGCTTCCTTGGAAACAGCAAAGGGATTATTCTTGCGAATACCTGAAACCACATCATCTTTAAGCGATTCAACACCCATCACAATGTAATCTACTCCTGCTTTTTTATAGAGCGGCAACAGATCCGCATCGCGGACGACATCGGCGGCGGTCATGTTGAGATTGAGAGACAAACCCAAGTCAGCATCTGCGATGCGTTGAAGCAGGTCACGAGCCAGTTCACGGTCCGCGGAAAAGTTCTCATCCGCGAACCAGATCAACTTCACGCCGTGCTTCTCTTTTAACAGACGCATATTTTCGACAATATTTTGCGGGCTGCGGTGCCGCCATTTTTTCCAAAACATCCACTGCCCACAATAGGTGCAGGTAAGAGTACATCCACGTGAGAATTGCAGTCCTGCCGCGTGGTCAAAACCGAACATTTGATAATGCTTCCAATCGAGCAATTCCCAGCCGGGGCGATATTGGTCGAGATCTTGAATTGCCGCCTGTGGACGATTAACTTTGATCTGTCCATTCTGCCGCCAGGCAATACCAGGCACGTCTTCAAGATTTCCACTCTTTTCCCATTTGGAGAGCAGCTCAACAATAGTCTTCTCCCCTTCTCCACGGACGATCACATCCACTTCCCGGGTTTCTTCCAGAATGCTTTGATAAGCATACGAAGGATATACCCCTCCATAAATAATACGAATCTGTGGGAAGTTTTCTTTTATCAATTCAACCGTCTTCAACACAACATTATGTGAAGCCGTCGAACCGGAATGTCCCAACAATATATAGCGGGGTTGATATTCTTGAATTTCATAAAGCAATCTTTCGAATGTCCACCCATTCATATCATGGTCAACAAGACGTACATCAAAGCCCGCATCCGCCAAGGGTCCACCGATCAAGACCAGTCCCAACGGGGTGAGATATCCAAGCCCTGCTCTGTTTGCAATAAAATGACGTGCAGGGTTAACCAACAAAACTTTTGTACTCATAATTACTCCTAAACCGATAAAATATATCTCATTTGTGAATTTTATCACCAGTATGGATTACGTCAAGCTTTATAATTCGCCATCTTCTCTCACAGGAACACGAATGTCAAAATCCAAAGTCATTCCCTATCTCGAAGCCATGTTTGCCGTGATCGTCTGGGGTGGGACGTTCATTGCCACCAAGATCGCGTTAAGTGAAGTCTCCCCTGCCACCATTGTGTGGATCCGTTTTGGGATGGGTACGGTCATCCTTGGTATTGTGGTTGCCGCTAGAAAGCAATTTGCCCTGCCCGAAAAAAGCGAATGGCTTTACTTTGCCATGCTTGGTTTCCTCGGCGTGACCTTTCATCAGATCCTGCAAGCTACCGGTTTACAAACTGCCAAAGCCACCACCACCGCATGGATCGTAGCGACCACACCCGTTTTCATTGCCATCCTGGGTGGAATCACTCTCAAGGAAAAATTGAATGGGCTACAGATCCTTGGCATTATTCTCGCTGCATTTGGGGTTTTGCTTATCGTCAGCAAGGGTAACATTGGCGCACTCTTCACCGGTGAAGAAGGAACCTTTGGTGATTTTCTCGTCCTCATCAGTTCGGTCAACTGGGCGGTATACACCATTCTTTCACGGCGCGAGCTCGCACGTCACCCCGCGGCACGGATGATGTTTTTCGTAATGCTGATCGGCTGGCTTTTGGTCAATGTGTGGATCTTTGGTTTTGGTCCAGGTCTGAGCGAAATTCCACAACTCACTTCTTCGGGCTGGGTCGCCATAATGATCCTGGGCATTTTTGGCTCAGGGTTGGCATACATTGCGTTCTATGACGCCTTGCAAGAAATTCCCGCCTCGCAGCTTGGCGCTTTCTTCAACGTCGAACCGTTGGTTACCACTGTTCTTGCTTCGTTTATGATCAACGAAGCCATCACTGCCATTACGCTCATCGGCGGAGCGATCATCATATTGGGAATTTGGTTAGTAAATCGGAAATAATCGAATGCCACTAAAAGCTCGTACTACCCCTGAAGCCAGTATTACTAAGACCGAAAAAGGGTATTTGATGAAAATCCCCGCCGGGGACTCAAATGCCTATCGCTTCGCACAGATCGACGATTATTTTGGTCTGCCTCGACGGAAATTTCCGCATCATGCCCTGACCTTGAGCCTGCGTGCGCGGACCTCGAGCCTTTCCATCCCCGGAACCTGGGGGTTCGGCTTGTGGAACGATCCCTTCGGCATGTCACTGGGCTTCGGGGCAAATCGATTTCGGCTCCCCATCTTGCCAAACGCGGCATGGTTCTTTGGCGCTTCGCCCGAAAATCATCTCTCGTTCAGCGATAAACCCGCACAGGGATTCCTAGCACAATCCTTTCGTTCGCCCATATTCCACGCATCGCTGATCCCGGCAGGGATGCTCCTCCCCTTCTCCGCAAAAACAACCCGCCGCATGTTAAGCAAGGTCATCGCTGAGGACTCATCCGCTCTCGGAGTGGATGTCACTCAATGGCATAGCTACAAGTTGGAGTGGAGTGAGAGCCGTGTGGCTTGGTATCTGGATGAGGTTCAAGTGTCCGAGTCGCCCGTAAGCCCGAATCCGCCCTTGGGGTTGGTCATTTGGATCGATAATCAGTTTGCAGCATTCAAGCCAGATGGGAAGATTGGGTTTGGGGTTTTGGAGGGTGGCGAAGAATGGTTGGAGATCGAAGACCTTGTGATGACTGACTCGTGAAAACAAAAGAGGCTTCCTTTCGGAAGCCTCTTTTTTACGCATTACGAATTTCTGATTAGAACAAACCAGTCCACAAAGCAGGTGCGAAGTAGTGTAACAACGCATCGAGAATGAGGGCTACGATAAGCAAGCCACCAAACTTACGGTTGTGCTGGAAGGCAAAGCCAGAGAACCACACGGGCCAGGCGGGCCAGCCTTCGGGTGATTGAGCGGGCTTGGGGTTGTTCAGCACACCGATCGCCATGAGCGCTTCTTTATAAGCAAGGAAGATCAACAGCATGATCGGGGTGAAATAGCCATCGAGAACAAGGTAGAGGGTGACCAAATAGATCAAGACGATCGCAACCTGCGTCACGCGGCGGGCATTCGCCTCACCCACACGGACAGGGAATGTACCAACGCCTTTTTCTTTATCAGGGTCATGCTTGTCGATGTGTTTGGCAACGTTGATGCTGCCAACGCTCAAGCCAAAGGGAATACCTGCAACGAAGACGTCCCAGTTCCAGACACCGCTGAGCACGAAATACACACCACTGATCAAGATCGGTCCCCAAATGAGAAAGATCAAGAATTCGCCAATCCCCCAATATTTGAAGGGATAGGTGTAAGCGAGCAAAACAACCGCACCAAATGCGAACAAGCCAATTGTGGTGGTATTGAAGCCGGTGTGGAAGAGCGCATACACACCCGCCAGCGTTGCGAGAAAACCGCTCACAATGAACCAACGGATGGAGGTTTTATTGTCCCAGAATTTTTGAACGAGGGGATGAACACCATATTCGGTGCGGAAATAATTGTTCCTATCCACGCCGCGGTTGTAGTCAGTGTAATCGTTGAGGATGTTGTTGGTGCCATGGGCAATGAACAAACCGAAGGTGACAATCAAAAAAGTCAGCCAGTCGAACTTTCCGTCACGTGCTGCAAGGATCCCTGCAATGATACAGGAATAAACAGTGACCATGGTCACTGCGGAACGGGTGGCAATTAACCACTTGGAAACGACATCGAGCGCATCCCACTCTTTTTTGTCGTCCATCTTGATCAATTGCCATGAAGCTTTACGCCACATTGCGAAATTGATATGCATACTACTCTCTCCTTAGTTTGTAAGAACGGCGCACGCCGTTTTAGTTCAATCGAGAACGCATTATACGACTCTTTTGTGAAAAGGGGAACTTTCGCCCAAATTTATAACCCCAACCTCTTGGCTTCGTTCCAGAAAGAATCCATCTCTTCAAGAGACATATCAGACAGGTTTTTTCCCTGAGTTTTGGCATTTTTTTCCACGTAGGCAAACCGGCGCTTGAATTTCAGGTTTGCTTCTCGTAGCGCTGATTCAGCATCCACTCCACGCCATCGAGACAGGTTCACCAGCACAAAGAACAGGTCACCCAACTCCGCTTTCACCTGCTCGGGGTTCTCAGCGGTTTTTACTTCTTCGATCTCTTCGCGAACTTTGTCGAGCACATCCTCGATCTCGGGCCAGTCAAAGCCGACTCGGGCAGCGCGGTCTTGGTATTCTTGTGCCTGGTTCAGGGCGGGCAGCGCCGCAGGAACACCGTCCAAGATTCCCTTATCTTCTTTCTTGCCTTTTCGTTCCTTTTCCTTCAACTTCTCCCAATTTTGCAAAACGCCATCCACCCCATCCAGTTTCACATCTCCAAATACATGTGGATGCCGCCGCACGATCTTGTCGTAAATGTGTTTGGTCACTTCAGTAAAAGAGAATTCCTTGTCTTGATAGGCAATATATGAATTGAGCACGATCTGCAAAAGCAGGTCACCGAATTCTTCCCGCATACCATCGATGTCGTTCGCATCCATCGCGGAAAGGGTCTCATACGACTCCTCCATCAGATGTTTGCGTAAGGTCTGATGAGTTTGTTCTTTATCCCAAGGGCAGCCATCTGGCGCACGAAGATGGGCAACGATCTCGGCAAATGCTTCGAAAGATGTACCCTCACCGAATGAAGGAATGAAAATTGAAACGGGATAGGATGAAATCTCCAATCCAAATTCGTTGAGGTTTACCTCTTTATTCCGTCCACTTTCCACTTCCCACACTATATGGCTACCCGCATAAGCCGCTAGTAACACTGTCCGAACCTGCTCCACCATTTCCGCTGAATTGATGTTGAGAATCAAAGTGTCCACATCAGGCGGTGTGGGAGGATAATGTTTGAGTGAAAATTCCTGAGCATCGAGCAGAGTCAACTTTGAGGGCGGTGTGAGGCGCAGCGTCTCAAAGATAGAGTTGATTTGAATGAAGTCCATAGAACGTCCTATTGTTAAACGCGTAATCCGTAATTCGTAACTCGTAGAAATTTACGGATTACGCATTACGGATCACAGTGTAGGGATATACCCTGAAAATTTTAACGCTTGGTGTAGGTCGGAGCCTTGCGGGCTTTCTTGAGACCGGGCTTTTTGCGTTCCTTGATGCGAGCATCGCGGGTCAGCAAACCCTTCTTGCGAAGAGCCGAGGTCCAGTCCGCATTCATGATCTGGAGCGCGCGAGCCACACCGAGGCGCACGGCTTCGGTCTGTCCAGCCACACCGCCGCCATTAACCAGAGCGGTCACGTCATACTTGGCAGAAGCCTCGCCCACTGCACCAAAAGGACGCATGATGTCCTGCACATCGCCGAAGCGAGAGAAGAACACATTGCCTTCCTTATCGTTCACAGTGAACTTGCCGCTGCCAGCCGTCACGCGTACGCGAGCGGTGCTTTCCTTGCGGCGTCCGATACCTTCAAAATACTGTGCCATAATTTCTTCCTACCTTTTATTCCAAAGCCTTGAGTTTCTGAGCGCCATGAGGGTGTTCCGCGCCACCGTAGATCTTAAGGCGCTTGAGCACAGCACGTCCCATGCGGTTGTGCGGGAGCATGCCCCACACCGCTTCACGTAAAGCACGGTCGGGATATTGGGCAAGCTGGTCACGCAAAGAAATAGCCTTCAAACCACCGGGGTAACCGGAGTGGCGATAATAGGTCTTGGAAGTGAGGCGAGACTCGGTCTTGGTTCCGGTCACACTCACGTTCTGAGCGTTGATCACTACCACGTTATCACCCATCTCCACACCAGGTGTGAAGGTTGGTTTGTGCTTGCCAAGCAAAATGTGCGCGATGCGCGCGGCCAGACGCCCAAGGTTTTGTCCCTGCGCATCTACAAGTACCCAGTCGCGCTGAATTTCAGCGGCTTTCGGATAGTACGTCTTCTGTTGCACTTTCGTCTCTCCGTTTCTTTATTTTCTTTTCAATGATCCATACTCGACATCGATCAGGCTCAAGCCATGAGCAGGAGCGAGACCGGCGGGAAGTTTCTTGCCTTCCCCTTTTTTTAGGGCAAAGCGGACATCCTCCACCGAACATCGTCCCAAAGCCACAGCGACCTGAACGAACACCAGCCTGCGCACCATACGATAAAGGAACGCATCTGCCCGGACTTCGAACTGCCACTCACCATTCTGCTTTCGTCTCCACTCGGATCTTGTCACCGTGCGGGTCGTCGTCCCCTTTTCAGAGGTTGGTGACCCGAAGGCAGCAAAATCATGTGTGCCGAGGAAGATTGCCGCAGTCTGGTTAAGGACATCGCCATCGGGCTTGGGCCACAAGCGCCATACGAACCTTTCGCGTAACGGGTCACGGATGGGTTCGCAGAAAAGCCTGTAGCGGTAAGACCGCGAAAGCGCATCGAACCGCGGATGGAATTCCGCATGGACAGGTTTTATCTTTCGCACCGCCAAGTCTGCTGGCAGTTTCGCATTAAGCGCCTGCAACAGGTTTTCAGCTGGGTGCGACCATTCGATAAAATCGAATGCCGCCACCTGCCCTGATGCATGGACGCCCGTATCGGTTCTGCCCGCCATGATGACGGAATTTCCAGTCCAGCCGATGAGGTGAAGGGCATTTTCCAACTCGCCCTGCACCGTCCGGGAGTTCGCCTGCCGCTGGCTGCCGGAAAACCCGGCGCCGTCGTAGGCAAGGATCACTTGGTAACGTGCCATTACACAAACCAGTGACCAGTGTTCAGCCACCAGTGACTTGGTCACCGATTACTGGATACTGATTACTGTGTCTTACTCTTCCACAAGTTCGAGGACAACCATCTCAGCGGCATCGCCAAGGCGGGGTCCGATTTTGGTCACGCGGGTGTAACCACCATTGCGTGAAGCAAAGCGCGGGGCGATCTCGTCGAACAGACGCTTGATGAGCTGATTGTCACCGAGCTTCGAGATGGCAACGCGGCGAGCATGGACCTTCTGGTCTGCGGTCGCATCTGCACTGTTCTTGGCGAGCGTAATGAGGCGTTCAGCGTCACCGCGAATAGCAGCAGCCTTAGCCTTGGTGGTCTGGATGCGCTCGTGTGTAAAAAATTGTTTGATCAGGTTGCGGCGAAGAGCAATACGTGAGCTCTTGGTGCGTCCTAATCGGTAACCTGCTACTGAATGTCGCATTTATTAATTCTCCGAAGGTTGGTCTTTCAAGAAGCCCTTTTCGCGCATTTTATCGCGAAGTTCATCAAGGCTCTTTTCACCGAAATTGCGGATGGACATGACCGCGGACTCGCCCTTTTCGAGGAGTTCGAGCACGTCACCCACTGTGGTGATACCAGTGCGCTTCAAGGAGTTGAAGACACGCACTGAGAGATCGAGGGCTTCGACCGGCGTTTCCGCCAGTTCACTGCTCAGGCGGCTGCCGGAAGATTCGCGTTCAACTGCCACGGTCAACATTTCTTCATTCACACCGGCAATATAGCGCAGGTGGTCGATAAGAATGCGAGCGGAGGAGCTGAGGGCGCGTTCGGGCGAAACGGTGCCGTCTGTCCAGATTTCCAAAATAAGTTTGTCGTAATTCGTGCTTTGTCCAACGCGCGCGGAAGCCACTTCCCAATTGACACGTTTGACCGGGCTAAAGATCGCATCCACCGGAAGTTCACCGATGGGCGTATGCCCGGAGCGGTCATTGGCGGGAGAATAACCGCGTCCACGTTCAACGACGAATTCAACGTCGAGTTTGGTCTTGGGGTTATCCACGGTGAAGAGATAGGTATCGGGGTTAACGATCTCGATCTCGGCAGGAGTAATAATATCTGCCGCAGTGACCGTACCCTCGCCGCGTACCTCAAGGTGCATGCGGGCGCTATCCACGCCATCCATCTTGATGCGGATCTGTTTGATCTGGAGCATCACCTGAATGACATCTTCGCGCACGCCGGGGATGTCGCTGAATTCATGCAGCACATCCGCGAAGCGCACCGATGTGATCGCAGTGCCTTCCAAGGAGGAAAGCAGGACGCGCCGTAGGGCGTTTCCAAGCGTTACACCGTAGCCGCCTTCCAGCGGGCTGATAACAAATTTGCCGTAGTTTCGAGCTTCTGCTTCGCGCTCGATCTTGGGCATGACCATGTTTGTAATGAGACCCGTCACGGTTCACCTTTCCCTGTTGATCATGCTCCGGGTCAAGGACCAATCCACAGTCCGGACCCGAAGCGTTAGAAGGATTAGCGTCGGGAGTAGTATTCGACGATCAACTGTTCGTCGAGACTTCCGTCAATTTCGGCGCGTTCCGGCATGCGAGCCACAGAACCGCTCATTGCTTTCAGATCGCGGCTGAGCCATGCAGGGGCATTGCGTTTTTCGGCATATGCACCCAATTCCTTGAAGTAGGAAAGTTTTCCAGAGCCGTCACGCACTGCGATCACGTCCCCATCCGAAAGAAGCATCGAAGGAACATCTGTGCGGCGACCATTCACGGTAAAGTGACCGTGGGTCACGAGCAGACGAGCCTGCGCGCGACTGGATGCAAAACCAAGGCGGAAGACCACATTATCCAGGCGGGACTCAAGGATTTGAAGCAAGTTCAAACCGGTGAGACCGCGGCGGGTGATCGCCGTATCGTAATAGCGGCGGAACTGGCGTTCAAGCACGCCATACACGCGGCGAGCCTTCTGCTTGGCACGTAACTGGCGGGCAAAGTCGGAGGCGCGACCGGTGGAACCGGGGTTGCCGCCACGACCAGAAGTTTTGCCATGCTGACCAGGGGCAAAGCTGCGGCGCTCGAAGGCGCATTTGGGAGTGAAACAGCGCTCACCTTTGAGGTAGAGTTTTTCTCCCTCACGGCGGCAAAGTTTACAAACCGGACTTAAAGATTTAGCCATAAATAAACAACCTCACTTACACGCGTCTTCGTTTCGGCGGACGGCAGCCATTGTGCGGCACCGGGGTAATATCCGCGATCAACAACACCTTCAAACCCATCGCCTGGACGGCGCGAATTGCATTCTCGCGTCCGGGACCGGGTCCTTTGACATAAAGCTCCACTTCCTGCAAGCCTTGCTGCTGGGCGGATTTGATTGCCTGTTCGGCAGCGAGGCGCGCGGCAAAGGGAGTGCTCTTGCGGGAGCCCTTGAAACCAGCGGAACCAGCCGAACCCCAGGAAATCGTGTTGCCTTCGGTGTCGGTAACAGTAACGATCGTGTTATTGAAGGAAGCGAAGATATGAACCTGTCCGCGGGACAGGGAGCGCTTCCCTTTTTTCGCACCACCTGTGCGGCGCGTGGAACGTACACTCTGAGCCATAATTTCTTAACCTTTCGGACAGGATTATTTCTTGGCGCCACGGCGACGACCGCGTCCGGCAACTGTTTTCTTGGTGCCTTTGCGAGTACGTGCATTGGTTTTGGTGCGCTGACCGTTCACCGGCAGGTTGCGGCGATGTCGCAAACCGCGATATGAACCGATTTCGATCAAACGCTTGATATTCATCTGAACTTCACGACGCAGATCGCCTTCCACCTTATAGTGCTTGGCGATGTATTCACGGATGGCGGAAACTTCAGCTTCCGTCAGATCCTTGATGCGCGTGTCGGGATTGACTTTGGTATCTGCCAAAATCTTCTTGGCGCGGGTAGGTCCAATACCAAAAAGGTAGGTTAGACCCACTTCTGTCCGCTTGTTGCGGGGAAGATCAACACCTTCAATTCTTGCCATGGTTCAACTACCCTTGTCTCTGTTTATGTTTAGGATTTTCGCAAATGATGTAAACGATTCCTTTGCGCCGAATGATGCGGCACTTGGCACAACGCTTGCGAATGGAGGGCGATACTTTCATGAAAATTCTCCTTGCTTTGCGGTCTATCTGGCAAAGCCAAACGCTTAATTATACTTGTCGTTCTCAATTTCGTCCATATTTTTACGGCTACCCGCAGGGTCATAAGACAGTCAGGATTTGAGGTTCTCCTTCGGTAACAGCGACCGTATGTTCAAAGTGCGCTGTCAACGACCCATCTGCAGATACTACCGTCCATTTATCCGGCAGGACGCGAGTTTCATACGTCCCAACAAGCACCATAGGTTCAAGGGCAATGGTCATTCCTGGTTTGAGGATGAGACCGGTTCCCGCTATGCCGTAATTTGGCACCTGCGGACCTTCGTGCATATCCTTCCCGACACCGTGACCGGTGTATTCCCGGGTGACATGCAGCCCATGGCTTTCTACATACTTTTGTATCGCCGCCGAGACATCACCCGTACGGTTGCCTTTGCGCATTTTAGCAATGCCCGCATGCAATGCCGCTTCGGTGACCGCAAGCAGGGTCTGTGCCTCTTGCGATATCTGCCCCACCCCAGCCGAGAAGGCGGAGTCTGCAACATAACCTTGATACACCGTGCCACAATCGATCGAGACGATATCCCCTTCTTTCAGCTTGCGCCTTGAGTTGGGAATTCCATGCACCATCTCGTCGTTGATACTGACTGTGATGGAAGCAGGGAATGGCGGGTGTCCATAGCCTTTGAACGGCGATACACATCCTTGTGACTTCAGCACTTCCTCAGCAGCCGCGTTGAGGTCAGCTGTTGTCACACCTGGTTGTAAAAGTTCCTTCATTCTTTCATGAACGCTCGCATTGATGCGCCCTGCTTCGCGCATGATCTTTAGTTCAGCAGGGGTCTTGATGTTGATTTGGCGTTCATGAAACATTGTTTATAAAACCTTGTCTTACACAGGGCAACTGCCCTGATCATGCGTTAGTTATTTTTTTAAAGCGCTAAGCAGTTCTTTTGTAACCAACTCAACTGCCTTTGTTCCGTCGATCTCGAGCAACTTACCAGCCTTTCGGTAGTACTCCACCAGTGGCATGGTCTGTTCGAGATAAACGCGGATACGCTTTGTTACTGTTTCCACTTTATCGTCATCGCGCTGGTAAACCTCAGAGCCGTCGATATCACAGATTCCTGCCTGTTTTGGCGGATTGAACTTCTCGTGATAAATGTGTCCTTGAGCGCGGCAAGTCCAGCGTCCGCTCGCACGCTCTACAAGGATGTTCTCGGCAGCAGTGATATAAGGAACTGCGTTTACTGCGCCATTGAAATCCCTCAGCATGACCTCAAGTGCATCTGCTTGGGCTGGAGTGCGGGGAAAACCGTCAAGAATAGCACCCGCTTTACAGTCCAAACGAGAGATGCGGTCTTTGATCATACTGATGGTCACATCGTCTGGCACCAGCTCGCCTTTATCCATAAAGGATTTGGCGAGCTTTCCAAGATCTGTCTGATTTCTAAGGTTCTCGCGAAAGAGATCACCGGAAGAAACATGCACCAAACCGGTCTCTTCAGAAAGAATTCGTGCCTGCGTTCCCTTACCAACTCCGGGAGGTCCAAGCAAGACGATATAGGTTGGCATATTATCCTCTAACGGACGAGCAATGAGTCCTGATAGCCGTGCAACTTGAGTTCTGCATCGATGTTCTGGAAGGTATCACGAACGACACCCACCACAATGAGCAAGCCCGAGGAAGTAATAAGGAAGATACCCGTATTGCTGGCAGCGGAGATATTAAAGGCGCTTAACAACAATCCGAGCAGGAAGGGCATAATGGCGACAACACCCAGGAAGACAGCACCCACCAATGTAATGCGGCTTTGAACCGTGCTCAGATATTTCTGAGTCGGTGCGCCAGTCAACACACCAGGGACACTGGCTCCAACTTTTTTCAAGTTCTCACCGTAATTCTGCTGGTCGAACAACACGGTTGTATAGAAGAAAGTAAAGATCACAACCATGAAGAAATAAATCGTCCAGTAACCCCAATTGCTGGTGCCAGTAGCGCCAAAGAAGTTCTGTACACCGAGGAAGAAATCGGCAACTGCCTGATTTTCATTCTGGGTAAAGTAACTGGCGATGATCGCAGGGAACTGCAAAATAGCACTGGCAAAGATCAAGGGGATCATGCCTGAGAGATTGACCATCAACGGCATGGTGCCCTTCACAGGCATGGACATGCGGTTCCCCACTCGGCGACCAGGGTACATCACCGGCACATTGCGGCGTCCTTGTTGGACGTACACAATCGCGAGAACGGTGAGCACAATAATCACGATAGTAAGGGTCAGCATGATCCAACGGTTCGCTTCATCAGCAAGCAGAGAACCAAAGTTCGCAGGGATGCGAGCCACGATACCGGCGAAAATAACAAGGGAAAGTCCCTGTCCGCGGATACCGTATTCAGAGATCAACTCACCCAACCAGATGGCAAACATGGTTCCGGCGGTCATCGCAATGAGAACCGACCACGAAGCTAATGCTGTATCCGCTTCGAACAATCCGAACGGAAGTATAGGCTGTCCAATCGCCTGAATGGAAAGGGAGTTAAAGATATTGATCTGACCGATCGCGGAAAGCGCTGCCATGGGCACCGCAAGATAGTATGTCCACTTTTCCTGCCAGCGGCGACCTTCACGAGGATCGTCTTGAATTCTCTGCTGTAGTGAAGGGATGATCGGGATCAAAAGTTGAATGATGATCTGGGCGGTAATGTATGGATAGACACCCATCGACAACAACGAGAAATTGGAAACAGTACCGCCAGAGAGCAGGTCGAGGAAGCCAAGGAAGCCTCCTGACCCGGAAGATGAATTACGGAATGCAGCGAGGATGTCATGATCCACGCCAGGAGCCGGGATATTCGCGGCAAGGCGATAGATCACCAAGATCACAAAGGTGACGATCAACTTGCGGCGAATATCTTCCGATTTCCAGAGGTAGTGCCAGCCTGAAAAGGTGGTCTTCATAAGAAGGTTCCTCGAATTAGGCGATCAATTCGACCGAGCCGCCAGCCTTTTCGATCTTGGCTTTGGCACCGGCGCTAACGCGATGAACTCGGACCTTGAGGGCGACGCTCATCTCACCGCGACCCAAAATGACCACAGGGTTGCGGGTATCACGCAGAAGATGCGCTTCAGCGAGGGACTCAGGAGTCACTTCCGCGTTGGCTTTGAAAACCTCGGCGAGCTGATCCAGATTTACTTCGTTAAATTCGACCTGATTAGGCGGGGTGAAACCTTCACCGCGCAAGAATGGCAAACGGCGGTAGAAAGGCAAGTTACCGCCCTGGCGATACAAGTGACCGCCTTCGCCGGAGCGCGCACCGGCGCCTTTGGTACCACGACCGGCAGTTTTACCCTGACCGGCAGAGATACCACGTCCAACGCGTTTTCGGTTCTTTTTCGACCCAGGATTGGGTACAAGATCGTGTAGTTTCATGTTCAACCTACTCTTCAATCTTGATCAAGTGAATGATCTTGTTCAACATGCCGCGCAAAGCAGGCGTGTCTTTGTGTTCAACAGTTTGGTGCATTCGGCGAAGACCCAACGCCTTAACGGTTGCCTTCTGGTCTTTGGTGTAACCAATGGCGCTGCGCACCAAGGTCACACGAATGCTTTTACCGGAAGTATTTTTAGGCATGCTGCTTCCTCCGTTCCCAATATGGGAGCAATTCTTCAGCGCGCTTGCCGCGGCGGGCAGCTTCGTTCGCGGGTGAACGGAGTCCGTCCAATGCATCGAAAGTTGCCATCACTACGTTGAGGACGTTCGCGCTTCCCATGGATTTGGTCAGGATGTCGCGCACGCCAGCCACTTCCAACACCGCACGGACGCCGCCTGCTGCAATAACGCCGGTACCAGCAGAAGCAGGCTTGAGGAATACTCTTGCGCCAGCCACTTTACCGAGCGACTCATGCGGGATGGTCGTTCCAGCAATGTTGACGGTGCGAATGTCCTTCCGGGCACGTTCTGAAGCCTTGCGCATCGCATCAGGCACAGCATTGGCCTTACCAACACCCATACCAATATTACCCTTCTTATCACCAATCACAACCGTCACGCGGAAGCGGAAGCGGCGACCACCCTTCACCACTTTGGCAACGCGGGCGATTTCGATCACGCGTTCTTCGAAGGCATCCTGCGATTCGTACTGTTTGTCAAATTGATTATCAGCCATTTCCATCTCCTAGAACTGCAAGCCGCCTTCGCGCGCGCCATCTGCCAGGGCCTTGATTCGCCCGGTGTAGCGGAAACCACCACGATCGAATACGACCGAGGAAATTCCCTTGGACTTCGCGCGTTCAGCAATTGCCTGACCGATGGCTTTCGCCTGTTCGATCTTCTTCATGCCTTTGACCTTTTCGCGCAGTTCTTTATCGACGGTGGAAGCGGAAACGATGGTGTTCCCATCCATATCGTCAATGATTTGAGCATAAATACCCGTAAGGCTCTTGAAAACGTTCAAGCGAGGACGTTCGGGGTTACCAAACACCTGCTTGCGAACACGCGTATGACGGCGTTCACGAGCCAGAGCACGATTCTTGTTAGCCATGGATTACTTGGCTCCTTTCCCGGCTTTACCAGCTTTGCGGCGAACCTTCTCACCGAGATAGCGTAAGCCTTTGCCATGATAGGGCTCTGGCGGGCGGACGTTACGAACGTTCGCAGCCACCTGCCCTACTAATTCCTTATCGAAGCCCGAGACCTTGATCTGACGGGTCTTCGCATCTGTTTCGAAAGCGATACCGACGGGCGGCTCGATCTTGACCGGGTGGGAGTAGCCCACGAACAAAGCCAGATTCTTGCCTTCCATTTCAGCGCGGTAACCAACGCCTTCCACTTCAAGGATGACTTCAAATCCCTTGCTCACACCATGGATCATGTTGGCGAGCACAGCGCGGGTGGTTCCATGCAGAGCGCGTTCTTCAGGGTTGTCCGAATTGCGGGCGATCTTCAACTGGTTGTCTTCCATCTTGATGCTGATCAAGCTGGAAAACTCCCGTGAAAGTTCACCCTTCGGTCCCTTGACGCGGATCTTGGAGCCGGTGAGTTCCACCTGCACGCCGCTGGGGATGTCTACAGGTAAACGACCAATGCGAGACACAATAAACCTCCTACCAAACCTTGCAGATGATCTCGCCGCCCACGCCCAACTGTCGGGCACGCGCGCCGGTCATTACACCCTTGGGGGTCGAAAGGATGGCAACGCCGATCCCGGAGAGCACCCAGGGGATATCTGATTTCTTGGTGTAGATGCGGCGACCGGGCTTGCTGACGCGCTCCAAACCGGAGATGACTGCACGTCGCTGGCGGCGTTCGCCCACATATTTAATCTTGAGGCGCATTACTTTCTGCGCTTCAGTTTCGCCATCAACTACTTCGAAACCTTCGAGGAAACCTTCTTCCTTGAGTATCTTGGCAATTTCAAGCTTCATCTTGGAACTCGGCAAAGCAACCTGGGCATGGCCCGCCATTACGGCGTTGCGGATGCGAGTTAACATATCGGCAATTGGATCAGTGAATGACATGATTTACCTCCAACCCGGTTCTACCAGGACGCCTTTACGACGCCGGGGATCTGTCCCTTCAACGCCAATTCACGGAAACAAATACGGCACAAGCCAAAGCGGCGGATGTATCCGCGGGGTCGTCCGCAGCGCTGGCAGCGATTTCTCACCTGCACAGCATGGCGGCGGCGCAATTCACGATATTGCATACATTTCTTTGCCATACCTTACGCTTCCTTCTTGCCGCTGAACGGCATACCGAGCTGTCTTAATAAAGCGCGGGCTTCATCATCATTCTTGGCACTCGTCACAATCGTGATTTCCATACCGCGCAATTTATCGATTTTGTCGTACTCGATCTCAGGGAAGACCAACTGGTCCTTGAGACCAAGCGTGTAGTTTCCACGACCGTCGAACGCGTTCGGGGAGATCCCACGGAAATCGCGCACGCGCGGCAGTGCAATATTCACGAGGCGATCAAAGAACGCCCACATGCGGGGACCACGAAGGGTCACCTTGGTACCGATCAAACGGCCTTCGCGCAACTTGAAGTTCGCAATACTTTTGCGAGCCTTGGTTTGCACAGGCTTCTGCCCAGTGATGGCGGTCAGATCGGTCACAGCGGCTTCGAGTGCTTTGGGGTTATCCAATGCTTCACCGAGACCAATGTTGACGACGATCTTTTCCAACCGCGGAACCTGCATGACATTCTTGAAACCGAATGACTTCAGCAGAGCCGGGGCTACTTCCTTGTTATAACGTTCCTGCATTCTATTCATGTTTTATAGCTCCGGTGCCTAGTCAATCGTGGCCTGACAATTTTTGCAAACACGATGAGCGCCTTCCTCGTCGCGCTGGACACCCACGCGGGTGGCTTCGCTGCACTTCGGACAAACGAGCATCACATTGGAAATATTAATAGGACCTTCGAATTGAACGCGGCCAGGGTTCATCTGGCGGTTGCCAGCTTGTACCTGCTTCTGGTGCTTGGTACGGATGTTGACACCCTGCACCACCACACGGCGTTCGTCAAGGATCACATTGATGACTTCACCGCGCTTGCCTTTATCTTCGAGACGGCCGCTGATCACTTCGACGGTATCACCTTTTCGAATCTTAACTTTCATTCTCAGCTCCTACAGCACTTCCGGGGCAAGCGACACGATCTTCATGTAGCCCATATCGCGCAATTCGCGCGCCACAGGTCCGAAGATACGCGTGCCCCTCGGGTTTTCGCCATCTGCATCGAGGATAACAGCAGCGTTATCGTCAAAGCGGATGTACGAGCCGTCTTCGCGGCGCCATTCCTTGGTGCAGCGCACGATCACGGCCTTCACAACTTCGCTCTTTTTCACAGAGCCTTGTGGAGCAGCAGCCTTGACGGTCGCCACCACCACATCACCAATTGCACCATATTTGCGTCTGGATCCACCCATCACATGGATGACGAGTAGTTCGCGGGCACCGGTGTTATCGGCAACCTTCAAACGAGATTCATGCTGGATCATGGCTTATTCTCCTACGCCCTGATCGGCGGTGCGGACTTCACGTTTCACCACGGATTCAACCACCCAACGTTTCTCGCGAGACAACGGGCGGGATTCCACGATGCGGACTTCATCACCGATCTGGCAGCCGATCTCATCGTGAGCTTTCACACGCATGCTAGAGAACACAACCTTCTTATAAAGAGGGTGGCGATACTTGCGAGTGATCTCAACGACGACCGTTTTGGTCATTTTGTTGCTGGTGACAACACCAGTTATACGACGACGATTGTTCATTTTGCACCTTCCACTGCAGCGTTCTTGAGCATTTCAGCCAGAATGGTTTCCATCCGGGCAATATCCTTGCGGAGGATGTTCAAGCGGCTGGTATCGGTCAACTGACCACTCACCTGCTGGAAGCGCAGTTTCATCAATTCATCGCGCGCATCGGAAATCTTTGTGCGGATTTCCTCAGGACCCAGCTTGCGAATTTCTGCGGTTTTCATAGCCTTCATGACTATTCTCCTCCCGCGTGGCGAGCCACAACTTTGGTCTTGATGGAGAATTTGTACTGAGCAGCACGCAAAGCAGCAATTGCGATTTCAGCAGAAAGACCACTGACTTCAAACATAATGCGCCCAGGTTTCACCACAGCGACGTAGTACTCCACATTACCTTTACCGGAACCCATACGAGTCTCGGGTGGTTTGTGAGTGAACGGCTTCGCAGGGAAAATGCGGATCCAGATCTTACCGCGGCGTTTCATTTCGCGGACGATCGAGCGGCGAGCCGCTTCAATTTGACGAGCTGTGATCCAGCCCGGTTCCAGCGCCTGCAGACCGAATTCGCCGAAGGAGATCTCCGCACCGCGGAGAGCCTTACCTCGCATACGACCACGCATCTGCTTGCGCCACTTTACACGTTTAGGCATCAACATAGCAATAACCTCATCTCAAGCGACGCAGCGACTACTCGCTGACGTACACGCCTTCCGTCGCTTCGGTTTTTTCTTCAACTTCAGGTTTCACCTCGCCCTTGTAGATCCACACCTTCACGCCGATCTGACCATAAGTGGTCAGGGCTTCGTCGGTGGCGAAATCAAGGTTGGCGCGCAGGGTTTGCAGAGGCACACGACCTTCGCGGAGCCAAACATCGCGAGACATTTCAGCACCACCCAAGCGGCCGCCAACAAGGATTTTGATACCTTCGGCACCTTGCTTCATGGCTTGCTGAATGGCGCGCTTCATGGCGCGGCGATACGCGATACGGCGTTCGAGCTGGTCAGCAATGTTCTTGGCAACCAGTTTTGCGTCGAGGTCAGGATTCGAGATCTCTTTGATGTCTAATTCGATCTTCTTGCCAACCAACGCTTCGAGCGCAGTGCGGATCTTCTTGACGCCTTCACCCTTGCGACCAATCAAAATACCAGGCTTGGCAGTATGAATGGCGATGCGAATTTTGCCAGGAGTGCGCTCCACATCAACATGGGAGATACCTGCCTTGCCATCGCGGATCGCATCAGGAAGTTCCTTGCGCAGTACGCGGACTTTTTCGTTAGCAGCAGCGCCGCCCTTGGAAAGCTTGCCAATCAACAAACCACGAATGGCAAAGTCCTGGTGCAACTGCTGGCGATATGTGCTTCCCTCAGCGAACCAACGGCCGCCCCACGGCTGATTGATTCCGAGACGAAAACCAACGGGATGTACTTTTCGACCCATATAATCTCCTTATGCTCCACGCTCGCGCAAAATAACCGTTACATGAGAACTGCGGCGCAACAGCGGCTTGAAACGACCGCGGGCGCCGAAGCGTCGCCACTTGCGGGTCGGAGCTTCGTCTGCAGTGATCTTGGCAACGACCAGGTCGTCGCGGCTGACACCGAAGTTTTCTTCAGCATTTGCCACAGCGGAGGCAACCAGCTTGTAAACAGGGCCAGCGGCGCGCTTGTTCACAAATTTAAGGATCTCCAACGCTTCAATGGCGCTTTTGCCGCGGACCACGTCAATAACGGCGCGGACCTTCTGCGCGGACTGAGGGAGAAAACGAACGTGAGCTTGAATATCAGTCATGTCGTTCTCCTTACGCAGCCTTCTCGGCGGCTTGGTGTCCGCGGAATGTGCGTGTTGGGGCGAATTCGCCCAAGCGGTGACCGACCATGTTTTCCGTAATATAGATCGGTACATGGCGGCGGCCGTCGTGAACTGCGATTGTGTGACCCACCATCTGGGGGAAGATCACAGAAGCGCGGCTCCAGGTGCGAACCACCTTCTTCTCTTTTTTCTGATTCATGGCTTCGATACGCTTGAGCAATTTTGCTTCAATGTACGGGCCTTTTTTCAATGATCGTGACATATCTGCTTACCTCATCTACTAGCGGTTCGTCTTGCTGCGACGACGCACAATGTACTGATCCGTCTTCTTATTAAGGCGGGTCTTCTTACCAAGGGTGGGCTTACCCCAGGGAGACTTAGGACCGGGAAGACCAACCGGCTGGCGGCCTTCACCACCACCGTGTGGATGGTCGCGGGGACTCATGGCTGTACCGCGAACCGTCGGACGGATGCCGAGGTGGCGCTTGCGACCGGCTTTACCAAGTTTGACATTGCCGTGATCGAGATTACCGACCTGGCCTATGGTCGCGTAACAAACCTGGTGGATGAGACGAACCTCACCGGATGGCATACGTATCTGGGCAAAATCGCCTTCTTTCGCAAGCAATTGCGCAGCGCCGCCTGCCGAACGGACCATCTGTCCGCCCTTACCGGGCTTTATCTCAATATTATGAATAAGAGTACCGACCGGAATATTGCTGATCGGCAGTGAATTGCCAGAACGAATCTCAGCGTTTGGACCAGACATGACAGTGTCGCCAACTTTCAGGTCAACAGGAGAGACGATATAGCGTTTTTCGCCGTCCGCATAATGCAGAAGAGCAAGACGGGCAGTGCGGTTCGGATCGTATTCGATCGCCGCAACCTTTGCAGGAATTCCGAGCTTTTCGCGCTTGAAATCCACCATACGGATGTAGCGACGAGCGCCACCGCCACGATGACGGACGGTCACCCGTCCATAGGCATTGCGGCCGCCAGAGCGCTTCTTAATGACGAGCAGCGAGCGTTCCGGTGTGGACTTGGTGATTTCCTCAAAGGTATAACCGGTCATGTCGCGCATGCCGGGGGTAATTGGTTTGTACTTTTTGACGGCCATTATTGCACCCCTTCAAAGATCTCGAGGGGTTTGCTTCCCTCGGCAAGGGTAACGATCGCCTTCTTGAAAGCGGGACGACGAATAACAATGCGGCGAGATCGGCCGCGGCGTCCGCGCTTCGCAGGGGCGTTGACAATATTCACGCGCGCCACGGTGACATCGAAGAGGGTTTCAACCGCATCTTTCACAGCAGTACGGGTGGCGTTGGTGTTCACAACGAACACATAATGACCCAGCTTGCTGGATTGGGCGTTAGATTTCTCGGTCACCAGTGGGCGGACGAGGACATTATAAAGATCGCTCATGTCTCTCTCCTATCCTAGGTGCGCAACGAGCGCATCGATCGTTTTGACTGGCAAAACGACTTTATCAAAATTAAGGATGTCACGCACATTCAAGTAGCTAGCGAGCAGCACCTTGGCACTCTCGATATTACTTGCACTGCGCATCACCAAATCGTAATTCTGGTCCTTGATGGGCATCAACACCAAAGCGGTGGAGGTACCAACCAAATTACCCAATGCCTGAGCCACGAGCTTGGTCTTGGGCTCATCGAAGTTGAGTTCGTCAACAATGACGAGGGAAGCTTCTGAAGCCTTCACAGACAAAGCCGAGCGGAGAGCCGCCTGGCGCATCTTCTTGGGCATGCGAAGTTCATAGCTGCGAGGATGCGGGGTGTGGATACGACCACCGCCGACCCACTGCGCTGCGCGCCTTGAACCCTGACGGGCACGGCCGGTTCCCTTTTGCTTCCAAGGCTTACGACCACCGCCGCGAACTTCACTACGGACCTTCGTATCATGCGTACCAAGACGGGCATTCGCCATCTGGCGAGTGTATGCCTGGTGCATGAGATCTACATTTACAGGGGCTTCAAACAGATTCGCGGGAAGTTCGATCTCGCGTACCTTGTTGCCCTTCAAATCAAGAACATCTACTTTCATGGTATTCTCGCTCCGATTTCCTGCGCGCCTTACTGCTTGCGCGACTCCTTGATCATGACGAGGCTCCCCTTGCCACCGGGAACAGCGCCATTGATGGCAATCAGATTGCGTTCCGGATCAACCATCACGACCTTGATATTCTGCGCGGTCACGCGATCCACGCCCATATGACCAGCGCCGCGGGAACCCTTATAAACACGACCTGGCGTAGTGCCGGAGCCGCGTGAACCGGGTGCACGGTTGCGATCTGACGTACCGTGGGTAGCGTTCATACCATGGAAGTGGTAGCGCTTCACACCGCCAGCAAAACCTTTACCCTTGCTGATACCAATCACATCCACACGCTCGCCAACGGCAAAAGCGTCGCCGACAGTAACTTTGTCGCCGACCTTCAAACCATGTTCTTTGGCTCGGAATTCGCGGATGTAACGCAGAGGGGTAATTTCATTGGCTTTCAAATGCCCAACCTGCCCCTGTGTGAGGCGTTTGGGATTTGTTTCGCCAAAGCCCAGTTGTACTGAAGAATACCCTTCCTTCTCAGCAGTACGGACCTGGGTAACAAAACAAGGCCCAGCTTCGATGAGGGTTACCGCATAGGCAACGCCTTGCTCATCGAAGATCTGGGTCATGCCGATCTTTCGACCTATCAGCCCTTTCAACATGCTCAATTTTCTCCTTTTCAAGATATTGACGAGACTGCCAGTCGGGGCAACGACCGCATCATCTCCGTGCGGCACAGTCAGTTGGTTTGCGAGGCGAACCCTTTGTTCGCGCGCAAACCAACTCTTGCGCCGTCTCTAACGTACCGTAATTATGGGAATTCCCATAATTACGTGTTATTCAACTAGATTTTGATTTCGATATCAACACCAGCGGGCAAATTAAGCCGCATCAACATGTCGATTGTCTTCGAGTCAGGATCCAACACATCGATCAAGCGATTGTGAGTTCGGATCTCGAAATGCTCATGGGAATCCTTGTCAATGAAGGAAGAGCGCCGTATTGTATAGCGTTCTTTCTTGCTTGGCAAGGGTACGGGACCAACAACATGGGCGCCCGTGCGTTCAGCAGTCTCGACAATTCGCTTGGCGGATTGGTCGAGAACGCGATGATCGTAAGCCTTGAGGCGGATGCGAATTTTCTGTTTAGCCATTTCTCTCCGCCTTACGCAATGATCTTGGTGACGACACCCGCGCCGACGGTGAGACCGCCTTCACGA
>VFQT010000911.1_pt1 | contig 39245 bp, 27 predicted proteins | sample 3512381 | NCBI WGS metagenome assembly VFQT01 (sample SAMN10412376, study PRJNA504923) | tailings metagenome | isolation source: Relicate 2 Philex TSF3 active mining site | place: Philippines: Tuba, Benguet | collected 2017-08-29 | reverse complement strand
GCGGAATGAGCGAACGAATATCGATCTTTCGTGACACTCGCCACCTGCAGATTCTTGCTGTGCTGATCGCGGCTGCAGGAGCAGGTGCGTTTTGGGTTCGAGGGCAGCTGGTGCCGCCAGACTGGGGCAAATCCGGACCGTACCGGGAGTCTGCTCTTGCTCAGATTGCTTCGGATCCTCATATCCTGACGGCAGACGACAAATGTCTGAAGTGTCATCAGAGCGTGCATGAGGAACGCAAGGATTCTCCCCACGTTGCTGTACGCTGCATGCACTGCCATGGCAACGGGCACGAGCATATGAAGGTTGCCGAAAAGGGTGACTACAAGAAACCGGAAACTCCCGCCGCATGGGACAACAAGTTCCCCAGCAAAGTGGATTTGTTTGTGACGAAAGACCGAGCCATCTGTCTTTCCTGTCATATGAAGGTTCTGGGAATGCCGGAATCATTCAAGAGTATTGATGTTGCAAAGCACCTTGAAGAACAGGGGGCAGAGAACGTCGCCAGTCCGGAAGTCTGTTTTGAATGTCATACCGGGCACAGTCCAGGAATCGAATAGAGCGTCTTTGAAACATCGCTGAAGTTCAGTCGAGCTGCCAGAATTGTCGAGCAGAAATCAGTCGGAGTCATCACGATGAATTCTCTTTTGAGTATCCTTGGACAGTCAGCATCCGGCGGCTGTGGTTCCTGCGGGAGCGAAGGTGGCTGCTGTCAGTCTTCCGGAAATGCGCATGGTCATCATTCTCATGGCCACCATTCCCACAGTCATCAGGGAGGCTGCTGTTCGCAGTCGCCTGCAAGCGCCCGGTCGGATGAAACTCGACGCGGTTTCATCGAGCGAGCGACCACACTGGTGCTCGGTTCGTTTACGCTGACCCTGCTTCCGATGATGAGCGGCGACGAGAAAAAGGAAGAGTCGTCACAGGCTCCTGCAGCACCACCGGAAAATACCGCCGCTCCTCCGGACCCTGCGGCAGCAGCAAAGGGTGTGCTGTATGGATTCCTGATTGATACGGAAAAATGCACGGGTGCTGGAAAGTGTCTGACCGCGTGCCGGGAAGAGAATCGAGTCCCCGAAGGATATTCTCGGACGTGGGTCGAGCGTTACACGCATTTTCGTGATGGTCGAGTTCAAGTGGACCTGGTTCCCGAGACCGGGTTTTACGGCTCAACGGTTCCTCAGTACGACCCGGCTGAAGTTGCAAAGAGCTACTTTGTTCCGAAGCTCTGTAATCAGTGTGTCGATGCACCGTGCAATCAGGTCTGTCCCGTTCATGCGTCGATCACTTCACCTGAAGGCGTTGAGCTGGTGGACCCGGATCGATGTATCGGGTGCGGATACTGCGTGCAGGCTTGTCCGTACGGCATGCGATTCATGAATCCGGAAACGAACAACGCGGACAAGTGCACCTGGTGTTACCACCGAATCACGAAGAACGAACAACCTGCCTGTGTCGAGGCCTGTCCAACGGGAGCCCGAGTTTTCGGGCGGCTTGATGATCCAGAGAGCGAGCTCAGCAAGCGACTTGCCTCCGTTCGAACTCAGGTCCTGAAAGAGCACCTCGGAACCGACCCCAAGCTCTTCTACACCAGCCTGTCTGATGAGGTGATCTGATGGAACCGCAATTCGTCTTCCCCAATGACTGGCATGTGGCGTGGAGCATCATGATTGTGCTCTACCCTTACATCACAGGGCTTGTCGCCGGAGCCTTTGTGGTTTCGGCACTCTATCACGTGTTTCATGACAACAGTCTGAAGCCTGTGTCCCGACTGGCGATGGTCACTGCCCTGTGTTTCTGTTCGTGTGCGACGCTGCCGCTGCTGCTGCATCTGCATCAGCCGACAAGAGCATTCAACATCATGATTACTCCCAGCAGCACATCCGCAATGGCGGGCTTCGGTTTCATCTACAACCTCTACATGCTGCTGCTGGTGGTTGAAGTGTGGCTGATCTTCCGTCCCGAAATTGTCGCTGCAGCTCAGACTTCGACAGGGATCAAAGGCCTTGTTACCAAAGTTCTTTCCCTGGGCATCAAAGAGATCACGCCGGGAGCCCGCGCGGTGGACAACTGGGTGATCCGGGTGCTGGCGATCATTGGCATTCCGGCAGCCTGCATACTTCACGGCTACGTCGGATTCCTGTTTGGCGGGATCAAGGCGAATCCGTGGTGGTCAACAGCCATGATGCCTGTCATCTTTCTCGTTTCTGCCGTCGTTTCCGGAATTGCAGCGCTGTTGCTGTTTTACCTGATCACGGGACGAGGACACTCGAAGGAAGAACGTGCGGAGTGCATGTACTCGCTGACCCGTTATCTCTGGATCGCGCTGATTGCTGCCTTTGCACTGGAAATGCTGGAACTACTCCACATGGCCTACGAAGGCAGTTCGGACTGGCATGTGATCTGGCATCTGCTGACACATCCTCTGCGACTTTCCTATGGTGTTCTTCAGGTGGGCGTGGGCTCGCTGGTTCCGCTGCTCCTGCTGCCACTTGCACTGCTTATGAAACGCTGGCCTCGACTGATGATGACGGTGAGCGCGCTGGCCAGTCTGCTTGTTCTGGTTCAGGTGTTCGCGATGCGATGGAATGTTGTGATCGGCGGGCAGCTGTTTTCAAAGAGCCATCGAGGATTCGTTACGTATCCTCTGGAGCCCATGGGTCGCGAAGGCCTGATTGCGGCAATTGTGGTGCTGGTCCTGCCTGTCGTGCTGCTGCTTGTGGCATCAAAAGTCCTGCCGGTCTACGAAGAGAAGACCGCTCACTAGTCGAAGTGCCCTTTGCCAAATGAAGCGGGAGTTTCGCTGTTTCCGGCGAAACTCCCGTCTTCTTTTTCGGCGGCCTCAAGCCGCGTCTGAATTGGTCGCCCTTGCGATTACTTTGCATCGGTGCCTGGTTCGGATTGAGCCTTTTCCGGATCTGCTTTGCCGGGTGTGGCCTCTGCTGGTGTCGTGGTTTGTGTTCCGTCCGCTGACCCACCAGGGTTAGTCGTCTTGAGGGGTTCTACAGATCCACTGCCTGCGATGGACTTCTTGATTTCCGGCTGACCTGCGTATTGAACGTCGCCGCTGCCGGCAATGTTGAGTGACAGCATGCTGCTGGCATTCACCTTTGAGGATCCTGAACCGGCGATTCGCACTTCAACGTCTTCAGCCGGCACTGCAACGGAATCCCAGTCACCGCTGCCACTTGTGACCAGCACAAGCTTCCTGCAACTTCCGGTCAAAACGACTGTACCCGCCCCGGCGACAGACCCACTGAAAGATTCAGAGGCGAGGCCGACGGTCAATTCTCCGGAACCGGCGATGGCGAGATTCGTTTCAGGGCCAGTCAATTCTTCTATCGATCCTTCGACGGATCCGGCAGTTTGGACTGACGAAAGTGCTGGAGTAACAACGGTCAGCGTCGTTTCGGAATGCGGTGCGATGTTCTTTTCGGAACGGACCACAAGGACGCCGTCTTTAATCTCAGTCGTCACCAGACTCTGCAGGTTGTCATCAATCGCCAGCTCAATTGAAGGCTCCGCGCCTTTCTTTACCACCAGGCGAGTCGGTATCGCCACTTCCAGTTTTGTGAACTCGCCTGCTTTGCGAGTTTCCGTGACGAGCTTTCCGGACCCGGGAATGGCGGGTTCCATTGCCACGCAGCCAGTCAGAATCAACGAAAACATCAGAAGTGCACAGGAACGAAACATCGAATACCTCACACAGCTCGAGAAGGCGGCAAAGACCGCGAAAACACGATAGGAGCGTGCTTCGCTGCCGAACTCACAATCCTGGCCGAAACCTCGAGGATTTCAACCGCCTTCGCTATTGTGGCGTTGGCTTGTCGGCCCTGTGAGTCAGTTGGGTCGCACGCAGCCGGCTGAGCGGCTGATACTCGCAGGAAAGTTCGCCCGGTGGCTGGTCGCATCGAAGCAGCACATAGCTTCCGGACCGAAACACGGGTGTCTGATTCCAGGGGAACGGCAAAGTCGCGGCACTTGCTGAAATCTCATCTGGCAACAGACGTTCATCTGAAGGAGTCTCTTCCCAGCCATCCTCCTGAAGGTCAGCCAGCACGTAGTCAACACCGGCAGTCTCCACGGCCTTCAGCATTTCCTGACGTCTTGCCGGAAAACACCGCGCCAGCGCGTCGAGGTACACAAACCGAGTGGGCGGCATCTGATGGAGCCCCGGATAAACGTGAATCAGATTGCCGCTATAGGCCATCAGACGCTGAGGCTTCAGGCCAGAATACTGCACGTGCTCCATCATCCGGGACAGTTCCGTCCAGCGTGGAAATGGTGTTTGCGAAATCGCGTCACGAGTTTCATCATCGATGCGGCCCGATGACAGTGCGGCAACACACGACCTCCATGCCTGAATTCGCTCGCTTTGCATCAGCGATGATCCCGGGACCGCTATGACCAGCCAGCACAGCACTGCACTGCTGACCAGACAGGCGGGGCGAGCACAAATTCTGCCTGCTGAAAATCGGATTCCCGCGGCGACAGGGATCAACGCCTGAAGGCAGACACTGATCGCCAGGATCATCGCAGGCACATAGACGTAGTCGAACAGCTGTTGAAACAAGAGGCACTGGACCATCCAGCCGGCATACATCGAACGCAGAACGATGACCTGCGGAGATGTTGACGGCGCAAGAACGGCTGCATTTCCTGACCGTTTCAGCAGCTGAGTTCCCCCGCGAATGAGCGTTGCGATACACAGCGATGCGGCTGGCAGATGCAGCACAATCCACGGAGAAAACCTTTGAACATGTGCCAGCAGTCGATCCATTGTCCAGCGACTGCGGCCGGACTGGTAGTAATCTCCATTCCATTCGAACATCATCGTTGTGAAGGCACTCCAGCAACCATTCTGCATCATCCAGAGGATTCCTGCTGCTCCCGTGGCAACGCCGCCCAGCAGCACAATCACGGACTCAAGCAGCCACAGACGAACGCCGCCGGTATTCTTCGGCGCAGCAAGAATGACGAAGAGTGCAGGAACCGCAACAAAGGGTTTGAGCCAGAAGGCGCTGGCCCAGAAAACACCCTCGCCAAAAGCGTTCATGATCCTTGCGGTCAGCGACATGCCTCGCGATTCCGTTCTTGCCAGTCGCAGTAAGACCGCGGCAAGACACGGTAGCAGCATCCAGGTATCTCGCTGGCAATGACACCATTCTGAAGTGCTGAGATAGAATGTTCCGATCAGCAGCACCAGGGAATATCGAAGGACTCGGCGGCCGGAGTCTTCCTCAAGCTCGGCCAGCCATGAGGAAGTACAGGGGACGATCACGTGGCTCAGGATCAGCGAGATCCCGGCGACAACGCCCAGATCAAAGATTCGAAGAACCAGCGGCGACCAGCCAAACAGGAAGCGAAGTCCTGCTTGAATCCAGACGACTCCGGGAAGATTGGGTTCAACGATATCGCGATACAGGATCCCGTCTTCCAGCATCAGCCGAGCCTGCAGGTCGTACAGCACCGTATCCGGCGTCAGTGTTTGCTGTAGAAACAGCGGCACCTGACTCAGTGTGAGCATCAGCAGGCAAATCTGAATGAGACGAATTCGCAGCATGATCAGCCTGGTCGGTCGAACAGTGTTTCGTGTAAACCGTTCGAAGCAAGGGGAATGTCAGACCTTGCCGGAAGCCTAGTTCACAGAATCCTGGCGAACTTTGCCGACCATGGCGGATCGATGATTTGTGGACAAATCCTGCCGGGCTTTTTGAAATCCTTGCGAGGATGATGACCCTGCAGACGTCAGAATCGTTACAATCCAGCCGGAAGAGTCTTGATGATACGGTGAATGTGCGACACACTTTTTGCTGATGTCACCGGAGTCTTTTCCACCCCCTGCACTTCCTTCGACAATTCCGGATTCAATGCCATGCTTCGAATTCGATCAGTGATGTGTGTTGCGGTTCTTTTCGCAGTGTCCAACGTCTGCACCAGCGATGCTGTGGCACAGCAAAAAGGTGCGGCTCAGAAGCAGGACGCAAAAAAAACGGGCGACAAGGACACCAAGACAGCTGACCCAAAGAATGCCGCGAAAACCAATTCATCGAAAGATGGTGTTCATGAATTAACGCTCACGGCAAGTGACGGCTGGCAGCTGGCGGCGACGTACTTCGAGTCAACTGCCGGGAAAGAGTCTCCCTGTGCAATTCTTCTGACAAGTACAGAAGGTTCTGAAAAGAAGGATGCAAGGAACCGAAGAGTATGGCAACCCACGGCGACCGTTCTGCAGAAGGCTGGATTCGCTGTCATGGCTGTGGACCTTCGGAAGCACGGCGACAGCATTCCGACTCTGGCCAGCGGCGAAGCAGCGGCTCTGAAGATGGGCAACGCTGATTATCCGATGATGGCAACATCTGACCTGGAAGCCGCAAAGGCCTTTCTGATGGATCAGCATCGGGCCGAGAAGTTGAACATTCGAAAACTGGCGATCGTATCGATGGGAGCCAGTTCAATGGTTGCTGCGACCTACGCCATCGCCGACTGGGCAAAAGAACCGTATCCGGATGCCCCGGTTCTGGATGCACGCACGCCACGAGGCCAGGACGTCCAGTCTCTGGTGATGTATTCCCCGACGACCAACGTTCGAGGGATCGTTTCGACCAACATTCTGAAGACTCTGAAGGCGCTTCCTGTTTCTATTTACATCGTTGCGGCCAAAGACGAAAAGGAAGATGCTCGCCAGGCGGAGAAACTCTTCAAGGCGATTGAACTGAAGGGTGACCAGTACAAAGATTCTCGCAAGATGACGCTCAGTCCAGGAACAACTCATGCCGAGGCCTATCTGGATGGTCGACTTGCAGATGTGACCAACAAGGACCTTCTGGACTTCCTCACAAAGAACGTGAAGGAACTGGATGCTCCGTGGCGTGATCGAACCGACCGTCGAACAAAGTAAATCTCTGCAGTTGAGACAGATTTCCTGAGGAGCTTGCCATGAGCAGGACAGTTTTCTTCACGACAACTGCCCTGCTCTTTCTTTGCGCTGCCACAACACGATGGACGTCGGGTGCGCTGGTCTTTGATGAGAACGGCCAATCATCAAAGGGAAGTAATCGGCCACAGGTCATCGATGCGAACTTTGTCGAGCAAACTCTTCGGCCAGCATTTCTGAAGCAGTGTTCTAAGTGCCACGGCCCAACTGTTCAGAAGGCGGGACTGCGCCTTGATGTGCGTTCCGGCGTGTTCAAAGGCGGTGATTCAGGCCCCGTGATTGTGCCGGGGCAGGCGGAGCAAAGTGAGTTGCTGCGTCGACTTACCAGCCAGGAGGCGGGCGAACAAATGCCGCCCGAGGGACCGCGAGTTTCCGAAGTCCTGGTCCAGCAAATCCGGGAGTGGATCAGCGCGGGGGCCAAGTGGGAAGAATCAGAGTACGACCGTGAGAATTCGAGGGACCGTCGGCTGGAACATTGGGCATGGCAGCCGCTGGCCAGCGTTGACATTCCCGAAGTTCGTGACGTCCTGCCAGACACTTCCGACAGCGAAGCCAGCACAACGACAGCCATTGATCGGTTTATCGGTGAAGAACTGCAGGCGAACTCGCTGCGATTTTCTCCGCGCGCGGATCGCCGGACGCTGATTCGTCGGCTCAGCTTTGATCTGCTGGGATTGCCACCATCTCCTGACGACGTCGCTCAGTTTGAAGCGGACGATTCACCGGATGCATGGGCTCGGCTGATCGATCGCATGCTGGATTCACCGGCCTATGGCGAACGCTGGGCCAGGCATTGGCTGGATATTGCTCACTACGCGGATACCCACGGATTTGAACGTGACCAGCGGCGAGATAACGCGTGGCATTATCGCGACTGGGTCATTCGATCGCTGAATCAGGATCTTCCGTACGATGAATTCCTGCGGCGACAGATCGCCGGAGATGTGATGTCGCCGGACGATCCGGAGTTCGTGATTGCAACAGGGTTTCTGGCGGCCGGTCCCTGGGACTTTGTCGGTCAGGCGGAAACTCCCAGTCCCGTTCTAAAGCGACTCGCGCGAGCCGACGATCTGGACGACATGGTGACTCAGGTGATGACCGCAGCGTGCGGAGTCACCGTCAACTGTGCGCGGTGCCATGATCACAAACTCGATCCGATCTCGCAGCAGGAATATTATTCGCTGTGGTCAGTGTTCTCCGGCGTTCGACGTGGAGATCGCGTGGTGTCCCCCGCTGAAGAACAGCGAGTTGCCGCAAGACGGGGAACACTGAAAGGCGAAATTGAGTCGCTTCGAAAGAATCGCCGCGAACTGTCCGGGGCCGGATGGAGTCTTGCGGACCTGATCGGCAAAGGTGATGGAAGCGGAAGCGGTCAGAAGGGACTCGCCATTGATCTGCTCACGGGCAAGTCGACGGATGCACGACGCGGGTTTCTTGAGAACGCCGCGGTCAATCGATTCACGAAGTCAGACGTGCGATTTGTCGATGGCGTCTTCATACCCGATGGCGGCACTGGGCCGGTCACGATCAGTTCGACGGGGCTGACCGTGAATGATCTTCCGGATTCCGGAGGTCAGGCGTGGGATTCCATCCGCAACGGCCCGGTGAACTCGCAGTTCTCCACGGAGCTGGGTGGAACCGACTTCGGAACTGGTGATCACTCGCTGCTGTCACTTCACGCAAATTGCGGCATCACGTTTGACCTCGCGGCCCTGCGCGAAGCGGGCCTGCCTCCTGATGCCACGCTGAACGCGCAAGCCGGTTACTTTGGCCAGACGCCTCGAAGCGGAGCAAGCCTGTTTGTCTGTGTTGATGGAAAGAACGTCTGGCACAAGGAAGGATTGGGACGAGATGACGGATTGCATACGATCTCGATTCCCATTCCAGCCGATGCCCGCTTCCTCACATTCATTACGCTCGATCATGGAAACGGAATTGGCCACGACCAGATCTGCCTGGCCGATGCGAATCTGACAACGGGGCGTTCGCTGGGCGACGCAGATAGGGCCAAAATTTCGCGGCTTGATGAGCAGCTGCGGATTTTGGAGCAGGAACTGGCGTCGCTGAAAGAACCCGACAAAGTCTACGCGGCAGTTCCGGGGACGCCGGAAGAAGTTCGCGTGCAGCGTCGAGGCAATCCGGAAGATCCTGCTGAGCTTGTTGGTCCGGGGGCACTGGCATGTCTCACGGCGCTTGAAGCCCGGTTTGGTGATACAACGATGCCTGAAGGTGAACGCCGCAAAGCGCTGGCGGAGTGGATTACATCGCCAGATAATCCGCTTACGGCCCGTGTCATCGTGAATCGGCTCTGGCAGCACCACTTCGGTGCAGGCATCGTCGAAACACCTGGAGATTTTGGCATTGGCGGGAGCCTGCCGTCGCATCCACAACTGCTTGACTGGCTGGCCTCGCGACTCATTCATCACAACTGGTCACTGAAAGCGATGCATCGGGAAATCTGCCTGAGCCATGCGTATCAACAGCAGTCTGCCCCTGAGGACACAGAGACCGTTCGAAAGGCCAGAACCATGGATTCCGGCAACCGCCTGCTCTGGCGTCAGAATGCTCGCCGTGTTGACGCGGAGACGCTTCGGGATTCTGTTCTGGCGGTCAGTGGAAAGCTGAACTCGGAAATGTACGGTCCTGGCTTCCGGGACTTCGACTACCGCGAGGAGTATGCTCCTGTTTATCGATACATCACCGCGGACTCAAAGGACCTCTGGCGTCGGTCGATTTATCGTTTTGTTGTTCGCACGACACCGGATCCGTTCATGTCAACGCTCGACTGCCCGAACCCCGCCAACCTGACTCCCCGAAGAAACGTCACCACCACGGCACTGCAGGCACTCGCCTTGATGAACAACGACTTCATGCGAAAGCAGGCTGGTTACTTTGCCGAAAGCTGTCGAGTGGACTGCGAGCAACCGGACGATCAAATTCGCCGAGCCTTTCAACTGGCTCTTTGCCGTGGTCCATCAGAAGACGAGTTCGCTGCCGCGAAAGAGCTGGTCAGCAGAAAAGATCTCACCGCACTCTGCCTCGCCCTGATTAACCTCAACGAATTTGTCTACGTCGATTAATAACAAGGCGAGCGGCTGGACGTCAGTCCTCCGTGTCCCCTCGACGAACCTACCACGAAAACCTGCGATTTCGCCCCAACGGGGCACTGACACATCAGCCTGGGGCAACGCCCCAGGAAATGTTCCCAAACACGATCGAGCCCCAAAGGGGCGAAACAATCACACACCGTGTTATCAAGACGCGTGTTTGTGTCGCCCATTCAGGGCTCCAGCTCCGATTGGAATCCCAAACCGGGGGCGTTGCCCCGGGCTGTTATGTGGATGGCCCGTTGGGCCGAAAAAGCAAGAGTCGGCCGAAAAACGCGAGAGCCAAGGTGCCATGCACCTGTGCTGACTTTCAAACCTGCGATTTCGCCCCAACGGGGCATTGACACATCAGCCTGGGGCAACGCCCCAGGTAATGTTCCCAAACACGATCGGAGCCCCAGAGGGGCGAAACAATCACACACCGTGTTATCAAGACGCGTGTTTGTGTCGCCCATTCAGGGCTCCAGGACCGATTGGAACGCAAGCCCGGGGCGTTGCCCCGGGCTGATATGTGGATGGCCCCTTGGGCCGAAAAAATCCTCTGCGTATGAACTGTTTGGCCGCGTGGGAATCAGATTCCGGTGGCGGGAAGCATTGGCTTCAGGCGGCGGATGGCCATGGCGACGTCGGAGGCTCGCTGGTCGCCTCCCGTTCGTTCTGCGCACAGCCATGATGTCGTTTCGGATTCGACGATGATTGGCAGGATGTCCAGCCAGTCGACCGCTCCGTCGCCGAAGGCCGTTTCGATGCCTCCGCCGTCGATGTCTTTCTGAGCATCGCGAAGGCGGAAGTAGCCGACGCTGCGGTAAATGTCGCGGAAGATTTTGCTGGCGGATTGTCCCGCCATCAGGCAGGTCGCGGGATCAAAGACCAGGGCGACGGGGCCCGCGGTAACTCGGGATAACAGCACAGACAGCCGCGAGACATCATAGGACGACACGATCAGCTGCAGAGTGGCTCCGTGTCGATTGGCGTGGCCTGCGAGTTCGTTCAGCACATCACACAGGAGCGAAAATTGTTCAGCTTCACTTCTCTCCCGAGTCTTTAGCAGTGGCGACGAGGATGCGAAAGAGAATGGATTCAGAAGCGAATCCACGTCCGAGTCCGTTGGAGCTGCCGTGGTCTTCACTTCTGTCACCGCTGGATCAGGTACTCGTCCCACACGAATCAGCAGTTCCGTCGTCCCCAGTCGTCGCACCAGTGACATCGCCGAACGGATTCCATCCAGCCTCTGATCCAGCTTCTCTTCGTCGCAAAGTGAATGACGAGTCGAATACATCAGCCCGGCCACTCGCAGCTGATGCTCTTCCACATAATGGCGAAGCTGACGCAGGGCCGTATCACCAAACTCCTCCGCTCGCACTTCCGTCCGCGCGTTCAATCGCAAGCCCTGAACAGGGTTCTGAGCGGCCAGTTGAATTGCCTGTCGAAGAGGCTGTCCGAAATCTTCCGTGGCGACTGCCAGTCGAAGTGCCATGAAACGATCGATCCTTGTGACTGTCCCAAAACACAAAACCACCGTGTCAGGTGGCTGCAAAGCCCTGCAGAGAATAGCTCATTTTCGCCCTTCTTGCACTGTCAGGAAACGGGCGCCTCCAGGCGTCATCACCAGAATCGAGCGTCAACGCCCGCCCGCCATGCAACGCTGTGAAGGATTCTGTAGTGGATCTCGCCAGAGATCCCGCGATTGTCGTTGGTGACAGGAACTCTGGTGAGTTCCACTACAGCTCAGAGCCCCGGAAATTCGTTGCAGAAAATCCTTCACAGCGTTGCCCGCCATGCCGGCTGCTCGAAGGCGGTTCTTCAGCAGTCACGCCATTCTACAGCAGCTAACCATGCTGTGATCGTGCGAACAGGCCTCATGGCCGTTCCTGAGAAACCACGGGGACGCTCGGAGCCCGTGGAAGAAATTCCCAGATTGCTCTGTGGCCAGATTGCCCGAATTAGTTACTATCAAACAACTAATCGCTCAGATTGAAGCGATGTGAAATAATGAACGCTGGAAAGGATATTCTGTGGCAAGGCCGCAGACCGTTTCTGATACCCAAATTCTGAACACAGCTCTGGAGTGCTTTCTGCAGCATGGTCCGGAGGTGTCGACGGAGACTATTGCTCGCCAGCTCAATGTCTCCCCGCAGGCCTTACTGAAGCGTTTCGGCACCAAGCAGAAGCTGATGATGAGCGCACTCAAGCAGGTGATGCTCAGTTCTTCCGTGCCGGAACTGCTGGCGGAGCCGGACGATCGCCCGGTGGAACAGCAACTCACCGAACTGATGCATCAGGTTTCTGTGTTCTATATCGAGATGGCTCGACGCATGTCGGTCGTTCGCTGGAAGGCCGAGGATTTTCAGGAACTGATGAAGCAATATGACGAACCTCCTCCACTTCAGAATATGAAGCTGGTCGCTGCCTGGCTGGAACGTGCCTCAGGGAAGGGGCTTATCCGCAAATGCGACTTTCGAGGGATTGCACTCATGTTGCTGACTTCTCTCCATGGAGCAGCCATGCTGACGGACATGCTCGGACAGCATCCTTCCGGACAAAGCAGTTCGGCCTATGTGAAGATGCTCGTCAGAACATTGCTACACGGAATCGGACCCAATCCGGCCCGAACATCCAAACCAAAACAGAAGACTGCCCGAGTTCGTGCGCGACAACCGGCGAATGATTCCTGATTCGGCTTCAGGCCGTATGCGGCCGTAACGCACCACGCCCAGGGTTGACACATCCATCCTCAAACCGCCTCTACATTACGTGGAACTCCGAATGAACTCTTCGCCCGGGACTGACACTGGAAAACACAGCCAGTTGCTGAACCTGATTGCCAACATTGTCGGATCGATCGGTATCCTTGGCCTTGGTGTCTTCGGACTCCTTTTCTTTGGACATCGACCGGAAGTTCCCAAAACGGCCGGAGACACTGACGCCTCAAAGCTCGCGCCGCTCGTTGATACAGTGCCGGCTGTTCTCTGGGACAAACCGTTTCATCTGGACATTGACGGGGAAGCTTCGACCTGGCGAGTCATCACAGTGGGAGCGGAGGTGACCGGCAAGATCCTGAAGAAGTCGGAAGAGTCTCGCAGCGGTGGATTTGTCAACAAGGGGGATGTCCTGTTTGAGATTGACTCGGAGAGCTATCGACTTGACGAACAGCGTCTTCTGGCACGAGTGGAACAGGCCCGCGAAGATCTCAATTCCGTCGACGTCGAAATCGGCAACACGAACTCGCTGCTGAAGCTGGCGACTGAGGATAATCGACTCCAGCAGGATCATCTGGCTCGTATCAAATCGCTGTCCGAGCGAAGGGCGACGTCGGAAACAGAAATGGACAATGCCGAGAAGCAGGAGCTGACCTCAAGGAATGCTCTTCAGATGCAGCAGAATCAACTGAGTGCCCTCCTGCAGTCTAAAAAGACGAAGCAGGCAGCGCTCCAGCTGGCTCAGGCAGAGCTGGATCGAGTGCGTCTGGATCTTCAACGGTGCCGGATCGTCGCGCCGGTGACTGGCCGCATCGTCGACGACATGCGAGAAGAAGGCGATTATGTAAAGCCCGGTGATATCCTCGTTCACATCAGCGACTCCAGCCGCATGGAAGTCAAATGCAGCCTGAAGGGCGAAGAGCTTGCGTGGATCTGGCAGCAGGGGCAGCAGACCAATCCCGCTGCGATTGAAACGTCCGAATCTCAGGTCGCAGACGGCAAGGATCGAAAAGCAGATCCTTTTCGTATGCCTCAGGTGCCCTGCGAGATCAGCTTTGAATTCGAAGGAGCGGAGACCATCTGGGAAGGCCAGTTGTCTCGCTACGAAGGCACCGGGATGGACCGGAATACTCGCATGTTTCCCTGCCGCGTAATCGTGCAGGAGCCCGAGAAGACGAGGGTCAATAATCCAACTGGCAGTCGAACCGTGTCTCCGCCCACGTTGCTGAGCGGGATGTTTGTGAACATTCGAGTGCCCATCGATTCTCCGGTGCCACTGCTGAAGATCCCTGCAGAAGCCATTCGCCCTGGCGACCAGATCTGGATCGTTCGCAACGGGGCACTCAAGACACTGCCGGTGCGACTGGTTCAGGTCGATCAGGAAACGGCCTTGGTCCGTCAGGATGCATCGGACCTGAAGCCCGGTGATCCGGTGATTGTGTCTCCTCTGGTGTCGATTCGGGAAGGAATGTCCGTAACGATTCATGACTCCGCAAAGGACTCGAACGTCGACAGCGGAGCAAAGGCCGAAGCAGGCAAGCTGAACGAGGAGACTGCGCGATGACCGGAAATGCCGTGCGATGGGCCATTCGAAACACGCCCGCGATGAACATGATCGTGATCGGGGTCCTGGTCGTTGGAAGCCTCTGCGCGTACCTGCTGCGACGCGAAGTGTTTCCTCAGTTCGAACTGGAGATCATTCTGGTCGCAGTGCCCTACCCAGGCGCGAGTCCCGATGAAGTGGAGAGTGGCATCTGCCAGAAAGTCGAAGAAGCAGTGCGTTCGGTGGATGGCATCAAGAAAGTCACGTCCGTCGCAGCCGAAGGAATGGGCAATGTCGTCATCGAAGTACGAAGCGACGTGCCTGATGTGCAGCGAGTCCTGAATGAAGTGGAGTCGCAGATCGACCGCATCCCAAGTTTTCCGGACCTCGCGGAAGAACCCGAAGTGCAGCAAGTGACCTTCCGCAACAAGGCGATCACGGTCGGCATTATTCAGGAAAACAGTGATGCCCCAGACGCAGAGCTTCAACTGCGCGAGATTACCGAACAGGTTCGAGATGACCTGTTGCTGATTCCGCAGATTTCTCAGGCGGAGATTACCGGCGAGAGAAAGTACCAGATCGATGTTGAGGTCGGCGAAAAGACGCTGCGGGAATATGGCCTGACTCTGACCGATGTCTCGCGTCGAATTCGGCAGCGAAATCTGGAACTGCCCGGAGGAACGATTCGGGATCAGGGGGAAACGTATCTTCTTCGCGGCAAAGACAAACGAGTTCTGGGAGACGAGATCGCTGCGATTCCGCTGATTACTCGTGCCGATGGCGTGGTGCTGACGGTTGGTGAGCTGGGCAAGGTTCGCGATGAGTTTGTCGATACGACGTCGATCAGCCGAATCGATGGAAAGCCCGGCCTCGCGATCGATGTGAACGCGGCGTCTCGCGAGGACCTGCTGGCCATGACGAAGGCCGTGAAGGATTACATCAAAGACCATAAATTGCCCGCCGGATATTCTTTCACCGTCTGGGGCGATTCGTCGATCGAAGTGAGCGATCGTCTGGACCTGCTTGTGCGTAACGGAATGCAGGGACTGATACTGGTCTTTGTGATTCTGTCGCTGTTTCTGGATCTGAAGCTGGCGTTCTGGGTCGCGATGGGGATTCCGATTTCGCTCCTGGGAGCCTGCGCGGTTCTGTACCAGTTCGACCAGACGCTCAACATGCTGTCGCTGTTTTCGTTCCTGATCGCTTTGGGCATCGTGGTCGATGACGCGATTGTGATCGGCGAAAACGTCTATTCCCACCGGGCCATGGGCAAGACACCGATGCAGGCCGCGATTGACGGGACCATTGAAGTAGTTCCGTCAGTATTTTCATCAGTTGCCACAACGATCTTTGCATTCGTTCCGATGTTCTTCGTGACGGGTGTGATGGGCAAGTTCTTCGCGGTCATGCCACTGGCGGTTATCGCGATTCTGACGATTTCGGTGACTGAAGCCTGCTTTGCTCTGCCGTGTCATCTGGCTCACGATTCCGGCAAGCCGTCACCGTTTACGAAGGGGTTGAATCACGGAACCAATCTCGTTCTGGACTGGTTCATCCGTTCGATCTACCAGCCTACGATAAATCTGTGCGTACGATACCCGGCAGTCACGATCAGTGCGGCGATCAGCTTCCTGCTGCTTGCGGCGACACTGGTGACAAGCGGTACTGTGCCGAGCATCTTTTTTCCAAAACTGGATGCTCCTGAAGTGATTGCCAAAGTGATCTTTCCGGACGGAACTCCAAGTCGAGTGACCGAGCAGGCAACGGAAAAGGTCGAGAAAGCCATTCTGGAAATCAACCGGAAGTACTCCACGCCAGAGCGCCCGCTGATTCTGGCCACGCACCGTATGGTCGGTCTGGTTCGGGATCAGAACCCCGGAGGTGCTCAGACAACGGAAGGCAGCCATGCCGGCTTCGTATACGCTCAACTGGTCGACAGCGGTCTTCGCGACCGGACGAGCGAGCAGGTCGTTCAGGAATGGCGCGATGCTGTTGGGGCGATCGCCGGAGTGGAGACACTGACGTTTGGTTCTCAGTCACGCGGCCCAGGCGGCAAGCCGATTGAGTTCAAGCTGCTGGCGGCCGCAACGGAGATGGCAGACCTTGAAGCGGCAGTTGAAGAGACCAAAGCAAAACTGGCAACCTACCAGGGCGTCTTTGACGTATCGGACGATTCACGACCCGGCAAATGGGAACTGCAGCTCCGCGAAAAGGAGAAGGCCGTGGCGATGGGCGTCCCGCTCGAGAACATTGCTCGCACGGTCCGTGCCTCCTATTACGGTGAAGAAGTCATGCGTCTTCAGCGAGGCCGCCATGAAGTCAAACTGATGGTACGTTATCCGGAAGAGGATCGTCAGACGATTGCCCGCTTTGATGATATTCGAGTCGACAGCGGTGATGGAGTTCAGCGGCCAATCACGGAACTCGCTGATGTGACGGTCAGTCGAGGATACTCCGAAATCAACCGCATCGATCAGAAGCGATCGATCACGATTTCCAGTGACATTAACGAAAGCGAAGGCAATGCCAAACAGATTGTGGAAGATCTGAAGACGACTTTCATCCCTGAACTGCTGAAGAAATACCCTGCTCTGCGAGTCCGCTGGGAAGGTCAGCAGGAACAGGACACAGAATCCGTACAAAGCCTCGGTATCGGGCTCGGCGTTGCTCTTCTGGCCATGTACGTGCTGCTGACCATGGAGTTCACATCATATGGTCAGCCCATGGTTGTGATGCTCATCATTCCGTTCGGAATCGTCGGCGCGGTATTGGGGCACTGGGTGATGGGGCTGCCACTGACGCTGTTCAGCATGCTGGGACTGGTCGCCTTGACGGGGATTGTCGTGAACGATTCCATCGTGCTTGTCGACTTCATCAACAGTGCGGTTCGAGGTGGAATGCCACTGAAGGAAGCTGTGCTGCAGGCCGGTGCTCGACGATTCCGTCCCGTGATGCTGACGTCACTGACAACGATTGCGGGACTGGCTCCGATTCTGACCGAGACATCATTCCAGGCTCAGCTCGTGATTCCGATGGCCGCAAGCCTGTGCTTCGGACTGATGACGTCAACGGTGCTCGTGCTGGTTTTGGTGCCAACGTTCTATCTGGTCTACGCAAAACTCTTCGGCGTAACGGTTGATTCCGTTACGGCGGCAGAGAAAGCAAACGGTGAAATTGCGACGGCGGTTCCACAGACTGCGGTGTAGTTCCGTGTTGGAAGCCGCCTGGTGCAACACTGCAAACAATATCGTAGCGGAACGGCGCAAGCCGTCCGGTGAATCCATGACGCAGACTCACCGGATGGCTCGCGCACTGCTGCTACAATAATAAACGGACTCACCGGAGGGCTCGCGCCCTTCCGCTACTTTTTCGTTTCGTTAGCAGTTTGGTGCCGACCAGCACAGAACTGGCTTGCGTGCTGCGTTGACTTCGTCCGGGCGACACACGGCCGTTGAATGGGGAGCACCCCTCACAAGATCCGCTGGTTCGTTGCAGATGGTTCGCAGGGTCGCAGCGAAGGCATCCAGAGTCTGCTGCGATTCCGTTTCCGTCGGCTCCATCATCAGGGCTTCTTCCACAACGAGCGGGAAGTAGACCGTCGGAGCGTGGAAGCCGTAGTCCAGCAGTCGCTTGGCAACGTCCATTGTTGTAACGCCAGTCTCGTCTTTCAGCTTGCGGCCGCTGGCGACAAACTCGTGCATGCAGCGATCGCCGTGAGGAACTTCCAGGAAGTCCTTGACCTGACTGAGCAGGTAATTCGCATTCAGAACTGCCAGCTCAGACGCTTCACGAAGACCCTTTCCGCCCAACGTTCGGATATAGAAGTATCCTCGAAGAAGAATGCCAACGTTGCCGAAGAACGAACGCACCTGGCCAATCGATTTCGCTGGCTTTGACAGCGAATACCAGTTCTTTGCAGCGTCGTACGTTACGATCGGCGCGGGAAGGAACGGGGCCAGGAAGTCACGCACGGCAATTGGCCCGGCGCCTGGACCACCGGCACCGTGAGGTCCCGTGAATGTCTTGTGCACGTTGTAGTGCATCATGTCGCCGCCGAAATCACCGGGGCGAGTCTTGCCGAGAATCGCGTTCATGTTGGCGCCGTCGATGTAGACAAGTCCGCCAACATCGTGAAGCAGCTGAGCAACCTTCGCGATATCTCGTTCAAACAATCCCAGCGTGTTCGGGTTCGTGACCATGAACACAGCCGTTCGTTCATCCAGCTGAGCCTTCAGTTCCTCGAGATCGACGAAGCCGTTCTTGCCGCCGGACAACTGAACACACTCAAATCCCGCCAGAGCCGCGCTGGCGGGATTGGTGCCGTGTGCACTCGCGGGGAACAGAACGCGAGTTCGGTTTTCGCCCTTGTCACGGAAGTATGCAGCCGCAGTCAGCAGCGCTGTGAATTCGCCCTGAGCACCAGCGGCCGGGTGAAGCGACACGCCCGGAAGTCCGGAGATTTCCGCCAGCATCGACTGCATCTCAAACAGGATGCTGAGCAAACCCTGCAGCTGAGATTCCGGCTGATAGGGATGACTGGTGGCCGCCTGCGGAAGCCGCGCCAGACGTTCATGCCGCTTTGGATTGTACTTCATCGTGCAACTGCCAAGCGGGTAGAAGTGAGAATCAACGCTCATGTTCAGCGTCGACAGATTCACAAAGTGCCGCACCACATCCGGCTCGGCAATTTCCGGCAGAGGCAGTGGCTCTGTGCTTCGAGCCTGTGAAGGAAGTTCGGGCACGCCGCTGACCGCCGGCACATCACATGGCGGAAAAACGATTGTCCCACGACCCGGGCTGGACATCTGAAACAGAAGTTGAGTCGCCGTTTGATTTCGCATGATCAAGAGTTCCCAATTTCAACGCTGGTCAGTGATTCGAAGAAGAACGCGGGGCATACCCTGGAGATTGCCAACTAGCTCAGGACCGCCTTCATCGCTTCTGCGAGACCGTCGATTTCCTCACGCGTGCGTTTCTCAGTCAGTGCCACAAGGAAACAGTTCTCCATTCCTGAAACGCCCTTAAGATCAAAGCGACTCAGGTGAGGACCAACATTCATGCCCTTCGCCGTCAGAGCGGACAGAACCTGCTCGGCCGGCTTCGTCGTCTCCAGGACAAACTCACGGAAGAACGGCTGCTGAAACTTCAGTGAGACGCCTGGGATTTTTGTCAGCACGCTGGCTGCGTAGCGAGCCTTCTCATGGCTGAGCGTTGCCATCTGCCGCATGCCGTTTGGTCCAACGGTCGACAGGAACACGGTGGTTCGCAGAGCCAGAAGACCCTGGTTCGTGCAGATGTTGCTGGTCGCTTTGTCACGACGAATGTGCTGTTCACGAGCCTGGAGGTTCAGAACGAAACACTCTTTGCCTTTGCGATCGGTCGTCTTGCCAATCAGACGCCCCGGCATCTTTCGAACATACTCACTGCGACATGTGAAAATGCCCAGCAGTGGTCCGCCGAACTGCAGCGGAGTTCCCAGCGGCTGTCCTTCTGCCACGGCGATATCGACACCATAATCACCAGGCCGCTTCATCAGTCCCGGGCTGACAGCATCAAACGCGAGGATTGCCAAAGCACCAGCGGCGTGAGCGATCTCAGTCAGCGTTGCGATGTCTTCAACACAACCAAAAAAGTTCGGCTGCTGCATCACGAGGGCACAGGTCTGATCGTCCACTGCCGCCCGGCATGCTTCCGCAGTGATGACACCATTCTCATGCGGAATCTCAACCAGCGTTGTGCCGAGCCGCGAGAAATAGGTCTCCAGCACCTGGCGGTATTCGGGGTGGAGAGTCCCGGCGAACGCGACTTTGTTATGGCGGTTGTTGACTCTCATCGCCATGAAGACGGCTTCGCTGACCGCGGTGCCACCTTCGTACAGGCTGGCGTTCGAAACATCCATCCCTGTGAGCTGACAGATCAGTGACTGGTATTCGTAGAATGCCTGAAGTGTTCCCTGACTGGCTTCTGCCTGGTATGGAGTGTACGCCGTGTAGAATTCGCCGCGCGATGTGATTTCATCCACGACTGCGGGAATGAAATGATCGTAAACACCGCCACCCAGAAAGCAGGTTCCGGCAGAAGTGCCGCCCTGCCCCATTCGACGAACCATGTCCTGCTCAAGCGCGAGTTCCGACACCGGCTCCGGCAGCTGCAGTTCCCGTTTCAGCTGCAATTCAGCAGGGATCTGGGTAAACAAATCATCAATACAGGAAATGCCAATCGCCTCCAGCATGCGACGGCGCTGTTCGGGAGTGTCAAAGAGATACGCCACAGTAGGCCTTTGAAACAGTTTCAGGAATGCAAAAACCCGGCGAGAAGAGCCGGGTTCAGGTAGTTGATCTTCGCAGGTTAGTGATGATCTTTTTCGCAATGTTTGAGGTAGTCTGCCCGATTCATCAGCTGAGACAGCTGACTGGGGTCTGCGATTTTCAGCCTTGCGATCCATGCTTTGTCGAAAGGACTGTCGGACAGAAGCGCCAGGTTATCCGGGAGAGATTGATTGACAGCAATAATCTCGCCTCGAACTGGAGCGTAGATATCACTGACCGCTTTGACACTTTCGATTTCGCCCATTGACTCACCGGGGGCAAACTTTTTGCCAACCGCCGGCAAAGACAGGTACACGATATCGGTCAGCAGCTGTACAGCAAAATCGGTAATACCGATGATTGCAGTGTCTCCGTCGACTGCGACCCACTCGTGGGTTTTGGCGTACTTCAGATCTTCAGGTTTCATCGATCTTCTTTCATCGAGTTGCAATAATCAGGGAGCAGATTCCAGTTGTTTTTCTTATCGACCGGCTGTCAGGTTTCACACAACTACTGACAACCGCCTTTTGTTTCCGAATTGCAAAGCTGCTGAGCGATTTCTCGCTCCAGCTCCGAAATTTTCTGCAATCGGCGGGCATGGCGGCCTTCTTCGAACGGCGTCTTCAGCCAGATTCGGATGACCTGATCCGCAAGCTGATCGCTGAGCTGATCGGCTGACAGGCAAATGACGTTTGCGTCGTTGTGCATACGGCTGTATTCCGCCGTCACACTATCGTGACATGGGGCAGCTCGCACGCCAGTGAATTTGTTTGCAGTAATGCACATCCCAATGCCGGTACCGCAAATCAGGATCCCGCGATCGATCTTTCCGCCGGACACTTCACGCGCGACCTGGGCAGCGTAGTCCGGATAGTCCACGCTCTGAACTTCAAACGGTCCAAAGTCCTTGACTTCACATTCAAGGCTTTGAAGCAGTTGTGTGAGCCTTGCCTTCAGCTGCACACCGCGATGATCACTGGCAATGCCAATCTTCATGGGATCTATGAGTCTTTCTTCAACAAGTCTTCGACCCAGTAACGCAGGTTCTCACTGATCTGTGCGGCACATTCCTGATAGTCTGCCATCGTCCCGCCAATGGGATCCTGGATATCTTCCCCTGCGCGACTTAACAGCACAATTCGTTCCGAAAGGTCAGGCCGAGCTTCTACCAGTGCTCTTTTATGACGTTCGGTCAGTGCCAACACCAGACTCGACTGTTCCAGCATGTTCGATGTCACCTGCTGGCTCAGATGTTCCGACATGTCGATGCCACATTCCTTCATCACCTGAACGGCTTCGGGTGACGCCGGACAGCTGTCGTAGGCAGCAATGCCAGCGGAAAACACATCGATTCCTTGCTCACGGAGCTCCCAGTCACGACAGCCCAGCTTCTCTGCCGCCAGTCTGCGAAACAGCATTTCAGCCATTGGGCTGCGACACGTATTGCCCGTGCAGACGAACAACACACGCAGAACCGACTTTGGATCTCGATCACTAACGCTCACGAGATCTGTCCTCGATCAATAATCGAATGTTCTGCGGTTTCACGCGGCTGACCAAACCTGAAGTTCAAGGATCAGACAAAACAATGACGCTGTATCTGGACAGGTGAACAAGTGACAGCGAGCTTTGAGACAGGACATGTCAGTTCGACATGAGGAGCCACATGATGGCGGAGTTTCGATCAAATCTCAAGTTTCGCCCCTGTATACTGCCCGAAGTCGGTAAGGAATCCACCATCCATGGGAATTTCCTTCGCCAGGCTGGCGATCCTGGAAGCCTGGCAAAGTTTTGTGGCAGCCTCGAATGGTCAAATTTACAGAAAAGTCTCTCGCAGCAGTCGAAGTCCTCGAGCCAGCAGTGAACTCGACGGTGTGCGGATCCTGACCAACCCGGCGTGATAGTAGCCTCGAATTCTGCCTTCAGCAGGCAGTTTCACTTCCGCAATTCCCTGATAGCGTGATACGGCCTCGGTCCCATTTTCGTACGGCGGGATCAGACCCTCAGCAATAAGTTCAGCATGTGGTTCACGCGACGGCATCGCGGACAGGTGGAGAATTTTCCCGGGCAGCGGAGATTCTTCCGAGCCATACGGCCAGAATTCAAGTGTCTCGCCTTCTTTCAGATCCTGCAATTGACGTTCGGCAATCGCCAGTCGAAGTCGGGCGGTGGGCCTGTCAGCAACGATCCCCAGCGCAGTACCTTCTTCCATCATTGCTCCAGTGTTGGTGTGGGAGATCGGAACCCTGCTCCAGCCCGGCAGCGATTCCTCATCGGAATTCACAACTTTTGGCCGAGGAGGAATCACTGTCCCGGTGCTTGTGGTCGTGACTCGGAGTCGACCGAGTTCACTTTCCAGGTCGTAAAGCCGCGCCTGTGAATTCTGCAGCGACTCACGAGTCGCTGGCAGTGCCAGCAAAGTTCGCTCGTCGGATTGAATCTCCATTGCGCGAAGGATGGCTGTCAGTTCCTCGGCTTCTCCTTCAAGACGGATTCTTTGTCGCAACATTTCAGGGCTTGAAAAACTGGCAACACTAGTGTTTGGAGGCACACGGCTTCCATAGGGTAATCCTGATTTGAACTGGCCGGCAACGGTCAGGTACAACGGAGTCCCGTCAGGTTCTAAAGTTGCCGGAACCACGACGCTTGATGGAAGCGGGAGGCACAAGGCAATCAGCAGCACGGCGGTGACAGTGAGGACTCGAATTCCTGAACTGTGTCGACCTCGCAGTGTGATCGCAACAATGCCCAGCGCCGTGTTGATCACTGGAACTGAGATTGGTACGACCAGCATCAACGCAAGGATCGAGCCTGCTGATCGAAATCCCCACGTCTCAAACAGTGTCGGTAACCAGCGCAGCAGTGCCATGGCCATCAGGATGCGCCAGAGAATGGAACTGAATCCCCAGACCGTCACAAGTCCCTTTTGCAGCGGGCTCAGCCGTCGAAATCGCGGTTCTGTTGAAGCCACTCCGGTAAAACACCATTCCACGATCTGCCGAATACGCGTTCCTGCAATCTCACCGAGGTTCGAGATGCGTATCAGATCTGACAGGACAAAATAGCCGTCATAGCGGAGAAGCGGATTTCCGTTGAAAAAGACAGTTCCGATTGTGCAGATGCAAACCACGTTGGCCATAAGAGAGCGGATAATCCCCGGGGCTGCGAACATCCAGATGACGAATGCCAGCGAGGCAATCATCAGTTCCACTACGATTCCTGCTGCAGCCACGGCAGCACGCTGGCGTGAAGGCAGTTTGGACGTGTCCGAGACATCCGTGTACATCACGGGTGTGAACAGCAGAAACATAAATCCAGCTTCGTGACATTCGACTCGATAGTAACTGGCCATCAGCATGTGACCGGCTTCGTGCAGAAGTTTGACGGACACAAATGCTGCCAGCAAAAGCATGGCGTTCGACGGGCCGAAAAAATCCGTCGCAGATGGCAGTGACTCCACAAAGCTGCCCAGCCGCGACAACAGCAGAAGAAGCACTCCGGCAGAGACCATCATGCCTGTCACTGCTGCAAAACGTATGGCGGGGTGCTGGAGTTTCGGCGCGATCCGATTGAGCCACGGAGATGGATCCAGCAGCGGCAACTGAAATCGAAAACACCGCGCTGCTGCTCTGAAAATTTGTCGCAGCGGTCCCTGCCTGACCATCGCGACGCTGCCGTGTGTCATTCCGGCAAACGCAGGCTTCACCAGTTGCTGCTGGCGAAACTGTATCATGAGGTCGTCGATATCCTGTTCTGTAATCGACGCGTCGCCAGACTCCTGACGCACCCGATGAAGGAGTTCACCATAGGTCAGTCGTCCGTTGAGCTGGCTGAGTGCGAAGTGTTCAATTGACGATAAGAGTGTACCGGACAATGCAACGGGATCTCTGGCCACCCACTCATGCACATCACGCTGGATTAGTTCGATGTCGGCTCGAACTTTCCACGGAATAAGCATGTTTTGAGGTCTGGCTGTCATGGGTTCCATCGAGCATGTTCCTGGGAAGATGCCAGAGTGTAGATTCTTCCGCACCAAAGCAGCCAGACCACAAACTGCCAACCGTGGCTCGTGTCTCCGACGCGAGCAATTCTCCAACCGTGGCCTGTGTCTCCGACGCGAGCAATTCCGCCACCCGAAGCCAGTCCGTTGAGCCGTATGTAATTCACCAAACTATCAAAGCCTCAAACCAACCATGAGTTTCCCGGCGCTTGCTCACCCTTGCACTCACCTCGTTTGCAAGAGAAACGGCTGCTGGAAAGAAGGAACTCTGGCGAGTTCCACTACGGTAGCCCCTGGATCAAGGACGTTCCGCCCTTGTTAAGGAGTTGGCTGCATTCCGGGCTGTCCGCCAATCTTGCTGGCAAGGCTTCTGCAGTCGATGGAGGCGAGTCTCCAGCCTTCTTCCGGATCGGGGTCTGAGTTGTCTCCCTGAACCTCAAGTCGCAGCCGAATCACTTCTCCCTGAACGGGCCACCAGGCATAAGCAACGTAATATCGTGCTCTCGTCTGCGTAGCCTGACGAAATGATGTGGGACGAATCAGCGGGATCAAATCATCATCCAGACGGCCGACAAAGGAACGGCCCTGCAGCCTGGGATTGTGGTTCGGAATATCGTCCGCTGAATTGAGCAGTCGGGCATTCGGATAAAGCAACTCAAGTGTCAGAGGAATCAGTTCATCGCGGACCAAATCCGATCGAACAGTCGAATACCGGTTGCTCAGCAGTCGCACAAGTTTCTGTTGAGTCACCGGTCCTGTCTCTTCCGGAGAGACATAGAAGTAACGCTTGTAGGAATGCACCTGGTCGACGCAGGGCAATAGCCAGGTGTTCGCAGACATTTCGGTCGTTTCCTGCGGAAGCAGCAGTGGATCGAATGCCTGCTTCGCTTCACGGCCTTCGCTCGAAGCGAGCCAGATCCGGAAGGCTGCGTTGGCTGCTTCCGGTGTTTCAATATCCACTGGCTTCGAAAACTGCTCAGCGGCGGTTGGTCGAGACATCCACCAGAACCCAAACGATGAAACAAGCACGCCCGCAAGGAAGGCAAGCAGCCAGCCTTTCATCGCTGTCGGAACTGACAGGACAACTGGCTCGTCGGATTCCATATCGTTGTGTGCTTCAACCATCGCAGTGGTGATCCCGCTCGTACAGACCCACATGGTTCGCCTGGAAGGCCTGACGGAAACAGAGTGCTCTCAATCCAGCGGAATTTCAAGCGAGACAACCATCCCCGGACGCATTCGAACCTTGCTGTTGTCAAATTCGACCCAGACTCGCAACTGCTGATTGACAGGTTCGATTTCGTCGCTGACCCATGACAGCGTTCCTGAGACAGGTTCCGACTGTGAGTCCCTGCCGACGATACGTACAGGCATCCCAGCTTTGAGTTGATTGGCATAGCTTGCTGCAACCATGGATTCTGCCCTCAGGCGGTCCAGGGCGATCAGCCGAAAGACGGCGGCTCCCGGTTCGACCCATTCCCCGGGCTGGCGATGAATGGCGACGATTGAACCAGCAAACGGTGCCGTCAGCTGCCTGCGCTGCAGCATCAGCTGAGCCGTTTCAAGTTCATTGGCTGCGATCTCGCTGTTGACCTGAGCCACATCGACGAGTCGCTGCTTTTCACGAGCCAGCAGCTTTGTTCGTTCGACGGTTTGTGTTTGTTCGGCGACGGCCGCCGCGTCAACTTCCGGGCGCAGCGCGGCAATGCTCTTCTCTTCATTGGCCTTTTGAAGTTCCAGGGTTCGCTGTTCCAGGATCGACTGCAGTCGAGTCAGTTCTGCATTCGAAACGCTCGCGGCGAATGACTCTTTTGCCTTCTGAGCACGAGACAGTTCAAGCCGGGCGACTTCGACCGTCTTCTCAGCCAGTCGAATCGCAACCTCACTTTCAGCGGTCTTGTCCGAAACGCTCGCAGCAGCTTCCAGTCGTTTCTTTTCCAGTTCGGCTTCACGCACAGCAACTTCAGCCGCAGCGACCGCAACGGTATCGCTCGCTTCAATCACCGCAATCCGATGGTTCAGCTCGGCAGTCCTGACGGCCAGTTTCTGGCGTTCGTCATCCAGCGATCCAACGATTTCCCCTTCAGCAACACGCGCACCAGGAACAATTTTGAGTTCCTTCAGGGCACCGGCTTCCTTTGCGGAAACGTCAGCCTGGCGGATCAGCGTCAGTGTCGCAGACGGAACCTTCAGCACGCCCGTCTTTTCATCCGCGGACAACGCGGAGCCGGATAATGGAATGAATGCCTGCAGCAGTATGACCGATGCGATGAATGTCACGTCCATATGAACCACATCTTTCGAAGATACTGGATGGCATCGCGAAACAGCACAAACCCAAGCGAACGCCGACCACACGAGATTCTGGCAGTCACGGCCTGACCAGGGCGAAGTGAAAATCTCTCTCTGTCATTCCCGCCATTTCTGATCTCAGCAGTTGCAATACAGACCAGACGCCCTTCAAAGATCTCGGCTCCCATGGAAATCACCTTGAGGTCCGCGATCCCCTGCTCTGTATCCGCTTCTCCGGTTCGAAATCGAACAGGAATTCTCCTGCCGGTCTCGGGCGCTGTCGAGGTGAGTGGAATCGGAATATAGCCAGCACTTGCGGCGGGAATCTGCAACTCCAGCTCCCATGTACCATCCGTCTTCCCAACTTCCAGCAGTCTTTGCCCTCGCTGCACGGGGCGCTGGTCGAGTCGTTCATGGAGGCTTCGCTGATAGACCATTCCGGAAATCGGAGACTTCAGTGTGAGCGAGTCAATCTGTTCCTGAAGCAGCGTGGTCTCGGCATCGAGCGTCTTAAACTTCTGTTTTAGCTGCAGCTCCTCTCGAATCAGTTCCTGCGATAGTTCAGTATCAGCCGGGGTCGATGTCCTGGCAATCTCCAGCGCTCGCAGACGAACCGACGCCGTGTCCTTCTCGCCCTGAACCTGCCGCAGCTGCATCGTGAGCTGCGAGTTCTTAAGAGTTAGCAGCGTCTGTCCAACCAGAATGTTCGATCCTTCGGTCACACTAATCTGGTCGACAATTCCATTCTCCGGCGCAAACACGCTTTGTCGTACTGCTGGATATGCAAAAGCCCGAACCTCGAGCTCAAACTCACATGGAATCAGAATGAGTCCCGCAACGATCAGTGATGTGGCAATCAGGAGCTTTTTCCATGTTGACGACTTCAACCGCGACGGGTTCTGGCATCGCTGAATGGCGATGGAGCATTCTCGCACAGTTTCCTCGTAACGTCTGATTCCGGCTACTGATGAAACGGGGGTCTCTGCCATCAGGTAGGTCACAGCTTCGCCGATGGCTGTTTCGCGATTTATTGAGGTTGTGCCGGCGGCTGAGGGCGTCAATGAAGGCGTCAATCGGTCGAGTCGGAAGGCACTTGCCGAGTTATCTATGTGCCATGTCCCGAAAGCAGATGTCGCAAACAGCTGCTGGTACATCTCGAGGAGGCATTGAACCTCGTCGGCTTGACCGTTCACGGTCCGAGTCCCCGTGATGGCCAAAACATTCAATGCGCCTTCAACGTTGTCCAGCAGGACAAAGCGGTCAGCACCCGTCACTGCGGCGCCGGAGTCTGCAATCACTCTGAGAATGGTCTGTCGATCAGAGCTGGAATGCAGCTCCGCGCGAAACACTTCCCAGTGCCGTTCGTCGGTTGAATTCGAGGCGTTCTCCGACATGCTCTGGCGATGCTGACAAAGGGAATTGACCGAACAAATTCACAGGCTTTCCTGTGGCAAGCAAAACGATTCGCTGCCGAAGTGTCAAGAGTTGTGCAAAGAAACAGCGAAAACGCGATGTGCGTGGATCGTTTTCTTTCGCACACTCTCCTGCAATACTTCGTTTGCAACTTTTCGAAACCTTTCCCCTATCCCTCCCATGGAAAACTCCTGCCTATGTTTCGCTTCCTGATCGCGACAGGTTTGTGTTTCAGCACGTCCACGGCAATGGCTCAGCAGGTCTGGACTCAAAAGACGGAGTCGCAGCCTTCACAGTTGTATGGCACGGCCGAAGCCCCAGAGGTGAAGAAACCTGGAATTCCCGATGCCGCGTTCTCCGGCGGAGCTGTCCCAAAGTGGATCTGGGGCAACAACAATGACGCAAAGTATGTTCTGATCAAGTCGATCGAACTACCCAAAGTGAAGGCCGCACGGCTCAAAGCGTCAACGGATAACTCCGGGACGGTCTTCATCAATGGCAAGCGCGCGGGCAGCAGCAGCGAATGGCAGGAACCGATGGACGTGGATGTCACGTCGTCTCTTGTCGCCGGCAAAAACAGAATTGAGGCCGTCGTGGAAAATGGCGGCGGTGTTGCTGCCTTCGTCCTGAAACTTGTCGTTCAAACAGAAGACGGGAAGACGGTCGAAGTCGTGTCCGACGAATCGTGGACCTGGGATCTGGAGAAAGGAAAAGACTCCACGGATAAAGTCGAACTGCGAGGAACCTATGGCGACGGTCCATGGGGCCTGGTTTTCGACAACACTGGAACGTCGGGACGAGTTCCTCCAGGTGTGTTTGAAGTTCTGCCGGGATTTCAGGTCGAGAAGGTCTTTACGGTTCCGAAAGACGAACTGGGATCATGGGTCTGCATTACGTTCGACAACAAAGGACGACTGCTGGCCAGCGATCAGGGTGATCTGGGAATTTGCCGAGTCACCTTGCCAGGTGGTGCAGAAGGTTCAGAAGCGAAAGTTGAACGTGTTGATTTTTCAAAGTGCGAGATTAAACCCACGGCTGCTCAGGGAATGCTCTGGGCGTTTGATTCACTCTACTTCAGCATCAATGGCGGTCCCGGCAGCGGTCTCTATCGTGCAAGAGACAAAGATGGCGACGACACCTTTGATGAGTGTGTGAAGCTGAAGGAATTTCGCGGCGGCGGAGAACATGGTCCTCACGCATTACGACTGTCTCCGGATGGGAAGCGACTGTTTGTCATCTGTGGCAATCATACTCTGCCTCCATTCAATGCTGGCGAGGAACTGACGAACAGAGATTACACGAGCCGCATTCCAACGAACTGGTCAGAAGACCATATTCTTCCTCGCATGTGGGACGCCAACGGACATGCTCGCGGCATCATGGCTCCTGGTGGCTGGATTGCCAGCACGGATCCGGACGGCAAGACGTGGGACATCTGGTCTGTCGGCTATCGCAATCCCTATGACATGGCATTCAATGCTGACGGAGAACTCTTTGCCTATGACGCCGACATGGAATGGGATGTCGGCATGCCCTGGTATCGCCCGACTCGCGTGGTCCATGCAACAAGCGGCAGTGAGTTTGGCTGGAGAAGCGGAAGCGGAAAGTGGCCCAACCACTATATCGACAGCCTCCCGCCGCTCGTGAATATCGGCCCGGGATGTCCCGTGGGTGTGGAATTTGGTTACGGCACAAAGTTCCCGGCGAAGTACCAGAAGGCGCTCTTTATCTGCGACTGGACGTTTGGAACGATGTACGCGATTCACATGGATCCGGTGCAAAGCACTTACACCGGTGTTAAGGAAGAATTCCTCTCAAGAACTCCACTGCCTTTGACGGACGTCGCCGTTGGACCGGATGGTCTGCTGTACTTCTCGATCGGTGGCCGAGGTACTCAGTCGGAACTGTTCCGAGTTCGATACACCGGAAGCGAATCCACAGCTCCGGCAGATCTGCATGATGACAAAGGTGCAGGTCCGCGATCTCGACGCCACGTGGTGGAATCCTGGCATGCCGGACGAACTGCCAATGGACCTCAGGCTCGTGTTTCGACGGACGTTTTCATCGCTGGCCTCGAAAATGACGTTCGATCCGGCGACCGATTCCTGAAGTCTGCGGCTCGTGAAGCGTTTTACAACTCACAACTGTTCCTGGATCTCCTGTCTGCCCCGGAACTTGAATCAGCGGACTTGTCCCAGGGACCGGCCGAAGATCGAATGTCGATTGTCGTGACTCTGGCCAAGGCACCGTTGAAGGTGCTGGCGAAAGAGAAAGGTCTGTCAGAAGCTCAGGTGACGGAACAGGAAGAGAAACTGCATCGACTGACGACAAAGATGATGTCTCAGATCAAGTTTGAGTCGCTCACCGAGGAACAGCAGTTGATCTATCTGCGAGCACTCAGCCTGGTCTTTCTGCGACTTGGTCCTCCAACTGCCGAACAGCGTGAGTTGTTCGTCTCGGAAATTGACAACACGTTTCCGTCAGAGAGCATGACACTGAACCGGGAACTGTGTCAGGTGCTGATCTATCTGAAGTCTCCCACTGTGATCGGCAAGACGGTTGCCCTTCTGGAAGCTGCGTCGGTACCGACGGTCACTGACGATATGAAAGACCTGCTGGCCCGTAATCGTGGATATGGTGGAGCTATCGCTGCGTCGATCGAAAAGGCTCCGGACCAGCAGCAGATCTGGTACGCGTTCTGTCTGCGGAATGCGAAAGAAGGCTGGACGATGGACCAGCGCAAAGCCTACTTCAACTGGTTCGAACGTGCTCACCAGTGGGCCGGCGGTGCCAGCTATCATGGCTTCCTTCGCAACATCGAACAGGAGTGCTTTGAGAATGCGTCGGAGAAGGAACGACTGCTCATCGAAGCGAGCGGTGCACGCAAGCCTTACACGCTGCCGGAGATTCCAAAGCCTGCCGGGCCGGGCAAAGACTGGACTCTGGAAGAAGTTCGAGCACTCGCGGAAAACGGTCTGAAGAACCGAAACTTTGAAAACGGACAGAAAATGTTCGCAGCGACTCGCTGTGTGATCTGCCACCGCTTTGCAGGTGATGGCGGCGCAACAGGCCCCGATCTGACTCAGCTGGCAGGTCGATTCAACGTCAAAGATCTGACGGAAGCGATCATGGAACCGAGCAAGGTTATCAGCGATCAGTACAAAGGAAGCACCGTTGTCACCACATCAGGGAAGTCTTACAGCGGTCGAATCGTTGCGGAGAATGAAAAGAGCGTTACCGTTCTGACAAACCCCGAAGACCCGACTAAGATCACCGAAATCCCGAAGTCCGAGGTTGATGAAATCCTGCCGGCAAAAGTTTCCATTATGCCGGCTGATCTTCTGAAGCCTTTGAATCAGGATGAAGTTCTGGACCTGCTGGCCTATCTGTTGTCACGAGGTGACAAGGGCAGCGGAATGTTCAAGCGTTAGTCTGTCGGGCTCATCACACTGAGGTCAGGTCTTTCTCGGAAAGCGGCGTCAGTGTGAAGCAGCCATTCTGAAAGTCCCCGTCCGCCGGACATGGTCAGCCATCGTCCGGCGGTCACGATTTGTTGAGTATCATCTGGAGTTCGTCATGCGGTTGCGTTCCCTCGGGGCCCTCGTGTTCAGCCTTCTCACTGCTTCGGCATCAATATCATCCTCTGTTCTGGCGGACGATGACAAAGTGAACGAGCTTGCTCAGTTCTATGGCTTCAGCGGAATTGAGATCTACAAGACTGACAACCGCGTGTTCAATCTTCAGTCGGGAGATTTCAACAGCGATGGTCTGACCGACATCATGATGATCGACAACTTCCAAAGCTGTCTGCGACTGCTTGTTCAGCGAAGTGAAGCAGATCCCGCTCGCAGGAATGCCCAGAAGGTCAATGATCTTGCTTCTGACTGGCGCATGGAGGAACGCAAGATTCCGATGGACAAGGCTCTTGCCGGGATGGCCGCCGGGGATTTCAACGGCGATGGAAGGATTGATGTCGCGACGATTGGAAATCCTGACCAACTGGCCGTCCGTTACCAGCCAAAAGCTGGTGAAAAGGAATGGACGGAAAAGTGGACGACCCGACTTCCCGGGCTGGAACCCGTCTCCTGGATGGTTGCTGCCGGTGACCTGAACTCAGATAAGCGAGACGATATCGTCGTTCTGGGCAAAGACGTCACATGGCTGATTCTGCAGTCAGACAAGGGAGAAATGCAGACTCCCGTATCGCTGATCAATACCTCTCAGAAACTGTCGATGGTTCAGGTCGCGGATCTGAACGGCGATGGTCGAAACGATCTGTGTTATCTGGCCAACGAAGGAACGACCCGGGGACTGTGCGCAAGAATTCAGACAAATGACGGCCGGCTGGGACCGGAGATCTCGTTCGATCTCGAACAGCCTCGTTCTGTGACGCTTGCAAACATCGATCAGAAGCCCGGCCATGAAGTTCTGACGATCGCATCTCGAAAAGGACGACTCGTCGTTTCTCACCTGCAGCCTTCAGAAGCCCGTCAGAATTCGATTCCGTCCCGAATGCTGCAGTACGGAATTGGCCCGGCAGGAGCAAGTCGTGAACGATCCGTGGTCTCCGGCGACTTCGATGGTGACAAGCTGATCGATGTTCTGGTCAATGATCCCGAACAGGCGCAGGTGCTTCTGTATCGTCAAAACGGGATCGACGGCCTGGGTGTTGCAGAAACGTTTCCTGGCTTGCTTGGCATTACTGACCTTGCGTCTGCTGATCTCAATAAGGACGGCAAGCTGGATGCTGTGATGCTGACAAACAAAGAAGGAGTGATCGCGGTCAGTCATTACCAGGACGGTCGCATGACATTTCCTGAGACCATTATCAAGCGTCCTGAAGGTGTCGAATTTGCCACAGTCGCGGTTGTGAATGCTGACACAAAGCCACAATTGATCGTCGGGGTCACTCAGGGGACCGGCAACTCGATGAAGCTGGAGTATCAGCGCTTCATCCAAAACGACGGGGGAGAATGGATCCGGTCGGAAAAGGATACGAAGCTTGAGCTGACCGGCGCTGTCGGAGCACGCGGCGTTAAACTGGTGCACATGGATGTCAACAGCGACGGTCGCATTGACCTGCTGTCAGTTCCGTCCGGCACGGCAAAGTCCGGTGTTCAGGTGTTGCTGCAGAGCGAAGATGGAAGCTTCGAACTGGCAAAGCAGAAGAGCCAGCTGGACCTTGGTGTGTCAGCTGCCGGACGAACGTTCGTCGCAGGATCACGCCTGCTGGTTGCTCGCGATTCCTTCGCGCGAGCATTGTCGTTTGGCGACAGCGGATGGAAAGTGGAAGACCAGTTTAACGCTGGCGAGACATCGGCCAGCCTCGAAGGCGTCGCGATGTTGAATCTGGATGGAGAAGACGGCGAAGAAATCGTACTGGTCGATACTGGTGTCCGAAAGCTCCGCGTCATGAATCGACAGGACGGCGTGTATCGTCCGTGGAAGGAAGTGGATCTGGGGCCAGTCCAGTTCAGCTCGACGCTGGTTGCTGATTTCAATGGCGACAATCGAGACGATCTGCTTCTGGTCGGCGGTCAGCAGTTTTCCGTCCTGTACGCTGGACGCTCTGACTTTGAAATGAAGGAAGTTGCTGTCTTCGAATCTGAACGCGACGATGCGTATCCCGCCGATGTGATTGCCGGTGACTTGAACGGCGATGGCCAGGTGGATCTGACATTGATCGACACCAGCATCGATGGGGTCGCCATTTTGAAGTACGACGGTGAGGACGGAATTAAGGAAGCAACCAACTTCCGTGTCTTCGAAGAAAAACGACTGGTCTCCGAAGACAAAGATCGTGGGACAGAGCCTCGCGAAGGGATGGTCGTTGACCTGACCGGCGACGGCCGTGCGGATCTGATCCTGTTGTGTCACGACCGAATGTTGCTGTACCCACAGGACTCCGGCGAACCCGCGACCGCTCAAAAGTAACGGGCGCTGGTCGTAGTGGAACTCGCCAGAGTTCCCATCGACATTGAAAGCTGTGGGATCTCTGGCGAGATCCACTACAGATTTCTGCACTGCGTTGCTCGCCCGGGCGGGAAGCCCGGCGCGTGATCAGTATTTCGCCTGCGTTGACGACGGGAACTGGCGATTCATCTGCTGCAGAGTGCTGTTGTACTGCTGATCCAGTTGCTGGCGCTGGCGGTCATAGGCGTCCAGCCCGGTCGGTGCTGCAGGTCTCGCAGCAGGCCACGGTGCTGAAACTCCTGGGGCATTGTTTCCTGCACCGCTCCCCTGCCCTGCGGCGGCTGCCTTCGCAGCATTCATCTGGTTCATCCATTCCTGAGCCGGAAGCACGCTTGCTGGTGTGGCATACATTGAACCATTCAGCATCGAGCTGCTTCCGGGGGATGTTACGTTCCCCATGTTAACTCCCATGCCGTTCTGAGCGGTTCCGGGAGCCACCATTCCCTGGCCCTGGTTCGGGACACTGCCATAGTTTGCCGGAGCACCAGGCATTGGTGCGCCGGGGGCGGCATTTGGTCCGGGCTGACTTCCCATTCCCACCGGGAACAGAGATCCGGGTCCAACGTTCAGCCCTTCAAGCCGCAGACCTCCGGACTGACCGTTCGGCGCCGAGCCACCGATGTTTGGAGTTGCGGAAACGCCCTGCCCACCGTAACTCACAGGAGCCGCAGGCTGAGAGAATGCGCCCGTGGAGTGGATTGGAACGAGGCCGTTTGGCTGATTGGCCGATGCGGGATTTGCTCCCGGGATCATTGAATTGTTTTGAGCGGTGGCAGGAGCTGTGGTCCATCCTGCAGGCATTCCGGCATTGTTCATCGCTGCAGCGTTCACTCCAGGTACATTCATGCCAGGATTTGGAGTCATGGCCGTAGTGACCGGGCCTGGTACGTTCGATGGAGGAGCGACTTGCGCGGTAGCGCCGGCGATATTCGAAGGGGGCCATTGTGCTGGTGCGGACGTAGATCCCGCGGCACCATTGGCAGGAGCATTCTGTGTCGTTGGCATCGAGAATGAACCAGGCCATGATGGTGCAGCTGACGGTGCTGGCTGCCCCGGAGCCATGCCGGCATCGGTGGGAACCTGCGCGGAGTTTGTCATGCCGGGGACCCCAGCCGCAGGCATTCCGGAACCTGCCCCGGGCACTCCAAAGAATCCTGGCTGAATACTGATGGCCGACTGAGTATTGATGTTGTTGTTCAGAGCTGGCATTCCGCTGGCCGCAACACCTGACGGTCCTGGTCCCTGTTGCTGAGCAGAAGGCCATTGCTGTCCGGGTGCGACCTGAATTGGCGCCGAGCTTTCTCCTGGCGATTGTGGGTAACCGGCGGGGATCACAGGCTGTTGCTGCGATGCCGACGGTGCATTTGCCACCGTATTGGGCATCCCGTTTGGAATTCCCTGGAACTGACGGGTTCGTTCGGCTTCCTCGCGTCGACGCTTTGCCAGTTCCTGAGCCTGCTCAAAGCTGGCGTTCGGTGGCAGTTCCGAACCACCGGCAATCAGAGATCCTGAAGACAAAGCCGGATCGACCGGCAAGCCGGCCTGCTCCTGAAGCTGAGCCAGTGTCTGGATTACCTGACCACCCTGGCCATACAGCTGAACAAGTCGTTGTTCTGCGGCCGATTTCTTGCCCTGCTTCAGATCCAGAAGTGCAAGATTCAGATGAGCATATTCATGCTGCGGATTGACCTCGATTGCCAGATTCAGGTACTCCGCCGCTTCCTTGAATCGGTTCTGAAGAATGTAGGAGTATCCGATGTCGCTCAGCAGGTTGGCATCACGCGGACGAACGTGCAGCGCCTTTTTGTAGTGCAGTTCTGCATCGGCATATCGTTCTTCAAGATCCGCAGTCATCGCGAGACCATGATGCGCTGTGGCGTTGTCCGGTTCGTATTCCAGGACTTTTTCGTACGACGTCTTTGCCTGTTCAAGCTCGCGCTGCTGCAGTGCGGTCTGACCTTCCTGGAGCAAACGATCCAGTTGTTCCGTGGCAATCAGCGGCTTCTCACGGTCCAGTGTCTTGAGATCATCCGCCTTGCGTCGCTTAAATTCCGGGAGCTTCATTCCCGAATCACGAGTATCTGCCGTCTCGCGCGAAGCCCTTGAAAACGGATTCTTGAAACCTCCGTCAGCCTGACAGCCAACAGCAAAGCTCAGAAGACAGTACGCGATGATGCGCTGATATCCTGACATAATCAGGGTCCCGGGCGGAATTCGGTGAGAGAGGAGTTGATGAAGCGTTTCAAGGCTTCATCCAGGAGAGGATCGTCTTCAGACAGGTCCCTGACTCCACACCGGCTGAGAAGACCAGTGAGAATCCGGGCAGCATGAGGAGAGAGAAACAACGGAGTTCTAATCGAATCCTCAAAATCGTGTCGAGACGAATCCGATACGGCAGAAAACACACAAAAACGCGAGTGTTTTCCTCCGTTCGATGGCAGAGCGAATGTCCTCAATCGCCTCCCCGAATCTCCCCCGTCTTCACTCCGGGAGGTATGGGAAAAACAGGAAGCTCAGTATGGAGCGGCTGTCCTCAGCCGTTTCCCCACCGCCTCTCAACACCCTGGCGGCGACACTGGCTCGCAGCCCCAGACACGCTATCAAGCAGGCAACACTGAGTCTGCCACCAACGCAGAAACTCGCCGAAAGATCATTCGCAATGGCTTCAGGCAGAAGCCGTCTCAGGAGGGCATTCGGACGATTCACCAGCGTCCTCGGATGCACTCTCCGAAAACTCGCGGTGAAGCAGTGTCAGGATCGTCTGAAGAAATGCCACAACAATCGGTCCGACAAAGACCCCGGACGGACCAAGTGCCTGAATGCCTCCAAGAACTCCCAGCAAGGCAGCCAGAGGATGGAGCGATGCTTTCTCCACGATGATCCACGGCCGGACCACGTTATCAATGGTTGAGACAATCACGAGGCCGTAAACGCCAAGCCCGACCCCGGCTCCCATCCGTCCTTCCGCGAACATCAGCCACAGGCTCACGGGGCCCCAAATGAGTGATGCTCCCACGAACGGCACCATGGCGAAGACAGCCGTCGCGGCCATCAGCAGGAAGATCGAACTGACTCCGACAACCCAGAAGCCGAGTCCCGCAAGAATTGCCTGAGCCGCAGCGGAAGCAATGCTGCCCGCCACGACGGCTCGAACCAGCCTCTCAAATTCCGCCAGCAGCTGTTGCTCATACTTATCCTCCAGCGGCGACAGAATTGTCAGTGCCCGAACAATCTCAGGCCCGTCGGCAAACCAGAAGAACAACGCCATCACGAAGATCATCAGGCTGAAGGAAAACCGAGCCGCCAGGACCATCAGCGCTCCGCTGATACTGGCAATTCGATCGGTCGTCATAGAGAACAGACTCTGCATCAGTCCCTGGACCTGAGCACGATCCGGGTATGACAACTCCTTCGCTGCAAGCTGCCACGGTCCGCCCGCGAGAATGACTTTGTACGAATAAAAAGCCGTCTCGGCATCCTCCAGATCACGAATGTACTGCAGTGTTCCAGGTTCCGCATTCTCCGCAGCCTGAAACGCTTTGACCAGTTGTTCCGCACTGGACGCCAGACGCGGATGGTCAGCATCCGGCAGTCTGCGGTGCATCGCCGCAAACTCCTCGGAAGCACGCCGCAGGGGTGTTCGGTCATCCGTCGATGCCATTCCCGTCGTCGCACTGATCAGTAAACGATCCAGCGAGGACTCGATGAAACGACATTCTTCGATCATCGGAAACTGCAGTTCCAGCGTGGAACGAAGTCGCTGGATCCGCGCGGCGACTGCTTCATCGTCCAGGGAACTGACCAGCTGCACTGCCTCCGTACCTGCGAAGATCACGACAGTCAAAGCAGGAATCAGAACCGCCAGGAGGACTCCCAGCGTCATCAGCAGAGCGGCCAGATATCGTCGATTACCGCACCAGGCTGTGGCCCGTATCTGCAGTGGCCGCAGCAGCAAGACGGCCACGACAGCCAGAAACAGTGGCAACAGAAAGACCGACACCACCTTAAAGAACAGTGCCAACAGGATACTGGTGGCAAGCACCAGAACCGCGAATGAGACGAAGCGCGCCATTTCAGATTCCCAGCCCCGCCAGACCATCGGCAATTCGTTCCACAAGCCCGCTGATCTGAGGATGCTTTGATTCAAACTCCAGCAGAGTTACTCGGACTCGCTCTGTCAGTGTTTCCGGAGCAGGCATTGAGAATTCTTCGTCCTGGCGATTCAGAATCTGGGTGATGTCGGAAGTGACTCGTTCAAGCAGCTGGCGAGTTTCTGAGTCCGGCTGACATTCCTGCTGCAACAGCTGATGCAGTTCCTTCAGATGATTTTGAAGTTGCTCTTTGGACATAAGTAATCTCCTGGATTTGTGATGCAACAGGAATTGCATCGAATTGAATCGAATTCTGTGACCATTAACGCGATGTAGCCCGGCGAGTAGAGCCAGGTGTAAAAGGAATCAGCTTGAGTAGTTCAACAAGACTGACCGGGACCAGTGCTGCAATTCCGATGATCAGCCACTCCGTAGTCAGACTTTGTGACACTTCAAAGATCTTTGCTGTGATCGGAATCACCATGATGCTGGCCTGCAGCAGCGCTGAGGCCACAACGGCCGCAGTCAGCCATGGGTTGGAAAAGAGCCCCAGCTGCCAGAGCGTTCGCGTCTGGCTTCGGCAGGAAAGAGCGTAAAGCAGTTGTGAGAAGGCCGCGACGCCAAACGCAACGGACCTCGCCGTACCAATGCGTTCGGCATCACCACGATAAACAACCCAGAAAGCCACTAGAGTCACCAGGGCCATCAATGTGCCGTGAGCAACAATCAGCAGTCCCCGACGTCTTGTCAGAACAGATTCTTCCGCCGGCCGCGGTGCTCGGGACATAATGTCCGATTCCGGAGATTCCATTCCCAGCGCCAGCGCGGGAAGACCGTCCGTCACAAGGTTGATCCACAGAATCTGGATGGCCAGCAATGGAA
>VFQT010000907.1_pt1 | contig 39275 bp, 41 predicted proteins | sample 3512381 | NCBI WGS metagenome assembly VFQT01 (sample SAMN10412376, study PRJNA504923) | tailings metagenome | isolation source: Relicate 2 Philex TSF3 active mining site | place: Philippines: Tuba, Benguet | collected 2017-08-29 | reverse complement strand
TGGCGGACAGTGCCGGCTGAGGTGGGTGGACGGCGATGCCGATCTACTCCGTGAGCCGACGGCGCGCCCTCGCGCTGCTGACCCTGACGTCGGTGTTGCTCATCACCCTCGATCTCCAAGGGAATTCGGTCGTCGACGGTGTGCGACGAGCCTTCGGGGCGGTGTTCGATCCGATCCAGGTCTCCGCTCGCGTCGTCACTCGGCCGATCGAGAACGCCTGGCGTGGAATCACCGAGTACGGAGACCTGGCCGAGGAGAACCGACGGCTCCAAGAACTCGTCGACCAGCAAGAAGGAGCGTTCATCGCGGCTCTGGCCACGGTCCGTGACGCGCAAGAGCTATTGGCGTTGAACGGCATCGACGACCTCACCGAGATCTCATCGGTGACAGCGCAAGTCGTGGGTGAAGCCCCGTCGAATTTCTCGCAGACGGTCGAGATCAACCAGGGCTCGAACGACGGTCTGCGAGTCGGCATGCCAGTGGTGAATGCCGGGGGATTGGTGGGCAAGGTCACCCAGGTCTTCGCGTCCCGGGCGATCGTGCTGTTGGCGACCGATGCGACGTACGCCGTTCCCGTGCAGATCATCAACCTGCCCGAGACCGAGATCGCCACGACGACGAGCACGACGACGACCAGCACAACGACGAGCACGACAACGACCAGTACCACGACGACGAGCAGCACGACCGCGCCCAACTCGGCGATGCCGGCGAGTGCGCCAAGCAGCACGGCCGTCGACGTTTCGGCTGGCCCGTCGACGTCGATCGGCCCGTCCACGACTTTCGGCCCGTCCACGTCGATCGGATCGTTGACCTCGATCGCGCCCACCGAGTCGACGCCGGCTCAGACGTCGACCACCATCGACATCGACAATCTGCCCGCAACCGAGATCGGCGCCCTGCGTGGACGCGGTCCCGACCAGGCGCCGATCGTCGAGTTCGTCGAACAGAGTTCACGATTCGGAGAGATTCGAGTAGGTGCGGTCGTGATCACCGCGGGTGGATCGAAGAGTCTCGCTCCGCGTGGGATCGTCGTCGGGCGTGTCGTCAAGATCGTGGAGCGGCCCGGAACCGCGGGAGCAATCCTCGAAGTGAGACTGTCGGCTCGACTGACGTCGCTGAACTTCGTCCGGGTCCTCTTGTATCAGCCGGCGGTGAGCTGATGATCGACCTGCTCAATCGCCCCGTCCTGCGCTTGATCCTGCTCGGATTGCTCGCCTTGTCGTTGCAGACGACGTTGTTCGCCGAGATGACGGTGAGTGGAGTGGTCCTTCAGCTCATGCTCTGTCTGTCGGTGGCCGCCGGTGTTTCGGGTGGTTCCGAGCGGGGCGCCTTCGTCGGCTTCCTCTTCGGATCGATGTTCGATCTCGTGCTCTCCACCCCTCTCGGTCTCACCGCACTCGTCTACGGGTTGGCCGGATTTCTGGCCGGCTACGTCAATTCCTTGACCGTGAATCACCCGTGGTGGCTCGGGTCGATCGTCGTGGGTCTCTCGACTGCGATGGCCACGTTCGTTCACCCGGTCTTCGCGACCTGGATCGGGGTCGATGGTTGGTTGACGTTGCGCGTGATCCGGGTAGCGGCCGTCGCGGCGCTCGCCAATGCCGTGATCGCGCCACTCGCCGTACCCCTCATGCGCTGGGCGCTCGTCGTCAAGAGGCGAGCCCGGTTGGCGCCCCCACCGGAGATCTTCACGTGAGTGGAGATCGGCGCTCCACGCGTCTGGCCGTGGTCGGAACCATCGCGGCCGTCCTTTTCTCGGCCCTCGGGTTGCGCATGTGGTTCCTTCAGGTGGTCGACGCTCCCGTTCTCGAGCAGAAAGTTCAGGCGAACAAGACGCGAACCGTGCGGCTTCTCCCGGAGCGGGGCCGCATCTTCGATCGTGAAGGTCGCATCATGGCCGACAACGAACGGATCCTGACGGTCACCATCGCCTGGGACGTGATGCGCGACGACGAGGATCGCGCCGAGCTCTTCTCGCGATTGTCGCCGGTGCTCGACGTGCCGGTGAGTGACATGGAGGATCGATACGCGGGCCCGATCGGCACTGATGGCCAGCGCAACGGATCGCGTTACAGCCCCTTGTTGCCGATGCCCGTGAAAGAGGGTGTCGGTGAGGACGTGGCGCTCTACGTCATCGAGAGAGCGGAAGACTTTCCCGGTGTCGACGTGACCAACGAATGGCGTCGTGACTATCCCTATGCCCCTCTCGCGGCGCACGTTCTCGGTTACCTCGGCGCGATCACCGAATCCGACGCCGAGCAGTACCGAGATCTCGGGTACGACCTCAACGAACGGGTCGGCCAGTTCGGTGTCGAGAAGGTCTTCGAGCCGTATCTGCGAGGGACCCCAGGATTCGTGAAGTACGAGGTCGACTCGCGTGGAGCAATTCTCCGTGTCGTCGAACTAGTCGAACCGACTCCGGGAAACGATCTGCAACTCGCAATCGACCTCGATCTCCAGCAGTTCGCCGAACAGGCGCTCGAGACGCAGTTGAGGCTTCGGCGGTTCGTCGAAACCTGTCAGTCGAAGGACGAGAAGAAGCAGCCGGTCAAGCCGCAATTTCCCGAATGTCAGAACCTGAAGGCTCCCGCCGGGTCGGTCGTCGTCTCCGATCACTCCAATGGGCAGATTCTCGCCCTGGCGTCGTATCCGACCTTCGACAACCGTTGGTTCAACGCCGGCGTGTCGTCAGACAAATTCACGCAGATCTTTCCCCGGACCGACGATCCCGACAAGTCGATTCTCGTGAATCGAGCGATCCAGGGGCAGTACAACCTCGGGTCGAGTTTCAAGCCGTTCGTGGCGTTCGCGGCCCTCGACGCCGGGCAGCTCCCCGGAGGTCCGAACTACCGATACCTCGATCAAGGGACCTACACCCTCACGAGCATCGATGCCGACACGTGTCAGGTCGTGAAGTGCGTGTATCGAAATGCACTGTGCGGTGGCGGTAACAACCCGTGTTTCTACGGTTCGGTCAACGTCGAAGACGCGCTTGCCGTCTCGAGTGACACCTTCTTCTACAAGATCGGTGAACAGATCTTCTCCGAGCGCGGTGGTCAGCCGATCCTTCAGGAAGAAGTGAAGCTCTTCGGATTCGGATCCAAGACCGGTATCGATCTTCCGTTCGAAAGTGCGGGCCGCGTTCCGGACAAGGACTCGAAAGCCGATCTCGTGGAGCGTGGCGTCTTGGCCGAGGGCGAGAGTCCCAACTATCTCGTCGGTGACAACGTGCAGCTCTCGATCGGACAAGGTTTGCTCGCCGCCACACCCCTGCAGATGGCGCAGGCCTACGGTGCGCTGGCCAATGGGGGAACGGTGTTTCGCCCGCTCATCGCCTTGGCGCTGTTGAGCCCGGGCACGCCGGACTCCGACGTCCCCGGAGTCGCCGATCTCGCTCAGAGTTCCGTGGCCCTGCAACTCGCCGACCCCAATCCGATCCGCACGATCGAACTGCCAGCCGAGTTCCGTGATCCGATCGTGAACGGTCTCCGGCGAGTGATCACCGGACCAGGCGTCGACAGCGACCGATATCACGCCACGACGGGGGAGCGGCTCTTCGCCAGTTATCCGTACGACGTCCTTCCGATCGCTGGCAAGACGGGCACGGCCCAAGGGGCGGCCGGACTTCCCTGGAACGACTCGTCGGCCTTCGGAGCTTTCAGTATCGATCCCTTCCAGCCGTTCACCGTGACGGCGTATCTCGAGAAGTCCGGCTACGGATCGAAGGCTGCGGCTCCCGTGACCAAGTGCATGTTCATGCTCCTCGCCGGTGCCGTCGAACCATCACCGGTGACTCCCTCCAATCCGCTCGACGTCGACTCCACCCGCGCGGCTCCGGATCGGTCGCTCCCGAGTAATCGCTGCCTCGGTGGCGCTCAGTACGGAGGGCGTGACTGATGGGCTTTCCGCTGCTGCAACGTCGACCCGACTCGGGTCTGGGCAACATCCGGTCGGGCCCGGGTGATCCGAGTCGCAACATCGACTGGACATTGCTCGTTCCGGTCGTTCTGCTCACCGTCATCGGAGCGTTTGCGATCTACAGCGCGACGTTCTGGAAGGTGGTCGACGATCCGTATTGGTTCACGGTCCGTCAGGTGATCTTCGCCATCGTCGCTGCGGTGACCCTGGTGGTCACCATGTCGTTCGATTACACGTTGTTACGCGAACGCGCCTTCTTCCTCTACGGATGCGCTCTGGTCGCGTTGGTGCTCGTGCTCGCCGTGGGAGCACTCCGTGGTGGAGCACGTCTCTCCTTCGACCTCGGTCCCATCCTTTTCCAGCCCGCCGAGTTCGCGAAACCCGCCGTGGTCGTCGTCCTCGCCGCCTATCTGGCCGAGATCCGCGACGAAGCCGTGAGTTATTCGCGCTTCATCGGTGGGCTCGTGCTGGTGGGGGCGCCAGTGGTGCTCATCGTGTTGCAGCCCGACCTCGGGTCGGCCTTCGTGATCATCGTCGGTGCCTTGATCATGTTCTTGATGGCCGGAGCCAAGTTGCGATACCTCGCTCTGATCACGTTTCTGGCCGTGGTGACCGTCGCGGCGGCCGTCGTCGCCGGGGTCGTCGACCGCTACCAATTGCGTCGCATCGAGGCATTCCTGAACCAGAACTCGACCGACGAGAACCTGAAGGATCTGGTGCTCCAGGTTCGATTCGCCAAACGGGCGGTCGGCACGGGCGGCTGGTTCGGAAAGGGCTACCTCGACGCTCCACTGACCAATGGCAAGTTCATCCCCGTCCAACAGAGCGACTTCATCTTCTCGGCGGTCGCCGAGCAGTTCGGCATGCTGGGTGGCGGAACCGTGATCGTTCTCTTCGGCGTCCTGCTGTTCCGCATCTGGCGAGTCGCTCATCTGAGCAAGGACACCTTCGGCACCTACATCTGCGCCGGAGTGTTCGGGCTGATCCTCTGGCACATGTTCCAGAACATCGGCATGACCATGGGAATCATGCCGGTGACCGGCGTCCCCCTGCCCTTCGTGAGCTACGGAGGGTCCTCCTTGGTGGCCTTCGCGATCATGATCGGCCTGGTGGAGAGCGTGCACATGCGCCGAATGCGCTGACCAGGGCCGTTAGGATTCGGGGGTCATGACATCCCTCTGGACGCGGGTCGAACCGTTGCTGGCGAGGGTGCGCAAACCAGCCCGCTACATCGGGTGCGAGGACGGGGCGATCGAGCCACGTCACGGGCCGGGCAAAGTCGCCTGGTTGCTCGCCTATCCCGATGTGTACGAAGTCGGCCTGCCGAACCAAGGGCTTCAGATCCTCTACGAGATCCTGAACGAGCGCCCCGACGCCGTGGCTGAGCGCACGTATGCGCCGTGGGTCGATCTCGAAGCGTTGATGCGGGACCGGTCCATCCCGTTGTTCTCGGTCGACACCCATCGGGCCGCCGCAGACTTCGACGTCATCGCCTTCAACCTGTCAGCCGAGCTCGTGTACACCAACGTGCTCAACATGCTCGATCTGGCTGGTGTCCCGGTGCGGTCGGAGCGACGTCGTCCCGAAGATCCGCTCGTGGTCGTCGGTGGCCACGCCGCCTTCAACCCTGAACCCCTCGCTGATTTCATCGATCTCGCGGTGCTCGGCGAAGGTGAGGAAGTCGTCGGGGAGATCACCGCGATCGTCCGTGAGTGGAAAGCGTCCGGTCGAACCGAGGGATCGCGTGAGGCCGTTCTTCGTGCACTGGCCCAGGTTCCCGGGGTCTACGTGCCGTCGATGTACGACGTCGAGTACGACCGTGAACGCACCGTGTCGATCACTCCTCGTTACGCCGACGTTCCCTCGATGGTGGTGAAGCGCACGGTGTCCGACCTCGCCGAATGGGACTACCCGCGGCGCCCGCTCGCACCGCTCACCGAAGTGGTGCACGATCGACTGGCGGTCGAAGTCTTCCGTGGTTGCACGCGGGGGTGCCGTTTCTGTCAAGCCGGGATGATCACTCGTCCGGTACGCGAGCGACCGGCGGAGCAGGTGCGCACGATGATCACCCGCGGCCTCGAACGAACGGGGTACAACGAGGTCTCACTCACGTCGTTGTCGACGGCCGATTTCAGCGGCATCGAGAACGTGGTGTCGTCGATCGTTCCCGACCCCACGGCCTGTGGTGCACCGACGGTGAGCCTGCCGTCGTTGCGCGTCGATGCGTTCACGGTCGGTCTGGCGGCCAAGGTTGCCAGCGGACGACGTAGTGGCCTCACCTTCGCTCCCGAGGCCGGGACGTGGCGGTTGCGGACGGTCATCAACAAGCTGATCACCGAGGCCGATCTGTACGGCGCCGTCGATTCTGCGTTCGCGAGCGGATGGTCGCGGATGAAGTTGTACTTCCTGACCGGGCTTCCGACCGAAACCGATGTCGACACCAAGGGAATCGCCGAATTGGCGGCCGGATGTGTGGCGATCGGCAAGAAGCACACGTCTCGTGCGAGTGTCACGGTCAGCCTCGGAGGTTTCGTTCCCAAGCCACACACACCGTTCCAATGGTTCGGCCAGAACGGGGTCGACGAACTCCAGCGAAAGATCAACCTGGTTCGCCACTCCGCCAGCCGTGGTGTGAACGTGAAGTGGCACGACCCGTCGGCGTCCTTGGCCGAAGGGGTGGCCAGCCGCGGTGATCGTCGCGTCGGACGAGTGATCGAACGAGTGTGGCGCGACGGTGGAACCTTTCAGGAGTGGTCGGAGTTCTTCCGACTCGATCGCTGGACCGATGCGATGGCCGCCGAAGGGCTGGCCATCGAGTGGTTCACGACTCGCCATCGTGACGAGAACGAGATCCTTCCGTGGGAGCATCTGAGCGCCGGCCTGCATCGCGATTTCCTGTGGCAGGACTGGCGAGCCGCACTCGACGAGCACGGCCTTCCCGATTGTCGATGGACGCCGTGTTACGACTGCGGTGTCTGCACCGGTGACGGTCTCGAACACGTCGTGGCGTCGTCGGTCGCTCCGGCTGGAGGCAGCCAGGGCACGGGTCAGGACCTGTCGATCGGCGGAATCGTGCCGGCGTCGGTTCCGGTGACGATCGGGGTGCGTTCGTGAGAGTGCGCATCGCCTATCAAAAACTGGGCAAGGTTCGATTCCTCGGCCATCTCGACATGGCCCGCTTGTGGGAACGTGCCTTGCGCAAGGCGAAGATTCCGGTGGCGATGTCAGCGGGTTTCACCCCTCGCCCCAAGGTGTCGTTCGGTCTGGCTCTGCCGACTGGTGCCGAGTCCGTGGTCGAGTTGCTCGACGTGACACTCGACGTGTCGCGCGACGACTCGACCGCATCGGGTATCGACCTGAACTCGCTTCCCGCTGTCCTGTCGGCGGCGCTGCCCGTCGGAGTCGATGTGGTCGACGTCGACCCGGTCGACCCCTCCGGATGGTCCCTGCAGGAAGGGGTGACGGCGACGACGTGGGTGATGGCGATCGACGCACCTGAGCTCGATCTCGGCGTGCGTGTGAACGAGGTTCTCTCCGCACCGGAGATCTGGATCGAACGGGAACGAAAAGGTGAACGTCGTCGCGACGATCTCCGTCCCGGCATCATCGACCTCAGACGGCTCATGACCGACGACGGATTGCCGCCGTCGTGGGTCGCCAGTCTCGCCGGGTCCGCATCGGCCCTGCAGCTGGTGGAGGCCACCGTCACCACATCGGGGCGCGGTGTTCGGCCCACCGAAATGGCCGAAGTTCTCCGTCCGGGAGAGGACCCGTGGCTCACCATGCCGCGGGTCATCCGGACACATCAATGGATCGGGCGCGATGACGCGCCGCGCGTGTCCGCACGCGCTGGAAAGGACAACTCCCATGAACGACGACCTGAACTCGAACGCGAACAGCGAGAACACGAGTCACGAGAACACGAACCGGCCTGACGACGGCCGTCCGACCTCGGCGAACAAGAAGCGTCGCCGTGGTTCACGCGGCGGACGAAATCGGTCCCGCCCCAATCGTCCGGCCGATGGGTCGTCATCTGGTTCGTCGGCGACGAACGATCCGAACGACGTCGAATTGCCCGAGCGTGCGCGCGAGGGACGCCCCGACGCCGAGGCCGGCGCCGACGCCGTGGTGCGACGACCGCAGATCGGAGACACTCGACCGGCCCCGCCCGCGGCTCGTCCGTCGGTGACCATGCCCGGTGGCGCTCGCGCCGGCTCGAACTCGTCGACACCGAATGGTTCGGGCTCGAACGCTGGAGGCGATCCGTCCCGGAAGCGTCGTCGCCGCGGTGGGCGAGGGCGGAGTGGCTCGGGTGAAGGTCGTCGTCAGGACGCCCGCGGTGGCGACTCCCGGGCGGGTGAGTCCCGGGTCGTCGAGCGTCGCCGAGGCCAGGAGCGCGACGGTCGTCCGATCGGCCGGTATTTCATGTGCGTTCAGGTCCGTCCGAATCTGACCCAGGTCGGCGTCCTCGAGGGTCGAAGTCTGCTCGAGCACTACGTGAGCCGTGCGGCCGACGACGTGTCGCAGATCCACGGCAACATCTACGTGGGTCGAGTGCAGAACGTCCTGCCCGGAATGGAGGCGGCCTTCGTCGACATCGCGACACCGAAGAACGCGGTGCTCTATCGCGGTGACGTCCAGTACGACGCCGAGGACATCGTCGACAGCCAGCCGCGGATCGAGAACATCCTGAAGGCCAAGCAACTGATCGTGTGTCAGGTCACCAAGAACCCGATCGGCGTGAAAGGTGCGCGACTGACGCAGGAGGTCTCGATTCCTGGTCGGTTCGTGGTGTTGATCCCGAACTCGAAGACCTATGGCATCTCCAAGCGCCTACCCGACGACGAACGCAAGCGCCTGCGCGGAATTCTCGATCGAGTCAAGCCCGCCGAGCACGGCCTGATCGTGCGAACGGCGGCCGAATCGGCGACCGAACACGAGTTGCGCGCCGACATGACACGACTTCTCGATCAGTGGAACCAGATCGAAGAGAAAGCCCGTCGGGCCAACGGACCGACGCTGCTCTACCGCGAACCTCCCTTGGCCGTGCGGGTCATCCGCGAGGAGTTCAACGCTGAATATCGCGGAGTCGCGATCGACGATCGCCAGCTCTACGAAGACGTGCGCTCGTACGTCGAGGCGTTCAATCCGGAGTTGGCCGATCGAGTCGAATACTTCGACCCCGAAACCGAGTCGTTGCCCTTGTTCGAGCAGTATCGGGTGCACGAGCAACTTCACAAGGCGCTCGATCGCAAGGTGTGGTTGCCGTCGGGTGGTTCTCTCATCATCGAGCACACCGAGGCCCTGACGGTGATCGACGTGAACACGGGGCGCAACGTCGGGACGTCCAACCTCGAGGCCACGGTCTTTCAGAACAACCTGGAAGCCGCCGAAGAGATCGCTCGACAACTGCGACTCCGAGACATCGGAGGCATCATCGTCATCGACTTCATCGACATGGAGATCAAGGAGAATCGTAAGAAGGTGGTCGATGCCTTCCGATCGGCCCTGTCCCGGGACAAGACCCGGACCCAGGTCTTCGAGATCTCCGAGCTCGGACTGGTCGAGATGACCCGGAAGCGGATCGGAGAAGGCCTGCTCACGGCCTTCGCCGACGGGTGCGAGACCTGCCATGGCCGTGGAGTCGTCGTCGATCTCGACCTACTGGTCTGAATTCCCGGTGGGGAGGTGGCGTGAGGCATCCGACCAGGTAGGGTTGCCAATCGCTATGTACGCAGTCATCGCAACCGGAGGCAAGCAAGTCCGCGTGTCGCAGGGCCAGCAGGTGCACGTCGAACTTCTGGGTGCCGATCAGGGCGCCTCGGTCGACTTCACCCCCGTGCTGGTCGTCGACGGAGACACGGTTCTCGCCACGCCCGATCAACTCGCCAAGGTCACCGTCTCGGGCCGCATCGTCGGAACGGCGACGGGCCCCAAGATCGACGGCTTCACGTACAAGCGTCGAACCAATCAGCGTCGCCGGTACGGACATCGTCAGAAGTATCAGGTCGTCGAGATCACCAAGATTGCGAAAGGCTGACCATGTCGAAGACCAAAGGTGGCGGATCGACACGTAACGGGCGCGACTCCAATGCGCAGCGTCTCGGCATCAAGGCCTTCGCTGGCACCCAGGTGACCGCGGGAACGATCGTGATTCGTCAGCGTGGAACCCGCTTCCATCCGGGCAAGAACGTCGGTCGCGGTGGAGACGACACCCTGTTCGCCCTCGTCGACGGTTTGGTGAAGTTCGGTGAGCGACGTGGACGTCGCGTCATCGACATCGTCCCGGGCGAGTGATTCTCGGGTCGGGTTCCCGGCCTAGATATCGAATCCGCGCGGCAGTTTGTGCAGCGGGTAGTCCAAGAGAGCCACGCCCTGACGGCAGGCGAAGCGATCGGTCATCCCGGCCACGTAGGTGACCGCTGACATCACGGCATCGGTGGAGCCCGGCGAATTCTCGGAGAGCTCCGACACGAGATGGGGATGCTCGATGAAGTGGTCGACCAGAGCACGCAAGAGGTCGATGACCTGAGATGCCTGATCTCGGCTCGCGGAACGCAGATAGACCTGTTCGTAGTTGAAACGACGAAACGCAGCCAATGCATCGGCGACGTCGGTTTCCATGCCGATCCGACCGGTGGCAGCGGTGGCTCGCACCATCGAACGGATGAACGCACTCAACTGGCGTTGCCGGGTGTCGCCGCAGTGATGGCGCACGTCGGGAGGTAGATCGTCAGGTCGGACGATTCCGGCGGCGACGGCATCTTCGAAGTCGTGGCAGACGTAGGCGATGCGATCGGCCCAGCTGACGACCTCTCCTTCCGGCGTGGCCGGGGCCGGGCGGCTCCACGAGTGGTTGCGGATGCCATCGAGTGTCTCGCGGCACAAATTGAGTGGAACGAGCGTGACATCGGCACCCCAGACCGCGTGGTCGAAGCCGCCGTCCACGTACGGCGACAATGCATCCTCGCTGGCATGGCCGCCGGGGCCGTGTCCGCAATCGTGTCCGAGGGCGATGGCTTCGGTGAGTGCGACATTGAGGCCGAGCGGACGGGCGACCGAGACGGCGACCTGAGCGACTTCGAGAGCATGAGTGAGCCGCGTGCGTTGGTGGTCGTCGGGGAACACGAACACCTGGGTCTTGCCGGCCAGTCGACGGAACGAGGTGGCGTGGAGGATGCGATCGCGGTCGCGCTCGAAGCAGGTTCGGAACGGATCGGCTTCCTCGGGAATCGCGCGATGTCCGGCACCGACCGATCGCGTGGCGAGGCGAGAGAGTTGTGCTTCGGCGAGATCTTCACGATCCTGGCGTTGGAGTGCTCGCGCCTCGCCGCTACCCGCCCAGGAGTCGGCGTGGGCGACGACGATCGATTCGGAACGGTTGCCGGCCATGGTGCTCGCCCAACGCTCGGAGCGCTCGGCGATGTCTCGTTGCGTCACGTCGTCCTGCACGAAGCCGAGGTTACGTCGGGGGTGTGGCAGTAGGTTGGACGCGTCATGAGCCAATTCGTCGACGAATGCCAACTGAACGTTCGCGCCGGCGATGGTGGCGCCGGATGCGTCGCCTTCCGACGAGAAGGCCCCGTTGCCATGGGCGGACCCAACGGCGGCGACGGTGGCAAAGGCGGAGACATCTGGTTGGTCGCCGACCGCAACGTCGCATCGCTGTTGGCCTTTCGAGATCATCCCCATCGCATCGCCGGCAACGGTGTGCACGGCAAGGGCAAGGATCTCCATGGTCGACGGGGAGAAAGTCTCGACGTCGCGGTTCCGGAGGGCACCGTGATCCGAGACATGTACTCCGGTGAAGTGCTCGCCGACTTGCAGCACCACGGTGACCGGTGGTTGGCCGCGCACGGCGGTCGGGGTGGTCGAGGAAACGCTCGATTCCTGACGAACCGACGGCGCGCCCCGAGTTTCGCCGAGCAAGGTGAGCACGGTGAGGAACGATGGCTGAAGCTCGAGTTGAAGTTGCTCGCCGACGTCGCTCTGGTCGGATTTCCGAACGCCGGTAAGAGCACGCTCATCAGCGTGGTGTCGGCCGCCAAACCCAAGATCGCCGACTACCCGTTCACCACCCTCGAACCAAATCTCGGTGTGGTGCGGTTCGACGACGGTGCCGAATTCATCGTGGCCGATATTCCCGGTCTCATCGAAGGTGCGGCCGAGGGGCGAGGCCTCGGACACCGATTCCTGCGCCACGTGGAGCGAGCACGTGTGCTGTGCATCCTCGTCGATCTGGCTCCGGTCGACGACACCTCTCCCGACGAACAGGTGAGCATCCTGCTCGACGAACTCGGAAAGTACGACCCCCACCTTCTCGACCGTCCGCGCGTGATCGTGGGAACGAAGACCGACATGGCCGACCCCGAGCGAGTTCGCGCGTGGTCGGGGCCGGTCATCTCGTCGATCACCCGACAAGGGGTGCGAGAGTTGGTGGGCCAATTGGCGTCACTGGTGCACGAAGCACGCAATGACGAGCCGGTGCGCGAGGGCCATGTGATCCTGCGGCCAGAGTCCGATGCGGCGTGGGTCGAGCGAGTCGACGATCGTCACTGGAGGGTGCACGGCCGAAAGGTCGAGCGCGCTGTTCACCTCAACGACGTGACGACTCCCGACGCGTTGTCCTACATCGACGAACGGTTGGCCAAGCTCGGTGTGCCCCGACTTCTGACCCGAGCCGGCGTGGTCGACGGCGACGTCGTCTGGATCGGAAGTTTTTCCTTCGATTACCACCGAGACCTGTGACCTAACCTGGGGCGATGTCTGGTTCGTCGGCCACGCGGGTGATCGTCAAGATCGGGACGTCGTCATTGACCGACGATCGAGGAGTGATCGACCGTTCGGTGATCGCATCGGTGTGCCGCCAGATCGCGGGGTTGCGCGCCGCGGGTCATGACGTCGTCCTGGTGACGTCGGCGGCAGTCGCCGCCGGTGTGGCGGCGATGTCGTTGCCCGCTCGTCCGACCGACGTGCAGACGCTGCAAGCCCTGGCAGCCGTCGGACAGAGCCGGCTGATGGAGGTGTACAACGCCGAGTTCGCCGCCGTCGGTCTGATCGCCGCGCAGGTTCTGCTCGTCCCGCACGATTTCGGCGATCGGCAGCAATATCTGCACGCCCGTTCCACCTTCGAACGCCTTCTCGAACTCGGATGTGTTCCAGTCGTCAACGAGAACGACACCGTGGCGTCCGACGAGATTCGCTTCGGCGACAACGACCGGATCTCGGCTCTCCTGTCTCATTTGTTGCGTGCCGATGTCCTGGTGCTGCTCACCGACATCGAGGGCCTGTACACCGCTGATCCCCGACACGACCCCTCGGCATCCTTGGTGTCGCAGGTCGCCGCAGGCGATCCACTCCTCAGCGTCTCGGCGGGATCGACCGGAACCAACCGCGGAAGCGGTGGCATGGCGTCCAAACTCGCCGCGGCTCGAATCGCGTCGCGATCGGGGGTGCGGACGGTGATCGCCCGGGCATCGATCGACGACGTCGTACGGCGGGCCGTCGACGAGAGCGACCAGGTGGGTACGACGTTCCTCGGCTCCGATCGCCACTTCACGTCTCGTCAACTGTGGTTGGCCTTCGCCAGCGACGTGGTCGGATCGGTCACCGTCGACGACGGAGCGAAGCGAGCCCTCGTCTCCGGGAACAGTTCGCTGTTACCTGCGGGCGTTTCGTCGGCCTCGGGTGACTTCACCGCTGGCGACACGATCGACATCGTGGACACGGCGGGAGTCGTGTTCGCTCGCGGTGTGGCGGCGATGAGCCGCTCACAGGCCGATGCGTCGCGGGGTCGGCGTACCTCCGAACTCGACGAGTCGTGGCCGAGTGTCGTCGTCCATCGCGATGACCTCGTCGTCTTTGACGACTGAAGATGTGAACGTCTTCGACGACTGAAGATGTGAACGTCTTCGACGACTGACGTCACGCAGTCGGCGTTCGAGGTCGCAGCCGTGAACGCAGGCTACGCAGATGTTCGATCTCGGGGGCTCGCAGGAGGTGCAAGGCGCCGAGGTAGGTGATGACGCCGATTCCGGTTCCGACGACGAGCCGGAGAGCCGCCCCACTGCCGTCGTCGTCACCGAATGCCCCGACCGACAACCAGACGACACCACCCATCGCTGCTCCGGCCACGAGCACGCGCGCGAGGCCGAGGAGCACCTCGAGGGACGGAAACGACGGAACCTTGATCTGCAGGACGAGGACGGCGGCGATCGCCGCCACGAGATAGGAAATGGCGAAGGCGAGACCGAGTCCGAGAACGTCGAAGGGCCCGACCAGGGCGAAGGCGAGCACGATGTTGAGCGCGTTCTGGCCGAGGTTGATGACGAACGGCGTGCGCGTGTCCTGGTGGGCGTAGAAGCCACGGAGCGCGAACAGGTAGATCGAATAGCCGATGAGGCCGAGAGACAGGCCGGCGAGTGCGCGCGACGTCGTGTCGGCGGCTCCGGAGTCGAACTGACCGTGTTGCAGGAGTGCGCCGATGATCGGGCGGGCGAGGGCGAGAAATCCGAAGGCGGCGGGAATGGTGAGAATCCCGACCAAGCGGATGCCGAGTGCCGTGCGCTCGACGAAGGCCTCGCGATCTCGTCGGGCGACGGCGCGAGCCATCTCGGGGATGAACGTCGTCGCGATGCTCATGGCCAGCAATCCATGGGGGAAATAGAAGAACGTCGACGCCTTGGCGTAGGCGTCCTGGCCGCCGCTCCCGGGGACGGCGAGGTTCTTCACGATCACGACGGTCACCTGATTGGCCAGGACGTATCCGAAGGTCCAACCCGACAGGGCGAAGAGACGTCTGACCGCGGGATGCGTCGGCCGGAAGCGGAAGCGGAAGTTGAGTCCCGCTCGGTGGATCGCCGGAAGGAGAACGAGCGCCTGCAAGGCGATTCCACCGGTGGCGCCGAGTCCGAGGAGCCAACGGAACGACGGACTGTCGAGCACGTCACGCAGTACCGGTGCCTCGTGGTCGAGCAGAGTCGGGACGTAGAGAAGAGAGCAGATCACGACGACGTTGGCGAGAACCGGCGACCACGCGGCGGCGAAGAAACGGCGTTCGGCGTTGAGCAACGCTCCGAGGAGTGCGGAGATGCCGTAGAAGAAGATCTGGAGGAGGAAGATGCGAGTCAGGGCGGTGCCGACGGTTCGAAAGTCGTTGGCGTCGACCGACGAGTCGGGACTCAGCGAGAAGACACGAAAGATCCACGGGGCGAAGAAGACCGCGACGGTGGTGATCGCCGTCAACGCGACGATGCTCACACTCACGACAGCCTCGGCCCCTTCTCGATCGTCCTTTTCGAGCAGGCGAGTGAAGAGAGGAACGAGAGTCGCCGAGAGCACTCCGCCCAGAAGAAGCTCGTAGACGGCGTTGGGGGAGTTGTTGGCGCCGTCGTACGCGTCGGCGAGTGCGGTCTGGCCGATGACGAAGCCGAAGACGATGACCTTCAGCATTCCGGTGAGTCGGGACAGTCCCGTTCCGAGGGCGACGACGGCGTTCGATCGCAGAAGATCGTTCCCGCGCGGGGATTCGTCCTCGATCGGGCCAGCCATCGCAGACAGCGTAGAGGTCGGCGGGACATCGCCCGGTTTCTCTGATTGACGTGCCGAGCAGGGCGACTTGTAGGGTGACCGTATGCAACATCGCTTCGAATCCGTCCAGCAGGTGCGCGACGGTCTACGTGACGTCAACTATCTCGCCGACGACGGAATCGCCGGTGTGGCGTTCCTCGCCGATCGCCTGGGGAAGCCGATTCTCGTCGAGGGTCCGGCCGGTACCGGAAAGACGCAGTTGGCCAAGAGCATCGCCGAACTCACGGGCGCCCGGCTGATTCGTCTCCAGTGCTACGAGGGTCTCGACGAATCGAAAGCCTTGTACGAGTGGAACTACAAGAAGCAGTTGCTCCGCATTCAGGCCGACAAGAACAGTGACTCGTGGAGCGAGGTGCACGACGACATCTTCAGCCGCGAGTTCCTGCTGTCGCGTCCCCTGCTCGAGGCGATCAGCGCCCCGGATCCCGTCGTCCTCCTCATCGACGAGGTCGACCGCGTGGAAGTCGAAACCGAAGCCTTGCTCCTCGAGATCCTCTCGGAGTACCAGGTGTCGATTCCCGAACTCGGCACGATCACGGCCACCCAGATCCCGATGGTGTTCCTGACCTCGAACAACACTCGTGAACTCTCCGAAGCGTTGAAGCGCCGTTGTCTCTACCTCCACGTCGACTACCCGAGCATGGAGCGCGAGAAAGAGATCGTGCTCACCAAGGTCGAGGGCATCACCGAACACCTCGCCGATCAGGTGGCTCGGATCGTGCGCAGTATCCGCCAGCTCGACCTGAAGAAGGCACCGAGCGTCAGCGAGACCATCGATTGGGCGCGAACCCTTCTCCTCCTCAACGCCGACCACATCGACGCCGAGACGGCCAAGAGCACGCTGCACGTGTTGCTCAAGTACCAGACCGACATCGCCAAGGCCGCCAAGGAACTGTCGGTCGACCCGGCCTGACCCGGTCGAATCCGATCGATACGCCGTGCTCGACCTTCTGTCCGGTTTCGTCCAGGAGCTCCGCAACGCCGGGCTTCCGGTGTCGCTCACCGAGAACCTCGACGCCATGGAGGCGGTTCGCCACATTCCGATGGAGGATCGAGACGCGTTCAAGTACGCCCTCGGCGCGACGCTCGTGAAGAACAGTGCGCACTGGCGTTCCTTCGAAACGGTTTTCGAGGTCTACTTCTCGTTGCGAGGCCCCGAGTACAAGTTGGCCGAGGGTTCGGCCGAAGACCTCGACGAGCTCTGGCGCGAGATGCAAGAGCAGATGCAGCAGGGCGAAGGTCGCGGCGCCTCGGGTGGCATGGAGTCGCTCACTCCCGAAGAGATGGCGCAGATGCTGATGCAGGCCTTGATGAAGGGCGATCAGGCGATGATGCGCGCGCTCGCCCGTCAGGCCGTGCAGCGCTTCGCTGGAATGGAGCCTGGCCGTCCGGTCGGCGGGACGTATTACCTCTACCGAACGCTGCGCAATCTCGATCTGGACGGGATGCTGCAGAAGTTGATGGACGCGAGTCGAGACGAGGTGGGTGGAGAACTCACTGCTCTCGAGGAACGACTCGAGCGTGACGAATACGAATCTCGTATCGAGAACTTCAAGAAGGAGATCGAAGCCGAGATCCGTCGTCGTCTGGTGGCCGATCGCGGAGCCGAGGCCATGGCCAAGACGCTTCGCAAGCCGTTGCCCGAAGACGTCGAGTTCATGCATGCGAGTCGCGACGAAATGGCTCTCCTGAAGAAATCGCTCTATCCGCTCACACGCAAGTTGGCCGCGCGCCTCGCGCGCAAACGTCGACACGGGCGTAAGGGTCCTCTCGATTTCCGAAACACGGTGCGTCATTCCTTGTCGTACGGAGGCGTTCCAGCCGATCCCAAGTTCAAGTATCCGCGTCCGGCCAAGCCCGAGCTGATGGTCGTCGCCGACATCTCGGGAAGTGTGGCTGCCTTCGCTCGCTTCACACTGATGCTCGTGTACGCGATCCAGAACCAGTTCTCCAAGGTGCGATCCTTCGTGTTCATCGACGGCCTCGACGAGGTCACCGACTTCTTCCGCAACACCGAGGACATCACCGAGGCGATCCATCGGGTCAACACCGAGGCCGACGTCGTGTGGGTCGACGGCCACTCCGATTACGGCCATGCCTTCGAAGTGTTCTGGGAGAAGTACGGCAAGGACGTGGGTCCGAAGACGACGGTGCTCCTGCTCGGCGATGCGCGGAACAACTATCACGCCTCGCAAGCGTGGGTGGTGAAAGAGATCGAAGCCAAGGCTCGGCACGTGTACTGGTTGAACCCCGAGCCGCGCTCCTACTGGAACACCGGTGACTCGATCGTGGGTGAATACGGAAACTTCACCGACGGTGTGTTCGAGTGCCGCAATCTCCGACAACTCGAGGCATTCGTCGAAAAGCTCGCCTGACATGACCCGGTTCGTGCTCGTTCGCCACGGCGAATCCCAGGTGACGGTCGATCGTGTCGTGGGCGGACCACGTTCGTGTCGGGGTCTGTCGGAGCACGGGCGTTGGCAGGCCGAACGACTACGCGAACGATGGGCCGATCGCCCGGAGATGTCGTTCGACGCGGTGTATTCGAGCGCGTTCCCTCGCGCTCGTGAGACGGCCGAGATCGTGCTTCCCGCTCTCGGTGTCTCGACCCTGCACGTCGTCCCCGACCTGGGAGAGCACGACCCGGGTCCCGAGTGCGACGGTCTCACGTACGCCCAGTTCGAGGAGAAGTTCGGCAATCCCGATTGGGAATCCGATCCCTACGGCGTGACCTTTCCAGGCGGTGAGACCATCGCCGAGTTCCAATTGCGCGTCGGCTCGGCGATTCGGCGACTGTGCGATCTCCACCCCGAAGCCACCATCGCCGTCTTCTGTCACGGTGGTGTGATCGACACGGTTCTCCGTCAGTCGTTGCGCAGTTTCGGCACCGGTGCCTTCGAGATCCACACCTCGAACACCTCGATCACCGAGGTCGAACTCGTGCGAGCCGGTCGCTGGCGTCTCATTCGCTACAACGACGTCGCTCACCTCGCCGTCGCGCCATGAGTCGAGTCGTCGTCGTCGGGGCGGGATCAGCCGGGTCGGTCGTGGCTCGCCGACTGCTCGACGTCGGCCATCACGTCACGATCGTGGAAGCCGGCCCCGATGTCGTGACCGCACCCGATGGCACGAACTCGGCCCCGGGTCTGGCGAGTCCGTCGTTCTTCGATGCGCTGGCCGAGCCCGGCCGAACCTGGAGTGATCTGACAGCTCGTCGAGTACGCGGCCAGGACGAGCGTTTCTACGCTCGTGGGCGTGGCGTCGGGGGATCATCGGCGGTCAATGCGATGATCGGACTCTGGGGGGAGGCGGACGACTACGACCGATGGGAGCGCGATCACGGCTGCCTCGGATGGTCGTGGGCCGATGTCCGTCCGGTCTTCGAACGACTCCCGATACCTCTTCGCACACCGCGATCGTCCGAGATCGGTCCGATCGGTCGGGCGGTGGCCGACATGGGTCGGCGATCGGGATGGGTCGATCACGTCGGCCCCGGCGCGGTGGGCGCACTCGGGTGCGACATCGGACCGTGTCGACTCACTCAGCACCCGAATGGTCGACGGGCCAGTGCCTTCGAGGTGTACGTCGAGCCGGTTCGCCATCGTGCCGACCTCGTCGTACGAACCGAGGCATCCGTCGATCGACTACTCGTCGACGGTCGACGTGTCACAGGGGTCGGTTTGACGGACGGATCGGTCATCGACGGTGATGTCGTGGTGCTCGCCGCCGGGGCGATCGACACGCCACGACTCCTGCTGCGATCCGAGATCCAGAATCCCGCGATCGGTCGTGGCCTCCAGGATCATGCCGCGGCCACCTTCACGCTCGCCGTTCGCGATGCACCGGAACCGGGATCGCTCGCGGTGGGAGTCGTCGGCCGCTTCTCGTCGGGTCTGGCTCCGGCCGACCTTCAGGTGCTTCCCATCGATCATCTGGGTGCGCAGGCGCCGGGCCTGGCCGTCGTGAACGTGGCCCTGATGAACGTGTTCTCCCGCGGAACCGTCACACTCGATCGTGTCGACTTCGACATGCTGAGCGATGAACGCGATGTGACCGCCCTGGTGCGTGGGGTCGATCAGATCAAGGCTTGGTTCTCCGACGGCCCGCTCGCCGACGCGGTGTCGGCGGTCTTCGTCGACGATCAGGGCACGTCGATCCACGACCTCGCCGACGACGAGGAGTCTCGACGAACCTGGGTCACGACCACCACTGGCGACTACGTCCACGCGGCGGGGTCGTGCTCGATGGGCCCACGAGGAGAGGCCGTGGTCGACGATCGCGGCCGCAGTTGGGATCTGTCGGGGTTGTGGATCGCCGACGCATCGATCATGCCGCGAGTCCCGCGGGCGAACACCCATCTCCCCACGGTGATGATCGCCGAACGGGTGGCAGCTTTCGTCGGCGCGTCCTGAGCCGTCCCTCCGGTGTCACACCCCTGTGGTCGGCTGTCGGTATGAGCCACGAATCGACCTCCCGCCCCCACATCGTGATCGATTGCCAGACGTGCGTCGCCCGCGACTCCGACGCCTGCACCGATTGCATGGTGTCGTACCTGTGTCGTGACGAGCCGTCCCAGGCCGTCGTGTTCGATCTGGCCGAGTGGCGTGCCGTGCGTGTCCTCGCCGACGCCGGGTTGGTGCCTACGCTTCGACATCGTGCGTCCCCCGAAGCCTCCGCCTCCTGATTCCCGAACTTCGGAGTACGCCCACGGTCTGATCGAGTTCGCCCGGTCACGTGGACTCGATCGGGTGGGGATCACCCACGCGGGAATTCTGGAACGGTCGCGGGTGGCCCTGGTCGATCGGCGCGACCGCGGATTGTCCGACACGATGGGTTTCACGTTTCGTGATCCCGAACGATCCACCGACCCGAACCGTGCCGTCGACGGGGCTCGCTCCATCCTTGTCGCCGCTCTCAGTTACAACGTCGACGAGTCCGACGATGGGATGATCGAGCAGGTCGGCGACGTCTCGCCGACTGGTCGAGTGGCTCGCTACGCGCGTTCCGATTTCTACACACCACTTCGCCGGGGTCTGCAGGACGTCGCGTTGCGATTGCGCGCCGACGGGTTTCGCGCGGTGGTCTTCGCCGACGAGAACGATCTCGTCGATCGCGAGGTCGCCTGGCGAGCCGGTCTCGGATGGTGGGGAAAGAATGCCAACCTGCTCCTGCCCGGTGCCGGGAGTTGGTTCGTGCTCGGCTCGGTGGTGACCACGGCCGAACTCGCGGCGACCCCCGGTCCGGCGTCGGACGGTTGCGGCTCGTGTCGTCGGTGTCTCGATGACTGTCCGACCGGTGCCATCGTCGACGTCGGTGTGGTGGACGCGCGGCGGTGCCTGGCCTGGTTGGTGCAAAAGCCCGGGATCTTCCCGCGTGAGTTCAGGATCCCGCTCGGTGACCGCATCTACGGCTGTGACGACTGTCAGGAGTCGTGCCCTCCGACGGTGCGTCTCGGCTCACGAGTTCCCGCACGGTCGGCCGTCGATGGTCCTGGAGCGCGTGTCGATCTACTCGACATACTCACGATCGACGACGATGCACTCATCGATCGCTACGGCCGTTGGTACATCGCCGATCGCGACCCTCGGTGGTTGCGGCGCAATGCACTCGTCATTCTTGGCAACGTGGCGTCGCTTCCGATCGACGAATCGGTCCGTCGTGTCGTGTCCCGCTACCTTTCCCACCATGATCCGATGCTGCGCGCCCATGCGGTGTGGACGGCGCGCCGACTCCGTGCCGATGATCTGCTCGGGTCGATCGCCGGGGACGATGATCCCGATGTGCGCGACGAAATGGCGGTGGATGTGATCCCCCGATGAAGCATCTCCTCGTCACCAACGACTTCCCACCCAAGATCGGCGGCATCCAGTCGTTGCTCTGGGAATGGTGGCGGCGTCTGCCACCCGATTCGTTCGCGGTCTTGACCAGTCCCTACGACGGCGCGGAGGCTTTCGATGCCGAGCAGCCTTTTCGGATCGAACGCACCCGAGAGCCTGTTCTGTTGCCTCATCCGTGGATGATTCGTCGGATCGACAAGATGGCGGCCGAGATCGGAGCCGATCTGGTCGTTCTCGACCCGGCCGTTCCGCTCGGCATCGTCGGGCCGTCGTTGTCGTTGCCCTACGACGTCGTGCTGCACGGAGCGGAGGTCACCGTGCCGGGTCGGCTTCCCGTCTCGCGACAGATTCTCGGTCGAGTGTTGCGCCAGGCGCGGCACGTGGTGGCGGCCGGGGGATACCCGGCGGCCGAGGCCACGCGGGCGGCGGGACGGCCACTCGACATCACCATCGTTCCGCCAGGGGTCGACCTCCAGCGTTTCGCGCCGCTCGACGACGAACAGCGTCGCGCGGCCCGTCGCTCTTTCGGCTTCGACGACGATGCCGAGGTCGTCGTGGCAGTGAGTCGCCTGGTCCCTCGCAAGGGCTTCGATGCCGCCATTCGCGCGGTCGCCGAATTGTCGCGTCGACGTCCCGGCCTGGTGCTGGCCATCGCCGGAGCCGGACGCGATCGCGAGCGACTCGAGAAGTTGGCCAATTCGTCTGAGGCTCCCGTGCGATTCCTCGGGCGTGTGTCGAACGACGACTTGCCGCGTCTCTACGGATGCGCCGATGTGTCGATCATGTTGTGTCGCAATCGATGGGGCGGCCTCGAACAGGAAGGTTTCGGCATCGTGTTCGTGGAAGCCGCGGCCTGTGGAGTGCCAGCTCTGGCCGGTGCGAGCGGAGGAGCGGCCGAAGCCGTGGCCGACGGTGACACCGGATTCGTGGTGCCCGATCCACGTGACATCGGTGCCGTCGTCGCGCGTCTCGATGAATTGTTGGCCGATCCCGAGCGCTGTCGAGCGATGGGACGGGCGGCTCGAACGCGCGTCGAGGCCGAATTTTCCTACGACACTCTCGCTCGACGTCTCGGCGAGTCTCTGGGTGTCTGGTCATGATGGGCGTCTGGTCATGATGAGTGTCTGGTCATGAGGAGCGTCTGGTCATGAGTGTTGTCGATGATGATTTCTTGCCCGGCCGAGCCATCGTTCGTCTGAATCTGGTCGGCACCGCGATCTTCACGTTGTCGAGCGTTCTCGCCGCTGTCGTGTTCGACGGATGGATCAAGGTGCAAGGAGTCGTGGTCGCTCTCGGATCGTTCGCGGTCGGCGTGGCCGTCTTCTTGTGGGGTTACTGGACCGCGGTCCAGCGAAGCCGACGTGACGAGATGGCGGTGGCGGAGTTGTATTTCCTCATGGGAGGTTCGATACCTCGGCGGGTGAAGCGACTGATGAACGGATGTCTCGTGGTGCAGACCGTGGTGGCTCTCGCCACGGCTCTGGCTCGACCGACGACCCCCGGATCGCCGGGCTCGGGTTCCACGACCGGGTCGACTCTCGCCTTCGGAGTGCTGGTCCCGGTGCTCGGACTCGGTTTGAACGGACTCTGGGCGGCGATCCACGGTCGTTTCCCTCCGCGTCGGGTCTCGGTCGGCTAGAACAGAGTCATGGCCGATACGGCATCGCTCACCATCTCCATCTCGTCACCGCTCGACCGCTGCTGGCAGATCGCCACCGATTTCGAGAGGTATCCCGAGTGGGCCACCGACGTGAAGTCCGCCGTGGTGCTCCAGCGTGACGATCAGGGGCGAGCCACCGAGGTCGAGTTCCGCACGTCGGCACTGGGTCGCAGTACGCACTACGTGTTGTCCTACGACTACGACGCTGCTCCGCATCGCCTGGCGTGGCACATGGTCAAAGGTGACATCATGCGCGCCGTCGATGGCGCATACATGTTCGCCCCCGATGCATCGGGCGGGGTCGTGCTGACGTACAACCTGTCGATCGACCTCATCGTGCCCCTTCCGGGATTCGTGAAGCGTCGCGCCGAAGTGCGGATTCTCAACACGGTGAAGGAACTGAAGGTCCGAGCCGAAGCCTGACCGGCACGGTCGGCTGCTCGCGTTCGCCTCGCTCATGCGTCTCGGTATCGACGTCGGCGGGACCAAATGCCTCGCAGTGGTGGTCGACGACGTCGGCACGGTGGTCGAGCGACGTCGAGTCCCGACTCCGCGCGGACCCGAGCTCATCGAGGAATCGTTGGTCGGTCTCGTCGAGTCGTTCGACGTTCCCATCGGCGAATGGGCCGCGATCGGCCTTGGAGTGCCCGGCCTGATCACGCGCGACGGAGTGATCGTCTCGTCACCCAACCTTCCCGACGTCGAGAATTTTGCCGTCGGCGAGCGATTGTCGAACCGACTCGGCCGAATGGTCGGGGTCGACAACGATGCCAATTGTGCGGCGCGAGCCGAATGGAGGGCAGGCGCGGCTCGTGGTCGTGACGACGTCCTCGTCGTCACGCTCGGAACGGGTATCGGTGGCGGCATCGTGAGCGAGGGCCGACTCGTTCGGGGAGCCCACGGATTCGCCGGTGAGATCGGCCACGTGGTGATCGTGGCCGAGGGTCGAGAGTGTGCGTGTGGTCGACGTGGGTGCTGGGAGCAATATGCATCCGGCACGGCGCTCGGCCGAATGGCGCGGGACGCCCGCGCGATTCGGGGCTCATGGGTCGATTCCGGGCACGACGCCATCGACGTTCGTCGAGCCGCCGAGGCCGGTGACGTCGACGCGCGAGCAGTGATCGACGACTTCGGTCGCTGGGTTGCTCTCGGATTGGCGAGTTTGGTCCACACCTTCGATCCCGAGGTGGTGGTGATCGGGGGAGGCGTTGCGCATCGCGCCGAGATCGTTCGGTCCGTCACCGAAGGGTGGCTGGGTGAGTTCCTGTACGCGTCGCACGTTCGGCGCCATCCGGAGGTGCTGCTGGCCCACCACGGCGAGGAGGCCGGAGCCATCGGCGCCGCGTACATCGGAGGATCGGACGACAAAAGACCCCTGGTCGGAGAGCCGTGACGAGTAGCGTCGGACGTCATGGAGTTTCGCCGGATCACCAATTTGCCGCCGTACGTGTTCACGATCATCAACAACCTGAAGATCGAAGCACGCCGGCAAGGGGTCGACGTGGTCGACCTGGGATTCGGGAATCCCGACATCCCGTCGCCATCGATCGCGGTCGAGAAGCTCGGTGAAGCGGCGCGCATCGCGCGTAACCATCGGTATTCGATGTCTCGTGGACTTCCCAAGTTGCGTGAGGCCATCGCTGATCTCTACAAGCGGAAGTGGAACGTCGACCTCGACGTCGAAACCGAGATCACGAACACGATCGGGTCGAAGGAAGGTTTCAGCCACTTGATGTGGGTGTTGCTCGACCGCGGTGACGCCGCGATCGTGCCGAGTCCGAGCTACCCGATCCACATCTACGGACCACTGTTCGCCGGAGCGGATCTCCGTCAGGTGCCGATGCGAAGTCTCTCGGATCCGCGGGTTCAGACCGATTTCGAAGGCGACTTCTTCGACAGTCTCACCACGGCCTACGACGTCGGTTGGCCCAAGCCTCGAGTCCTCGTGATCTCGTTTCCGCACAACCCGACCGGATCGTGTGTCGATCTCCCGTTCATGCAGCGCGTGGTCGACTTCTGTCGTGAACGCGACATGATCGTGGTTCACGACTTCGCCTATGCCGACGTCGGATTCGGCGGCTACCAACCACCGTCGATCCTGCAGGCCGAGGGGGCCAAGGAATGCGCAGTCGAGCTGTATTCGATGACGAAATCGTTCTCGATGGCCGGCTGGCGAGTCGCCTTCCTTCTCGGGAACGCCCAGGTGGTTCAGGCCCTCGTCAAACTGAAGAGCTACCTCGACTACGGCACTTTCCAGCCGATCCAGATCGCGGCGACCGTGACCATGAACGAAGCAGCCGATTATCCGGCCGAGGTGTGCTCGATCTACGAGAGCCGTCGCGATGCATTGATCGACGGTCTGGCTCGGATCGGGTGGGACATTCCCAAGCCGCAGGGATCGATGTTCGTCTGGGCACCCATTCCCGAACCGTACGCCGACATGTCGTCGGTCGAATTCTGCTCGCACGTGGTTCGCGAGTGCGAGGTCGCCTTGTCGCCGGGTGTCGGATTCGGGCCCGGCGGCGAAGGCTTCGCGCGTTTCGCTCTGATCGAGAACGAACAACGCATCGCACAGGCCTTGCGCAACCTGAAGAAGGGTCTGCCCAAACTCGGGTGATCATGCCCGCGGGTCCCGCCTCCTTCGTCGTTCGTGTGTGGTTGCCCGATCGCCCGGGAACCCTGGGACGAGTGGCGGCGGCGATCGGACGAGCCGGAGCCGACGTGGTCGGAATCGAGATCCTGGAGCGAGGGGCCGGCACCGCCATCGACGAAGTGACGATCCTCGTCGACGAGTCGACCGCGATCGATGTCGTGGTGGCCGAATTGGCGACGGTCGACGGGGTGGCGGTGGAGGACGTGCATGCGGTCGAACTCGATCGTCCCGAACCTGGAGTCCTGGCTCTCGACGTCGTGTCGGCGTTCGTGTCGGCGGGACCACATCGGCTCGACGTCGTGTGTCGAGGGTTGCGGAACCTCCTCGAATCGGACTGGGTCGCCGTCGTCGACGTCGGACGCGGTGACGTGACGGTCGACGAGGGGAATGTTCCCGATCCGGCGTGGCTCGTCGCGTTCCTCGCCGGCACTCACCATCTTCCGGCGGCCGCTGATCACACGCCATCCGACGTCGTGTGGGCTCCGCTCGTCGGAACGCACCTGATGGTCGCATCCGAACGCTCGGGTCGCGCTTTTCGATCGCGTGAGCGTCAGCAGGTCGAGAGAATCGGTCGAATCGTGGGGTCGATCATCGGTCAGTCGTGAGCCCACTTCAGCGATCGCTCGACGGCTCGTCGCCAATCGCGGTGTTGGGCGTCGGCCATGAGTCGTTCGAACGAATCGGGCGCATTGGGTTCGACGACGACGTCGGTTGCCCACCGGTGCTCGATCGCGTCGAGATCGGGCCAGACTCCTTCGGCGAGTCCGGCGAGGAACGCGGCTCCGAGGGCCGTCGTTTCCTGATCGATCGGGCGCCGCACCGGAATGCCGAGTTGATCGGCTTGAAGGCGAAGGAGGAGGTCCATCACTGATGCGCCACCATCGACGCGCAACTCGGCGATGGCGATGCCACTGGCGTCGGTCATCGCGTCGACGGCGTCGCGTGTCTGGAGAGCCATCGCGTCGACGACGGCGCGCGCCACGTGGGCGCGAGTCGTGCCGCGTGTGATGCCGAGAACGGTTCCCCGAGCGTAGGGATCCCACCAGGGACTCCCGAGGCCGGTGAAGGCCGGGACGACGAAGACGCCGCCACTGTCGGCGACGGTGGCGGCCAAGGGCCCGATGTCGGCCGAGCTCTCGATGATTCCGAGACCGTCGCGCAGCCACTGGACCGCGGCGCCGGTCACGAAGATCGCCCCCTCCAGTGCGTACGACGTCGCCCATGACCCGTCGCCGTTGCGAATCGACCATCCGACGGTCGTGAGCAGACCCTCGCGCGGCGACGGCCGCTCGGATCCGACGTTCATGAGCACGAAGCTGCCGGTCCCGTAGGTGTTCTTGGCCATACCGGGACGAAAGCACGCCTGGCCGAAGAGGGCGCTCTGCTGATCGCCGGCCACACCGGAGATCGGAATGCCGGTCGGCACTTCGTCGCAGGCCGTGACACCCCATCGCTCGCTCGAGGCACGGACCTCGGCGAGGCTCGTCGGTGGGACGCCGAGGAGGTCGCAGAGCTCGTCGCTCCATTGCATCGATCCGATGTCGAACAACATCGTTCGACTGGCGTTGGACGGATCGGTGGCGAACACGTGACCCGCGGTGAGCTTCCACGCGATCCAGGTGTCGATCGTGCCGAACACGAGGTCGCGGCGATCCTCGATGACTTCGTCGAGAAGCCAGGCCATCTTGGTGCCGGAGAAGTACGGATCGAGAACCAGTCCCGTTCGTTCGCGAATCAGTGGAAGTCGACCATCGTCGATCAGTCGTCCGCAACGATCAGCGGTTCGACGGTCCTGCCACACGATCGCACGAGAATGCGGTCGTCCGGTTGCTCGATTCCAGGCGACGACGGTTTCGCGTTGATTGGTGATGCCGATCGCGACCGGGAGGCCGAGCTCGTCGACGACCTCGCGCACGGTTGCGACGACAGCGTTCCAGATCTCGTCGGCATCGTGTTCGACCCAACCGGGTTGCGGAAAGAATTGTGTGAATTCGCGATACGCGGCACGAGCCGGACGGTCGGCGACGAACACGGCGCGGCTGCGGACACCGGTCGTTCCGGCATCGATGGCGAGGACGTACTCGGAACTCACGGCCGGGTGTCGATCATCGACGATTCTTCTTGCGATGTTGGGAAGGTCCCGTCGAGGTCCGGCGGGTGGGTGCCGGTCGTGAACTCGCCGGGCGTTCGGCACTCGGTGTCGGGGGAGGAGTCGTCGCGCGCCGTAGATCGCGAAACGTCTTGCGCTGGTAGCCGAATTTCGCCAGCACCGCTCCGAATCCGAGGTACATCGGATACGAAGCGGCCAGTCCGAGGACGGATGCCCCGGTGACGCTGTCGCGCAGAAAGACCACGAAGGCCACGATCATCACCACGGCATAGATCAGCCATTCACGTGACAGGCGCCCCCACGGAACATTGCGAGTCGGATCCCAAGCCATGGCTCCATTCTTCACCCGTAGGCTCGGCTCGTGCGCATCGGAGTCCTGACCGGAGGTGGTGACTGCCCGGGCCTGAACGGCGCGATCCGAGCCATCGTGCGCAAGGCCGAGTCGGTGCACGGAGATGAAGTCCTGGGCTTCATCGACTCCTGGGACGGCGTCATGGAGCAGCGGTACATTCGGCTCGACGTCGCCTCGATGCGAGGACTTCTTCCTCGCGGGGGAACACTGCTCGGCACACGTCGTGGCAGTCCCTACGACGACGACAATGGTTTGGCGCGAGTCCGGAGTTGCTTCGACGACGTCGGCCTCGACGCACTCGTCGTGATCGGTGGCAACGGATCGCTGACCGTGTCGTCGCTGTTGCACCGTGATCTCGAACTGCCCATCGTCGGCGTGCCGAAGACGATCGACAACGACATCGCAGGAACCGATGTGTCGTTCGGGTTCCACACGGCGGTCCAAGTCGCCACCGACGCCATCGACCGCCTCCACACCACGGCCGAGAGTCACGACCGGGTCATGGTCGTGGAGGTCATGGGTCGTGACGCCGGTTGGATCGCGACCTACGCCGGAATCGCTGGAGGGGCGACGGTGATCCTCGTTCCCGAAGAACCTTTCGACATCGGAGATGTGTGCGAGATCGTCGAGCGCCGTCACCATCGCGGTCGTTACGCCTCGATCGTGGTGGTGGCCGAAGGAGCGCGTCCGGTCGAGGGAACGATGCCCGCACCCGAATATGCGCGCGACCACCTCGGGCGCCCGCGCCTCGGTGGCGTATCGGTGAACATCGCCGCCGAGATCGAGAAGCGCACCGGGTTCGAAGCGCGAGTGGTGCAGATCGGCCACGTCCAACGGGGTGGTACTCCAACCGCTTTCGACCGGATCCTCGCCACCCGATTCGGATTGGCGGCCGTCGATGCGGTCCACGACGGGGCCTGGGGTCACATGGTGGCCCTCCAGTGTTCGACGATCGTGCGCGTTCCGCTGACCGAGGTGGTGGGTCGCACGCGAACGGTGGATCTCGACCTGCTCCATGACGTCGCGCAGGTCTTCTACGGTTGACGACTCGTCGTCGCCGGTTCAGTTCTCGGGGAGGACGAACCCGGGGTACGACGGCTGACTCGATGCGGCGCGACCCGGGTAGTCGTAGACGGTGAGCGGGTCGGCGGTCAGACTGCCGTCTCCGCGTGGCCAATCCTGAGCGAGGCCGTCGACGGTGATGTCGAGTCGTTCGATGCCACTCACTTCGCCGAGGGAGAACACGATCTGGGCGAGAGCTGACACCAGGTCGTCTCCCGTCGACTCGAGAATCTCGTTCGACAGATCGACGCGAACCATGTCGGTGGCGGTGTACCGAGCGCTCAGCAAGGTGGTGCCCGGCGGAATGGCCGATCCGACACCTTGCTCCTGTTCGTCGTCGGTCGGACCGCGCAGGAGTGCATCGACGACATCGGTCGGGTCGCTCGAGATCTCTCGAGCGACGGCGACGAGAAGCGGTCGACCCGTCTCGTCGGTTCGTTCGAGGTACACGCGACCGGTGCCGGCGCTGACGAGTTCCGGGCTGAGGTCGACGAGTGGACGTTGATCGCTCTCGGCGATGGGTCGAGGGGCGTCGTCGGTGCCGAGACCACACGAGACGGTGATCGCGAGTGACAAGAAGACGGGAAGTCGGCGGGTGAAGGTCATGTCAGTTCTCCACGGGCTCAGATCTTCTCCACCGGCAGTTCGATCACGAACGACGCACCTTCGGCTCCATCCGGACGGTCGTCGACCCAGACCCGACCCCCGTGCATGCGGACGTGCTCGTCGACGAGGGCCAGGCCGAGTCCGGCTCCCTCGGAGCCGCTTCGTCGACCGGCGGTCGCCCCGCGGGCGAAACGTTCGAACACGATGGAACGTTCGTCGGCCGGGACTCCGGGTCCATGATCATCGACGGTGATCCACACGTGGCCGGAGGACGGGTCGTCGTCCGGGACGAACACCGAAACCTCCAGTTCCGTTCCGGCGTGGATGCGACCGTTGTCGATCAGATTGGCGATCACACGGGCGAGCCGTCGACGATCGCCTCGGATCACGACGCCCTCGGCGAGTTCGGACACGCGAACGGGGGTGCGCGGAAGGCTGCTCGCCGCGACGGCGTGGCGGACGAACTCGGCGACGGCGAGCTCCTCGATATTGAGTCGAATGGCGCCGGCGTCGAAACGTGAGATCTCGAGGAGGTCCTCCACGAGCCCTTGGAATCGAGACACGTCGGCGACCAGCAGATCGAGGGCGGCCTGGGCGCGATCCGGCATCTCGTCACGGCGCGACGTCATGACTTCGACACTCGCCGACAGTGTCATGAGCGGAGAGCGCAGTTCATGGCTGACGTCGGATGCGAAACGTGCGTCGCGCTCCACGCGAGCTTGGAGAGTCGCCGCCATGTCGTTGAACGATCGGGTCAGTGCGTCGAGGTCGGGATCGTCCGTCGGTTCGAGTCGGGTCTCGAGGCGGCCTCCGGCGATGGCTTGGGCGGCTTGGCTCGCGGCGGCGAGAGGTCGAACCGCGCGCGAGGCCGAGATCGCGCCGAGCACCATCCCGAGCAGAGTGGTGATAGCGGCGGCGAACACGAGAGCGAGGCCGACGCTGCGCAATGTGTTCTCGACGTCGTCGAAGGATGCGAAATCGAAGTAGATCCCATCGAGATCGGGGAGCGGGATACCGACCGCCACGACGAGCGTCGAACCGACCTCGACGCGCATCAACGACGGTCGACCGTCGAGTTGGACGGCGTCGAGGAGAGCGGCCGGAACCTGCGACGAGGAGAAACGGGCATCGGTTGCCGTCCACGTACCGCGGTAATAGAGAAGCGGTCGATCGGCACCGAGGCGATCGAGGACCGCTTGGATGTTGCTGGGCGACGAACGAAGGTCGGACGTGAGTCGGGTCGCTGCGTCATAGGCCTGGTTGATCGCACTCGATTCGCGCTCTTCGACGAGATTGGTGCGCGTGAAGCTGTAGGTCGCCAGAGCCAGAAATGCCGAGAGAGCCAGGCTTCCGAGACCGAAGGTGGCCAGAATTCGTGTGCGAAGTCCGACACCGAGTCGACGGCGCGGGCGAGAGTCGTCGACCATGCGCGTCTGTCGCCCGATTCCGATGGTCAGCCCTGGAGCCGGTAACCGAGACCTCGCACGGTCACCACGTGACGGGGATTGGCCGAATCGATCTCGACCTTCGTGCGCAGGCGACGAATGTGGACGTCGACGAGGCGACCGTCGCCGAAGTACCCGTATCCCCACACTTGTTCGAGAAGTTCTTCGCGACTGAAGACTCGTCCCGGGTTCTCTGCGAGTTCGCAGAGAAGTCGGAACTCGGTCTTGGTGAGGTGAATCTCCTGACCGGCTCGCACGACTTTGCCCTCGTCGGGAACGATCTCCAATTCCCCGAACACGAGACGGGGATGAGCGGGATTGGCCGGTCGAGCGCGACGCAGAAGGGCGCGAATACGCGCCGATAGCTCCTTCGGTGCGAATGGTTTCGTGAGATAGTCGTCGGCTCCGGCTTCCAATCCGGCGACGACGTCGTGCGTGTCGGCGCGGGCCGTCACCATCACGATCGGTACGTCACTCGTCCGACGCAAGGTTCGGCAGAGTTCGAAGCCGTCGATTCCGGGAAGCATGATGTCGATGAGGACGACATCGGCCGGTTGACGCAGGAACGTCACCACGGCTTCCTCACCACTTGCCGCCTCGTCGACGATCCAGCCTTCGTCCTCGAGTGCGAGTTTCACCGCTGTGCGGATCCGTTCGTCGTCTTCGACGGCGAGGATGCGAGTGCCCACCCGCCTATGTTGCCGGAAAAGTCGTCGATTGACTGACTTCTCGGAGCAGATCGACGAGATCGGCGTGAACTCCGGGTGTCGCGGCGAGGACATGATGTGAATCGGCCGGCCCTCCGTCGAGGGAGGTGACGACGGCGCCAGCCTCCTCGGCGACCAATCGGCCCGCTGCCATGTCCCAGGGTTGGAGGTTCTCCTCGAAGTAGGCGTCGAGGCGACCATCGGCGACGTAGCAGAGGTCGGGGGCGGCCGCACCGACCCGTCGAACGTCACGTACCGATCCGATCAACCGGCCCAGACGAATCCCTTGTCGCCGGCGTCGGTCGACGTCGTACGAGAACCCGGTTCCGACGAGAGCTCGCGACACGTCGGTGGTGTCGGAACATCGAAGTCGGCGCCCGCCGAGCCAGGCCCCGTGTCCGCGAGCGGCGACGAACAACTCTCGGGTCATTGGGAGAAACACCGCGCCGGCGAGTGACCTCCCGGCGTCGTCGACGGCCGCGATGGAGACGGCGAAACCCGCCATGCCGTAGAGGAAATTGGTGGTGCCATCGATCGGATCGACGAGCCACGACACTCCGCTCTCCGAGGATCGAGCACTGCCTTCCTCGGCGATGAATCCGTCATGTGGTCGCCGCTCGTTCAATTCGGTCACGATCTGTTCTTCCGACCGGGAATCCCAGACGGTGACCATGTCGGTCGGTGTCGATTTGGTTCGCTCTTCCAGACGACCACTTCGTCGGCCGGTGATGATCGTGTCACCGGCTCGTCGAGCGGTCGCCGCTGCGACGTTCATGAGTGCGATGACGTCGACGGACTGCACGTCAGGTGCGACTCCGGTCGGCCGAAGTCGGCCGGCGGTCGTTGATGTCACGCCATTCGCCGAGGGCCCGCAGCACGAGAACGGCGACGATCGCCGTGCCTCCCGCCGCGACGACGGCACCGATCACGACGCCGAGGCCCCGGGGCCAGTCGGCGCTGCCGGAGTACTGGATGTCGACCAGTGCGAATCCGATCACCGCCCCGGCCGCTGCGCCGACGAGAATCGACACGAAGGCGACGGCACGGGCCAAGGGTGAGGGAAGAGCGGACAGTGGTCGTTCGTCGGTCACGGAACGATCGTAGGCTCGGACCGTGCACGAAGGGGATCCGATCGATGTCACCGGGCGAGGAGTCTGGATCGTCGTCCCCACGTACGACGAGGCCGAGAACGTTCCCGAACTCGTTCGTCGGGTCACCCGACACGTGGTCGGAGCTCGGATCCTCGTGGTGGATGACGCGAGTCCCGACGGAACGGCTGCGGTGGCACGGGCCGCGGGAGTCGAGGTTCGGGAGCGAAGTGGGAAACTCGGCCTCGGCGCGGCGTATCGCGACGGATTCGCGACGGCGCTGTCCCATGGCGCTCGCTACCTCGTTCAGATGGATGCCGACCTGTCCCATGATCCGGTCTTTCTGCCCGAGCTGCTCTCGGCAGTTCTGGCCGGAGCGGACGCGTCGATCGGGAGTCGGTACGTTCCGGGCGGGGGCTGCGTCGACTGGCCCCCCGTTCGGCGCTTCCTCAGTCGGTGGGGCAATCGCTACGCCGCCGGCATGCTCGGTCTCGCCGTGAACGACGCGACGAGCGGCTATCGCGTGTACTCGTCGGAAGTGCTCGAACGGATGGACGTGCCGTCGGTCCTCGCGGATGGTTACGGGTTCCAGGTCGAGATGACGCATCGCCTCGTGCGAGTCGGTGGGCGAGTGGTGGAGGTTCCGATCATCTTTCGAGATCGCGAACACGGGCAATCGAAATTGACGTACCGCATCATCGGTGAGGCGTTCCGTCTCGTCCTGCGGCTCGCCGTGACCGATCTGCGACGTGGTCACCGGAGGCGTCTGTGACATGACGACGGCCGAGTGCTGATGAACCAGTGACGACGAACGAGAGTCGATCGTCGCGGACGCGCACGATTCTGCACGTCGACATGGATGCCTTCTACGTGTCGGTCGAGTTGCGCCGACGTCCCGAATTGCGCGGTCGCCCCGTCGTCGTCGGGGCATCCGGTCCGCGAGGAGTCGTCGCGGCCGCGAACTACGAGGCCCGCCGTTTCGGAGTCTTCTCGGCGATGTCGTCGGCTCAGGCGCGCCGACTCTGCCCGGACGCCGTCTTCCTCTCGGGTGACCACGCTCTGTACGCCGACGTGAGCCGCGACGTTCACGCGATCTTCCTGGACGTGACCCCACTCGTGGAGCCGATCGCTCTCGACGAGGCATTCCTCGACGTGACCGGAGCACGCAATCTGTTGGGTGACGGTGAGACCATCGGACGCCTCGTTCGTGAACGAGTCGCGCGAGAACTCGAACTCGAGTGTTCGGTCGGAGTCGCCGCCAACAAGTTCGTGGCCAAGCTGGCGTCGAAGGCGGCCAAGCCGAAGGTCACCGCGACGTCGGTGCAGCCGGGAGTCGGCGTGCTCGTGGTCGCACCGGGAGCCGAACGCGACTTCATCGGGCCACTACCGGTGAGTGCGCTCTGGGGAGTGGGTCCGGCCACGTTGGCCAAACTCGAACGTCTCGCCGTACGAACGGTCGACGATCTGGCGTCGCTTCCCGAGGGGGTGCTGGAACGCACGGTCGGTTCTGCTCATGGTCGTCACCTCGCCGCACTCGCGCGAGCCGAGGACGATCGAGACGTCGTTCCGGATCGGCCGGTCAAATCGATCGGGAACGAGGAGACTTTCGTGCGCGATCTCGTGTCGATGGACGACATACGCACCGAAGTCGTTCGGTTGGCCGATTCGGTGGCCGGACGATTACGCGATCACGGTTGGTCGGCGCGCACGGTGACCCTGAAGGTGCGCTACTCGACCTTCGAAACGATCACCCGATCGGTGACGCCAGGAACGTCGATGTCGACCTCTCCCGCGATCGTCGCCGCAGTGCTGCCGGCACTCAGCGAGGTCGTCGACGGCCTCTCGGGTGTGATCGGTGTTCGACTGCTCGGGATATCGGTGACTCAATTCTCCGAGCCGTCGACACAACTCAGTTTGTTCGATGACCCGGCGGCGGTGAACGGTACGGACGTCGATGCCATCGAACGGCGTTGGGATCCGGCGAGTCGGGCCATCGACGCCATCCGTGACCGCTTCGGCAAAGGGGCGATTCGCTCGGCGGGAAGTCTCGGGTCGCGAGATCCCGATCGCTCCGCCCCGTGGGGTCCCGAGGGTTCGTGAGTTCGACGGCGTGATGGTCGATTCGTCCTCGGGGCCTGCGTTGCCTCCGGGCTCCGGATCTGGGACACTGGAGACGAGGAGGTCCCGTGGCACTGTCCGATGACGAGCAGCGCATTCTGCGCCAGATCGAACAAGAGTTGGAGAGCGACACCAAGTTCGCGCAGGCCGTGTCGCCTTCGGGCCTCTATCTCCATTCGGCGCGCACGGTTCGGTGGGCGATTCTCGGTCTCGTCGTGAGCGTCGCCCTTCTCGTCGTGGCTCTGCGAGTGCACTTCCTTCTCGCCTTCGGTGTGTTCATCGGGATGCTGGTGCTCCTGGCCATCGTGGAACGCAATGCGCGAGCCATCGGTCGAGCGGGGTTCCAGGACGTCGCCGGCGCATTGCGTAAGGCGCGGGCCGGCGCGACTCGTCGATTCGACTGATTCAGCCGACGTGACAGCGCCCGGTGCCGTGCTGGCACTCGACATCGGTGGCACCAAGCTGGCGGCGGCCGTGGTGACTCTGGACGGTTCGATCGTGGTGTCGGATCGTGTTCCGACGCCGGCCCGAGATCCGTGGTCGGCCGTCGCCGGACTCGTGTCGCGCGTTCTCGCCGCGTCCGAGGGCGTCGAGGTGTTGGCGCTCGGGGCCGGCTGTGGGGGACCGATGACGCCGGGTGGCGAACTGGTGTCGCCCATGCACATTCCGACCTGGCGTGATTTTCCGCTTCGGGCCGCACTGAGCGATCTGGTGGATCGGCCGGTCGTGATCGACAACGATGCCAAGGCCCTCGCTCTCGGCGAAGGATGGTTGGGTGCGGCGCGAGATTCGCGCCATTTCATGGCGGTCGTGATCGGCACCGGCGTCGGCGCCGGACTCGTACTCGACGGCCGGCTCATCCACGGCGATTCGGGAAACGCTGGACACATCGGGCACGTGGTGGTCGAGCACGGCGGTCGGCTCTGCCGCTGCGGCGCGCATGGTTGTCTCGAGGCGTACCTGTCCGGCTCGGCGATCGAGGCTCACACGGGCCAGCCCGCTCGACATGCGTCGCCGGTGGTGATCGAGGAAGCGGCACGACGCTTCGGTCGTGCCGTTTCGTCGGTCGCGGCACTCACGAGCCTCGAATTGGTCGTCGTCGGCGGAAGTGTCGCGCTGGGTTGGGGCGATCGATTCTTCGACGCCACGCGACGTGAATTCGCCGAACGAAGTCGGCTCGGTTTCACGCAGTACGTGACGATCGAGCCGGCCGGAGCGCGTTCGGGTCTGCTCGGTGCAGCGGCTCTGGCTCGACTCGCCCTGGACTAGGTTCACGGGCGTGGATCCCCGATATTCCGACGAGGCCGAGTCGTTCCGTGTTCGAGTTCGTGACTTCCTCGCCCGCGCACTTCCCGCCGACTTCCCGGGAATTGGTCGCATGCCGGTCGACGAATTACGTCCCTGGACCATGGAGTGGCGCAAAGTTCTGCACGCCGAGAGGTATCTCGCTCCGGGCTGGCCGGCCGAATACGACGGTGGGGGTCTGTCGGCACTCGAGCAGGTGATCCTGGCCGAAGAGTTCGCCAAGGCGGGGGTGCCGACCGGAGGTCCGAACGACGGATTCGGCATCACCATGCTCGGGAACACCATCTTGCGCTGGGGGACCGACGAGCAAAAGGCCTATTACCTGCCGCGGATCCTGGCCAACGACGACGTGTGGTGCCAGGGATACAGCGAACCCAACGCCGGGAGCGACCTCGGAAGCCTCGGTCTGCGTGCCGTGCTCGACGGTGACCAATGGATCCTGAACGGTCAGAAGATCTGGACGTCGGCCGGTCACCTGGCCGACCACATCTTCACGTTGGCGCGTACCGACCCGACTGCTCCGAAGCACAAGGGAATCTCGTTCCTTCTCGTCGACATGCGTCAGCCGGGCGTCGACGTCCGTCCGATCAAGATGATCAGTGGAGAGAGCGAGTTCAACGAAGTCTTCTACACCGACGCGACGTGCCCGAAGGACGCCGTCATCGGGGGAGTGAACAACGGGTGGGCAGTGGCGATGACTCTGCTCGGCTACGAACGCGGTGAGGGAGCAGCCACGGTGCCGGTACGTTTCCAGGCCGAACTCGATCGGCTGCTGCTGCTCGCGCGTGAGTACGGCGTCGAGACCGATCCTCGAGTTCGGCAGCGACTCGCGTGGGCCCATTCGAAGGTTCAGATCATGCGGTACCTCGGCATGCGAACTCTCACCGGTTTCTTGGCGGGACGGCATCCAGGTCCCGAGAGCGGCGCGTTCAAGCGGTACTGGAGCGAATATCACCAGGCGGTGACCGAACTCGCTCTCGACATCATGGGTGCGGCTGCACTCGTGGTGGAAGGTCGCTTGCCGTCCAATGCCTTCCAACCCGACGATCGGTCGGCTCCGAATTCGAGCGGCAGTTGGATCGGTTCGTTCCTGAACGCCCGCGCGGGAACCATCTACGCGGGCTCGTCGCAGATCCAGTCGAACATCATCGGAGAGATGGTTCTCGGACTTCCGAAGGAGCCGGTGGCCAAGGCCGCCGGATGATCAGGACCTCGGAGCGAACTGATGAGCCGCCGCCGATCGCTTCATGTATCGAACGCGGGTCGCGTCCTGATGGCGATCGTCGGTCGGCCCCATCTGTGGCTCACGGCGTTGATCGTGGCTCGACGAATGATTCCCGATCGCTGGTGGTCGAGGCGACCGTTCCTTCCGATCCCGTCCCGCGCGTACCTTCGGTTCCGCAAAGAGGCCTATTACGGAGATGCCCAGACGCCGTTCGCTCCGGCCGATGTGCTGAAATACCTGTCGTGGGTGCGTGCGTGGAAATCGTGAACCGATCCCGGCGGCGACGGAGGCTCTGACCATGCGGAGCGCGCTCGTTCTCAATGCGACCTACGAGCCGCTCAGCGTCGTTCCGAGCCGCCGGGCGGCCTGTCTCGTCCTGACCGACAAGGCCGATGTGATCGAACACGACGGAACTCTCCTGCGGTCGGAATCGATGTCGGTTCCCGATCCGCTCGTCATCCGACTCCGATACGTCGTGAAGGTGCCGTATCACCGACGGACGGCCCTGTCGAGGCGAGCGATCTTCGCGCGCGACGAACACCGCTGTCAGTACTGCGGTTCGGTCGCCGATTCGATCGATCACGTGATGCCACGCTCACGCGGTGGGATGCACGTGTGGGAGAACGTCGCTGCCGCCTGTCGACGATGCAATCTCGACAAGCGGGATCGCACGCCCGACGAAGCCGGGATGCGATTGGCCCGCACTCCACTGGCCCCCCGTGAGTTGACGTGGGTCTCGGTGTCGGTCGGACGGGTGCCCGACGTGTGGAAGCCGTACCTCGCTCGGGCATCCTGAGTCGGTGTCGAATGTGACGAGCGTCGAGCACGTGGCCGACGGGAGCGCAGCGTCGTTTCATGCACGCGAGCTCCCGAGCGATCGTCGGCCACGATTGTGGTGGTTCACGCCCACTCGGGTGGCCGCCGTGCTCGGATCGACGCAGGACGACTCGGTGATCGATCGCGACGCCTGTGACCGTCTCGGGATCGACGTCGTGAAGCGCCGGAGTGGCGGCGGACTCGTCATCGTCGGGGCGCTTCACACGGCATGGCTCGACGTGCTGGTTCCGCGGGGACATCCGTGTTGGGACGACGACGTGGCCCGAGCCGCCTGGTGGATCGGCGAGGTGTGGGGCGACGTCCTCGGTCGACACGCGGCGCTCGACGACGTCGGGACGATCGCGGTGCATCGAGAGGCCATGATCACGTCTCCCTTGGCGCGTCGCGTCTGTTTCGCCGGTCGCGGGCCGGGTGAAGTGTTCGTGGGTGGTGCGAAAGCAGTCGGGATCAGCCAACGCCGAACGCGGGATTGGTCGCGTTTCCAATGCGCACTGAGCCTCCGCTGGGATGCCGAGCTCTACGCATCGATTCTCGGTGCTCCGCAGGTGTCGGCGCTCGAACTCGAGAATGTCGGAACCACGATGAATCTCGACGTCGCTCGTCTCGCGGACGATCTCATCGAGCAATTCCGATCGCGACTCGACTGATCGATCAGCTCGACTGATCAATCCACTCGACGGATCAATCAACGGGAGCGCCGCCGGGTTGGGGGAGGGGGTCGACGACCTTGCAGGCGTCGATCTTCTTGACGATCGGATAC
>VFQT010000905.1_pt1 | contig 39332 bp, 39 predicted proteins | sample 3512381 | NCBI WGS metagenome assembly VFQT01 (sample SAMN10412376, study PRJNA504923) | tailings metagenome | isolation source: Relicate 2 Philex TSF3 active mining site | place: Philippines: Tuba, Benguet | collected 2017-08-29 | reverse complement strand
GTGGGTTTGGTTCGAGGGTATGGCGATCTCTTCATATCTATTGGTCGCTTTTTATCGGGAACAAGCTGCGTCGTTGGAAGCGGGCATGAAATATCTCGTGCAAAGCGCGACTGGTTCTGTGATGGTGCTGATGGGCATCGCACTGGTTCTGGCAAATGCCGGAACGTTGGACATGCCCGAAGTCCAGCAAGCAGTGACCGGGTCCGGGGTGAGCCGCTTGACCTTGCTGGCAGCAGGTGCGTTGTTCGTCATCGGCTTTGGGGTCAAAGTCGCCATGGTTCCGCTCCATACCTGGCTGCCAGATGCGCACTCCCAAGCGCCAAGCGGGATCAGCGCCATGCTTTCGGGGGTGGTCATCGAAGCCGGGTTGATCGCGATGCTGCGCGCACTCTCGACATTGACGGGATTTTCCGTTTCATGGGGTATTCTGTTCATGGCATTCGGCGCGCTGAATATTTTGTATGGCAACCTGCTTGCGTTACGACAGACCATGGTCAAACGCATGCTAGCGTATTCAAGTTTGAGTCACATTGGGTATATCCTTTTGGGCTTTGGCATCACGTTTTACTCCGGCACAACGCTTGGCGCGCAAGGTGCATTCTTCCATTTGATCAATCATATGCTGATGAAGGGACTCGCCTTTCTTTCGGTGGGTGCATTGATCTACGGTATGTTCCTGCAAAACAATTCACATGCATCGTTGAAGGTTGAAGACCTGGCAGGGACGGCGCAAAAATATCCGTGGGTGGCGCTGGCGTTGAGCATTGCCGTGCTGGGGCTTGGCGGGCTGCCGCCGTTGGCGGGGTTCATGTCTAAGTGGCAAATTTTTGTGGCGGGTTTTCAAACCCAAAACAATTGGTTGATCGCCCTAATGATCTTCATGGCATTGAACAGTGTTCTGTCACTGGCGTATTATGTGCCGCTTGTTAATTTGATGTATCGCAAAACACCTTCAGCGCAAGTGTTGGCTGGCAAGCCGCTCTCATGGGCGATTACATTGCCGTTGGTGGTTTTGACGTTGGCAATCATCATTTTAGGTCTCGCGCCGAAACTGATGAATTCATGGACTGCGCCGGCCGCTCAAACTTTGCTTGCCATGTTCGGAGGATAAATAGATGGCTGAAATTTTACTCACTCCTTTGATTGCTTTTCTTATTTATGTCCTTTTTGTTTCAGCTCTTTCCGGGCTGGGACGATTGTTCTCCGCGAAAGGTCGCGTTTCTGAATTCAAGTCTGAGCCGTACGCAAGCGGCGAAGATTTCGACCCCATTCCAGCCGCGCCGGGGTATCGTCAGTTCTTCGTCATTGCCTTATTTTTCGCGGTCTTGCATTTGGGCGTCATCATGATCGGCAGCAGCGACTTGTCATCCGTGACGGTCGTGTATCTGCTTGGTTTGATCCTCGCCTTGATTGCGCTCATTCTTGGATAAGGTGAAGCATGAACACAGATATCAACCTCAGCTGGGCAAACGTGATCGATCGCGTGCGCGATTGGGCACGACAGAATTCGATCTGGGCAGTGCATTTCAACAGCGGCTCTTGCAACGGATGCGACATTGAAACGCTTGCCACACTCACACCTCGTTACGACGTGGAACGCTTTGGCATTAAACTGCAGGGAAGTCCGCGCCATGCCGATGTTCTACTCGTCACCGGACCCGTCACGCGTCAGGCGCGCGAACGCTTGATCCGCACTTATGAGCAGATGCCTGAACCGAAGTTTGTCATCTCGATTGGTTCGTGCAGTATCGCAGGCGGCGTCTTTCAAGATTGCTATAACTGCGTCGGCTCGGTGGACCAGGTTGTGCCAGTGGATGTGTACGTCCCCGGCTGCCCACCCCGCCCCGAAGCCATCATCGACGGCATTGTGCAATTACTGACAGAACTTCGCGGCGGCAAAGCTCGCCAACCAAAACACATCACCGCGCAGGAGATCCCCTCATGAACATAGAAGTACGCCTGGGACAAGCTGAAAAATTGCTTGCACCCTGGAATAAAGAAACCCTCCACCCTGAGTCAAATCGTGTTGATGTTGTTATAGCCAGCGAGGACTTACGCCTTGCCGTCGCCGCTCTGCAAGAAGCACACTGGGGCTATCTCTCCGCCATCACCGGTATGGACCTTGGCGTGGAAAGCCAACTCGAAGCGCTCTATCACTTCTGCAGCGGGCCCGCTGTCACTTCTTTGCGCGTTCGCCTACCGCGCAGTAACGATGTTGCCATCACGAGCATCTCCGATCTAATTCCGCCAGCAGCATTATTCGAACGTGAGTTACATGAAATGCTCGGCGTCACCATCACTGGCGCAGCATTGAGCGACCGACTCTTTCTGCCCGATGACTGGCCCGAAAATGTTTATCCAATGCGAGCAGACTTCAAGCTCGAACAAGCCGCACCTGTGGCAGGCAAACATGCCGATGAAGCACCCGAACAAGGAGTTGTCGGCGGGAATACTTTTGTCGTTCCAATTGGTCCCCAGCACCCGGCGTTGAAAGAGCCGGGCCACTTCGAGTTCACGGTGGATGGAGAAATTGTCACTGCCGCACGGATGCGTCTCGGGTATGCGCATCGTGGAATTGAAAAAGCCGCCGAAAGCCGCAACTGGTATCAAAACTTATATCTCTTTGAACGTGTTTGCGGTATTTGTTCGCACACACATGCGATGGCGTATTGTCTGGGTGTGGAAAAACTGGCGCAGGTCGAAGCTCCGCCGCGTGCGCAAGCCATCCGCGAATTGGTGGCAGGGTTGGAACGTGTCCATAGTCATTTGCTGTGGCTGGGTGTCGCCGCACATGAAGCAGGTTTCGATACGTTATTCATGTACTCCTGGCGTGACCGTGAGACTGTGATGAACTTGCTGGAACAGGTCACGGGCAATCGTGTCAATTATTCAGCCAACTTGCTGGGCGGAGTTAAATGTGACATCACGCTTGAACAAGCCAATGCGATCAAAGAAGGGTTGAACTATCTCGAAACCCGCATTCGCCACTATCTTGAAGTGGTTACAACAGATGCCATGTTCCTAAACCGCACGCGGAACATCGGCACGATCACGAAAGAAGAAGCAGAACGGTTCGGGTTGTTGGGTCCAACAGCGCGTGCCTCGGGGCTTGTACGCGATGTGCGTGTGGAAGCCGTGTATGGCTCGTATAAAAATTTCCCCGTCAGCGCAGTAACTGAAACGAACGGCGATCTTGAAGCACGTTGCGTCGTCCGCTTGAAAGAGTTATTGGTCTCATGCTTCGCCATGCGTACCATTCTCGATAATCTTCCTGAAGGTCCGCTTACGGCTCGTATGCCGCGCAAAATTCCAGCGGGTGAAGCCGTTGCCCGCATTGAAGCGCCGCGCGGCGAATTGTTCTACTTCGTCAAAAGCAATGGCGGCGAAACCCCGGCACGCGTGCACGTCCGCACGCCGAGTTTATGCAACTGGGTTTCGGTTCTTGAAAAAGCTGTCGGTCGCCAACTTGCCGATGTGCCCATGCTGCTCGCCGGAATGGATCCCTGTTTTTCATGTAACGACCGTATGGTCACCGTTGCCAATAACGACCAACACGAAACCTGGTCGTGGAGCCGTTTACGCGAGTACGGCATTGAATACTATAAAAACCGATGAACACACTGACCTCGCTCTTCTCCATGTTGTTCTTCCCCGCCGGAATTTCACTCATTCTGGTCGGCATGTTCTACGAATGGATCGACCGCAAACTGGTGGCGCGTTTTCAAAACCGCATCGGTCCACGTTGGTTCCAGCCCCTTGCAGATGCCGTCAAACTTTTTGCCAAGGAACAGATCAAACCCAACATAGTTAATCCATTCCTCTTTTTTGGATTGCCCATCATTGCCCTCGCCGGAGCGCTGACCGCCGCCCTATATGTTCCCATCATGGGACTCAACCCCGCCTCCAGCTTCGACGGGGATCTGATCGTCACCATTTACCTTCTCAGCCTCCCGACGATGTGTGTCGGTCTTGCCGGCTGGAACACCAGCGGACGTTTCTCTCTTATCGGCGCCACCCGCTCATTGACTCAACTCTTCGCCTACGAAGCACCCTTCCTGCTAGCCATGCTCGGACCCGCTCTCGCCGCAGGCAGTTGGCAGATCAGCATCATCACCGAATATACAAAAAGCCATTGGCTGATCCTCGCTCAACCTGTTGGCTTCCTCGTTGCCTTGATCGGTCTGATGGGCAAACTGGAATTGCCGCCCTTCGACGCCCCTGAAGCAGAGACCGAGATCGTAGCAGGAGCACTCACCGAATACAGCGGGCGCGGACTCGCCATGTTCAAGATCGGCAAATACGTCGAATTGATCATTGGCTTATCCCTCGTTTCCGCTTTTTATCTTGGCGGTGTGAACGGCGTTCTCGAATTTTTAATCAAAACACTGGCTTTGCTCTTTATCATGTCCATGCTACAAGTGACGCTCACCCGTTTGCGAATTGACCAAACTGTCGGGCTTTGGTGGCGCTTCGGCGCGATCCTCGTACTGATCCAGCTTCTGGTCATGATCCTGTTGAAAGGATTTGCGTTATGAAAATCGGAACCATGCTCAAGGATGTGGTTTCCTCCCTGTTCAAAAAGAACAGCACTCAACTCTATCCTTTTGAGCGAACACCCACCCCAGAACGCTTCCGCGGCAATCTACATTACAACCCATCTGCCTGCACAGGCTGCTGCTTGTGCGTGAAAGACTGTCCCGCCAAAGCCATCGAACTGGTCACGCTTGACCGCGCCGCCAAACGCTTCGTCCTCAAATACCATATGGACCGCTGCGTCTATTGCGGTCAATGTGTGGTCAATTGTCGCTTCAAATGCATGGGCATGTCCAATACCGATTGGGAGCATGCCTCGCTCAATAAAAAAGAATTCACCGTTTATTACGGAAAGGATGAAGACATTGAAACTCTCCTGGCAAACCTCACTGCACCAGACCCTAAACCAATTCAAGAATGATACGAGCGATCTACCAAGGGTCGCCATTGTGGGTATTGGGAACCCGCTGCGAAATGACGATGCCGCGGGTCTGCTCGTGGCACGCAAACTGCTTCAAAGGGAATGCGCCGCCGATGTTGATCATCTGCTGGTGATTGAAGCCGGTCACGCCCCTGAAAATGTCACCGGAGAATTACGAAATTTCCGCCCCGAATTGATCATCCTGATCGATGCCGCCGATATGCGAGCCGAACCCGGAACGATAAATTGGGTTCCGATCCAATCCATCGATGGGATAAGCGCATCCACACACAGCCTGCCGCTCTCCATGCTCGCCCGCTACCTGACCTTGGAACTCAACTGTGCGGTTGTGCTGATAGGCATCCAACCGATATCCACTGAAGTTGGTGAGCAGGTCAGTGTTACGGTTTTGAATGCAATCCAAGAAATCGTAGAGGAAATGTTGCAAACCTGTGCAACGATCAAGATGTTAGTTTGACTTAGACCAGTTATCCTAAGATTCGCAACCTGATTAAGAATCCACTCAGGTAGCGAATTTCTTTCAGCATCACGGGGATTTTCGCTTACAATTCTGCGCCATACGTTCTAAACAACATTAATTTTTTTATCCACCATAGAGGTGATCATGTCCAACTATTTAGCCAATGCAAGTTCCCCCTACCTCCTTCAACATGCTGAAAATCCAGTGGGGTGGCATCCATGGGGGACTGAAGCGCTGGAAAAAGCCAAAGCCGAAAACAAGCCCATATTTTTATCCATAGGGTATGCCGCTTGCCATTGGTGCCATGTCATGGCGCATGAATCGTTTGAAGACCCTGAAACTGCCGCTTTCATGAACGAACATTTCGTCAACATCAAAGTAGACCGTGAAGAACGTCCTGACCTCGATAATATCTACATGCAAGCCACCATCGCCATGACCGGTTCAGGCGGATGGCCGATGTCTGTGTTCCTCACACCAGATCTCAAACCGTTCTATGCCGGCACCTACTTCCCACCAGTAAGGCGGTACAACATGCCTTCCTTCAAAGAAGTATTGGCTGGGCTCTCAAATGCCTGGGCAAATGACCGCACAGAGGTTGAGAAAACCAGCAATAAAGTCTTTGAGCATTTAGACACCAAACTTAGATCAACTAATGAAGAATTATTAACTCCCGATCATCTGGAATCAATTGCCAAAGCGATGCAAGGCGCATATTACTGGGGTACAGGTGGTTGGGGTGATGCGCCAAAATTTCCACAACCCATGGCGCTTGAATTCCTCCTTCATTATTCTGTTTCAACCAAACAAACTGAATACTTGAAACTTATCGAACACTGTCTCAAAGTGATGGCGCGCGGCGGTATGTATGATGTCGTTGGCGGCGGCTTCTCCCGCTATAGCACAGACGATCACTGGCGAGTGCCGCATTTTGAAAAAATGCTTTACGACAATGCCCAACTTGTTTGTGCGTATTTGCATGCGTGGCAGGTCACTCATGACCCGTTCTACAAACGCATCGTCGAAGAAACGCTTGCGTTCATAGAAAAAGAAATGACTCATCCCCAAGGCGGTTTTTATTCTTCGCTCGATGCTGATTCAGAAGGCGAAGAAGGAAAGTTCTACGTTTGGACACTGGATGAAATCCGCGAAGTATTGAAAGAGGAATCAGATTTTTTTGAAGCGGCATACGGAGTGACTGCCAAAGGAAATTGGGAAGGCAAGACAGTCCCCCAGCGCGCATTGGATGATACCTCCCTCGCCGCCCGCTTCAAACTGGACACGGAAACTGTTCCAACAAAATTAGCTTTATCTCACTCCAAACTCTATGCCGCCCGTGCCAATCGCATCCGCCCTGGGACAGATGACAAAGTCCTAACCTCATGGAACGGTCTAATGCTTGCCGCAATCGCTGAATCTGCCCGAGTCCTCGCAGATGTCAGCCCACAGGCCAGCAACTATCTCAGTCTGGCTACGCGCAACGCTGAGTTTTTGATTACCAACCTCCGACCAGATGGAAAACTTCGTCGATCCTGGCGAGATGGCAAAACCACCCACGAAGTATTCCTTGAAGATTATGCAGCTTTGATTCTCGGACTGTTGGAACTGTATCAAACAGACTTCAACGCACAATGGTTCGCGGCTGCCAAAGAACTTGCTGATGAAATGATCGAGAAATTTAGTGATCCCAATGGCGGTTTTTTCGATACTCCCAACGACGGAGAAAACCTGCTCTTCCGCCCCAAGGATGTGCAAGACAATGCCACTCCCTCTGGAAATGCGCTGGCTTGCGAAGCTCTGTTAAAATTAGCGGCATACACCGATGATGGCAAGTACCGAGACATTGCAGAGAAAGCATTTGGACTGGTGACAAAATTCGTTATGCAATATCCACTTGGGTTTGGAAGATGGCTCACAGCCGCAAATCTTGCTACAGGAAAAATGAAACAAGTAGCGGCGGTGGGAGAAGTGGGAGACCCAGACTTCCAGCGTTTGATCAAAGCGATTCGGTCCGAATACCGTCCAGGTATGGTTGTGGCAGCTTCGTCAGTTTCAGAAAAATATAATCCCCCTGCCCTGTTGCATGATCGCCCGAAGATGAATGGCAAGGCAACAGTATACGTGTGCGAAGGTTTTGTGTGTAAACAGCCAACGACAGAAGTCGGAACGCTGATCGAACAATTAAATTCATAAGAGGTTGGAGTATGGATAGTTTTTTTTATGAAAGTCTTATCAAGATCGGGTTGGCAATATTGGTCGGGGGTGTGATTGGTGCCGAACGAGAATATCAAGACAAGGCAGCAGGCTTTCGTACACTGATTCTTATCACTCTCGGTTCCACGTTGTTCACGATCTTTTCACTAAACATGGACTTTGGTAATACACAAACCCGTATTGCTGCGAATATTGTGACCGGTATCGGCTTTTTAGGTGCGGGCGCGATCGTTCGTGAAGGTGGGCGAATTGCGGGGTTAACCACCGCCGCTACGATCTGGCTTTCGGCATCGCTGGGTATGGGCATTGGTGCAGGTTATTTGACCTTCGTTATTGCCGCGACATTCGTTACACTTTTGGTCTTGTTGGTTTTCCCAAAACTGGAAGCTCGCATCGACCGCATTCGTGAAGCAAGAAACTATGAGATCGTCGTAGGAGCTGGCGATCACAAAAAGGTTGAGAAGCTATCCGAAATTCTCAATGAATTATCACTGCGAGTTTTCGACCATCATCAGACGAAAAATGAAAAATCGATCACCAGTACATGGAAGGTGATCGGTGCGCCACAAAATCACGATAAATTTGTACAAATGCTGATGCGGGATAAAGGTGTGAAAGAATTTCATTACTAAATTAAAAAAAAACAGACCGTTTTCACGGTCTGTTTTTTTTAATTACTTTTGTTCTGTGGTGTCGGATTTCTTTTCTGCTTCGTCTTCGCCGCCGCTCAACCCTTCGCGGAAGGATTTGATGCTTTTGCCGATCTCACCTGCCACCTTGCCGATACGCCCGGGCCCGAAAACGAGAATTACAATGAGCAGAATGACGATCCATTCTGTGCCACGCGGTAAACCTAACATAGTACACTCCTTGATTGAATTTCACTTCAATCGTACCATATTTCAATAAAAACGCGGTTAGAGCTCACGGCGGGAGAGAAGACCTTCGATAAAGCGCAAGGCACGGAGCAGCCACGAGCGCAGGCGGGCAAACAACCGATACTGTTCGGGGTGAACCTGTTTCTTTGCAGGGATCGGACCTGACCATTCGGCAACAAGAGCGCCCCAGGTTAGCCCAGCGCCAAACCCGACAAAGACCACTTTATTGCCACTCTTCAGTTTTCCTTTTTCAAAGGCTTCCACTGCGGCAATAGGAATGGAAGCTGTAGATGTATTACCGTAGCGGTCCACATTGATGATGAATTTATCCAAAGGCAGTTTGAGATATTTTGCTGCCGTCTCAATAATGCGGAAATTCGCCTGATGAGGAATGATCCAATCCACCTCTTCGAGCTTCATATTGGCAAGTTCGAGAGCTTCCTTGGTGGCAGTTCCCATTACACGGGTTGCAAAACGGAAAACAGCTTTGCCATCCATCTGTACATAATGCTTCCCCTCTGCAACGGTTGTTTCAGTAGCAGGGTGACGAGCACCACCGCCGAGCAAGGTCAACGAATCTGCACCGGAACCGTCGGAGTGCATCACTGCCGAAAGAACGCCGCCGGGTTTATCACTTGCCTGCAAAACAAAAGCGCCGGCTCCATCACCAAAAAGGATACAAGTGCTGCGGTCTTTCCAATTCACAAAACGGGAAAGCGTTTCAGAACCGATCACTAAAGCATTCTTGATCGAGCCGCTACGAATGGACTGTGCCGCCATGTTGGTAGCATAAATAAAACCTGAGCATGCTGCAAGCAAGTCAAATGCACCAGCCTTCGTCGCTCCGATCTGATCCTGCACAAGGCAGGCAGTGGCGGGGAAGATATATTCTGGAGAGGATGAGGTAACGATGATCAGATCTATTTCAGTGGGCGCTAAGTTTGCTACCTGTAATGCTTTGATGGCAGCTTCCACTGCCAATGTAGAAGTAAATTGGTCTTCTCGCGCAATGTGGCGTTCACGAATGCCTGTTCTTTCGCGGATCCATTCATCATTCGTCTCTACCATTTTGGCGAGGTCGTCGTTGGTCAACACAGGTTCCGGAACACTGATGCCCCAGCCTGTTATATGCGCGTATGGCATTCTTTCTCCTTAATGGTAGCGGCTGAGAATCAAAGTCGCATTATGACCACCGAAACCAAACGAGTTGGACATGACGTTCTTGATATCCGCCTTACGAGGCTGATTAGGAACATAGTCAAGATCACAGTTCGGATCGGGAGTTTCATAGTTGATAGTTGGAGGCATGGTCTGGTGCATAATGGTGAGTGCAGAGATCATAGCTTCCAAAGCGCCGGACGCCCCCAGGAGATGTCCGGTCATGGATTTGGTGGAAGAAACAGCCAGTTTATATGCATGCTCACCAAACACGGTCTTAATGGCAGCCGTCTCGCTCTTATCATTCAGTTGGGTGGATGTTCCATGAGCATTGATATATTGAATATCAGCTGCACCAAAACCAGCATCCTTCAATGCCAGGCTCATGGAGATCGCCGCACCTGCGCCATTTTCTGCAGGTGCAGAAATGTGATGGGCATCATCTGAAGTGCCGTATCCGGAAAATTCACACAGGATAGTTGCACCGCGTGCCTGTGCGTGTTCCAATGACTCTAGAATCAAAACTGCGGAACCTTCACCCATTAAGAAACCATCACGATCTTTATCGAACGGACGGGATGCCCGTGTCGGGTCATCGTTACGGGTGGAGAGTGCGGTCATCACATTCATACCAGCCATGGTCAACGGATGGATTGCTGCCTCTGAAGCTCCCGCCACCATCACATCTGCTGCACCACGGCGGATCATTTCAGCGGCTTCGCCCACACCGTTCGTGCCAGAAGCACAGGCTGTTGCCAGTGACATGTTAGGTCCGCGTGCGCCGATGCGAATGGCCAGGTTCCCTGCCGCACTATCTGCGATCATCATTGGGATAAGGAACGGACTGACACGCTCCGGTCCACGTTCTTTCATGATCTCAAATTGTTCAATGGTGGTGATAATTCCACCAATACCGGTGCCAATCAAAATGCCGACACGGTCACGGTTCGATTCATCGATCTTCAAACCCGATTGCTCCAACGCCTCCAAAGTAGCGGCGGTTGCAAGCTGGGTAAAACGATCCATCTTCCGCGCTTCACGGGTTCCAAATAAAGCCACAGGGTCAAAACCTTTAACTTCTGCTGCGAACTTTGTTTTGTGATGGCTCGCATCAAAAGCCTGAATGGGTGCTGCACCAGACCTTCCAGCCAGCAAGGCTTCCCATGAATCTTTCACATTATTTCCTACAGGGCTGACACATCCCAGCCCCGTTACTACAACACGTTTTCTCATCTACCAGTACTCCTTATTGGTAATTTGCATAAAAATAGGACAAGCAAACTTGTCCTATTTAACACGAAACTATGGAATTGGACACGGCAATTTGTTACAGTCTTTTGAGTAGAGAAAGCGCCTGTTGGACGTGCATTCGGTCGTGATCTGCCATAAAACCTACAACTTCACGAAAGTTTGTGGGTCCAAAAATGGCGTGGCGGGCTTTTCGCTCCCAACTCAGATCCGGAGTATTTTTCAAAATATCCAATGTAGTTTTTCGCGCTTCAATAAATTCCATAAGCGCAGTGCATCCATCTTCATGCAAATAATCGCGCTGGTTTGCCCAAATCCCAGTATCTGGGCGCGGGATAAATGGCTCACCATGTCCATTAAATAGCTTCATCTGCATATGATGAATTTCTCGCTCAGTATCACGTAAATGGCACATCAACTCAATAACCGTCCACTCACTGGAGGATGGTTTGCGCTTCCAATCATCAGGACCCAACCAGCGTAGCAGACTATGCATCACCGCTGGAGTGGATGCTTGAACTGCCATGATGGCTTCTTTTGTTCTGAAGGAAGGATGCAGAGTTGCGAGGTCGGTAGACTCAAGGTAGTGGCGTAAATCAGATAATGTTCCGCGGGGCTCCGCCTCAGGTCCAGACGTTGAACCGGATTCTGCTTCCACGAAAAAGGTAGCCAGCCCAAGCTGCTTCGGTGAGTTAATATCGCGTTCCAGATCATTTCCCACCATCAAGACAGGTCCATCCTGCCAGCCGATCTGCCCAAGCACTTCTGCATAATAAGCAGGGAATTTTTTCAGAAAATGAAAATCTTCAAAAGTTGATATGAGTTCAAATTGATCAGAATCCAAGCCAGCCCATTCGACACGTTGACGAGTAGCAGGACGGGGTAAAAGCGGATCTGTGGCAATGACTAATCTATACCCTTGAGCGATTGCCCAATCTATAAACGGTTTAACTTCAGGGATCTGGGACGTGATGCCCCGAAGGGTTGGAAAGATCCGGCTGTAAAAATCATCGATGTGAGCATCGAGTTCTTCCCTACTCATCCCCACCATCGGACAAAACTCATCGCTAAATACTTCCTTCAAAGAGCGCGCTGAGTCCTCGCTTTGATTCATTTTCTCTATACTGGAAAGCAGAGCACGCATGACCAATTTTGCATCCAGATTTGACGCGAAATTGGTGGATAATGCCTGAAGGTATGCAGGGAAAAATACATCCTGATTTGTCTTCAGCAGGGTTTCATCGAGGTCGAGCAGGAGTGTGAGCTTCATTTTATTAAAAGACTCCCCCGGAGTCTGTGTTTCAATCTTCTTTTATTTCAAATTTAAAAGGCAGGGCATGGCATTCGCCACACCCCACCTGAGGTTCAGAGACGTTCTGTTTTGATTTTTCGCAATATGCCTGCACCTGCACCCGACGTTGAAATAATGCCGCCAAGGGACGCGCCACCACAACATTCAACTTCATGAATTGACATGAGTTTGCACGCGCAATGGCAGGCACTGGGCAAGTGCGGCAAAGGTCCGGAGACCAGGCTTGATTTTGCGATTTGAGGAGACGGCATTCTTCCACATTTTTTCCGCGGAAGTAATCGCCGTAAAAATGCGGGCATTCATGCCCGGCAGGTGTCTTCATTCTAATTAGACGCGGGTAACGTATTCGCCTGTGCGAGTGTCCACACGGATGGTATCGCCTACGTTGACAAAGTTCGGGCATTGTACGGTGAGACCGGTTTCTGTTGTGACCTTTTTGGTCACACCGGTAGCGGTATCACCGCGAATCGCCATTTCGGCTTCGACAACTTTCAGATCCACCGAAGTTGGCATTTCTACGTCAATGGCTTCGCCCTTGTAGAAGGTCAACTTTACTTCCATGCCTTCTTGCAGATACTGGGCACTATCGCCAAGGGATTCCTTTTTGATGCCCGGCTGCTCGAAAGTCTCTTTGTCCATAAAGTAGTAAAGATCTCCATCGTTATAGAGGTAGGAGACATTGGCAAAATCGAGAGAGACGTCTTGCACAGACTGACCGGAGTTAAAGGTGCGTTCAATGTTGGCACCCGTCAGGAGGTTGCGCGCCTTGATGCGGATATTGGCATTACCGCGTCCGGTCTTATTGTGGGAATAGTCCAGCACCTTGTAGAGGTTGCCGTCCAATTCAAAAGTGACACCTTTGCGAAGTTCATTTACATCGATCATTCTTGCATTTTCCTTAGTTGATTGGTTTTTTTATAAGCGGGCGGATTATACCAACGACTTACGAATCGTGGCTAGGAGGAACGGATTCTAAGGTTTGATCCAAAAATAAGGTTAATTATGCTAATTTTTCCATTGATAACAAGTTAATGAGATGCTTCAGAGCTGGGGTCATCATGAAGTAGTTGAACAGCATGTGGGAGAACCGAGAAAATAAATTGTAGATTTTCAACCGCGCCTTTTGGACTGCCGGGCAGGTTGATGATGATCGTCCGCATGCGAATGCCTGCCGCGGCTCGGGATAATGCAGCATGTTTGGTCTTTTTTAGAGATTCCGTGCGCATTAACTCGGCAAGACCAGGCGCTTCTTTTTGGATGATGGCTCGAGTCGCCTCTGGGGCGATATCACGCGGGGCAAATCCGGTGCTGCCTGTGGTGAGGATGACATCCAACTCATCGCTGTCTGCCCATACGGCAAGGGTTTGACGCAGCGCTGATTCATCGTCGGGGAGGATAAGTTGTTTTAAGACCGAACAATTCTCAGTTTGGAGGAATGAGGCGAGGGCAGGTCCAGAGAGGTCTTCGCGTTCGCCGCGAGAGGACCGGTCAGAGAGGGTGATAATTCCAAAGCGCATGGTCATTAAAACTCTTTCGCAAAAATCAGATCGTGTTTGGAATGTTTCCAACCGCATTCTTCGTAGAATCGAATGGCGTTTTGATTGTCATCAAGAACGAGCAAATATACTTTGAGACAACCTTTGGCTTGAAGGCGTTTTTCAACTTCAGCCAGGAGCTTTGCACCAATTCCAAGCCTGCGCATATCTTGATGGACTGCAAGATGATAAACCATACCCCGCCGCCCATCGAAACCACCAATGATGGTGCCTACGATTTTGCCGTTTGTTTCTGCTACCAGGAACAGATCGGGGTCGCGTTCGATTTTTCGTTTGACCTCTTCAGGAGTATCAGACCGCCCTACTTGCATTCCACTTTCAATACTCTGCCAAAGCCTCAACACGGGCTCATAATCATAGTCGAAGATGAACTCTCGTATATGAAGCTCAAGTTTCATAATGCAAGAACTTGTTTCAATTGTTTAAAGAGATCATCAGGCATGTATGGTTTCATGAGAAAACCATTTGCGCCACGTTTGAGACATTCTTCTTTGACATTGGAACCAGAGGACATGAGCACACGGACCTTGCTAATATCTGCAGAGTGGCGAACTTTATCCAGAACGTCCAACCCACTCTGGCTGAAAAGGTGAACATCCATCAAAAGAACATCTGGTTTAACTGAGCGGACAGCGGCGACTACGTCGGCATCGGCATCGAGGGCAACTACTTCATACCCCTCCATTTTCAGGAGGGTTTTGAGCAAGGAGACCATGGTGAAATCATCTTCGGCGAGGAGCACTGTTGGTTTTGGCATTCTTGGTTGCTTTCTTTTTTGATGGTTTTGTTTCTTTCTTAGTCGCTTTCTTTTTCACTTTCGGTTTTTCTAAAGCCGCGTTGATCACATCTTCTACGGTATCAGCAAATACAAATTTCATCGTTTTGCGGATTTCTTCGGGCACATCATCCAGGTCTTTTTCGTTTTGTTTGGGCAGGATGACAGTTCCAAGTCCACTGCGATGAGCGGCTAGTACTTTTTCTTTGACGCCACCAATCGGCAAGACCTGACCCCGCAGGGTGATCTCGCCGGTCATTCCAATCTGGGGGCTGACCTTGCGTCCGGTGACAAGGGAGACAAGTGAAGTTGCCATCGTCACACCTGCGGAAGGTCCATCTTTGGGTTGAGCTCCTGAGGGAACATGCATGTGGATATCATGCTTATCGAAATACTCGTGAGAGATACCAAACGAGTTCGAGCGCGAACGGACATAGGAGAGTGCTGCACGCGCGGATTCCTGCATGACATTACCAATAGAACCAGTAATCTGGAACCCCCGTCCACCGGGCATGGATGTGGCTTCGACCAAGAGAATATCGCCGCCAAAAGATGTCCATGCAAGACCGGGCACGACGCCGGGAATCGAGGTACGCTTGTTCAGTTCGTCAGGTCCGAGGAAGATGGGGTTATCGAGAAATTCCTCCACCAATTTGGGGTTGATATTGTATTTTTTCTTCTTCCCCTCTGCTATGCGCGTACCAACCTTGCGGCAGACAGCACCGATCTTGCGTTCCAAATTGCGAACGCCTGCTTCACGTGTATATTGGCGGATGATCATCTTTAATGCTTCGTCATTGAAGGCAATCTCGGTCTTGCGCAAACTGTTCTCACGGATCTGGCGCGGGATGAGATAGCCACGCGCGATCTGCGTCTTTTCAGACTCGGTGTAACCGGAGAGATAGATGATCTCCATACGGTCACGCAATGGACCGGGGATGTATTCCAATGTATTCGCTGTTGCAATAAAGAAGACCTGCGAAAGATCGTATGCTACTTCAAGGTAGTTATCGCGGAATTCACCGTTCTGTTCCGGGTCGAGTACTTCAAGTAAGGCAGAGGATGGATCACCGTGAAAATCATTGGTGAGTTTGTCCACTTCATCAAGCATAAAGACCGGATTTTTCGAACCAATGCGCCGCAATGATTGCAGAATCCGCCCGGGCATGGCTCCAATATAGGTACGGCGATGTCCGCGGATCTCAGCTTCATCACGCACACCACCCAGTGAGGCGCGGATGAACTTACGCCCCATGGCACGAGCGATGGACTGTCCGAGCGACGTTTTGCCCACGCCGGGAGGTCCTACAAAGCACAAGATCACACCTTCACGTTCACGACGGATCTGGTCTGTGGATTCTTCTTTTTTGTCATTGGCACGGTCCAAACGCAATTTGCGAATGGCAAGGAATTCAAGGATGCGGTCCTTTACATCTTCCAATCCGTAATGATCCTGGTTCAGAACCTGGCGAGCATGAGTAATGTCGAGGTTATCCTCTGTTCCAGCGGACCATGGCAACGATACCAATGTATCGAGATAGGTACGGATGACACCATATTCAGCGGCAGCAGTTGGAAGACGGGAGAGCCGGTCTAACTCGCGACGAGCCTGCTTATCTGCCTCTTCAGGCATCTTCGCTTCGTCGATCTTTTTTCGGAACTCATCGACCTCTTCTGATTGCTCGTCTCGTTCACCGAGTTCCCGCTGAATGGCTTTCATTTGTTCGCGGAGGAAATAATCGCGCTGGACCTTTTCGATCTCTCCACGCGCCTCATTCTGGATCTTTTGACCGATCTGTAATACTTCGGCTTCTCTTACCAGCAAGCCGATCAGTTTCTTCAACTTGTCGTAAACAGAATCGATCTCGAGGATTTCCTGCGCATCTTTCAGATCGATTCGCTGGAAATTCGCGATGGTGTAAACGGTTTGAAGCGGATCTTCGAGTGAAAGAATGGAGCTCGCCAACTCCTCCGGAAAGGAGGGAATCATTTGAGTGATTGCTTGGAATTGATCACGCGCATTACGGGCAAGCGCATCTGTTTCGATATTCTTCTCATCCACTTCGAGGGCACGGATGATCTTCGCTTTGAGATATGGCTCTTCCTGTACAAATTCCCCAAGGCGGAAGCGTTCCATGCCTTGCACCAACAAGCGGACAGTTCCATCGGGTGCACGAAGCAAACGATGGACAGTTGCGACCGTCCCAACCCGATAAAGCTCGTTCGGACCCGGCATTTCTTGTTCAGGATTGAGTGCAGCCACAAGCCCGACAAGTTTGTCGCCAGCGACGACATCATCCACCAGTTTGATCGAACGAGCCTGTCCCACAGTCAAAGGGACAGCAGTGTTCGGGTAAACAACCACACCGCGCAGAGGCAGGATCGGCAAGGTTTCGGGAAGACTCATTCTGTCGTTGTTGCCGTCAGACTGGGCTTCGTTCGAGCCGTCTTCTTTCTTTTGAAATTGCGAAAGGAATGAGTTCATGAACTGGTTCGAAAGCTCATCCTCGTTTTCGCCCATCATTTGGAGAAAGTTTTGCAAGCCAGATTGCCATTTTTGTGCAGGCATTGAGTTAACCTAATATTTCTTTTGGAAGGGTGATGGTCAGGAATCCATCCTGATATTCTGCCAGCGCGTTCTCAATGTTTACAGGACCGGGAAGTTTTACTAAATTTGCAAACTTACCGGAACGTATTTCCATTTGATGAACTGCGCGTTTGGCGGGAAAGTCGTGGCGAAAGCCTGTAATGTAAAGCGTATCATTCAAAACTGAGACGTCGAAGTTCTCCTCACGCATTCCAGCAATTTCCATGCGCACTACATAGGCTTCTTCTGTCTCATACACATCGGTTGGAGGATCCCAGACGCTGGACTTGACCTGCCAACTTACCGCGTGCAGGACGCCGCGCCTGACCTCCATGAGCGTTTCTCGAGTTTTTCGAATCACGGTAGGCATGGGAACGACTCCTTTTCTTACAATCTTACCAGCGCCCCCGGCGGGATTCGAACCCACAACCACCTGCTTAGAAGGCAGATGCTCTGTCCATTGAGCTACGGGGGCAATTTTCTTACATTTTACCTGACTACGCGGTCTCGGTGGGTTGGCTTAACATGGGTCTCAAACCGCGATACACCCGCGGTCCGGCAATGGTCTTTAGAATAGTGTCGGCTGGTTTCCCTAATTTTTTACTCAGATCTTCAGCAGACATGGGAATATTGCCATTTGCAAGGAACAAACGGAAGATCGCTTCTACGATTGCGGTTCGCTGACTCACAAAATCAGGAAGCTGGGCGCAATGACTGATCAAGGCATGTTGTACACCATCAACCGGTTTGACCTCGGCAGTTTGCGGGTCGATCCAGTCGATCATATCGCCTTCTTCCACATTCGCGAAAGCCTCTTGATGTTCGGCACAAAGGAAGGAACGCAAGAAAATATGCCAATCGCGTTCATTCTGCTGCCACCACTCAAAATCAATATGGAATGGAGTTTTGACTGTCGGCTTTAGGAGGCTCATTAGATCACCTCTTCATCGAGACGGAAGTGCAAGTCGCCAACGTGTTTGAACATCAGGCTGGATTCCAATGCAGCAAAGATGGGTGCCGGCGGAACACGGCGAACAAGGTTCACCGCCGCATAAAGTTCCTGCGCATGGACGTGTCCTTGCGGGTTTGATTTAGCTAATTCACGCATGACCATTAAGAGTAAATCCTCGAAAGTACGCTTCTTTTCCCAGATCGGGTCGAGCGCTTTGAAATCAGGAACATGCACCACCATACGGTCATTAAATTCCGCGGTGATGGGTTGTTTAAGGGTGGCAAAGACAAAACCGCCATCGGAGCCTACCATCACAGTACGCACCCAATCTTTGGCAGCTCGTTGACTCTTCGCTTCAACAATGACCTCGCCAGGGTTCTCGCCTTTTCGAACCTGAACCAAGGAACCGGGGATTAATTGATGCGCTTTATACCATTCGCGCAAACCAAACACGTACCCATGTTCCAGCACCACCCAAGCCGGAATACGCTGCTTGGTCTTGCCATCCACCAAGGTAAAGCGGACACGGGGGGTTTCATATGCTGTTGGGAAAAGTTTTCGAGTCCTCTGAGAGACCGGCAATGTACCAGCGCGTAGATGCGGATAGATCAAAGTGATGGTAACAGAAGAAACCTCTTCACGAAGATCGCTCTCGTTCACCGTCAACTCATCATCAAGCTGAGCTTCCAATGCAAGCATCTCAGGAGTTAGTGAGTCGCGGTCATGTGGAACTTCAATGTAGCGAAGCGGCGGAGGAACATCCCGCACAAAGTCTGGTTCGAGGCGGCGCAAGCACCAAAGCACCTGCCCCGCAGGTCCCACTTCGTCGAATCGTTCATCATACTGCATTGCATAGTTCAAAGAAAATTCGACTAATTTGGGATTTACGCCTGTTGGTAATTCAGTATCTTTCATTAGATCAGCTGTGGTGAGTGGTTCACCACCAGCCATATCCAGCACTGCTTCCACAAGGTTCAACTGACCTTCATTAATATCCACTAAAAGTGCACGCGGGAACCAGCGACCTGCGATCTTCACCAAACCTTCATCGGCAGAGAAAGCAGCTTCGATCTTCTTTTCAAGAACAACTCCATGCTCATTGATGATCGCTGCAGAATTGATATCATCGGATCCAGGTTTTTCAGCGGGAGCATCATTCAATGTATGAGAAGCCAAACCTGCAGCAAACAAACGCTGGGCATTATCCTCAAAATCGACAGTAATGACATCAAAATCACCCACAGCCGGGTTCACACCAGGGCGAACCGCAGCCACTTTACCCCGCTGCCAAGCAATTGCAGGGAAAACCAACTCATCACCCACCGAATATTTTTCTTTGGGAAGAAATGGTTTACCTGCAGATTTTTGTTTCTCTTCTACTGCCTTTCGCTCTGCTTGAATACGCGTTTCAACAAACTCAGAAACAAGATCCCTGGTTGTAAGTGGGGTCTCGCGTTCAAAGAGAATCGTATGCAGATTTTCTACGTCTTGAGATGTAACCTGAAGATTTAACCAAAATTCGTTGGGAAGTGTAAATACGCCAATCATGTTCTGCCTTGTAATGTAATTATTCCTCTCACGAGGCGAACTGATTATACCTTCCTTGCGCAAAATCTCACAGGTCTATAACTTTCGTAAGAATTCACACAATTTCTCCATCCAGTTTTTATTACTTTCACGTACATTCGGGAAAATAACAAATAAAAGGACCTACAATGAAAAAAATAACTTTATCTCTCGCCTTGTTGTTGACTCTTTTTCTCCTTGCGGCTTGCGGAGGAAACACGCCTCAGACTCCGCCCGCAACCGATGCCCCAACCGAAACCTTGGAACAACCGACAGCTATTCCCGCATCCACAGATACTGCCATTCCTGCAACTGAAACAGCAACGGAAACGGCGCTCCCTGCAACAGAAGCAGTTGTAACAACAACGGTCAGTTATGCCGCCAGTGTAAAACCGATCTTCGATGCAAAGTGCATCAAATGTCATGGTATCGAATCGACCAAAGAAGGCTTGGATATGCAAACCTACGAGAACGTGATGGCAGGTTCACGCAATGGGACTGTTATCACCCCCGGTGACGCCGCCAACAGTGTGCTGGTGGACTTGATCATTCGTGGCAAAATGCCAAATCGTGGCGCAAAACTCAGCGATGAAGAGATCCAGATCATCACAGATTGGGTAAATCAAGGCGCACTGAACAACTAAATTTTGACCCTAACATCTCTCACCACAGAGAATACCTAAGTTACATTGGGTATCCTCTGTGGTGAATTATTTAAATCTGCTCAGTTAGATGATATATAATTACCAAACTCATGAGCGAACAATCCTCTTATCAGCCAAAGCCTATCATCCAACCCCAGCGAACACAGTTCCTCACAAATTTCAAATTGCCTGATGTCAGTTTCTGGCAAGATGATCCCACCACCACCCAACCAATCAACTTCAACCAAATGGCAACCATGACCCGCGGAGTTATCATCCGTGCCGGGCAAGGGACCTATGAGGACCGCGTCTTCAAAACTTCGTGGAAGAATGCCAAAAATGCGGGTCTGATCCGCGGGTCGTATTGGTTTTACGATAGCCGTGTGAATCCCAAACGCCAAGCTGAGAAATGGGTGGAAGTGTTGGGCAGCGACACCGGCGAAATGGAAATGTGGTGTGACTACGAAGACCGATATGGTGGTCCATATGGCGGCTGGCGAAACTGGTTTGACTTCATGGAACGCATTAAAGCGCTGCTGCCAGATAAAAAATTAGGGGTATACACTGGCTACTATTACTGGCAGGAATTTGCTCCAGGCATCAACTATTTTGCTCAATACCCTTTGTGGATCGCATGGTACAACCCGACACCGCCGCTTGTCCCGCCTATCTGGCAGGATTGGACTTTCTGGCAATTCACCGATGATGGCGATGGCACTCTCTTTGGTGTTGAAAGCCGCGAGATCGATCTAAACTATTTCAAAGGCAGCGAAGCCGAATTCCTTTCTCGTTACCCTGCTCCACAAACCACCCAAGCAACCCTGATCGCTAAATTTGGAAATACCCTCGTCGAATACAGGAGAGTCTCATGACCAAGTACAGTATGACCCCGTTGAACAGTGGAACCCGACTGCGCACAGACCACACTACATTTGCCACAGTCATTTCCTCTTTTGGGCGAGGACAATTAGTTGTTGGGGACCAGTTGTGGGAAGCTCCGGCAGACGGCAATGAAGTAAAAAAAGGCGATAAATGGTTACATGTCACTTCCGTAGACGGTGTCAACCTCACCGATACAGGCTGGATGGCATACATTCACAAAGGTATAGTGATCTGCAATAACTTTACTGAAATTGAAGAACCCCCTCCTCCACCCGTGCCTATTTTCCCAGAGTCCTTTACACTTACAGATCCAAGCGGCGCCAAAGCGGAATACAAGTTCGTGAGAATTATTGAAGAATAGATCATACCTGTAATGTAGACACATCCACTTATAGAAATAATATTCATTGCCAAGGAGAAAGTAAATAATGCGAAAACGAAATTGGAGATTTGTACTTGCTGGTGTTTTTCTACTTGTAGTAGCTGCTTTATTGTTCTTTGGTTTGTCAGCCATAGCATCTCAATCCACAGATCCGGCAATGGTGGTGCGCACTGCTGGGCAAACTTCAGGCGTTTTCGGTGGCATCGGAGTGGCTTTGATTCTTGTGGGGTTGATCGGTAAAAAAGCCTAAGTTATTCTTTTATATGTTTCAGACACCTTCCAAATGGAAGGTGTTTTTTGTTTAATTTTAATTATTCTCACGCAACCAATTCTTTATATAAATGGATTTCCTTACTGAATTCTTAACCAAAAATCCTTGACCTAACTACCTCTGAGGCGTAAAATACGATTAATCGGATTAATCAATTTTATGCTCCGTGACCGAGTTTCCCCAAACATTTCTGAATTTCTAAAATACCTTGCCGCGCACCCCGAAGCGGAAAATAACCTTCCTCCCCTCGCTGAATTAAGCCGTGAATTGGGCGTGGGGGTTGCCGCTTTGCGTGAACAGCTCGAGGTGGCGAGAGCGCTTGGTTTGGTAGAAGTCAAGCCGCGTACGGGAATGAGGCGCAAGCCTTACAATTTTGCTCCAGCGGTAATGCAAAGTCTTGACTATGCGATCGCACTCAACAAAGATCATTTCGTCGCCTTTGCAGACTTACGTCAACACATCGAAATTGCATACTGGCATCAAGCTGTTCGTTCGCTAACGCCTGAAGACCACAAAGCTTTGCGTGATCTCGTTGACCGTGCCTGGGAAAAATTGCGTGGTACGCCACCCGAAATTCCACACCCTGAACATCGCGAACTTCATCTCACCATTTATCAGCGTTTGGGAAACCCGTTTGTAACCGGTATATTGCAATCTTATTGGGATGCCTACGAAACTGTGGGTTTGAACTTTTTTACCGATTACAACTATTTGACCGAAGTCTGGAATTATCACCAGAAAATGGTCAATGCCATTTGTGCCAATGACGTGGAGGGCGGGTTCAAAGCCCTCTCCGAGCATACGGATCTGATCCACCAATTAATTTCATCGTCGCAATGACGAAAAACCTTTCGAGGAGTTCCATGAACAAGATAGTGAACGATTTTTCGATCACCGTTGGTACGAAGAACGGTTCCGGCAGCTCCACTGCCAACAATACCATTTTGAGGTCCATCTTTAAGATGGGCATCCCCGTCTCTGGCAAGAACCTGTTCCCTTCCAATATCCAAGGTCTGCCGACTTGGTACACCATTCGTGTTAACAAGGATGGATTTATTGCGCGGAAGGAAACCAGCGACATTGTCATCGCGATGAATCCCGATTCATTCGCAAAGGACCTCGCATCTGTCACGCCGGGTGGAGCATTTTTCTATGCTGATGACATCAAGCAGCCCATCACCCGCGTAGACATCGCCATCTACCCGATGCCGATCAAGTCCATCGTCAAGAATGACCCGAATGTCCCCACAGATTTCCGTGAGTTGGTGGGCAATATGATCTATGTCGGTGTCCTTGCACAAATCATTGGTATGGATATGGAAGCCATCCGCGCTGCGTTGACCTTCCATTTCAAAGGCAAGCAGAAGCCCATTGATATGAACTTCAATGCGCTGAAAGCGGGCGCCGATTGGGCAGCAGCCAACCTTGAAAAGAAAGACCCCTTCCAACTTGAAAAAATGGATAAGACCGATGGCATGATCATGGCAGACGGCAACACCGCTGCTGCTCTTGGCTCGATCTTTGGCGGTGTTCAGTTCACTGCATGGTATCCCATTACTCCGGCTTCGTCACTGGCTGAGTCCCTCAACGATTACCTGCCTGTTCTTCGCAAACGTGAAGATGGCAAGCATACATATGCTGTTGTTCAGGCAGAAGATGAACTTGCCGCGCTCGGTATGGCGATCGGTGCTGGTTGGTCCGGTTTGCGTTCCATGACCTCGACCTCTGGTCCTGGTCTTTCCCTCATGACCGAGTTTGCTGGCTTGGCTTACTATGCTGAAGTTCCCGTGGTGATTTGGGATGTTCAGCGTATTGGTCCGAGCACCGGTTTGCCCACCCGCACCTCACAAGGTGATCTTACTTTTACAGCATTCATTGGTCACGGTGATTCACACTCCGTCATCCTTTTGCCAGGTGACGTATACGAATGTTTTGAATTCGGTTGGAAATCTTTCGATATCGCCGAACGCCTTCAGACCCCGGTCTTCGTTCTGAGCGATCTCGATATGGGTATGAACCAGTGGATGAGCAAGCCTTTCCAATATCCTGAAACCCCCATGGATCGCGGTAAGATCCTTTGGGAAAAAGACCTTGAAGAACTCAAAGGCAATTGGGGACGTTACCTCGACAAAGATGGCGACGCGATCCCCTACCGCACCATTCCCGGCAATAAGCATCCGCTTAGCTCGTACTTCACCCGCGGAACTGGTCACGATGAATACGCCAAGTACACTGAAGACTCTGGTGTGTACATCAAGAACATGGAACGCCTCGCTCAAAAGCAGATTACTGCCAAGCAATATGTCCCTGCGCCAGTATTGCATGAAAAGAAAGGTGCATCGATTGGCATCATCGCCTTTGGCTCCACTGAAAACGCAATTTTTGAAGCCCAGGCTCAGCTTGAGCAGGAGAATGGCATCAAGTCTGAATTCCTGCGCTTGCGTGCCATTCCCTTCACCAAGGAAGTCGATGCATTCATTGAGAAGTACGATCAGATCTTCGTGGTCGAAATGAACCGCGATGGGCAGTTGCTGCAACTCTTGTACACCGAATATCCACAGTATGCGATGAAGTTCAAATCGGTGGCATTTCACGATGGTTTGCCTGCAGCAGCAAAATGGGTCCGTGAAGGGATCTTGGCGAAATTCGAGAAGACAGGCAGCCAGAAGTTGACAGCTGGTTCAAAGGCGAAGAAAACTGTTGCGAAGGCAAAGGCAGCCCCGGCTAAGAAAGCGGCGGTGAAGAAGTCTGCAACCAAGAAGCCTGCCAAATCCAAATCCGCTGTCAAGACGAAGCGGAAGTAGTTAACGGTAACGAAAAGGAGTAAAAGACTATGAGCGAAACTCTTCCCATGGCTGGCGCCCCCGCGAATGTGAACGGCGTTGGCTTGAGCAAAAATGATTATCGTGGCGCGCCCAGCACATTGTGCCAGGGCTGCGGTCACAACTCGATCTCAAATCAGATCGTTACTGCAATGTACGAGATGAGCGTACTGCCTGAAGATGTCATCAAGTTTTCCGGCATCGGTTGTTCGTCTAAATCGCCAACCTACTTCATGAACCGCAGCTTTGGTTTCAACTCGTTGCATGGACGTATGCCGTCCATTGCCACCGGCGCGTTGTTCGGTGATGCGCACATGAAGGGCATCGGTGTTTCTGGCGATGGCGACAGCGCCAGCATTGGTATGGGTCAGTTCAAACATGCCATGCGTCGCAACGTGAATATGGTTTACATCGTGGAGAACAACGGCGTTTACGGTCTGACCAAAGGTCAATTCTCTGCGACCGCCGAAAAAGGGTTGCATCTCAAGAAGCAAGGTGAGAATCCTTACATGCCGGTGGATATCTGCATGGAAGGTCTCATCTCCAATGCAACTTTTGTTGCACGTTCTTTTGCAGGCAACCCGAAACAGGTAAAAGAACTTCTCAAAGCTGCCTTTGCACACAACGGCATTGCAGTGCTCGACATCATCAGCCCCTGTGTAACCTTCAACAATCAGGAAAACGCCTACCACTCCTATGCATGGGGTAAGGATCACGAAGAACCTTTGCATGAAATTTCCTATATCGCTCCTCGCAGCGAGATCATGCTCGAACAGGAAATGAATGAAGGTGAAGTTCGCGAAGTCGCCATGCACGATGGTTCCACGGTCATCCTCAAGAACCTTGAAAAAGGATACGACCCCACCAATCGTATGCTGGCTCTGCAGGCGCTCGAAGAAGCCCAACAGAACAATTGGCTGCTCACCGGCTTGATCTACGTCAACACAACCAAGCCCGCACTCACCGATATTTACAACCTCGTTGACACTCCACTAAACCGCTTGACCGAGCCCGATCTTCGCCCAGACCGCGCAATGATCGACAAGATCAACGGGTTGATGTTCTAATTTCAACCTCACTCAGCCCCTCTCCTAAATGAGAGGGGTTTTTATTTTATAATTTCATCTCAATGAGAATTCCAGAGAACGAAATTCAACTCGAATACATCCGTGCATCGGGTCCGGGAGGACAGAACGTGAACAAGGTCGCGACGGCTGTTCAACTACGCTTTGACGTAGTCAACTCCCCGTCGCTCGGTTCTGACTTAAGAGGACGGCTGATACAGCTTGCTGGAAAACGCGTCAACACTGAAGGCGTTTTGATCCTTGAAGCGAAACGATTCCGCACCCAGGAAGCGAACCGAGAGGATGCGCTGGCAAAATTTTATGAACTGATCAGGAAAGCCAGTGAGAAACCCAAGACGCGTCACAAGACCAAACCTACAAGGGCATCGAAAGAAGAAAGAATTAAGGAAAAGAAAAAGCGCGGCGAGACAAAGAAATTACGAAAAGCTCGCTATGAAGATTAAGTCCGTAGTGGGAATCAATCTTCTCAATTTACCCTAATTTGAGTTTATTTATAGAAATCGCATCCTCAACCCGTGGACACCCACGGGTTTTGTGATATTCACCATTTGAAAAACAACATCTTTTGTGCAACAATTTTCCTAGAAAGGAATCTCCATAACTGAGCGGTTGGTGAACAATTTTGGCTGGGAGTTGGAAAACAAAACATGAACAACACGATTATTTCAGTAAATGGCTTTCGAAAGACATACGGTGATTTTGTTGCAGTGGATGATGCAACATTCGATGTAAAACAAGGCGAGATATTCGGGTTACTCGGTCCAAATGGAGCTGGCAAAACCAGTACCCTGGAGTGCCTTGAGGGTTTGCGTGCGCCAAACGGCGGCTCACTGCGAGTGGCGGGAATCGACCCGTCCAGCAAATTCCACGAGCTGAAGAATTTGATTGGCGTCCAATTACAATCGGCGGGGCTGCCTGAAAGCATCACCCCAGAAGAAGCGATGAAGTTCTTCTGCGCCTACCACAATACGTCTCCCCGGATGGACCTATTGGAAAGATTGGGATTGTCCGAAAAGTTGAAATCCCAATTCTATGAGCTATCCACCGGGCAGCAACGCCGGCTTGCGCTGGCACTGGCAATTGCCCACAATCCCAAAGTCTTATTCCTCGACGAACCCACTGCCGGTCTTGATGTTGCAACCCGTGTCGAATTGCATGACATGATGCGGGAGTTGCAATCAGGAGGCACCACCATTGTCCTTGCTACCCACGATATGGCGGAAGCAGAACAAATGTCAGACCGGGTGGCGATCATGTTAAAAGGCAGGGTCGTAAGTACAGGCACGCCACTTGAGATCACAGCAACCGGTGCAGGGCTGACCAAAATATCCGTGCGCACGCAATCTGCCTGCCTTGCCAACAACAGTACTTCTTTCCCCGCAATTACCCAGCACATGACACGAGATGAATACATCACTTTCTTTAGCACCAATGTGGGACCTTCCGTCTCCGCCATCATTGCATATATAGAAAAACAACATGACACGCTGATCGATCTACGAGTGGAGCGTCCTTCACTGGAAGACCGTTTCCTTGAGATCACAAACTCTGGAGCCGACCAATGAACGCATTCATCCATCACTTTTCTTTTGAATTTAGATCTGGCATTCGCCATAAACAATTACTACTGATGAATTACTTATTTCCTTTGGGTTTTTACCTGATGATGGGATTCGTCATGGCAGAGATCAACCCGCCCTTCCGTGAGAATATCATACCGGCGATGATCGTATTCGGCGTACTGGCTGCAACCTTGCTGGGGATTCCCGACCCGTTGGTCAATGCCCGTGAAAATGGAGTGTTCCGCAGCTACAAGATAAACGGAATCCCATCCACCTCGATCCTGATCATACCGGCATTGACGACCGCCTTGCACATGTCGATTGTTGCGGCAATCATCACCACAACTGGATCATTTTTATTCAAAGCTCCCCTGCCAGTGAATTGGTTCAATTTTGTATTGATCTTTCTTGCCCTGGCTTTTGCCTGCGCAGGCTTGAGCATTTTGATCGGTGTAGTCTCTCCCAGCTCACGCATGACCGTGCTATGGTCGCAGATCATTTTCGTGCCCTCCATGCTACTTGGTGGGCTCATGGTTCCTTACAGTTTGTTGCCAGAAATCGCCGGGAAATTTGCCCAACTTCTACCTGCCACCCACGCCATGAATGCCTTTGATGGATTGGCAATGGGCAGAGTTGCACCTTTCTCTCCATGGGCATCGGTCATCATGCTGTTTGCCAGCGGATTGATCGCATTTGGACTGGCTGCCTATCTATTTAGCTGGGATAGCCGCAACACGTCCCGGCGCGGTCACCCGTTGCTGGCGCTGCTGGTTCTTCTGCCATACGTTGTAGGTATATTTTTGCAGTAACAGAAGTATTGCGATTTCGATATAATCGGGGACTATGCATAAACACCATACATTCGCAGGTTTGATAGCTGGTCTTACTGCCGCCTCGATCTGGGGCGGCATGTATGTTGTCAGCAAGGTGGTTTTGGAGGTGATCCCTCCATTCACCTTGTTATTGATCCGGCTCATCATGGGCGCACTTGGGTTGGGGATCGTTATTTATTTCCGAAATCGAAAAGCATCCACTTCAACACCGATCACGAAAGAAATCTTTTGGAAAAGTTTTCTTGTTGGTTTTGTGGGGTATGGAATTTCCCTCGGTTTCCAATTTGTGGGGACAAAACTTTCCACTGCGTCCAACGGGTCTTTGGTCACCTCGGCAACTCCCGCATTTGTATTGATCTTTGCGCCGTTCCTATTGGGTGAAAAGCCAACAACAAGGCGCATCATTGCACTTGTCCTCTCTACTCTTGGCGTGCTCGCAGTCATCGACCCCCGCACAGCAGAACTTTCGCCTTCTCTTTTTTGGGGCAATATGAGTCTGCTCGCTGCAGCGTTGACTTGGGCGCTCTATTCGGTTTTGGTGCGCAAAGTATCGCAGACACAAGACCTTCTCACCTCCAGCACCATTATGCTGCTAGGTGGGATACCCTCCAGCCTAGCGTTCACCATTTGGGAAATCAACACCCAAGGCATTGGCGAGATCACAATGGGTATCATCGGCGGGTTGCTCTTCCTTGGCATTATCTCAACGGCTATTGCCATGTTCCTTTGGAATTACGCCTTTGCCGAATTGCCTGCCGCCGTTGCGTCGCTCACCTTTTTCGCGCAACCCGTCGTTGGGACATTACTAGGTTGGTTCTTTCTTTCAGAACAGATCACATCCTTATTCATCCTTGGTGGGGTACTGATCGGCATTGGGATCATCATCGCTTCAAGGGAGTAAAAAGCAGGAAGCGCTGCATCATGAATCGGTTAACAAAAAAGAAGCGGATGCAGCAAAATGCATCCGCTTCTTTTTTGTTAATTTATTTTTTCTCTGCCATTTTCCGCGCCAGCGATAATGTAGGGTCACTTGCTACAGTGTGGAGAAGAGCCATGTTGGGCGGGCGTTGTTCACCGATCGGGAAACCGCAAACCAACACCACCTGCTGTCCCGAACTGATGCCTGATTTCAACAGCACAGAGTCCACTTCTGAAAGCATGTCGTCCATAGTCTTGGCAAATTTCACAAGATGCGGACGAACGCCCCAGAGGAATGCCAACTGATTGAATGTTTCGCGTTCGGGGGTGAAGGCAAGGATCTGCTTCGATGGTCGCGCCTTTGACATGAGCCAGGCAGAACGTCCGCGCATGGTGAAGACAGAAACGGCTTGCACTTCGGGGTCGCTTGCCAGAACATTGGATGCGCGCGCCATCGACGCCGCATCAGACTCACCCAAGCCTGCCTTTGCGTCCTGACGGCTTCCCCACTCTTTGAAGTGAGATTCAGCCTCAGAAACAATGCGTGACATCATCTCGACCGCAAGGCTGGGGTATTCACCTGAAGCCGTTTCTGCTGAAAGCATAACAGCATCGGTACCATCGAAGACCGCATTAGCAACATCGGAAGCTTCAGCACGAGTAGGAAGCGGATTTTGGATCATCGATTCAAGCATCTGTGTTGCTGTGATCACCAGCTTGGCTTGAGCATTCGCAGCACGGATGATCATCTTTTGCAGAGGAGGCACTTGTTCTGGCGGAAGTTCCACACCAAGGTCGCCACGGGCAACCATCACGCCATCCACCACCTCGAGGATCTCATCCAGTTGGTCCATTGCTTCAGGCTTCTCCAGCTTGGCGATCAGCAAGGGTTCATGTTTTCCAGCGGAGTATTCCTTGATGGCAGCACGAACTTCACGAACATCATCCGCACTGCGAACGAAGGAAATCGCAACGGCGTCCACTCCTTGAGAGATACCAAAAGCAAGATCGGCTTTGTCTTTTTCGGTAAAGCCCGCAATACGCAACTTAACACCAGGAAGGTTGATACCCTTGTGTGAGGAAAGTGCGCCGCCTACTTTCACGGTGGCGTGGACCTGCCGTCCTTCTGCAGAAATGACCTGCAAAGCAAGACGCCCATCATCCAATAAGAGCTTATCGCCCTTTTGTACGGAGTCAAATAGCTCACGGAAGTCGACTGGTATCAACTGGCAGCCATTTTGAGGCGGAGTATCTTTAGTGGCATAAAGGCACACTTCTTCATTCACTGAGAGCTGAAGCGGCACTTCCAATTTTCCAACACGGATCTTTGGACCTTGCAAGTCCTGCAAAATGCCAACCGGCATATTAAGTCGTTGAGATACTTCACGAATTCGCTTTACGCGGACCGCATGTTGTTCATGAGTACCGTGAGAGAAATTCAAACGGGCAACATTCATGCCCGCTTTGATCAGGGATTCCAACGCCTGCTCAGAATCTGAGGCGGGTCCGATTGTTGCTACAATTTTTGCATTACGCATGGTGCATTCCTATCAATTTTAATGAGTGTAAGTTTTGTTCCGATTATAGGTAAAAGATTAGGTAACCTAACCGGGCTGTCTCGCTGTGTGGAGTATAAGCCTTCGGACGAGTTAGTTTTACCACACAACTATCATCTGGTTAACAAAAAAACCGGTTTGGAGTTACGACTCCAAACCGGTTCGATTGTGCATTTTTCTACAAGTAATGCAGCTCTTTTGCCTGTTTTTGCAACTCATCGTGGAAGATCGGGTTCGCTACTTTGATCAAGGCTTGAGCACGCTGACGAATGGTCTTGCCGTACAAATCGGCAATTCCATACTCTGTCACCACAAAGCGGACGTGATTGCGGCTCGTGACGACGCCTGCGCCCGGTTTAAGCATGGCTGTGATCTTGCTAATCTTGGTGCCATCTCGCATGGTCGCTGTGCTGGGCAAAGCGATGATGGGAACGCCGCCCTTGGAGCGGGATGCGCCGTAGATAAAGTCTAACTGTCCACCTACCCCACTGTACAGTTTGGGACCGATACTATCGGCACAAACCTGACCAGTGAGATCCACCTCTATGGCTGAGTTTACTGCCACCATCCGTTCGTTCTGTGCAATGATGAATGGATCATTCACATACTCGGTTGGGTGCATTTCAACCATGGGGTTATCATTGACCCACTCATACAACTTTTGAGTGCCAAGAATAAAGCCAGCCACGATCTTGCCAGGGTGCAGTGATTTGCGTGCATTCGTCAGAACACCGGCATTGACCAATTCGATCACACCATCTGAGAATAATTCGGTGTGAATACCTAGGTCACGTTTATCCATCAGGAATTTCAAGACCGCATCCGGGATGGAACCAATGCCCAATTGCATGGTCGCGCCATCGGGGATGAGCGAGGCAACGTGTCCGGCAATACCTTGCACAATGTCTGCATCGCCTTCGGCTGCCATTCTGTGTTCAGGGATCGGGTAGTTGACCGGCACGATGTAGTTCAAACGGCTAACATGGATGAACGAATCACCCAAGGTGCGCGGCATTTGGTCGTTGACTTCGGCTATGATGATTTTGGCAGATTCGGCTGCAGATTTGGTCAAGCCCACTTCCACGCCGAGGCTGCAAAAACCATGTTCATCCGGTCTGGAGACGTGAATGAGCGCCACATCCACAGGCAATACGCCACGTTTGAACAACAGCGGAAATTCTGAAAGAAGAACGGGGGTAAAGTCTGCCCGACCTTCTTGAACAGCTTTGCGAATATTGGCACTGATGAACATGGAATTCACACGCAGGTGACCTTCCATCTCAGGGCTGACATAATCCGCGCCGCCAATGGTCAAAGCCTGGCAAATTTCGACGTCGGTCACATTGGGGGCATAATCGACAAGAGCTGATAAAAGCATCTTTGGGACAGAGACGTTGCCGGTCAGAAAGATGCGGTTACCAGATTTGACCTGCTTGATGGCTTCCTCCGCAGTCGTCACGCGGGATTGATAAATGGAGGCTGCATTCATTCTTTCACCTCCGCACTCAAGCGAACAAGATTTAGCATCCTGCCTTGATGAGTGTTCACAGCGGCTTCTATGGAAGAGTCGTTCTTCATGGCAGCATCTATTCCGTTATTGGCGATCTCAGAAATAAAGGGGATGGCTGAGTTCAAGAATACATGGCTGGCAGTACGTGCCACAGTACTGGCGATATTCGGAACACAGTAATGAACAATACCTTCTTCTACAAAGGTTGGGTTGTCATGCATGGTCGGGCGGGATGTTTCCACACATCCGCCCTGGTCAATACTAACATCAATGATGACCGAGCGCGGCTTCATGGCACGCACCATGTCGCGGGTAACGACCACAGGTGCACGCTGCCCTGCAACCAGAACAGCACCAACGACCACATCGGCAAAAGCTGTGGCTCTTTCAATATTCCGTTGGGTTGCCATCATGGTCACCACGCCGGGTAATCTATCGTGAATATTTTCCAGAGCCGCCATGTTCTTATCCAACACAGTGACGTGTGCACCTGCATTTTGCATGGCACGCGCCGCTGATGTACCTACCGCGCCGCCGCCAATGATAACCACTTCAGCGGGCGGCACACCCGGCACGCCGCTCAACAGGATGCCTTTCCCGCCACGATTGGTCTGCAGCCAACGCGCTGCGATCTGAGCAACCATTGCACCGCAAATCAAACTGAACGGACGCAAGACCACACGTCCGCCTTGAGTGTCTGTGATCTGTTCATAAGCCAGCGCAGTGATCTTCTTTTCCAGAAGCAGATCGATCTGGTCTTGGGATGCAGAAGCCAGATGTAAAAATCCAGCCAAAATAGCGCCGTCTTTTACCCATTCCATTTCTTGTTTCTGAGGACGGGAAACCTTCAATAAAAAGTCTGCCCGACCAAAAACTTCCTGCGGAGAAAAGGCAATGCGTGCTCCTGCCCGTTCATAGTCCTGGTCTTTGAAACCAGCCCCCGCCCCAGCCTCATGCTCAACGAAGACCTGATGCCCAAAATGGGTGAGAATCTCAACACCGGCGGGAGATAAACCAACACGATATTCAAACGGTCGGCTTTCTTTTGGAATTCCAATATACATGGTGCCTCCATAAAAAGACCCTAGAGGTACAAATCCTTTAGGGTCTGGTTTAATTTCTTACGGCATATTGAGCGTTTCGCGTATAGCAGGTAACGCCCAATCTATCGTTTCTTTATCAATAACAAGGGGTGGCGCAAAACGGATGACATTATCGTGCGTCTCCTTGGCAAGGATGCCTTTGCTCTTAAGTGCTTCACAGAAGCGACGAGCTCCACCTGCTTCAGGTTTGAGTTCCACACCGATGAGCAAACCCTTTCCGCGAACTTCTTTCACATGCGGGCTGGGTATCTCACTCAACTGTTCCACAAAGTAAGTTCCCAGTTCTGCGGCACGATCAGCCAGTTTTTCTTCGCGCAAAACTTTTAACGATGCGCGAGCCACTGCCGCAGCAAGCGGATTTCCACCAAAAGTGGAGCCGTGCTCGCCAGCCGTGAACAAGCCTAAGATGGGTTTATCCGCGAGAACAGCAGAGACGGGGTAAAAGCCGCCAGAGAGCGCCTTACCCACGATCACAACATCCGGGCGGACGTCTTCATGATTTGCGGCAAACAGCTTCCCGGTTCGACCGAGACCCGTTTGTATTTCATCCGAGATATAAAGCACATTATGCTTCTTGCAAAGTTCCGCTACCTTCTTCAAATATCCGGCAGGCGGCATGATAACACCGGCTTCACCCTGGATCGGCTCCAACAAGATCGCTGCAGTATTGGGTGTGATCGCCTTTTCGAGGGCATCGACATTCCCGTACTCGACCACCACAAAGCCTGGTGTGAATGGACCGAAATCATCACGATAGAGAGGTTCGGTGGAGAATGAAACAATGGTGACCGTGCGCCCGTGGAAGTTGTTACCCGCCACTATGATTTCCGCCTGATGGCGCGGCACTTTCTTGACCTGATAGGCCCACTTGCGAGCAAGCTTTACCGCCGTCTCGACCGCTTCAGCGCCCGAGTTCATTGGCAGGGACATATCGTAACCGGTCATCTCAGAGAGTTCTTTGTAGAGAAGCGGTAATTGGTCGTTACGGAAAGCCCGCGAAGTGAGCGTGACTTTCTTTGCCTGATCCAACAACGCCTTCAATATTTCAGGGTGGACATGTCCCTGATTCACAGCAGAATATGCAGAAAGACAATCGAGATATTTCTTGCCTTCCACGTCATAAACCCACACCCCTTCTGCTTTTTCGATCACAACGTCCAGAGGGTGGTAGTTATGTGCGCCGTATTGCTCTTCAATCTTGATAAATTCCTGAGTATTCATGAAATAGGTATCCTCTAAAAAATATTGGTTTCTTTTTATTTATGCAACATCGAACAAACGCGCCAAGATCGCCTTTTGCGCGTGCAGACGGTTGTGAGCCTGTTGGAAGATCACAGAATGCGGACCATCTGCTACTTCATCGGTCAACTCGTGGTTGCGGTGCGCAGGCAAACAGTGCATCACGATCACGTCTTTATCCGCTTCACTGACCAGTTTGGCATTGACCTGATACGGCGGGAAGATCTGTTCGCGCTTGGCGGTTTCTTCTTCCTGCCCCATGCTGGTCCAGGTATCGGTATAGATCACATGCGCATGCTTGACCGCTTCATCAGGGTCGCGGACAAAGGTCAACTTGCTGCCGGTCTTCTTGGCAATGTTCTGAGCGATCTCCACAGCCTGCGGGTTGACGTCGTACCCTTCGGGCGTACCAACGGTCACATTCCAACCCAACTGCGCCGCTACATGCATCAACGAAACGGTGACATTATTTCCGTCACCAATATAACTAACATTCAAGCCTTTGGAGTCTTTTCCAAATTTTTCAATGATGGTCAACGCATCCGCCATGCCCTGGCAGGGATGGTTGTAATCGCTCAAACCGTTGATAACGGGGATATCTGACCATTTGGCAAGTTCCACGACATGGGCATGGTCAAAGGTGCGAGCCATCAATGCCTGAACATAACCAGAGAGTACTCGTGCAATATCCGCAATGGATTCGCGCTTGCCCAAACCGATCTCATTCGGAGAAAGGTACAAGGCGTCGCCGCCGCAATGTCGCATCGCCATATCGAACGAAACGCGTGTGCGCAGGCTCGGCTTCTGGAAAATCATTCCAAGCACTTTGCCTTGAAAAATGGGCTTGTTGCCCTTCTTGAAATATTGTTTCTTGAGTTTAACAGCAAGGTCTAACAGGTCTTCAATTTCTTCTGGCGAATAGTCAGAAATCGCAATAAAGTCCTTCATGTTTGCTCCTCGGGGGAAAGTATATCTTTTTTAGCCTATTTTGCCATGTTTCAAGCATCACGCAAAGAATATGACAAATTACGCACTGCGAACCTTTTTCCAATAGCGCATCAAGCCGTCTGCGCTCATTGCTACTGGGTTAGAAAGCGAATACGCGCGAACCACATCTTCGCTCAGGTTCTTCGCTTTGCTTTCCTCTTCCATCCACAATGTAAATTCTTCGCGCAGCTGCTCAATGGAGGGGTCACGTTCCATGACCGTTTCGAGCCATTTTTCCATCGCAGCCAGCGTTTCATCGAGTGTATTCAAATGCCACTGCACATCGTCGAATATCCCAAAATGAGTTGGGGCGATGTGTGCAAAACCCATTCCACGCAAACGAGCCAAACTCTCACGCCAGCGCCCAAAGTGCAATTCTGGCGGCGGCATTGGCGCTCGCAAATATTGAAATCCCGGAATGCGCACCCCGCCCACATCACCGCTGAAGCACACATCTTCAAAAGCATAGGAATAATGATGTTCTGCATGCCCCGGCGTATTGACCGGAAGGAATCGCAAATTACCGATGACGATCTCCTCCGCATCATTCGGGATCTTGAGTTGATTCTGCGCTACAGGCAGGAACTCACCCCACAATGTATCCATCCTATCTCCGTAAATGCGGGTTGCACTGGCGATCAACTTCTCAGGGTTCAGCAAATGCGGAGCGCCAATGGGATGTACATAAATCTCTGCACCCTGACGAGATAACCATCCCGCCGCACCTGCATGGTCAAGATGGATGTGCGTGAGCAAGACGTGGGTCACGTTTCGGGGAGATAAGCCTTCTTTTGCCAGACCAGCCTCGAGCGCGGGAAGAGTCGAGCCGGGTCCACTTTCGATTAAGACAACAGCATCGCCTTGTCGGATCAAATACGAGGCGATGGCTTGAGTCTTACCTTGAAAATTTAAATCGATCGTTACAATACGGGTTTTTGCCATGCATGCCTTTCCTGAAATTTAAAATTTGAAGATATTTCTGCAAGTGCCTGTGGAAGGTCATCATCGCAAGAAACAGTGATGACAGGCACACGCCGTTCTTTAATAGCTGGCACCAATTCAGCAGTGCCAGAGGGTCCATCAAAAGACTTCGTATTTAATAATACAACAACAGGAGAAAGATAACGAAAAAGGAGGTCGTCGACCGCCTGCAAAAGGTCTGAACGAATAGTAGGAGTAACGAGAATGACAGTTGAGCCTTGCGGCAATACTGCTGCTTGAGTTGCAACCAAACCTGCTAGCGAAAGATTGCCATCCGCTTTGACGAATGCAAGAGTTTCAAGGATTTTCGCTTCCTGCCTTTCGCTCCGTTCTGCAGGAAGAACGGTGAACGTCTGCCCGGCTGTGGCAAACCCCACTGCACGCCGTTGACGGAGAAAGTAATGTGCCAATGAAGCCGCAATGCTAACTCCATATTCGAGGGTGGAAGGTGGCAGTTTGATCTTTGGGCGTTTCGTAAGCAGCATGTCATGCAGCGCCATTTCCTGCTGTTCGTGGCGTTTCTGGTAATGCACCATTTGCTGAGCATCAAGATAGATCCAGATCTCTGCCTGCGGGTCTTGTTCGAATTCCTTAACCATCAAACGATTACGTCTTACGCTGGTGGGCCAGTGAATTCGTTTCATAGCATCACCATGGACGTATTCACGTACGCCTGCCGCATGCGGAGTGATATCTGGTGATTTTTTCCGAATCACCTGTCCACCCGTCAAAACCCCTTGCGGCGTTTGGAACGAATAAATTTCGTGGATCATTGGAAATACGATCAGAGCATCTTTCGACTTGAATTCTTTACTGGCAGTAAACAAGCCGAACGGATCACCAGTCGTAACACGGGTTGATCCCAGTTCGAACCTGCCGCGGCGCGTTAACCAGGTACGTGCGTTGTAACTCCGCAATTGCTTTCCAGTTACCAACGTGAATAAGCGCGAGCCTGCAGCAAACGGCAAGGTGGATTTATTGAAAAGTTCGATCCATGGGGCTGGCAGCCTGCCGCGGTTGTTCAACTTGAACGTTTCTTCAAAGACATCTCCAACATTGGCACGTAGTTCCCGTGCTACCCGTTCAAAGGTCAAGCCACGAATCACCCACCTTGTCCATCCCCAACCAAATAATGCCAGCAGAACACTACTGTATAAAAAACGGGAAAAGATCGGCGCTCCGTTCACCAGAACACCGATCAAGCCAACTACGAACATCAAGGCGATAAAGGCTCGCCCAGCTTTCGCCATGATTATTTATCCTTGGCGGTGGCTTCGAAAGTTCCACCTGGCACTGGTGTGGAATGGACAATCTCTTGCACGATTCGGTCGGAGCTTACATCACGCAAACGTGCAGCCGCACTGACAATAATGCGGTGTGCCAATACAGCCACGGCCAATGCTTTTACATCATCCGGCAAGACATGGTCGCGTCCATGCAGGGCAGCGCGGGCTTGAGCCGCACGGGAAAGGAATAAACTTCCACGCGGGCTGGCACCAAGATACACATCCTGACTATTACGGGTGCGGGTGCTGAGATCAACGATATATTTCTTAACCACATCAGAAAGATAGACCTGTCGAACGGCTTCGCCCATTTGAAGAACTTCGTCGCCCGAAGCAATCGGCGTCAGAGTTTGAAGTGGATGCTGCAATTTCTGGTCATCCATGATGCGAATTTCATCGTTTGCGGTCGGATAACCAAGCCTCATCCGCAGCAAAAAGCGGTCTAATTGCGCCTCAGGGAGGGGGAAGGTCCCCTCATATTCAATGGGGTTCTGCGTGGCAAGCACGATGTAAGGCTTGGGCATGGGATGGGTCACACCGTCCACAGTCACCTGGCGTTCTTCCATTGCTTCGAGCAAGGCAGCTTGGGTTTTTGGTGTGGCGCGGTTAATCTCGTCCGCTAAAATGACCTGCCCAATGATCGGACCCGGGCGAAATTCAAATTCGTTCTTCTGTTGGTTGTAAATGGATACGCCGGTCACATCACTGGGAAGCATATCTGGTGTGAATTGGATACGATTGAAAACACAATCCAGTGATCGTGCCAAACTGCGTGCCAGCATCGTCTTCCCAACTCCGGGTACATCCTCGATCAAGATATGTCCCTGGCATAAAAGACCGATCACCACCAACTCAAGGGATTGCCGTTTCCCAACGATCACCTTTTCCAAACTATTGATCACACGCTCGCCAAATGCCTTCACATCCGCCATTCGATAAGATTCCTTTCAGGGAAGATGCATCGATTCTATCATGTGCAATACTATAAAACTGATAAAAAAATCCCGCCCCAATACTACAGGACGGGATTTTTACATCTAGGACTACTACTTCTTGGTGGTCTTCTTCTTTGGAGCAGCAGCTTTTTTCGCTGGAACTGCAATTTCGGCACTCATAGACTGAGCCGGAGCTTTGGAGCGCATCACAGCCCAACCAAGCACACCCAGGAGGAGCGCAGCAATAATACCAGTTCCCAAATTCAAGCCTTGATACTGCACGACGATCGGGGCAATGATCACAGCCACAAGATTAACAACTTTAATCATTGGGTTGAGAGCCGGACCAGCAGTATCCTTGAAAGGATCACCGACGGTATCACCCACCACACCAGCCTTGTGGCGCTCGGAACCCTTACCAAGATTCTTGGCAGGATCCTTGGGCTCATCTTCAATCAACTTCTTGGCATTATCCCAGGCGCCGCCGGAGTTATTGAGGAACACCGCCAGCAACTGACCAGAAACAATGATACCGGCTAGGAAACCGCCGAGCGCTTCCACACCCAGGGTCAAACCGACCACGATCGGGGTGACAATACCGAGCAAAGCGAGGGAGACCAATTCCTTCTGTGCAGCAGTGGTGGAGATGCTGACC
>VFQT010000904.1_pt1 | contig 39347 bp, 56 predicted proteins | sample 3512381 | NCBI WGS metagenome assembly VFQT01 (sample SAMN10412376, study PRJNA504923) | tailings metagenome | isolation source: Relicate 2 Philex TSF3 active mining site | place: Philippines: Tuba, Benguet | collected 2017-08-29 | reverse complement strand
TAGTGGTTTCGCCTTTCCACTACACATCCTCAACTCCCTTACGCTGACTGACCTCTTTCCAGTCCTATAGCGTAGGGGAGTCCCCTTTTCCCTAGTAGGTACTATCCCCCCAATGTTGCCGATTTCTCATTCCCCCAAAAAATGCGTGGTGCTGTGTGGTTTTCTTTATTTTGGATATGACGAAGCCCGTGCCGTTGTGAATCCCCGCAAGCGCCAGTGCTTCCCGTGTTGCGCCACACGCGCCGATCCTGTCGAGCTTCGGCTGGCTGGCTGGCTGGCTGATACATACAGGGATTGTACGCGCGCGCGTTGCTGGTATCGTAGCAGCCAGCATACACCAACAGCAGCAGCCGAAGCTATCATATAATCACCACCACATTATATCAGCGACAGCGAAGCCAGCCGAAGCAATTTGATATTGACAATTGACAAAAGATTGCAACTTCGTTTATAATTCTTACATAGCCACTTTGGCTAGCATATCGACAGCGCGCGAAGCGCGCAACAGCAAAGGGTATCAGTTATGACAGCGAAGCAGTACCAACAGATCGAAGCCGTAGCGTTGACGTTGACAGAAGCCGAAGCGTTGACAGAAGCCGAAGCAGTAGCCACGTGGCGCACATTACCAGCCACGTTGAAAGCGTTACGCGAAGCTATGAACACTATCAACAACAGCGACAGCGAAGCGCGCGCGTTGTGGCTTCGGCTGGCTATCGCAGAGTATCGCCTATCAGTGACGTATCAGTTGAAGCGCAATGAGCAACAAATCGACGAAGCATTGAAAGCGTATAACGAAGCGACAGAAGAAGTTGGCCGACAGTACGGCTATACCAGCAATGCGAACGCTATGATTGACTTGACGCTTCAACGTATGCGACAACTTGAAAGCAACGCTTTAGATTATCGAAAGCAGTTTAATGGTGTGTGGGGCAACACTGAAACAGCCGAAGCCGTGCGACAGAAGCGCGCAGAAGCTCGTAAACAGATCGAAGCCGAAGCGCGCGCTATTGTAGCATCAGCCGAAGCCGAAGCCGAAGCAGTAGACAGCCAGCCACTGGCGCAAAAAAATACTCTTTACACTTCTGCAGCCGAAGCCGTGGCTAGCATCGAAGCCGAAGCCAGCAACGCTATAGCACTCATGAAAGCCGAAGCCAGCGAAGCGCGCGACAGCATCGAAGAAGCCGAAGCCGAAGCCGTGGCTAGTATCGAAGCATCAGCCGAAGAAGCCGAAGATACTGTGAACGTGGCTGTTAACGAAGCTGACAACATGTTGGATAAGTTGCGCGAAGCCGAAGCCGAAGCGAACAACACAATCGAAGCTATCAACGAAGCCGAAGCCGAAGCCGAAGAAAAGCTGGAAGCGTTGCGCGCCGAAGTAGCCGAAGCCGTAGAAAGCTTGAAACGAGAATACAATCAATATGCTTTCCTTCTACGCAACATTGCAATGACAGCATTGTACGAAACATTTTCAGCTGGTAGTGTCAACATGCCAGCCGTAGCGAAGATCGAAGAGTCAACAGCCGAAGCCGTAAGCATGTATATACAAGATGCAGTACGCGAAGCCGTAGCCGAAGCCGTGGCGCGTATCAGCATTGAAGCCGTAGCAAAAGCCGTAGCCGAAGCTATCAGCAACGAAGTACAACAGCTGAAAGATAACAGCGAAGCATCAGCCGAAGCTATCGACAGCGAAGCATCAGCCGTAGCCGAAGCGTTGAAAGCATCAGCTAGCGAAGCCGTATACACCAGCATCAACAATCAGTAGTAGGTATCGACAGCGAAGCCAGCCGAACATATACGGCTGGCTTCTCTTATGAAAGAGTATGAGCAATGCCAGCGAAGCAACAACACATTATTGAAGCCGAAGCCGTAGTATTGACAGAAGCCAGCCAGCAACAGTATTTGAAAGCGTTGTATATGCTATCAGCGTATGAACACAACAGCGCGCGCGTGTATAGCGAAGCCAGCGAAGCCTACACGATCGCGTGTATCAAGCATAACTGCCAGCTATCAGCCGTAGCTATTGACGATGCTATCAAGTTTTTTTGTGCCAGTTTGTACGTTGATTACAACGATGCAGTACAATCACCGAAAAACGTACAAACATTTTCAGCCAGTGGCGCGTACTATCAAAAGCGCGTCATCACACTCGCCGAAGCCGTGCTACAATCGACAGCGCGCTACACGTTGACTAATGTTTTTGTGGCTATGAATAATCAACGCGAAGCCGAAGCCGTGGCAATACTTCGGTATGGTATCAGCCAGCTTCGACAGCTTGACGCGTTGCGCTATGGTATCAGCGAAGCCGAAGCCGTGGCGCGTATCGTACCAACAACGCGCGCCGAAGCCGAAGCAAAGGCGTATTATGCAACGCGTATCAACGAAGCTATACCAGCATATATATACCACGCTTCGAACATCAAAAGCGACAGCGCGCGCGCGCGTAATGCAAGTATCCGCGTTGTAGCTTCGGTGTTTTACCAAGAGTATATACGTATGCTTGACGCGTATATGACAGCCAGCGAAGCCAGCCAGCCAGCATATCAGCAGTAATAGGTATCGACAGCGAAAGCCGGCCGGCTTCGGCTGGCTGGCTTTCTCGTATGAAAGAGAAGTAGTACAATGCGAAGCACGAAAGAGAAGCGCGTATATATCGAAGCCGTAGCCAGCTTAATCGGCTATAAGCTATGCTATTACAATCCTGGTGACTTTGGACGATATCGCTTGACGCGAAGTGGCGAGTACTTCGATAGCTACACGTATAGCGCGCTGTCGCTGGCTGATATGTATACCTATGCTGTTGGTATGCTGGCCGGTTATACCAGCGTATCAGCCGAAGCCGAAGCCGAAGCGTATGCTTTTGTCAATGCGTATATCAGCTGTAGAAGCCGTGGCTATAGTGACGCTATAAGCCAGCTAGCAGCCGAAGCGCAACGAAGCATAGCAAAAGCCGAAGCCGAAGCCAGCCGAAGCCGTAGCGCGCAACAGATCGAAGAAGCATTACAACAGTGTATAGCGAAGCATACCAGCGAAGCATAGCCAGCCAGCCAGCCGAAGCCAGCCGAAGCCGTGGCGCGCTTCGGCTGGCTTTCTCGTATGTATCGACAGCGAAGCCGAAGCCGTGGCGATCGCATACGATACCAACAGCGACAGCAGCAGCCACGATACCAGCCGAAGCCAGCCAGCGACAGCGCGACAGCCAGCCGTAGGCCGTATGAGCAACGAAGCCAGCCAGCCGTAGGCCGTGGCGCGTATGAGCAACAATACCAGCCGAAGCCAGCCGAAGCGCGTACAATCGACAGCAGCCGAAGCCGTAGGCCGTAGGCCGTATGAGCAACGATACCAGCCGAAGCCGAAGCCGTGGCGCGACAGCGACAGCAGCCACGATACCAACAGCGAAGCCGAAGCCGTGGCGCGACAGCGACAGCGACAGCGCGACAGGATCGAAGCGCGAAGCCGTGGCTTTTGACGCGTTGTAGCACTGGCTGAAAACGTCAACGAAAATGAGTATTTGAACCAAACAGCGAAGCGAAGCGAAAGCCGTGGCTTTTGGCGCGCGAAAATGCCAGCCGAAAATGCCAGCCACTATCCCTACTACTCTCGTTGTGGATTACGCGCGCGCGCGTGGCTGGCATATGTGATGTTTGCTGGTGATGCTTCGATGCAAAAGAAGCTTCTTCTTAACATTTTTCAAAAAGCAATATCCATACTATTCAGCTGCTGATTACGCGCGCGCGAAGCCAGCATGTACAACACTTTGAGCATCATGCTTCGACACAACGAAGCTTCTTATTGACACTTTTTTGTAATTCATCAATTCATACTTGACAAATACTTTTATATGAATATAATTTACTACATGGTTAAATAACTATACGATAGTCAACAGCGAAAGAGGAATTGTTATGACTATGCACACTGGTATTAGTGAACACTTCGAAGTAAGTAAGATCGCTGATATTGTTATTGACAATATCACACTAGGAATTGTGAAAGCGAAGCAAAAGCGCGATATGAACACGCTGATGAAAAGCTATACGCTTATCAATTGCCAACAGCATTTTTGTGATGTTGACAATCACTGGCATAACGAAGCATTTTATATCGAAGATCGTATGCTATCAGCATTTACGCTGATGATTAAAGCATATGCACACTTGCCACTGATGAATAAGTATGCTGTTAATCACTTCGCTAATGTGATCCAACATATCACCAACACACACAATGACTATTCCAACAATCCTAAAGCTATTCAAGCGTTTAGCGAAGCAATAGCAGTGAAAGCAATTCAGTTTGGATTGTTTCAAGCCAGCTGCAAACATCTTACTTTTGGCAATACGCCAAATACACTTCTCGTTGATAAGAACAACAGCGACAGCTTCGATTATGTAGCTAGCTACATAACAGATGAATTGCTCAAAGTGTTGTATTTGGCCGTTGACGCGACAATACAATGGTCTATGTATGAATATATCTACACTACATACACACTGAATAGTATTGACAGTGATTATGCTAATGACATGCAAACAGTGCGAAGCAATGCTAACTTTTATATCGAAAATGCTATCGCAACAATCTATCAGCTTCGCTACTATGTTTCACTGTCATTGCATAAGCATATTGAGAAACATTTTCTCACTGTTGCATATGACACTGTTTACGAAAAAGCCGTTGAATTGAACATCAGCTATACGGCTACTTACAATAGTGTTGTTGATGAATTGTCAACGTATGCAATTCCTAATCCAACACCAACACTGTATGGTGAATATGCTGAATTAGCCGAAGCATCTAATTACGGCTTCGTTACTAAACTGAATATCGTTGATGTTATTCAACAGATGAAAGTGATGCAAAATAAGCTTCAACGGCTTCATGATTATTCTAGCATTGCGAAAGAAGCTATCGACAATCATGTTTCTCGTATGTATCAGCAAAGTGTAAAAGAAAATATGCTGGCTAATAATTGGTTAGTGTATAAAGCTTTTCATGATTGTTGCATCATGTTGCGCGCAATGTTGGATAAGCATATTCCTAGTGAAAGTGATGATGAATAATGAAAACACTACGTCAACACAACGCAATGGTGAAGCGAACATATTTGCAATATGCAAGTAATTATGCTGAAACAGAATATGCAAACAGTGTGTTATGGAATAGGTATCAGCATCACAACGAAAGGATAGGATATACCAAATACTCTTACTGGCTGAATAGCAGCATACCATTTATTAACCGCGCGCTACGTAGCATTGTCGATGATCTTCTTTCACAAGATTACCAACAATCACCATACATGCACAAGCTTCGGCTGATGTTGGATATGTATGAGAAGAAGCAGCAGTACTACGAAGCATTGCATCAATACACAATTCATCAGCGAAGCGGTGATGATGAATTGCTTCGACAGCTACACACTGATTACAACAGCGCGCGCAACATGTTTGAGCAACAGAAGAAAGCGAAGTGAACACAATGATTAAGTTTAATCAAACACTATTGTACGATTATCTAGCTAATTCAACAGTTAGTAATTACACTGGCAATGTAGTAAGTGATGTTAAAGGATCTGATATCTTTCAGCGAAGTAAAGCCGTATATGATCTTACGTATACGCTTACTGATTATGTGAACACTGATACGTTTTATCGTAATCAAAATGACTATATACGCTTCGCGCAATGTGTAGCAGCCACGAAAGAGTATGCTGATGCTTTTAAGTATTTTGCATACGTTGACGCTGGCACTGGTAAGAAGCTTTCTCACTATGAATATGCTTCACCAGCTAGTGCTGATGCAATGCGAAGCTTTGATGCTATGTTCATCAACGAAGGATTAAAAGAAGCAGCTGAAAAGTATTTTCATGTTGTTTCTGATAGCATTGATAATCAGCGCGTAAAAGCAATACGAAAGCATAAGCAACGCTTCGGCTTGTGTGCAAGTGTTGATGCAATTCATGATTACTATGATACGCGCTTTCATGCTCATAGGAATTATGTAATCAGCATCAACAGATATATGCGATATGCTGAAAGAGTATTGACACTACATGCCTATGAGCATGAAAGTGAAAATATATTCAACATAGAATTAGCTAATCAGCGTGTACAAGCCACGGCCAAAAGCCGTAAAGCATGTACTGTTGCTGATGTTGCTGATGTTGATTTACACTATTTCAACATCTTTAAGAAAGCGAAGCATCATGCACAACGCGTATTAGGTAAGCTGCTGATGTTGACAGATCATACTAGTGAAGCGTATGTGGAACATGCTATTGCATATGCGAAAGCCGAAGCCGAAGCATACCATAACTGGCTTAATTTTATTCATCATGCAATTTTATGCAACAACGCAACGCAACACTTCTTTTGGCCGCAAGTGTTGGTGATGCTGGCTGTTAGTGAGAGGATTACACTACCATACTCTAACTGGTATCAACGTCACAACGAAAGCTTAACTGTCAATTACTTTATGTTTCAACATGCTCAATACAAGTATGCAATGAGCAATGCTATCACTGCTATTTTGCTTTACTTCGATAAGCATGATGTTCATATGGATAATCAGCCGTATGACAGCATCAACAGTATTTGGTACGCGTCAACAACATTTAGTCAATTAGATAAGCTGTTTCAGCATATGACAGCATTGTTTCAGCGTTATTGCACACTGAAAGAGGAATAGCAGTATGGAATTGATCTTGTTTCTCATTGCGTATTTGATTGTACGTCAACAAAACAAACATAGAGGATAGGAATAATTTAACGCTTCGCTGTTGAATAATCAGCAGCGAAGCGTCAAGCCAGCGAAGCAATACCAGTATACAGATAAGAGGAATATCATGCAAGTGAAGCAAATTACGGCTTTCGGTAAGATCATCAGCAAACATCAAACACAATATCGCGTTGCTCATACGTTTAATCTGTTGCGCGACAATAGTACTATTGTCGAAAATACTGGTGTATATCGACAATATGTTGTTGACGCGTTGGATCTTGAAACAGTAGTGAACATCAGCAATAAGTTTGTGAAGCAGCTAGTGAAGTTTGGATATAAGCATCACCAAATACAAGTGTCGACAACATTTTCATCAGTGAAGCGTATCATCTATGAGAAGTATACTGCTACTAACTTCGTTGACAGCGAAAGCGTAGTGGCTGGCTACACTGATGTTTGGAATATGTATCGTGTTGGTGTTATGTACAATGGTACATATTTGCGCGATAGCTTAGAGTATGCTGCTAACATCACCGAAGCGATAGCGCGCTACAAAAGCGTTGCGTATTGTAAGCCAGTGGATAATATCACTGTTGCATATATCGAAGCTAATACGTTTAAGTATATCGACAGCGACAATCAAAAGCATCTTATCAGCATCGTTAAATAGCATCATCACACAACACAACAGCAACAGCAGCCACAATATCGTGGCTGCTGTTGTTTTGCATTACGCTTTGATCTACGGCTTCGTATCAGCAAACACAACACAACATACCATATCGACAATACAGAAGCGTATACGGCTTCTCATACGCAACAACAGCGAAGCGCGCAACAGCCACGGCCGTATGAGCAACGCGCGCGCGTACAATCTGTTTGCTCATACGGCTTCTACGGCTTCTCACCAACAATCATGATATGGAATATGGAATTGCAAATACAGAAGCGTATACGGCTTCTCACTGGCTATGCCAGCGAAGCGCGTACAATCGACAGCAGCCGAAGCAACAGATCGAAGCGCGTACAATCCTCGTTGACAATCAGCAGCCGAAGCGTAGATTATGAGAAAACATCAGCATCATCAATACCAGCCAGCAAACTGCTTCGGCTACTTCGGCGCGCTTTCAGCGCGTATATCAGCCCTTACTACTCGGGCCTCGGTTTCGCGCGCGCAACGGCACAGCTGCCTACTACTCGGGCCTCGGTTTCGCGCGTATGGGTGGGGTTAGCTGGTTCGTAGCTTATTCGTAGCATCTACTACTCGGAGCTCGGTTTCGCGCGCAAGCTGGCTACTACTCGGGGTGCGATTCCGCGCGCACGTTCCCCCTACTACTCGGAGCTTGGTTTCGTGCGTGCGATAGGCGTGTCAAGCTAGCTCAAACAAGTTTTGAAATTGGTCAAAGATTCCCCTTGACATGTTTCTTCTTTTGTAATACACTTGTGTTGTCAGATAAATCATCTGCAATGGAGGACAGGATGGAAGCGTTAGACATTCGACAGTTGCTGTCAGAGCTGGGTGAGGTGGAATCAGAAATGAAAGCACTCACCGACCGTCGTGATTCAATTCGCACTACGTTAGGCGAAATCATGGCACAGCGTGACGGCGAAAAGCTGGTAGTGGACGGTCTTGGTACGGTAAGCATCACGAAGGATCGTACCAGTGTGAAGTACGATACCAAGGTGTTAGATGCTTTCGTGGCTCAATGCTTGAAAGACGGCGACATTCACACAGCGAAGGCGATTAGCGAGGCGCGCACGGAATCAACATCAAAGGGATACCTTGTAGTCAAGAAAGAGTGGTAAGGCTGTGAAGAGCAAAGGATGTTTGTGGGGAATCGGATTGCTCGTATTTTTCGGTGTTATCGGGGTTGCGATGGATAGTGCTGACACGGCACTGATTGAGGCAACGCCATCAAAAATTGTAGCCACGGCCACGGCACAGCCAGAGCCAACAGCTACTTCAGAGTGCATGGCTGTAAGTTGGTCAAACGAGTATGCGATGGTGATGAATATGTGGACTGAGGTACACACACTGGATTCACTTGACGCACTGATTTACAAATATGACAACTTGGAGATGCCATATGGATGTGGCGAGGCAGATCGCATTCTTGACGGGATTGACACTGCCACTCGGCTGGGATTTGGTTCACATCGCACGGCATTGATGAAGGGCATGGGTGCAGGCGACGTATATTTCAGCGAGGCCCAAGTACACTATCAAGAAGCTACGACATTGTTTGAGGAATGGAAAGGATACTTCGGTGAGTAATCGACTACAGAACTATGTGACCGTCGCCGAGCGTGTGTTTGATGCACAGCAGGACATCGTCAAGATTGAGGTCAGCGCACCAGTTATGCTGACCACAGCAATGGGATACATCCAAGCCACGGTGTACATGAAGAATGACCGCCACGCCACTGGCACTGCCAGCTTTCGATTGGACATTGCAGGCAACAGCGCAAAGGCAACCAATCCAATTGAGGATTGTGAAACATCAGCGATTGGTCGTGCGTTGGCATTCCTCGGATACAGCAGCGACAAGCGACAGGGATACTCTATCGCTAGCCGAGAGGAAGTGGAGGAAGCCCAGCGACGTGCTGAGCATGATTCCAGCAAGCCAGTGGATAAGCGCGCACAGTTTGAATCACGGATTGATAGTCTACTAAAGCTGGCTGCTGACAATCAGGTAGACCTAAAGCATACCTTGCTGGATATGCCGATGGAAGATCTTGATGATATTGAGTTGATTCAGCTCGGAAAGTACATCAAGGCAGAGCTGGATAAGAAGGGCGTAAAGGCATGATGAGCATGAAGATTGCAATGATTGGCGTGGTGTACACAGGGACGTTGCATGGCCACAGTGCCACGGTGTACATCTATCGCAACGATGTCGGACTGATTAACCACGTATTTGTGATGCCATCTAATGGACACAATCAGCGACTGTCACCGATGAATCGTAGCGCAGCTGATAGCGACATTCTCGGCACACTTGGAGCTGATGAGGTGGGAATCTTTACTCCCGTGACGTGGGAAACAAACTCATACAATTTGGATTACTAATGACAACAATCAGTGGCTGGGTGGTACACTGCCCAGCCACAAAGGAGATGATGATATGACTGAACAAGAAATGCGAAACGCCTTTATACTACTAGCCAATCACGCACAGCAGATGGCGGCGGTGTACAAGGCTCGGTCTGACCACATGAATCAGATGGCAGAGCATTTACATGACATGGAAGTATGGAGCTTAGGCATTGGTCGGCGCGGCTTGTCGCAGGACATGGAGCAACACATGCAACAGCGACTACGCTTTGAGTTTATCGTACATCAGCTGTATGTTGGCATGGAAAAGCTTGAAGCAATCAATATGAATGAGATTGCCATAGGCACAACGCTGGCAGATTCATTCATTACCGTGATGGATAACATTTCAAAACACGGATTCCCAATGGAGAATACCGATGCTGTCTAGAATGATTTCATTTCGCATTGATAAAGCTATAGACGATAAGATGAATGACCTTGCCATACGGCTTGGAATGACGAAAGGACAAGTAATTCGGTATGCAATCGAACAACTCTACAACAGCATACATCATGGTCGCAACCAGCCTTCCCGAGGGTCTAGCGAGAAAAGTTCATAGCCGTGCAAAGGCTGAGATGCACAGTGTGTCAGATCACATTCGCAATGTGACGGCCAAGTGGATTGAGGCTGGATGTCCAACGATTGAGGTGCACATGGAGCGGTTTCGTGTTCCTATTGGCGCGTACTTCGTGCAATCTGACTACAATCGACTAAAGGACAATGCACTGCGCCGACGATTGTCATTGGCTCACGCAGTTCGTATTGCAATGACGTGGTATCATCAGTAAACGATTGCGACGGGTAGAGGGGACTTACCCGTCGCAATTCTATTGTATCAAAGGGAGAGGTCGATATGCGAGTGTTTAGCTTTGGTGGTGGGGTGCAATCCACTGCTGCATTAGTGCTTTCGGCACAAAAGAAGCTGCCATACACAGACTTTGTTTTTGCAAATGTGGGAGAGGATAGCGAAAATCCAGCCACATTGAAATACATTGAAGAAGTGGCTATACCATACGCTACTAAGCATGGCATAACCATTCATGAAGTCAAAAAGAATGGCATGACACTGTACGAAGATATCACCAGCGAAAACAGCAATGTCAGCATTCCAGTACGCATGGGAAACTCGGGAATCCCAGCCCAAAGGAATTGCACGACGTGGTGGAAAGTGAAGGTGATTGAGCGTTGGGTGAAACAACATGCTGGTGCTACTAAGCAAAATCGTGTTGCTGTTGGTGTTGGTATTAGTGCCGATGAATCACATCGTATGCGAACTGATGACCCAAAGAAAGAGCCATTTGTCAAAAAGGAATATCCACTTGTTGATATGCTTTTGACGCGGTCAATGTGCAAGGAAGTCATTGCCAGTGAAGGATTACCCGTTGCACCGAAATCATCGTGCTGGTTTTGCCCATATCTGCGACGCAGCGACTGGATACATATCAGACAAAAAACTCCCGACCTGTTTGATAAGGCTGTTGATCTTGAACAACACTTGAATCAAAAACGATTAGCAGCAGGCCGTGATAAGGTTTTCCTTACTACATGGTTATTGCCATTAGATAAAGCAGTAGACCAACCATCAATGGCGATGTTTGATGATAATGAATTAGACAACTGCGAATCTGGTTATTGCATGACGTAGGATAGCTATGTACACAAAATTGCCCAACAAGTTTGTGGAGCGACTTCCCGATTTGTCTGGGACAGAAGTCAAAATCATGCTGGTGATATATCGACAAACTATCGGATACCACCAGCGTGAAACCACTCTGTCACTGTCACATATCGCAAAGCTCACAGGGTCAAGTATCCGCCAAATCAGCACGGCTTTAGCACGGTTGCAGGCAGAGGGATTTATTCTGTCCAAAGCCACCACGGCACAGGGCACGGTTTATGCTATCCACGATGCCCCAGATGGATGTTGCAATGATGCGCCTATAGAAGAAATTGCTATAGAAAAAACTGCTATAGCAAAAACTGCTATAGCAAAAACTGCTACAAAGGTATTGCAAAAATTGCCAACATATAAAGAAAGGAAAGAAAATACAATATCTAACGATATTGTACACAGCGAGAAACCTGCCAAGCCAAAGCGTCAACGCAAGCCGAAAGAGCCACAGCCAACCACTCCCACGGCGTTGACGATATTTAGGGAATATCATCGACTGCAAGTGCCAATCGCGCTGAGAGAGAATGTACTGGCTACGGTGAGTGACTTGGACAAGTGGGAGGGTGTGTGCAAGGAGTGGATTGCACGGGGATACCGAAAAGGGAATGTAGCAGGATGCCTGCAAGTGTATCAGGAGGGATGGAAAGATGTCAGATCAAAACGAAACACACAACGAGGCGACATCCAACGGCAACAACGTGAGGAACGCATGGAATCGTATATTGCCGAGTACGAGCGAGAAATCACCGCTGCAGGAACTGGGAATCATTCACGACGGGATGACAGGCAAAGAGGTGTTCGAGGCCAGCAAGGCGTATTGGAGGGAGTACTACCGCAATCGTCCAAAACGGAATCGGAGGATGGCTTACCGTTCTAAGCCATTAACATCGGGATGTAACTGTGACGGAGCTGGATGGTACTACCTAGACGTTGACCCAGCCGACTATCGGTATCGTGTCCTACAACGGTGTGAGGCGTGTAATTCATCTGGCACATCGTTTCGGTCGTCACTTCAAGCATTTCGAGATGACACGTTTGACACGTTTGACCTTGACCGACCGATGGCTGACTACCAAAGTGGCAAGACAACCATCACCGAGCGCTTCCAGCGTAGTGCCGTTCAGCGGGCTTTTAAGGCACTGAAAGAGGACAACCCGACTGATACTCTGTCTTACTATGTTTGGGGCAATGTAGGGTCTGGTAAGAGCCATCTAGCACGATCTTGGGCAATCCGTTATGCCGACATGGGATACAACGTGATGTATCGCATCATGCCAAACCTCGTAGACGAACTGAGAGCAGCCGTCAAGACAAACCAAGTGGATAGTCTTATTGACAAACTTGTGTATTGTGATATGCTAGTCATTGACGACATCGGCGCAGAAGAAGACCAAAGCGATTGGATACGTGGCAGGCTGTTTCGTATCGTGGATGGTAGGACAAACAAAAAGACCGTCTATACATCCAACCTTGACCCACAGGAATTGTACAACCGCATGGATGAGCGTCTGGCAGATCGCATCAATCAGTGTCAACGGCTTTGGCTTCCGTTGCAGTCGTATCGACAGGTGATTAGAGAGAGGGGGAAGTGATGGATATTACGATACAAGATCGTAACATGACACATGTTGTCAAAAGCAAGAACGTAGACATCTGGTTTTGGTCTGGTGCTTATGGAACTAAGCAGTACACTGTATGCTTGGCCAGAAGTCGCAATTCGTGGGGTGTAACCATCAACAATAGTGATGTCTGGGAATCCGAGATTTACGGTGATGACAAGAGGTTTTGTGATAGCAATTACTTCAATAACTTGCTGTATATTCTCATTGCCAAGCATTGGGGTGCGAGCCACATAGCATTGCACTCCCAGTTTGATAGAAGGTATTCCTATCTGTTTCCGCGTATTTCCAATTCACTCGGATACTTTTACGTGGATGAAGATCTTGAATTGATGAAAGTCATCGCACTGACAGAAGAGTTTGAGGACAAGTCGGGATGGCGGATTGTATTACACAGCCAGAATCAAAGTGGGTATTGGGATGACACCTACTATGTTTCTGATTTTTTTTACGGAGCGTTTCCAGAAAACTGGCGCGAGGTAGTAAAAGAATCGGGAATTGTATTGCATGATGCAAGTAAATGCAATGGAGATGATTGAACGATATGAAAGTGCTATCACTATTCTCTGGCATTGGTGGATTTGATTTGGGATTTGAGCGTGCTGGAATGGAAGTGGTTGGCATGTGCGAGATTGACAAGCACGCACAAGGCGTACTGCAACGGCAATTCCCCAATGCAGTATCTGTTCCAGTAGCAGAATGGATTGGACGACGTATCATGGAGGCGAATAATGGCACGCTATAAAACACGAACACACAAGACATGGACACCAGAGGAAGAAGTATTGCTCCGAGAGGCATGGGAGGGTACTACTCCCAGCATGGAAATCGCACGGCAGCTTGGTCGGACACACTACTCAATTCTTGTCAAGATGAATCGACTGTTTGGCAAGCGTGATGGTGCAATGCTGGAAACGCACTATAGCGTGGTAGACTTAGCGCGTGAGCTTGGTGTCAGTGTGTTTCACATTCACTCATACTTCAAGGCAGGACTGAGATCATACGAACGCGGAATGCGAAAGTACATCACTAGAACCGATCTCATTGAGTGGTTTGAGCAAGGACACTGGAATAGAAAGTTTAATCCTGCTACTGAGGACATGAAAACCATGATTCTTGATGCAGAGATGAAGCTGGCAAAGCAAACACAACATATTGGGTATCTCACCCGAACACAGATCATGGAAGCGTTTGGGATTGGGTATCAGTCAGTATCAAACTGGCTAAGCAGAGGATTCCCACAGCCAACGTATAATAAACGCACGGCTTACTGGGACATAGACGAGGTATCAATATGGGCAAAAAACCACGACAAGTTGCACCTGCTGAAAAACTACCTTTCACAGCATGGGGAGTTGAACTCCCCTACCCACCGAGCGTAAACCATAGTTACATGACCTTGAAAAACGGCAGGCGCATTCTCAAACCAGCAGCGCAACAATATCGACACTTAGTTTCCTTGCTCACGGCAAACGGGGTACAACGCTTCGGCGGTGTGCCCTGTCCCTTTAGCATGTGGGTCACGGTGTACCCACCAGATCGCCGTAAGCGTGACTTGGATAACCTTCTAAAGGTACTACAAGATGCAATAACAGACGGACTACGCGTGGATGACTCTCACATCAACTTTGTCGCAATCCGTCGTGATGAACCGTTTCCCTCTGGCCGTGTAGAAGTGGTATTTACCGAAGTCAACCTAAAATGGTTTGTGCAACATAGTGAATCTGCTTCACATAGGATGGCTCGCTATTCCAGCGATCTTGAAAGTCTTCCCAATCCCTAGCACTCCCACGTAAGCCACTTTTTTGCATCTGCGATATGGCTGGGCTTAGTTTTACAAATGATTTTGTGAATGAGTCCAGCCCGTCGTCAATATAGACATATGCTGCTAGATGAGCCATGTGTGCTACGACTCCTGCCGAGTACGTGTCAAAGGCGTAGTTCCCGTTTAGTGCTGGATTGCGATTGACGGTAAATTGCTCTGTGGTAAAGTGATTGGTTTCCACAGCAGCCTGCGCTAATGGATACACATTACCAAACGTCGTAAAGTACCCACATGATGTGTACGCACTTGCCAGCTGATACCGAACTTCCAAATCCAAGTGCCGTGCATAGTTTGAAAACCATGACAACACTTGTTGCTCTGGAATAATCCTCCCTTGAATGATACGCATCCCCTCACTCCTTACGATACGGTGAATCGGTATTTTTTCTGCTTAATCATGCGAGCAAGCTCGTATGTAGCATCCCATAGTCCTGCTGGATCAAGCACCAACTGATACCCATTGCGATCTATCTGCAAGCTAATGCGATTGATGAACTGAAACCCAGGTATGGATGTCAGTCCATATGGCTGATACAGTGGCGTAAAGTCTTGCACCGATAGATTTCGGTTTGGAACGACTTGTGTTGGTGGGACTTCTGCACCACCAGTGGTGTAGATTTTTGCACTTCCCAGTGTCTTTACATAGTCAATCGTGCGATTATTGATAGCTGATACTTGCAGCTCAAACAAGTCATTGTGCGGTTGCACGCCCCATGCCAACACTTGCCCAGTTGACGTTCCAGCATTCAGCACATCCTCAATAATTTGCTGATAGGTGGTATACGCATCCCATCGAGCAGTTGTGCCAATGACAATGCCTGTGGTGGACATTGACCCGATACCAAAGTAGTTGTTGTTTGTTAGTGCGTTAGTCAGCATTGAGATAATAAAGTTGCTACTATCGGCTGCTGTGCCTGCCGTACTGGCTGTAACCGTAACCCACGACAATGTTTGGTAGTAGCCCACGGCGGAAATAGTTACTTGGCATTGTTGTGATGATTTGGTTTGAGCATTGGTGCGAGTTTGCACATTTGGTGCGCCAAACATATTGAGCTGAGTAGTCAAAAAGGCAGCCTGTAACACTGCGCCACCCACAGCTGCTTTTGCTTGAATGGGCATGTACTTGTCACAGTATTGCTTAGCCACGTTGTCATCATATAGTGTGGCGGATGGGGTCTGAGCATTGCTGTTAAAAAATGCGTATCGACTGGCAAAGTTGTCTATACCAATAGATGTAACTGCGCTACCATAATCAACGTCTATTTTAGTGATGATGCCTGACCATATCTGTTGTGCGTACTGGTCGTATACACGAATATGGCGAAGAAAGTAATCTAGGTAGTCACTGGCATTGACAGGGTCTACATCTAGCGTGATGGTACACGACTCACTACCTCCCATTGCAGTAATACTATGCTGGTAAGTAGTGATATTTCCTGTAATTTGCTCTAAGTTAGATCGCACAGGTACGCTATAATCGCCACGATTTAGCACACTTACTGTGATGTTGTCTATCATTGCTACTCTCTTATGCTCTGATACAATGCACTAAATCGTGTAGTGAATGTCCAACTTGCACCAGAAATATTACTCATTGGCACAAATGAGCAATCCGCTTTCATGATAACAAGGAATCCATTGAAGTTGCCATTCACGTTTTTTACTCGTATGGTAGTGCCACGGATTTCCGCAGCCTCACTGTATGTGTATGATCCTCTATCTAAAGCAAATGTTTGCATTTGAAAAACACCAGCCTTCATACTTGGAAGTGGTTGTGCTGGATTGTCAACACTATCATAGTATGATGCTACTCGATACGCATAAAATCCAGAGGTCTTGGACGACCAATCCGTAGCTGGAAATAGTTGTATGTTGTTGTCTGACCTGAACATCCACATCTTTGTAAAGCCGTATGTTCGTGTTGATCCACGATTGAGATTTCGTAGTGTAAATGTCAGTGGAACACGGAAAACAGTATTGTAATCGGGAAATCCCGAAAAAATGTTTGCAATGTTAATAGGCGGAAGTTGAAACACACGTGCCGTTCCATTGCCACTATTGACCTGTGTTCCTACCGCTCGCACGTAGGGAGTGCTGTATCCTTGAATGTTGACACGCACTTCCACTTCGTTGCTCTGCACATCGCCTACTAGAAGGATAGACAGTGGTGAGCGAATGTTCGTGGTGTCGGTAATTTGATACGAGTATGTTCCCGAAAAACTTGCCGTGCCACCAGCTGCCAGTGTACCACTTTCGCTAATGGTTGATTCTGTAATAGTATCATCAACAGGAAATGACACTGCAGCAGGCCCGAATGTCGTGCCATCACCGTGAGGATATGCTAAGTTTAAGTCAAAGTTGACCATTGACCCAATCAATTCTGGATATGTGTCAATATCAATGATTGGCCATGTATGCTTTGGAATGAACGGTGAGTAATAATCAAATTGCGACGTTGATGATCCACTCGCATATGGACTGCGAGTGATTTTCACATTAAGGTATAGCGTAGGATACCCAGTAAACAGGCTATCACGTCCCAAGTACGTGGGTGCTTCTTGGATGATTGCTGACTGAACAAACCACTCACTGTATTGCGTCTGGCCTTTACGCTTGATTTTCAAAATCTGAAATCCAGCATATTCCTGCATAGATAATGCACGACGCAGTTTGGCTGCTACTTCAACACAGGCATTCATGGTAGATCCAACAATCGCAATGTTGATGTTATCTTCTTGCACCTCTGCGCCACGTTGCACTAGTTCTTGCGTCAGCGTGAAAGGTGCGCCACCAGAGTATACATCAATGAATTGTGTAGACATTGGCGTGTAGCCAGAACCATCAGCCTCAGCAAGGGATACGATTGGTGTAGTGTCGGGATATGCAAGATCGCCACCTACGACACCGTGTCCTGTGGTGTTGTTTAAGTGTATCGGCTTGTAGTATGTACCCCAAGAAGAAAACATCTTAAACTCCGTTCTGTGCGATTTGCTTCTGCAATACATCAAGCACGATTGTCCGAATCTGGTTCGGGTCTACCTGTGATTGTACACTAATACTGATACCACCAACATTAACGGTGGTTTGTTTTACATCAATCGACCCACCTGGGGGTGCGCTAATCTGACCCATGCCAAGACCATTAAACATGGCTAGTTGCTCGGGTGTAAGAATGTTTGACTCATTGCGAACTCGTGCCAGTGCGTCTGCAAGCAAGTTTAGACTTCCACGCATGGCATCAACACGGTCAACATAGACCCCCGACAAGTCAGTGATTGACGTTTTGGCAATCTCAAGACCGTCAATGATAGCCTGTCGTTGATTTTCATCAACGTTGGTTAGCTTCATGACACTATCAATCGCATCATCAATGATTTGCTTGCGGTCTGCTCGCTCAGCCTCACGTTCATCACGGATAGCAGCCTCTGCAAGTCCAACCCGTGTGCCGTAGTATTCCTCAAGGAACTTAAGCGAATCCTCATACACTTGCTTGGCACGATTTTGTGCTTCGGGGTCACCCTCCAAACGAACAAGGGTATCGTGATAGTCGTAATACAGTTTTTCTGAATCACCAATCTTTTCAGTTTGGATTTTTAGATATTCCTGTGCAAACTTCCCTTGTCCGTTAAGCGCAAACTCATTGGCTTTCGCAACAGCCTCGTTGATTTGCAACTGGCTATACGCTTCAATGTTTTCTCGAGCCAGCAAGCGTTGGCGATCCTCGGGCTTAAGTCGACTATTCTTCCCCTCAATAAGGTCAAGGTCGTTTGCACGCATGTCAAATGCACGCTTCTGCTGAAGCAGTGTCGCCTCAGCATAGTACGACTGCAACTCACGAATGCGCTTACGATAAATGTCCTTGTCAAAGTCCACCAGACGTTTCATGGTGTCCTCGTAAATCTCATTGAGGCGTTCGGTTTCATCTGCAAGATTACCAGTGGCAACAGCAGTAGCCTGCACTTCTTCAACAGGCCATTCAATCCCAAACAAGTTTGCTGCGGTTTCCTTGAATAAACCGCCATCCCCCTCAAGCTCCTTGTTTGTTTGCAAGGTTTTCAGCAAACGTGATGCTTCTTGTCGAGTGATATTCAAAACTCGAGCAGTAATCAATGTGGCAGCATTGAAGTCTGTTTTTGCCTTAATCAGTGCAGCTTCCAAAATCAAGTTACGACGTGAAGTTTGATTTTGCTGATTCAGTTGTGAAACCAAATCACCGATTGATTCCCCTAAACCATTTGTCACCAAAGCCGTCTGCATAATGACATCATTAGCACGCATCTGCACCTGAGTCATTTCACCGACGATAGAAGTGTACTTCTGCACACCATATTGCGCTTTTTCTAACTCCTTAACGCGATATGGATCGTTAATAAGTCCAAGTTGAATCCAACTGTCAAAAATCTCTCGATTGGCTTCACGAAAAGCAAACTTCATATCGCTTGCTTCGTATGCTATCAATGGTATTTTTGCAATAAATGCGCCCATCGGCCCTAAAATGATTGAGTTAAGTGAATTAGAAAATTGTCCTACCGAGGTTTCCATTGAGTTATAGCCATATAAGCTTTGAGCAACAAACTTGGCCAACTCGTCAGTAGCACCAGAAAACGCTCCTGCAATGCCCTGACCAGTAGTTTCGGTCGCAAATGAAGTTACCGCATTAAATCTATCATACGCAGCTGCGGTGGTATCCAACTGCTTGGCAAGTACTTCGGCGGTAACACCCTGAGTCGCAAGAAGTGCGGTTAGTCCTGCAAGTTGCCCTTTTGCATCACCAGCAGCGTTGGCAAGCATGTTGACTTCATCCGACGGCAATTCAAAACGTCGACGTAGCGACATAGGGTCGCCAGACATCAATTCCTGAATAGCAATAGTCGCACCCTCAATGCCTTGCACGGGATCGCGCATTGAAAGTAATTGCACAGCACTATTCAATTCTTCAACTGAAACACCAGCAGAAATTGAAATCTGTTGCAGTTTCAGTATGCCTTCAATAGACTCAGCAAATGACCCGCCAAACAATACTTGATTTTTTGCAGCCACCGCAATGGCTTGCGAGTATCGTTCAGCTGCGCTTGTGCCAAGCAGCAGTCCTTTTGTTTGAGAAACGCCCATCAGCAATGACTGCGCTTTGGTAAGGCGGTTGCCTTTTTCAATAAGCGCATACAAACTTTCAAATGCCATTCTGACTGTGCCAATAGCAAACGTTAGTGAGTTGAACACATGTAGTGTTTTCTCAAACGTTTGCCATGCACTAAGTGGCTTTGCTGCCTTAGCTGTAGCTGCGGTTGTTCCACCACCTGTGCCAGTACCTGCACCAGTACCAGTACCCGTACCAGTACCAGTTGCACCTTGAGGAACGTTAATTGTCATTTTGGCATTGAACGCTCCCATTGCATGAAGCTTTTGCATTGAAGTCGCAATACCTTTAAGGTTGCGATTAACATGCCCAGCAGCGATGGAAAGTTTGTGCATTGAGTTTGCCAGCGGAGTAACAGACATCCTGCTCAATGATTGAAATGGGGTAACTATGCCTTTTGGCATGGTTATTTTACTAAGTGCCGTTAGTGATGTGCCAAGTTGCTTAATTGCCGTTGATACTGCATTAAGCTTAGCAACATTAAGACTTTTGCTGGTAAGTGTTTGCAGTCCCGTTGCAACATTGGTAATGTTTGCTTGGAACTTTGTCATGTTGGCCGTTGAAGCAAATGACTTATTGAGTTTACTGATAACAGTAGTCGCTTTACCAGCAGCATTGTAGGTCTTGTCCAAATCTTTGGTGATCTGGGTAAGTGTTTTGGACAGCTGGTTATCGGCAGTAAATACTACATGAAAACGCTCGTTTGTCATTTCCGAAACTCTCTAACTTCTGCTTCAACAGCCATACACGTCAGTAGTGGTGCGATGTTTTCCCACGGCTCAGCCAATAGCGCACTAGGGAGTACATGAAACTCTCGACAGAGCCGTAGGACTAACAACTCAAAGGGCATTGATTCAGTTCCTGTGTGAAGGTGCGCCATCAAACGGAACTTTAAGCTTTTCCCTCTTCCACCGCATCATCTTCAATCTGGTAAAACTGTTTGTACACTTCCTCAAACAGTTTTTCAAATTGGTCAAGGGGAATGTTCATCACACCCCCCTCAACAACATGGTCAAGCCAGTCCAGAACCTCTGCATCGGTTACCCCCCCAGAGCGCATCTGCGACATGAACTTCATATCTTTGAGTGTCAACTCACTACGCTTTAACTTGTAGACGAACTGATTGGCTTTAGTCATTACGTGCCACTCCCACCACTAGTATTTCCTGCGGTTGTCTTCTGAACATACGGCGTGCGAATACGGAACATTCCCATGATAGGGCCAGGTGCAGCTGCGTCCACTGCTGGATATCGGAACATGGTGACAAACGCAGGTGATCCCGTAATCGGCGTGCGATACATGGGAGATGATGCGTCGTTTCCACCCGTTGGAATCCAGCGTGCGTAAATCAAACCACCCGTTGACGCGCTCTCAAAGATTGCACGGGCAAGCTCGTATGCCTCGGTGGCAGTTGCGCTATACACAATGTTGAACTCAAGGTCGATTGGCTGTCGCTTGCCAGTGGCAATGATAGCCGTATCACCATCAAGGGTGTATGCCTCGTTGGCGTTGCGCTCTTGGTCAGTGCTTTGGACGCTCTGCGAGCTTCCAGAAATGTCTGTCCACGTCGCCAAATCAGCACTAATTTGAATCTTGGCAATTACGCCAGATACGGTCGTTGATGTTTGTGCCATCGGTTTCTCCTAGTTGTTTTCATCTATCGTGACAATCGCCACAACAGCATCATATCGGCGGTCTGACGATGCAGGCCACTCTACAAGGGATGATTCCATTTGCACGTCTGTAACCACATACTTGTTAGTAGCGACATCTCGCAATCCTGACAGGTATTCCCCCATGTAGTCGTACACGTCAAAGCTAATATCCGACACACCAATACCAGCTCCCACTGCGCGAATCAAACACACGTCAAAAAGCTTCCATTGTGCTTGGTACGCAGGGCCACTGAATGTTGTGCGAACTAGACGATTTGCTGCCATGCCAGCACCACGGTGAGAGATAAAACGATACGGCAGTACTGCCGAAACCACATCATCCCGTAGCGTTGTACTGTATTGCGCGGTAATGCCATTGACGGACATGTTCGCAAGACTTTGAATAATATCAGAAATCTGACTCATATCACCAACCTCGTATATGGAGCAAGATACGCTTGCACGTCTTTTGGAATAGCGTTAGGCATAATGATTCCATCACTGGTAAGCACGGTGCGATCTAGGTCAGCACTTGTATCCTTTTGTTTATACAAGTACTGAGCCATCCGCTTTGTTGCAAAAGAGATTGAGGTCGGACACGTTACCGAGTACGCCCATCGTCCTGTAATTGCAATTGCAGCGTCTGGACTGTCGTTCCATGTCCACACTACATCACTATCAAGCTTTAGTCGAATGGCAAAGATTGGTCTTTCATCCTCAATCGCATTGATAGGAAGTGTCACATACTCACTTGATGCAACCGTTGTCCCGTCACCATTCACGATTGACGTGATTTGTGCAAGATCGTACTTGCCAAGCCACAGCACTCGTTGGTCGTAGTAGTCAAAATACTGATAGTACTCAATCTGCATCGCATTAGCATACTCACGATACCGCACTGCATCAAAGCGTCGCACCGTATCCGTTGATGCCTCAAAGGTACGGTCGCAGTACTTATCAATGATGTCTGTAGCCTCATCAATAAGCTCTTGAATTAGCACATCGTCAGTAGTGACGTTGCTGGGTATTTTCAAAATACGCTTTACTGCCTCTAGCGTCGTGTATGCCATTAGATAGTTTCCTCTCGATGCAAGTTGTGTGCCGTATAGTCTGGCCACAAAATCCTGCGAGTTGATGTTTGAACCATGTGACCACACAACACTCCGAAGTGAGCAAACTGACCAAACCCATGCTTTTGGCAATCAAGACTAAAATACCAGTCATTAGATGCGTTGCCACGTTTCTCAAACTTCAAGGTTTCCAGTACATGACGGCGAATCATGGTAAACCCAAGACCAACACCAGCCACTTCTTTGACCCATCCGTTTCGAGCCAGTTGATACACCTCGGGAGTGTTATGGTCTGTCAGCGCAAGACCTTCATCTTCTTCCACTGTGACAAATGCGTTCCAACGATAGTTGGGCTTTTGCCTGAGGCAGTAGACCCCCATTGCCACATCCACATTGAGATCTGCCAATGCCGATATACCATGCTCTGGAATAATGATGTCATCTTCCACGCTAACAAACGCATCACAATCGGTAGTGAGGAAGTGCTGTCGCGCTAGCTCATAGTTTAACGTCACGTTTTCATAGCCGTTCTTGTTTGGCTGATTGTGTTGATACTCAACGTACATGTGGTTCTTGCCCCATGCCTGTCTAGCACTCCACAACGCTACATGCGTCCGACCAATCGTCCGTAGACGTGGCATAAACATAAACAGTTTCACAGCACTTCCCCTCTTATACGCTTACGCTACAATTTCAGCTACCGATGCAAGATCGTAGTCGCTACTTGGCTCGTATCGTGCAACACCAGCCAGTGCTACTACACCAAAGATTGCCGCGCCACTTGGAGTGGCTTCCATGCGAATGTATCGCACGTCCTGAGCAGCGCACTCTTCGGCAGTGACTTCAATGATGCCCTGCGTGTTGTTGTCCACGCTGCCACTGAACGTCCCAGCCGAAAAGGTCTTACCAGTCAACGTAGTCCCAAACGTGCTATTGTCATTTCCACCAGTAACGGTAATGGTCAGCGTGTTTGCGCCGATTGCACCAGCAGCCACTACGAACATGACACGGCGGAAAAGGCGCATGTCAATGCCGTCGCTGTTCTGTGCGGTGCTGTGTGATGCAGGGTCAATCGTGGCGATAATTGCCAGACTCTGCGACAGTCGTTCCGTGTAATGTGCCATCAGTCTACTCCTAGCTCAACTTGATAAACGGCGAAACCTGATACGAACCATCGGCAAGGGTGATCTTGTCGTTCAATGCAGGCTGACCATCAAGACGGCTGGTCATACGCATCGTCATCTGGTCGGTCAAGAACGCAGGTGCATCGCTAGTGCTGATGGTGGTATCTTGGCGATCCATGATGTAGTAGGCATTGCGGTCTACCAACAACACATCACCAGCAGTGCCAAGCACTGGCAACTTCTCGGTGAACAGGACAGTGTGTCCAAGCAACTGCGTTGCAGGGCGGCCTTGCAAGTCACGGAGGAAGGTGACAAAATTGCCACTCTCAGCCATGCTATACAGCTTTGGCATGACGCTTTGGTGCATGATGAATACAGCTCGACCGAGTGCGCTGGCAGGCATACGGGCAATCATGTTCTTGGCATCGGTCAACGTGAAGTCCGTTGCCGTGCTGCGAGTGACTGAGTACGTGGCAGGCGCATTGAGAATACCAAGCGGCTTACCTACGCCGTTGCCATTGAGGAAGTTGTAGTCCTCAAACCAAGCTTTGGCTTGACCAAACTGACGAATCAACATACCCGACAATGCAGGCGCATCGGCAAGCAACTCACTCGTTACCTGAATATATGCAGCCAACTTGTGAGCGCGAAGGTCAATTTGGTCAAACTTGACCTGCGTTGACTGAATGTTGCCAGCCTCAGCCGTCCAAAACAGCTTGACACCAGCCAACATCGCCGACGAACCGTCGGGAGCAATGGTCTGGTCATAGCGTGGTGCTTTAAACTCTGGGCTGTTGACAGACATTACCATTGCACCTGGGCGAATCATGCCAGCTTCAATAGCAAAGCCTTCAATCATACCACCGTACTCGGGGGGAATAAGATACCCACCACTGGTTGCAGAGTTTTCCACTTGCGCTTTTACGCCATACACGCCATTCAATCGCTTGTCGTCACGACGAATAACGGCTGCCACGTAATCGGCAAAGTTCTTCACTTCCTTGTCGGCCGTGCCACCATCGGGAGTGACTACGCCGTGCTTGGCAACGATTGGGTCATTCAACAAGGTCTGAATGACATCAGCCTTAATTGAAGCACTTACTTCCGAAGCCAATTCCTTCATGTCTACAGTTACAGTATCTGCCATGTCATTACCTTACTTCTTCAAAAGAATTCCGAGTGGCCGTCGTGGTGACTCAGACGATTCCTCATCTGCTTTAGCCTCCACCTTTGGCGTTGTATGAACAAGAGTACGTGGCTCGGCAGGATGCGTCGTGATGCTTAGCTCACCTATGTACCACTGCTTAAGCTGCCCGTTCTCTCTTTCCACCACATGTGGGAGTGCGCCAGTTGATAAGCCGACAGCACCCGAGTGAATAAGGTCTTTGATGCGTTCAACATACTTGGAGCGTTTATTGAGCTGAAACTCAAACCACACACCGATATCGTCTTGCTCTGCTTTGACTACTCGACCAATCGGCTTGCGTAGCTCGGCAGTGCCAATCCCTGAATCGTCTAGCCCATGCTCAAAAAACACGGGAATGTTTTCGGGAGATCGCTCAAGCCCTAAATCAGTGTACTTGGTGAACTCGTCTTTGGTGAGGTCTTTTCCACCAAAAACCACTCCAAGCCCACGATACATATCTTCACCAATCGCCTTTATGGCAAAGTCAAACGATTTTTTTTCGTCTTTCCATGCCTCTGGCAATTTGTCTTCTAAATCTTTACGACGGGCAAGCGCAGTAAGTCGTTTCTTGAATGTTTCAAAGGATTCACTGCCACGATACCGACCCCACGAAGATACAGCGTCTTCTACATCGCTGCCATCTACAACGGGAAAGGCACGTTCAGCAGGGAACACAAAGTCACTATCTTTCAACTTATTGCGCTCTGCCGTTGACAAGATTGCTTTTACTTCTTCTTCATAGGGGTCTTCGCTTTTGGTTTCGGCATCGGCTTCCCCATTGGCTTCCCCATTTTGTCCGTCTTCCCCATTTTGTCCGTCTTCCCCATCTTCTTCCCGTAAGCCATCGTCGTACTCTCCTTCTTCAAGAGCTTGGTCAGTAATAATCCAATATCGACAAATGCCCATCGGATCAATGTCGCCATTGACGATGGCACAACCACCCCCACGAAAAAAGATACACTCAGCACAGCACTTGCCACCATGATTGGTGTTTTGCTCACCATCACGATAGTCGCAGCCATTTGCATCATCGCCTGACTCAAATGCGCCATATCGAATGACGATTTCATTTAACGCATCTGCCAGTGCAATTTGTTTGTCAGTGTAGTTCATGCGTACTCCCGAAACCATTCAGAGATGTCAGCGAGGTGATCTACTGCCAACACCTCATCCTGACTATACGATAGCACAGTCGTTGCCTTTACTTCAAGCGATTTCGTTGTGCGGTACGGCTTGCCACCACCACGGGCTTTTACCAATCGCTCATAAGTAGCAACTAAAAATGCACTAGCGTATGCTGACGGCCACTTAGATGAATACTTTTGGCGAGCAAGACGACGGGCACGTCGATACAGCGCAGGGTATTTTACCTGTTCTGGAACAACTTCTGGCCCACTTGTAGATGGCTTATCCTTCTCACGGCGAGTAGTATACCCAGACACTCGCTGACCATCACGGTAATATGGTTTGATTTGTATCGCTTTCGTTGCGTCTAACTGCTTCACTAGACGGGATACCCATGAAAATGCAGCGTCACCGCCCCAACCGTGCCACGCTTGCCATCCTTTACCTTTCTCTCCCCACGTAGACCCTTTTTTGTCCACAGCGTGACGACGAAACCATGCGTGCATGGTACGAATGTCATTCTCAGTAAAGTCTTCGTTGTTGATGAGTTGACGGGCACGAGCAAGTCCCGTGGCAATCATGCCACGTTGCGATGGAGGTTTTTTCATCCGCACTTCCAGTGCGCGTCTAGCTGCCTCTCGTGCTGAGGCAGGTGCTTTCCACGTATGTGCCATTAAATCCTCGCAATCGTAAGCACTTGACTGCCATCTGTGGAAGATGGTGCTATTGCCGCTATTGTTCCTGCCGCACTTGTCTGCACGTTCAGTTTTACTGTACTTGATGCTGGAGCGTAAAACATAACTACCTGCGTATATAAAATGTTTGCAACATGTGTTATTGTGCTAACGTAAAAATACGAATTACTACCATCATTAACGATAAAATTACATCTTACTGTAACTGCTGTGGAAATACGATATTGATATGACGCTATATACATACCTGCGGCAGGCAATGGAATATTGGTAATTGGAACAGTAACAGGAAAGTTTGTTTGTTGACCAGCATAATTTGTAATAATTGTATCAAATGCAATATCAAGATTACCAGCCGCTCCATATACCGTATTTGCGCTTTTGTGTAATACAATGTTTTGTTTTAGCTGTGTAGTGTTCAACTCGTCATACACATACTGCAACGAACCATTTGTTCCTAGCTGATTGTTCCATAACAACGTGGTAAGAGCTGTTCCAGTTGACACGTCGGTTGGAGTGTTCCATGAAGCCATTTGTATCCTCCTAAAGCATTACAAGTAATCCACTGAAAGTTGCTGAGTCAAAAACCACAATCGTACTACTATTAAGCGTAATACTAGTTGATGAAGCTGTATGACCTGTTGTACAAAGAGTATATCGATTCAACGCAAGATCTATCAACTCGGATATTGGCGATACAGAATTGACAATCGCAAATACTGCAAATTGCTGAGTAGTCAATGTCGTTGGGTTTTCCACATATCCTTTTCTTCCCCCAATCCATACCGTATCCCAATTACGGTAATTGTATGCACTATTCCACACTGCATCAACAGATGATGATATGTTTGGAATAACCGCAAGTACTAGATCGTTCATGTAGAATGTGCAATTAGTTGCATCTTGTGTGACTGCATAAATGTGAGGCTTATTAGGCTCAAATTGATTCAATTTTACTTTTTCAATTTTTGTTCCAACACGGCACACTAGGTAATGGTGCGTGTTGTTAAAATCAAAAAAGTAGTGCATAGAGGCGTATGTCATGGACGGGTATGGAATACGTGATCCACCTGCAAATGCCGTTGTACCTTTAGTAATGCCAAGTGACAAAATGAATATGCTTGTGTCAGTAGTTAGTGGAGTTGTCTGCCGTGCATACATCATGATGACACCGACCGTTGTGTTAAACACCACATCCTCACCTGCATACGTGATGGCAGATGCCCCAGTAAAATATGGATGCTCAATCGCATCATCATTGTATATGTTGTATGAGGTAAATGGTGGATTGAGTGTCAATGTACTAGCTTGGGTATCATTATCATTGTACGTTGACTCAAAGTTTTTGGTTGTGGATAGGGTATAGTCGCTCCATACAGAGTAACTGCGAGAAGCGCTATTTGTCCCAGTGGCAATATCCGCAAATCGCGCTGCGTCCCATGCCACAGGATTGAATGACAAATTAGCAATTACTCCATTACGAATAATGATTTCCGTCATAGTACCCTCACTAGCTTCATGACCCCACCAGCAATCGTGCGTCGCACGTTTTGTTCAAGATATTCAATCATTAACTTATCAGTACGCCAGCCATTGGCTGTATGCACAAACCGTTGATTAGCATCAGTGTGTACTAGCCCATCATATGTGGCCGTATTGTAAAGTACGACCGCATTGGGAAATTGTGATATTGCCCAACGAGTAAACAGCAACTGAGATCGCTCGTAAATCTTCATACGACCAGTCTTTTTGCTGATGTACACCATACCAATGCCACGTCGCCAGTGCGACCTATCAGTGTTGTAGCTCCCAGCAGGCGGATATTGCGACACATAGTCACGACCCATTTTTGCCCAATAGCGCAACAAGTCAACTTTGTGTCGCTCAAACTTCACACCATAGTCATCTGACTTGTTGCGAATCATGCGTTTGAGGAATGGTGATAGGGATACGTTTTTATACGTTCTCACACGACCTCCAATCGCAGTGTACAACGACAGTATGGGTGTGCTGGTGGTGGTGATTGCCATATACCTTGTGGCTGACCATTCAATGGTCGACACTTGGTACACACCAATTCATCCTGTGCCGTAATCCAAATCAACTGTGTTTGCACACCTTGAGCTGCCAGCAACTGCTGGATTTTCAGCATTACCATTGCTTTGGCGTTGGTAATTTCCGTGACCGCAATGATTTCTGCACGACGATTGCCAAACGGAATCTCAAACAGCGCATCGTTGCTAATAATGCCACCATTGATGATGGTCATCAAGTATCGACGGGTCGTGTCGGCGATTTGCTTTTCACGATCTTTGATGTACGCATCCCACTCGGGAGCGATTTCCAGCGTTAGCGTCAATGGGTCAATGTTGACACCCGTTGCCTGCACCGCTTCAGTAATTAGCTGTTGATACACACTAGTCAGCGACAGATTGAGCGCAGCTGCTACCTCTCGGCCAAGACGCTGTGCAAACTCATCGGGACTAAGTGTCACTCCTTGACGCTCTGCATCACGGCGAATCTTTGCCATGGCTCGAGCAAGAATGTCGTATAGCTCACGTTCGTCTGGCGTCAGCGACTCCCCAGCAGACTGCTTAAATGCCTTAAAGACATGGCTAATGGCATCGGGACTGTCAAGACGTGATAGCAGTTGCTTCAAGTGCCATCCATCAGCGTAGGGAATATCGCTTGAATCAAATCGCACATCAGCAGATCGCCCTGCCTTCATGCTTTTGATGGCTTTAGCCTTCCAGCGATTAAGGTCAAGACTAGCACTGGATTCCACTGACTTTGTCAGCTTTTCAGGAACAGTCGCCACTGGCTCAGGCGTTTCGTCAATCACCTTTGGAGCGGTAGCGTTGACGATTTCCTCAGGCTGGTCAAACTTGTCGTCAATGTTCATCGGTGCTTGTTGAATTGGGCCGTATCCCATCATGTCACGCGCCTCGTTGACGGTAAGAATAGGACTACCCGTCAACTGAATCACGCCTTGTGCTTTGTCCAATTCATTGCGCTGGTAGGTTTCCAGCTTGTCAGGACGTGGCACAATGCGAAGGTTGGCACGGTCAAGCAACTGCTCATTCAGCATGTCGCAAATCATCTGGGCTTGAGGTACAACCGTATTCTCATAGAACGCAAGGCGATCTACGTTGGCTGTGGCATATGTGGCCGCATTACTCATAACTAGCGAGTGAGGCACGCCAAAGGCAGTCAGCGTGTCGGTGCGCGATTGTTCGGTGAGTTCTGGATTGACGGTATCCTTCAGTGTATCACCGACCACAATCGGCTTGATATCACCACGGATGGCTACGGTGTTCCAAGCGTTCTTTACACCCGACATAAATCGCTTCCACCAGTTCTCCAACTTATCCATTTCCGACTGTTGAGTCGGGCCATTAACTGACAATAATGTCGCTTTGATTGCGCCACGTTGCCAAAAGTTTTCAAGGAATGTATCAAGAAAGTATAGCGTGCTGGCAGATCGCAAAGCGGTTTCGGCAGGCGATGGCCCTGGCCCGATTTCCGCTTCCACATTATCCATCCAGAAGTAAATCACGTCTTTCGTGGCTAGCTTGTACTCTTTGTTCCCAATGACACGCTTAAAGCCAATCAGACCTTCATTGGCATCATAAATTGGATTGATGGTCATTGGAAGAATGCTTCGCAACTTCCCGTTTAATCCGTATTTATTGCGCTCAATCAGTAGATAGGCTGCGCCAAATAAACACAAGTTCAATTCAATTTTGCGAAGCAGTGGACGCATTGTTCGCATAAACAACACGACCTCTGGCTTTGCAGACACGTCTTCATCGCCCTGCATGATAATGTAGGGAAGATTGCTGACTGCGTGTGCGCGTAACTCGATTGCAGATCGCATGACTGGAACATTGCGATATGCGTGCGTTGCTGATATTGGGCCAGAGTCATCCAGCTTTCCTTCAAGCACTCGCCAATAACTTGGCGGAAACGCTTCTATTGGAATAGATTTCAATCCCATAGCAACAATTTACCTCCATACCCTAGCATTGGCATTGCACCCGACACCGCATCTACATAGTCATCGTGTCGCCCCATAGGGAACATACTGACTTCGTCTAAGAACTCAGTCATCCACTCCCCAGCAACAATATGAACTTTGCCTTGTTCGGCACGACTTGCCCAAGCCATTGCTCGTTGTATCTTATCTTTTTGGACTCGGATACCTCCAATGCTGATGTGAGCAAGTTCTTTGATACGCATCATTTCTTGAATGGCTGCAATACCATGCAAGGCTTCTTCAATGTAGTGAAGCGTTTGAGGCTCTTCTAGCATTGTGCGTATCATAATCTTTTGAACATCAGGCCACTCTGCACGCAGGTGTATCCCCTCTCTTAAGTATAGATTGCCGTTGTCGTCCATTGCAATAGCCACACTCGCCGTGTAGTCGGCAGTTGTCCGCACACTTGCAGCCAAGTCCCAATAGCGCACCCACTGCAAATTATCGGGAGCTTGAGCAATGATCTTAAACCAGTCACGGCGAAATATCGCTCCAAGTGGGTCAAGAAAATCACCCTCAATTTCCTGTGCTTGCCATTCAGCAGTGTAGGACTCCATGAGGGACTCAATAAAGCCATCAGGGAGAAATGGATTGTCTTTGCTGGAAGACTTGATGATGTCGTAGTTGTCGCTGGAATGAAACAGACGGTATAACCAGTTCTTCCCTCGAGGCGTAGTTACTGCCCAGCCACGACTTGGACTTTCACGAAGACGACCAATCATGACCTGCCACACCTCATCCGAAAGCATGGCTGCCTCATCCAGCATAAACCACCCGATATTTGGGCCACGAAGACGGTCTGGCTCATCACCAGAACGAAACAGGATGGTACGATTGCCTTTTAGCTTGGCAACCATCAGCTTTTCCTTGAATGACACCAAGATATTTGCTTGACGGGCAAGGTCAAGAAACGTGCGAAGCGTAGCATCCCGAAGCATGGTGTACGTTGGCGCGACAACCATGCCTACCGTATTTGGTGGCTGACGGAAGCATTCAATGATGCCAGCTCTGGTCTTCCCAGACCCAACACCACCAACAAATAACCGATACCGCTTTTCACTCTTCCAAAAGCGACGTTGAGGCTCGGTCATCGTTGAGTGACGGATTACCTGCTTGTCCATCTCCGAGTGAGAGGTCGATGACATAATCAATCTGCCCTTCGTGTTCTACGATGCGCTTGCCATAGTCCTTAGCAAATCGGCGTTCTAGCTTCCATGCGGCAGCGTGCCAATCACCAGCTGAGGCTGCTTGCTCAATTTTTGCTAACCACCGCACGGCTGCTTTTGACTCAGACTCTCGGCACATATCACCAAAATCTTCGTCTTCTTTCATCCATCGTCGCAAAGTATTTACTGATACTCCTGCTGCGTTGGCTGCGATTTCGTATGTTGCACCAAGTTCCAGTGCTTGCATAATCCGCTTCATGCGATCTGGTGTTCGCTTGGATGAGATAATCGTCATTTCTGATTGCCTTTCACGCGATACCCCCGTCGTTCCATCTCTAGTTTGACGTTGGAGTAGTCGTCGTAATTGTCAAACTCTAGTAATACAATATATGTTTTCTCTGGATAAGGCAACTCCTCGGGATTGTCAATCGGTGGTGGCGCAATACCAGCGTCAATCTTTAGATCGTCAATCACTGCTTCAATGCTGTCAGTCACGTCAATTTCTTGAAGTAACTCAGACAACTTTTCCTCGTCAATCACTGCCATTGCAGAGATTGGGTCGAACGTGGCAAGGATTGACTTTTCTTCTTGCTCATTCAGTTCCACGTAGGTTACTGGTACAGTTTTCTGTCCATTGCGAAGTGCAAGTGCTACTCGAAGGTGACCATCTACGATGTGTCCGCTGACTCGATTGACAATGACAGACTGCACAACGCCGATGTCGGACATGACGTTGTGCAGTGCTTGTTGTTGTCCCTTGCCATGTATCCGAAAGTTGTACGGATTGGCGAGTAGCTGGTCTGGCGATTCTTCGCCGTGGCCAACAATGCGATTTTCGTACATTATGGCATCACCTTGCGAACTTTTTCAAGGATGTGACGAACATGCTCGGGTCTTGGAGTGCAACTGTGGGATGCGTCTACACTCAGCGCAGTCAGGTACAGCATCCCATCGGCAACGATATAATCAGCCTTCCATGCGAGTCGCTCATAAAGTACCGTCACTGCGAGCATACTTGGCTGATACAGCCCAGTGGTGTATGTAACATCAGCAAAAGTATCGCCGTGATGTGCAATGAAATCGTCCATTGTCATGCGCTCAGTTTTAAATGGCACTTGCATGTCAGTCCACCTTTGGCAATTTAATGTGTTGTTGATCTAATATCGCTTTCGCTTTGAAGTACACCTCTTTTACTTTTGCTTTTGCCCACGTAGTGACAGCGTCTTTATTGCCATCCCATGCTCCGTGGTACACAACAAAGTACACAAAATCGCAGTCTATACCATTGGGCATCGCAGTCACCGTGGCCCGACACTTTCCTTTTGGCATATCGTCGTCTTTAACAAACTCAATAAATCCATGTGGTACGGACAAACATGTACGACCATCAAATGCGTCGTGCGTTGCCTTGTCTTTCAGCGTTGCAGACAAGTTTTCGCTAATTACACAATGCCATGCACTTGCTACAGTATAAAACTGCGAAGCATCAAACCGATGTTGCGTACCATCACTTAATTCAATATTGACAACCATGACAACTGAATATCCTTCATAGTCATATGTAACATCCAGCTTGTCCAACCACTTTTGCAACTCTGCTTTTGTGTGGTCAGCATAGAGCCAATATGTTTCAAGTTTCCACCCTCCTTGCTTGCCTGATGTTGTGACAAATCCACATACAATACGAGGCAACTGAAACGTTGTAGGACATTTCAGCGACTGAAGATAACTGGCAAGTGCGATTTTTGCGTTGTACTTCATCTAATCCACCTTTGGCAATTCAATGCCCTGCTGATTCTGATATTTGCCACCCTTGTCGGCGTAGGAGATGACGCACGGGGCTTCGCCCTCAAGGAATAGCAGTTGCCCAATGCCTTCGTTGGCGTACACTCGTACTGGCAGTGGTGCGGTATTACTCAGCTCAATCGTGATATACCCCTCCCACTCTGGCTCAATCGGGGTCGTGTTCACAATAATACCGCAGCGAGCGTAAGTGCTTTTGCCGACGATGATGCCGAGATGGTCACGCGGAATGCGTACTCGTTCAACGGTTTGACATAGGACAAACTGCTGTGGCGGAATGTCAATGTAATCCGCCACGATGGTTTCCATCATGCTGTCCAAGTTCTTTGCCTTCGGGTCAATCACCGCACCGAACTGTGGATACTTCCATACCTTCCAGCGATCTGCGACCCGAAGGTCGTATCCGAATGAGGTAATCCCATACGAAATCATCCCAGCACGCTTTTGTTGTGGCGACCACGGCACAATGACATTCTGTCCCCAACATGCAGCCTGAATCCACGCATCTGATTTAACGGGCATGACCAATCACCTTCACTAGGGCGTATACATCGCCGTCTGTTCCTGCGAATTGTACCGAAATCTTGTAGTAGCAGTCCGCTGATACCTTTTTGAGCATGTTGGCAAACTCCATGTTGCTGAGTCCCTGATAGTACTCGCCATCTTTAAGTGGCCCACCATCGGCACTGTGAGGGGCACGTAGTTCCGAAGCCCACGTGAAAATCATGGTCGTTCCAACTCGTGCTAGGAGAAAAATCGCCGTAAGTAACGGCTCAGCAGGCGTATGCTCAAACGTTTCCGTACAGATAATGGTATCCCAATCATCACCATACATAGCAACCAACATGCCACGCTTGCGTACATCAACAATGTTACCAACAAAGTCCACCCCATTTCCTGACACGATGTCTACACCGACATACAGCGACGACCACGGCTCAAAGATTGTCCGAGCCGACCCGTTAATGTTTCGGCTGCCAATTTCAAGGATGCGCTGATTGGGCGTAATTGGAATACTTGCCAGCCACTCATATGCCTCTGCGTGCATTAGAAGTCCCTTTCAATAATCATGGCACTAAAAAAACGTCCATCACTCAGTAACACAGAGAATGCACTCTTTGTCTTGAATGCCTTGCGTGGATCAGCACTGACGGGATAGCGAATGAGTAACAGGGCCGCATTGTTGCCCATAGAAAACGTGATGGTGTTCCAATATGCGTTTATGTCTTCTTCTTCTATATTGAGGCAGACAAACATGTCAGCATATCCCATGAAGTCCTCGCTGTATGCGTCTGGGATAGAGTGATAAGCAATACCATCTGCAAGGATGTTCTTTGCGGTATCATCCACTGGCTCAATTTCCAAAATTGTCGTGGGATAGATGTACTTGTAAAACGATTGCTTGATGTACGGCAGGATACTGTACACTTCATCCATTGAATACCTCCCATGCCTTCCCGTAGTGACTACTGCAAATACTATCTACTGCTACCGCAAAGTTGCGGATTTGCACCTGAGCATCTGGATGATTGCGAAGATTGACAAAGTGCTTCACAGCCTGCATACTTGCTGTCCAGTAAAATCGTGTCATCATTGACAGTGGCAGTACTGCACGGGCTTCCTCTCGGGCCACACCAGCTGCAATAAGTTGATTATACACTTCATGTGCCTTATTTACTGCTTCGGCGTATGCACGAACTAGATCATAATCTTTGGTGATTTCCTCTGTACCACCCTGCTTTTTGCTTGGCGACTGCAAATGAAAATACGTTGGCATCCAGAAATCCTGCATTTCCAAGTATCGACCACTGACCTCATTCCAACCAGTGTCCTTGTACGTGTACTCGCCACCGACAACGTGCTTGTACCACTGCCGAGCGACAAACTCGGGACACTCAACATGTAGCGTGATGTAGCTGTGCCGAAACGGCGATGTGTGTGGTGGTTGGTGACTGGCCAGATAGCGTGCAAGCTTTTCGTTTTGCTCACGGGTATGCACTTTTTTGTCCCCTGCCATTGACACGCGCGCCGACATTGCTACCTTCTGCACAGGATCAACCACCATGTGGTCAACCAGCTCCACAAGTCCAATGTCACTAACGATTACCACCATCTTATTCCCCTTCTTTACTGAATACCCAATTACGAAAATGTTCTTGGCTAGATTTGACATGTGCTGGATAAATTGGGCTAGCAATGCTTAATACATCAGTGTTTTCTGCACAAACATATTGCCAGCATGATTCATCTGCACTGTATTGAATCTCAAACTCAAAACTAAGTGCCACATATCGTGTTGGTATTTGTATACCGCACAGCCAGTGTGGAATATCGTGCATCTCTACGATGTTCAGCCACTCATAGTCAGAAGCCATTGCCCAGTTTTCTCTGGCTTTTTCATTTTGTTCCCTATATTGGTCAAACATCTTATCCTCCTAGCTGGTGTGCATCTTCAAATACACACTAGTGTGTATCTTTTGGCAACTACTCTCTCGTGAGCAACAAACTGCGTAGTTACCCGTAGACGCTCCAACAAATACGCTGACCCGTCATACATCGTACAACTTTCCTTCTTGCACATCTACTTTGGAACGAAAACGCATAAGGTATTCATCAGTAACCATGCGCGCCATCCTTTCATCCCAATTCCCTATCATCTTTATTTGGCGTTTGTCCACTTGTATCGTATGACCGCAGTGGACTGTTTCTGCTCGTATTCTGACAGAAACAATTTCGAAGTTCATCCACTCCCGATGCCACACCTTTTCCGCATCCATATACAGCACAAGATCAATGCCTTCCATGATTGGAACAGTGCAAATGTATTCCTGCATTACAGCCATCTTATCCTCCTACGCTAATGTAATTGCCCCAGCACGCCCTGCTAGCGGCCCAATGTCGCCAACCCCTACCCTCATCCCAAAGATACTCAAACAACGCTACCTGAATCCGTGGAGGAGCATCTCCAGCCGTTGGCCACGCATGAAACAACGCATCTGACGACATGCCAATGCTATTGGCGAACGGTCGCATGATCCAGCGGTCATGTGGATTCCAAATCCAGTACCCGTTAAACTGAAACGCCCCTCGATCTACTGTGCCGTCCCGATTCACATTGGTGGCAGTCCAATCCACGCTGCCCAACGTCTGAGTATCTCCGCTCTCACACATTGCAATGGCAGTTGCCTCTGGTGACATGACAATCGCATCCTCATAACACCCGTATGTCGTACAAATAATAGCCAACAACACTTCTATCATACCACTACTCCTTACCAATTATTATCGCAATCACAGTCATATAGCCGAACTACTTGACCGTGACTCCCAAATTGCTCCAACAGTCGTAAGTACATATCTTGGCATGATGGATATTTATCATGCCTGTTCATCAGAAACAAGATTTGTCCGCGAGTATTAGGCTTTGGCTTTTCGATAAGAGGATTGGTGAAACTGAGTCGCCTGCGAAACACTACCATGTGTGTTGAAAATGACATCAGTTCATGAAACCAGCTGGTTTCGGTAGCGTTATTCACTAGCACCATTCCAACATCAAATCGTTGCCGAACATACTGCTCTGTAATCTTATAGCAGCACTGGTTGATGATGGTATTTGCGTATGGAGGATTTGCAAACATCGTGCCAACCTGATCCCAATCCCCAAACAGTGCATCATGATTTACATCGTAGTACTGTTTTGCATTGACAATACGATTAGCTTCCTCGCAACTAAATGGGTCAAGGTCAATGCTTCCCATCACTATTCGACACTTCTCTATCACCCATGATGGTGTATACCATTCATAATATCCAGAGTGTGCGGTGTAGTACCCAGGCCCACGATGTACCATCACTACTCCTTCATGATTCCATCTTGAATATCGTCACTGAATGTTGACGATAGCTTGTTTTGCTCTGCAAGCATGTACAACTCAGCTGATACCCATTTCATATACCGTGCCAGTAGCTTGGTTGCGATATCCATGTTCTTGACAATCCGTCCATTATCTTCGTGCCACGGTGGTACAACCATGATGGTGACTCCCTTGCGCTTCACCTTTTGCACTCCGTATGCTCGACCATTGAGGCGCGCGTGCCAGATAATCTTCTCTGCGACCCGAAATACAATTTCTAGTACCTCGTTGGTGTCTGGATCATACCGAAACTCTCGCTCAAACAGTATCTGTGGCGGTTTTCTTGGCATATCGTCGCTTCCTGTACTTCTGATAGAATCCAAGCTTCCTGCGATGCAACCACACACTCTGTGGGCTACACCCAATCATCTGGGCCACTACGCTGGGAGCGAGTGTACGATCCATCAGCAATGCAATATCCTCTGGGCGGAAAATGCTGTGATTGACGACCACTCCCATTGCATTCCGCAGCGCACCAATCGCCTTGCGGTCAATTCCCAGCTCGTGCGCTATTTCCTTGTTGGACTTGTAGATGTCCATGCACAGTTCTAGCAGGTGCATCGTCTTTTCGTTAAACATACTACTTCCCAATAATCTTCGTCAGCACTTCAATCGGCAACTCACGGATAGTCGTCGTGTGGATGTTTACGAGGCGATGCACTAAGTCTGCCATCCGCACTACCTGATGCTCGGTTGCAATTAGCGAAAGCTTTTCGTCCATCAGCGGAATTGCATCTACCACACTGCCAGTCATGGTCTGCATGTAGACATTCATGATTGCTGGTTTGGTACAAGACACGTCAATAATCCCACACTCAATCGCATTCTCATACTTCAGCCAGCTGAAATTGGCAAGATTGACCTCATGCTCTAATGGATATACGCCCCAAATCCCTCGTCGATACAATCCCCACAGTGTATTCATGCGGTGCGATTGCGCTTTGGAAAGCCCAATAATGGTCACGTAACTCATAGCGTCCCCTCTGCTTAACTATCCTCACGTCTATGATACTACAAATAAATTAAATATGCAAGACGCAAAAATACCGCTGCACGTCAAACAGCGGTATTCTTGCACGGTATTAGTTTGCCCTACCACCCACCACAGGATCGTCGTATAACCGTGGGGCTGGCCGAGTGGTCAAGGTCTAGGGAGAACACTCTATTACTTGACCTTGACCAAATGATAGCGCATCTTTCAGGTCGTGTCAAACGAGCTGCGTATATACGAACGTAGTGAGTATATATATTCTTTCTTTCTATGTTGGCAATTTTTGCTATAGAAATAATTGCTATAGCAAAAATTGCTATAGAAATAATTGCTACCCCTCGTCGTCAAACAACCCAATAGGATCAGTGGTCACAAAGCGCAAAATCACGTTTACGACTGCACTCACCGTTGCCAAATACTCGAACTTTACCCCACCATCATTGCTGATGGCATACAAGATGCTCAGCACAAATACCAGCAAATTCACCCAAATCGTCTTGCTCAAATACCA